>Ga0209638_1000605_pt1 | contig 23600 bp, 20 predicted proteins | sample BarGraNGADG00211_FD_184490 | JGI IMG/M metagenome (GOLD analysis project Ga0209638, IMG submission 184490) | Arctic peat soil microbial communities from Barrow, Alaska - Barrow Graham LP Ref core NGADG0002-211 (SPAdes) (version 2) | ecosystem: Environmental > Terrestrial > Soil > Wetlands > Peat...
GCAGTAAATTATGAGATAATGATCCTCTTTTATCGTTAAAAATGGATTTTTTACTGCCAAAGCGGTAAAATCATACACCTTGCCGGATGTCATTTTTAGATTTTCTGAGAAACATAAGATGGTTAATTACAAATTTAATGTCGCTCCATGAAACCTTTTCTCCCAGAGTAACTTTTACAGGTCCCATTTTAAGATCATCGATTCCTTCAAAATGGCTCGCGATCAGGTCTGTTGTTTCCTGTGATACAAATTTATTGATTGGAATTTCGCCTGTACCTACATAATATGCCAGATGACTCTCGATAGTAGTTATATTCAGCTTTCTCTCCTCTGCGATTTGTGAAATTGCTTTACCTTCCTTAAAAAGATCGTAACTTATTTTCTTTGTTTCTTCTTTAATCTTTTTTGGAATCTTTTTCTCAGTAAGCGTTTCGACAAGTGGTTCAATTTTTTCTTTTCTGCAAAATGAAATAATAATATTTAAAAGCTCTTCACCGAATTTCTCTGATTTCTTCTTTCCCATACCTTTTACCAAATTAAGAGCAGGCAGAGACTGAGGCATAAAATTAGCCAACGTAACCATTGTTTTTTGGTGAAGTATCATATAGTGCGGAATGTCCATTTCCCTGGCCTTTATATTACGCCATTCTTTAAGCTGGAGGAACAAGGCAGGATGTTGAATAATTCCGGAAGTATCATCCACAGATTTTGCAGAATGAGATTTGACTGCAGGAATATCCACTGCCGATTTGGCTTTGGCATCGAGATATTTACTGATGTTAAAACCAGATCTGACAGCATTAAGGCAGGCTAACTTTGTGACACCCTCCTTTCTTATGCGCTCCAAGGCCTCAGAAACTGATTTGCGGACTGTTTTATTATCTGTTTCCACTGAAAAACCGGCCAGAATTCCTTTCAAGATGGCTTCAAGTTTAACCGAAAAGAATTCACCAGCTTTTTTTACACGTTCCTGCAGAAAAATGTTTGATTCAGCATCAATTTCTCCGTTTAAAAGTCCAGTCAATTGAGGATGGAATTTTTCGGATACTTCAATGAGGTCTGCCCTGATGCCGGTTATAGTATTTTCGAGCATTTCCTGAGGATTTCCCAAAATACTTTCATGGTGCTCATTGACGACCTTAAGACAATAATTGAGGTAACGATTTAGTGAAGTAAAATCGAAAAGATCTGTAAGTAACATCTGCTGGTAAGCTTTTCTCGATTCTGCCAGTTGCTTTTGGTCGGGTTGATTTTGTTTTGTTTCATTAACAAAGGCAGAAATAGTGCGATCGTCGATTATGCTTCTTTGATTGATCCTGGTGCTAAGTACTAATCCGTTTAAAGTACGGCACCGGCTGAGAGCCACATACACCTGTCCGTGGGCAAAAGCAGCGCATGCATCAATAACAGCTCTGTCAAAGGTTAGCCCCTGACTCTTATGAATTGTTATTGCCCATGCTAACTTGAGAGGGTATTGAGTAAATGATCCGATCACTGTTTCCTGAATCTCTTTGGTCTCGTCATCGAGAGTATATTTCATGTTTTGCCATTCGGCCATTTCAACCCTGATTGGAAAATCGTTATCAGGACACTTAACCACAATAATATCGTCCTCAAAAGTTACCACTTTTCCTATTTTTCCGTTGAAGAAAAGTTTATCCCGCGATATATCATTCTTTGCAAACATTACCTGGGCACCTTTCTTCAGAATCAGCTCACTTGCAGCAGGGTAAGAAAACTCAGGAAATTCATCCTTAATAGTAGCTTTAAATGAATGAGGTCTGCCGGCAAGTTTCTCAAGCTTTGAATCATTTATCGTCAGGGCCTGATAATTGTGTGTGGTAAGAGTAATATATCCACCATCAGAATCAGGGTCAAAATCAGGTATATATCTTTTGTTAAGTTCGCTTAGCACGTCTGAATCAACATGATTGTCGCGAACTTTATTGAGCAGGTTAATAAAGACCTGATCATTTTGCCTGTAAATATGTTTCAATTCAATAGTTACATAATCGGTACTGCAGAGGGCCCTGCTTCCGAAGAAAAAATATGAATCATAATATTTATCAATTATTTCCCTGTCTTCATCTTTGACAACCGGAGCAAGCTGTTGAAGATCACCAATCATCAGCAGCTGAACACCGCCAAATGGAAGATATCGGTTCTTGTATCTCCTTAAGGCGGAGTCGACGGCGTCAAGTGTATCTGCCCTCACCATGCTAATCTCATCAATAACAAGAAGGTCAAGACTTTTGATTATATTTATCTTTTCACGGCTCATTTTATAACCAGACGGATCTTTTTGCTCTGCCGGACTACCAGTATTGTTTTCTGATAAGTAAAACGATGGAATGTATGGGTGAAAAGGCAATTGAAAAAAAGAATGTATTGTAACCCCTCCTGCATTTATTGCTGCTACTCCTGTCGGGGCCACAACAATCATTCGCTTTGGGGATGATTTTTTCAGGTTATGCAGGAACGTAGTTTTGCCTGTACCGGCTTTTCCTGTAAGAAAAATGTTGCGATTTGTGTATTTTACAAAATCAAAAGCTAACTGCAGTTCCTTATTTGTGACAGATTCCATATTATGGTCCTACAATTTTTAATAATTTAGAATATTTTATTCTTCAGGATCTTCTTCAAATCCGCGGAAGGGTATGTCATCATCGGGATCTTTATCGAATGGTCCAATACCCGGACCATCAGGTCGCGTGCCGCTTTACGTATTATGGCAGCATTTTCCATTTTGAGGTCGTACAACCCTGCTGCCTCAGCGCCGGCTACTTTTACAGTCAGTTGTGCAGCATCACATAGCATGCAGGCTTTAACATTCTTAAGGTGCTCATCGTTCTCAGGGACAAGATCGGTAATTTTACTTACCATATCAAGGATCTCTTTTCCTTTCCGGTAAATAGGAAGTCTTTCCGGATGCACGATATCATCCTCTTCATCTGAATTCATTTTTCTTATTATTTTATACAATACTTTATAATTATATACTAAATGAAAAAGGCTTTCTGGGTTGAGTCAGTAAGTTACTTTCAATTACCGGTAGCAGCGAAACTTCAGTGCTAATTTAGGAAAAATGATTGAGAAATTGTTCTAAGTTTTATCCCCGTGCAGATTTACCATCCATTTTGTAAACACAGTTCGTAAGATTAAGCAATTGAAAGAACTTTGATGAATTTAAGATTCAACAAGACCTATCTTATTAAATAATGATAAATAATTACATAATGTTAAATACATTTTACAAAAAGATGTATATTTGTAAATTATATTTAACGTTATGAAAACAAGAAATCCAATATTATTACCCAAAGCTCAAAAGACCATCTCAATTCTGGGTGAAAACATTAAGCTTGCGAGACTGAGAAGGAAATTTAGCACTCAACAAGTGGCTGAGAGAGCAAATATCAGCAGACCGACATTATTGTCGATAGAAAAAGGAAGTCCAAATGTGAGTATAGGCGCCTATGTAAAAGTGCTTTCCGTTCTTGGACTTGAGAAAGATATTCTTGAGGTTGCTAAAGATGATAAATTAGGTCGAAGACTGCAGGATGCAAAACTGACTATCAAAGAACGAGCACCGAAAACAGGATTAATAAAGCAACCTTATGGAAACCAGAAGTAATCATAAGAATCTTTATGTTTATGCTCATTGGACAGGGATGAAAGAACCCATATTAATGGGCGAACTAAAAGCGGAATACACCAGAGGAAAGGAAATTTTTTCTTTTAGTTACTCAGATAGTTGGCTTAAATCCATCTATTCTCAGATACTCGATCCTGAATTACTATTCTATTCCGGATCTCAATATCCAAGTGATGAAAAGCAGAATTTTGGAGTTTTTCTGGATTCTTCTCCTGACCGCTGGGGTCGCCTCTTGATGAGAAGAAGGGAGGCTGCGCTAGCAAGATCAGAAGGACGGATAGAAAAAACTCTTAGAGAAACAGATTATCTGCTTGGTGTCTTTGATGGCCATCGTATGGGAGCTTTGCGTTTTAAAGAGGATCCTGATGGCCCATTCCTAAATAACAATGAAAAGCTTGCTTCTCCACCATGGACTTCCATAAGAGAATTGGAACAAATTAGCTTACGGCTTGAAGATGATGACGTAAGTGAAGATCCTGAATATTTTAAGTGGCTAATGATGTTAGTAAATACAGGCTCATCTTTAGGTGGTGCCAGACCAAAAGCAAGTGTTCCTGATATCAGAAAAAACCTTTGGATCGCAAAATTTCCCAGCAAGACTGATACAAAAGATATTGGAGGGTGGGAAATGGTAGCTAATGAGCTTGCCAGCAATGCAGGTTTAAATGTTGCAGCTGCGAAGATTCAAAAATTTTCAAGCAAATATTATACATTCCTTACGAAAAGATTTGACAGGACATCTGAAGGAGAAAGGATCCATTATGCTTCTGCTATGACAATGTTAGGATATACTGACGGTACTGACTTTCATGATGGTGTAAGCTATCTTGAAATAGTTGACTTCTTAACAAATAATGGAGCTGATATTGAAAATGATTTGACTGAATTATGGAGAAGGATAGTGTTTAATATCTTTATTTCAAATACAGATGATCATTTAAGGAACCATGGCTTTATATTAACTGAGAAAGGATGGATTCTTTCTCCTGTATTTGATATAAATCCAAATGAGGATGGATCCGGATTATCTCTCAATATTTCCCTCTATGATAATGCCCTGAACTTAGACATCCCATTAGATATTATAGAATTTTTTCGTTTAGATCGAGAGCATGGATTAAAAATAATCGAGCAGGTTAGAAAATCCGTAAGTACCTGGCGTAGTGTTGCCAATAAGTATAAACTTCCTAAATCAGAGCAGGAACTTATGGCAAAAGTATTCAATAGATTTTTATAATATAGCTATTGTCATTTGAAGACACATAGTTCTAAAATTAAACTTATGCAATTTTATAAAAAATCAGCTATTTTTATGCAAATATATTTGTTTTTATGCAATGTATTCAAAATATAATTATATTTATGCAACATAATCTGTTTTTATGCAAAAGGATAAAAATTTAAACTTATTTAATATATGTCGGACCAGTATAATGGTAAATAAGAATGTATGACTTCGGTAAATAAAATTGTATAACTTCAGGGGATTTGGAATATTCTGGAAGAAAAGGAAGTAGGATAACAGTGAAAGCAATTAGTCATAATTTTTTTACCACTTTTGTTGCACCAATGAAAATAAAATCAGTAACACTTATTCTAATCCTGATTCTTTGTTTATCTAATGCCAGATTTACTCAGGAATTACCACTAACATTCAAAACAGGTCAGATAGTTCGCACACATATTATACTTTATCATATTCAGAAGTCCGGGAACAAGTCGGATGGCTGTATTATGAACTTAATACTTTTATAAGTAGATTTTCGTTGTTTTATATGAATCATTATACGATAGCAACACTTACACTTTATGATAACAGCCATAGTTATAATACTTTTAATGCTTTTTGTAGCAATCCGCTTCTCAAAGAAATATAGGAGAATTCGACACCAACAATGGCATGTAAGAGATTGGTTAAAAACGACAAAAACAAAATTACTAAACAATAAAAACAAAAAATCTTGATTTTCTCATTGATACCCTTACGTCTATCGAAATCAGATACTTTGAAAAAGGCTGTAGTGGAATGATCAAAACTACGTTAAAGCCAGAGAGTGAAAAAATTCATGGTATTGTCCTGTTTGTGAAAATGAAGGTGTAATAAGTGAATGGCAGAAGACAAAATGGGATAATCGTAGAGACAAATAATTATTGTATTTATTACCACATTAATTACCACAAACAAAAAGACCGTTGTAATTTATTGATTTACAATGGTCTTTCTTGATTTGTGGCTTGAGTGAAAAGATTGCCGCTTGGCTTCGCAAGCTCAGCACAAACGGCGGACTTCCAGGGGATAACCTAAATGAAAAAGCCTGTCAGTCGCTTCGCTCCTTTCGGTCTTCATTTTTCCTTATGCTTATGAAAACAAGTTTTCAACACAACGGAAAAATAAAGCCCGGCACTTTCGTGCCAGGCTTTTTCATTTGTCGGGGTGAGAAGACTCGAACTTCCGGCCCCTACGTCCCGAACGTAGTACGCTACCAACTGCGCCACACCCCGAAAAAAATTTCATTCAAAAAACGTTATACGCTACCTCCCGATAGCTATCGGGATGCGCCACACCCCGATAATCTGAATTTCCGGCCTTGAAACACAGGCCAAAGAGTACAAAAATAATCAATCTATCATCATTACAAAACGATTTTTACTTTACTCCGGTGTCATCAAGCTATTTTTCTACTCAGCTTTCCCCTTAAGATCCTCCATTCATAAACCGTGAGTGGAGTAGTATTATACACTCATACGAACTGAACAAAAGGGATAATCTGTGACAGCTCTGACATTTTTTTCAGATTGAGAATATTTTAATAAATATTTCTCAAAATGAGAATAATTCATTTAGAAATTTCTGTTTTCAAATAATAATGTTTTTTAAAGTACCAGAAATTCAGGCGATTAACTAATTGGAATTATTCATTTCTACTTGTCATTAATTTTGGCATATCCTTTGTTTATTCTTTCAATGTAATAGTAAAGTACTTTTAAATAATACACAAAAAAGGGACAATTATACGGAATACATAAAATTATAAACGTTTTTTCATTCAAAGGCAGAGATCATGAGAACTAATACAGTGGGATACTGGAAAGATAAAAGTGAAAAGCTTTTAAAAAAATATGATAATCTTACAGATAAAGATTTGAGATTTAATCTGGGTAAGGAAAAAGAGATGATTGAAACAGTGGGTTTTAAGCTTGGAAAATCCATGAAGAAGTTGGTTAGCATTATTATAACACTTTGATTAAATTCTGGTACGAATTTTTTAAAATCGGGTCAAAGTGATTAATAATTTAAGTGTTCTTGCGAAGTCGTAAGTGCAGATCTAAAAGTAATTTCTTCATCCATATATATGAAAAAGCCTGGCACGAAAGTGCCGGGCTTAGTTTTTTTTAGTGTTGTGAAATTGTAAAAGTAAAATGTCAAACCATCTGACAGAACATTTTGCACAATCTGCCATGAGGCTGATTGTGAAATAATCACGGTTAAAATACTTTAATAAATATTTTAACTGGCAGCAGGTTGCAAATCTCTTTTAGCTTCTTTTGATTTGGCTTTTTTCGAATCGCCAACGTCAACTTTTCCTCCATCAAATTTTCCGGAGATAGTCTCAAGAAGCGAATTGAATTGTCCCTTCATGGAATCCAAATAATCTTCTCCTTGTTTAACTATTTTACTCCGGATCTTAGAACCTTTATCGGGAGCTAACAAGAGCCCAACTAATGCACCGGCAGCGATGCCGGCCAGTGCGCCTAAAACTACTTTTCCCGAGATCATAATTTAATGTTTTAATGAAAATGTTAATAATAAAAATATTCCTCAGTTCTTACATATTGTAGGAGAGAAACAATTATATTCAGTTTTTGTTAGTCAAAGTTTGTTTTTTTTATACGTTTTTTAAAAAGATTTTATGTTTCACTCCTTAGTCTGCTTCGTATTAAAATATGGATTAGGAGAAATTTGCAGTTTCCTGATAAAAGAATAAATTTAACCACTCAAATAAGTGATATTATGTACCGCCATCTCTTTCGTTTTGTTGTAATGACAGTCACCATCCTCACTATAAACCTTTTAAACAATGCAATAAGTAAATATATAGTTAGCTATAAAAATCACTATAAACCAATAGTATTTACTTTACTTGGCATGGCAGTAACAGTAGTGATTCTTTATCCTCTTTTTATAAAACTTGAGAGCTGGATTAAGGATATTTCTGTGAAAGCTATCAAATCCGGAAGATCTGTAGCAGGCAAATATTTTGGGTTATTATTTACTTTCCTTACAGCTTTACTGATACTCTTCTATTTCTATGCAAAGATGTGGTACCATATTGATTTTTTTCAGGTCCTTCTGCATGGTAAAGCAGGTGGTTAATAGCAATTAAATCCAGTCATAAGGTGTTTCCTGATAAACATAATAATTCAACCAGTTTACAAAAAACAAATTGGCATTCGCACGCCATTTTACAAGAGGCTTTGATTTTGGATTATTATCAGGATAGTAGTTCTCCGGAATATCTATTGCCAATCCTTTTGTCAGATCGCGCTCGTATTCATCTTTAAGCGTATCTGAATTATACTCAAAATGACCTGTCACAAATATCTGCCGGCTATTTTTTGAGATAACAACATGAACACCTGCTTCTTCTGACCAGGCAGCCAGTGTTAAACCAGGATGTTGTTTAATGTCTGCTTTTCTGTTTTCTGTATAACGGGAATGAGGCGTTAGGAATGTATCATCAAAACCCCGGAATAATGGTATTTTATTATCTGTAATCTGATGTTCAAATACTCCGAATAGCTTTTTCTCCAGCGCATATTTTTGAATCCCGTAATGATGATATAACCCTGCCTGGGCACCCCAGCATATATGCAAAGTGTTGGTTACATTTGTTTTACTCCAGTCCATTACTTCTGAAATCTCATTCCAGTAGTCAACTTTCTCAAATTCAAGATTCTCTACTGGAGCTCCTGTAATTATCAGACCATCATAGCGTTTGTGTTTAATTTGGTCAAATGTGTTATAAAAAATATTTAAGTGTTCTTTTGAGGTATTTTTTGAATCATGTTTATCCATATAAAAAAAGTCAATTTCTATCTGCAGTGGTGTATTTGACAGAACTCTTATAAAGTCGGTTTCAGTTACAATTTTAAGCGGCATCAAATTACAGAAGGCAATTCGCAAAGGACGTATATCCTGCTGTGCTGCACGCTGCTCATCCATAATAAAAATGTTTTCATTCTTAAGGATAGTAATTGCCGGTAGATTATTTGGGATTTTTATTGGCATTGTATTGTACTCTTTTATGTCAGGATGCTAAATTATACTTTTCAATTATGAATAAGACAGATATTCCTTATTTAATGTTTTAAAGGGAGAGGTGTCAATTACTGGTCCCCGGCATCCTCTTGAGAGTGAAAAAATAAAATCGCACAACAGAAAGTACTCCTGAAGGAATTTGTGACATCTCGCCTATTGCCTTTAAAGCCTCTGCAGTCTTTACAACATTTAATATAAGATCCGCACCCGTATTGTATGTGGAATATTCCTAAGGTCCTTAATGACTGAAGCATCCAACTCACTCTCCGTTTCCAGGATAACATAACCGATATCAGAATCAGTCTGAAGATATTCAGCTGAAATATTGATACCTTTTGAAGAAAAATAATGGTTTATTTCGCCCAGAACACCCGGAACATTCTTATGTATATGTAAGAAGCGTTGTTTGGAGGAGTTGGCCTGCAATGCAATCTCGACGAAGTTCACTGCCCCAATGGTTGATCCTGTATCGCTGTATCTTACGAGTTTTTCAGATACTTCAGTTCCAATATTGGCAAGTGCTTCCAGGGTACTTCCTGCAATATGAGGTGTTAGAATTACATTATTAAAATCCTGGAGATCATTCTCAAATGGCTTATCATTCGAGGAGGGCTCTTCCGGAAATACATCAGCAGCGACTCCTGCCAGGTGCTTCGATCTGAGCGCTTCGGCAACAGCCTTATAATCAACGACATCTCCACGAGAGGCATTAATAAGACATGCTCCATTTTTCATAAGAGCAATCTGGTCCCGGGAGATCATATTCCTTGTTAATGCTGTTAATGGCACATGTACTGTAATGGTGTCAGAGATCTTTAAAAGATCGGTCAGGGTTGGTACAGGCTTGGAATTACCCAGACTGAGTTTCTTTTCAATATCATAATAGATAATATTCATACCAAGGCTTTCGGCAAGGATGGAAACCTGTGTACCTATATGTCCATAACCAATAATTCCAAGAGTTTTACCTCTTATTTCCACCGAGTTGTTGAATGATTTCATCCATATTTTATTATGGGCCAGCGCATTTTTTTCAGGAATACCACGCATGAGCATAACACACTCTGCAATAACCAGTTCAGCAACTGATCGTGTATTTGAGAAAGGAGCATTAAATACAGGTATTCCCAGCATCTTGGCATCCTGTATGTCTACCTGATTTGTACCTATACTGTAACATCCGATAGCAAATAGTTTAGGCGTTTTGAACAGTAAGCTTTTCCGAAGCTCAGTACGGCTTCTGATACCGATTATATGGGTATTAACCATTTTTTTTTCAAGCTCCTCCCCGGAAAGCGCTCCATTCAAACATTCAATATCACTATAGCCATTCTCCCTGAAGACCACGCTGGCATTCTCATGGATCCCTTCCAGTAACAGAACTTTGATCTTGCTCTTATCAATTGAAAAATTTGTCATCAGCACTTTATTAAGGATTATTTAAAGTAAATATCTAATTTGAGATTATAGATTAGTTCCTGCAAAGTAAATAAAAGAGTCCGGTTGTACAAATTCTTTTGTAGTCCTGTGTGGATTCTTTGTGTAAATAAAGAAATATATGAAGTGGATGGTACTTTGTCGTGGAATCAATATCTTGCTTGTTGTAAAAAGTAATTAAACTAATCTGAGAAAAGCAGAGTTTTAATATTCTTATCAACCATAAAATTTATAAATATGTTAAAATCTGAAAATCATTTTAAAAGCAAAAACGGATTAAAAATATTTACTGTGACAGCATTGATTCTGTTCGTTTCACTTATTGCCAGTTCACAGGGAGGTGATATCAAGTGGTCGAATGACGGAAATTCATATTATCGTGTTGAGAAAAATGAACTCATTCAATACACCTTACCTGATAATAAGCCGGTTGTGGTAATATCCAAACAACAACTTACCCCAACAGGAGATACAACTCCGCTTCAGTTCAACTATTTCAGTTTCTCCGCTGACCAGCAAAAAGTACTGCTTTTCACAAATACAAAAAGAGTATGGAGACTCAATACAAAAGGTGATTACTGGATGATTGACAGGACTTCAGGAACACTCTCTCAATTAGGTAAAACTCTTCCTGCATCATCATTAATGTTTGCCATGTTTTCACCCGATGGAAAGTCTGCAGCCTATGTCAGCGGAAACAATATTTATGTTGAGGACCTGACCACTTCACAAATTAAAGCCCTGACCAGTGATGGTACTGTAACACTTATTAACGGTACATTTGACTGGGTTTATGAAGAAGAATTTGCCTGCCGTAACGGATTTCGCTGGAGCCCTGATAGTAAAAAAATTGCCTATTGGCAGATTGATGCCAGCAGCATCAAAAAGTATTACCTTATAAATAACACCGATTCCATTTACTCCAGGATTATACCAATAGAATATCCTAAAGTCGGCGAAAAACCATCGTCGTGTCGTGTCGGAGTTGTAAATATTGCAGATAACAGAACCATGTGGATGAGAATCCCTGGCGATCCCGCTCAAAACTATATCGTTAGAATGGAGTTTATTCCCGCTACAGATAACCTGCTTACCCAACAACTTAATCGTAAGCAGAACGTCAGCAAACTTTATATTTCCGAAGCTTCCACCGGCAATTCTAAGTTAATCAACGAAGAAGCTGACGCAGCATGGGTTGATATCTACCAACCGGGGAATCCTTATTCTATAGACTTTACAAATAAATTTATATGGTTGAATGAATCCAAAAGCATTCTCTGGGATTCTGAAAAAGATGGTTGGAGACACTTATACCAGGTCTCCCTTGAAGGAAAACCTGAAAAACTGGTAACAAATGGCAAATACGATTTTTCTGATATCATATATATCGACCAAAAGAAAGGGTATGTTTATTTTATGGCGTCACCCGATAATGCCACACAGAACTATCTGTATCGCACCAAACTGGATGGTTCGGGTACAGCAGAATTGGTGAGTCCGGCATCTTTAAAGGGTACTCATAACTATTCATTCTCACCTAATGGTAAATTTGCATCTCATTCATTTTCAAACAGTTTTACACGTCCGGGACGTGAGTTTATCAGAGTAGCAAATCAAAAACCATTGAATGAAAAACAGGGTATTGTCGCCCGGCTTGATTCACTTAAGGTTAAGCCTGTTACAGAATTCTTCAAAATTAAAACTATTGACAGTGTTGAGATGGATGGATGGATGGTAAAACCGCTGAACTTTGATCCGGCAAAGAAATATCCCGTAGTTTTTTATGTTTATACCGAGCCTGCCGAAGCTACTGTAATTGATTCTTATGGCAGAGGACGGAACTTCCTCTATTTGGGAGATATGACCAAGGATGGATACATTTATATCTCACTTGACAACAGGGGTACACCGGCACCGAAAGGAGCAGCCTGGAGAAAATCTATTTACAAAAAAATCGGTCAGATCAATATTCACGACCAGGCCATGGCAGCAAAGGAAATACTGAAATGGGATTTTATCGACCCTGAAAGAGTTGCCGTCTGGGGATGGAGCGGGGGCGGCTCTGCCACATTGAATCTGATGTTTCAGTATCCTGAGATCTACAAAACTGGAATAGCAATTGCTGCCGTTGCCAATGAGCTTACCTACGATAATATTTACCAGGAGCGTTATATGGGTCTGCCTCAGGAAAACATGGAGGCTTATATTAAAGGCTCACCAATTACGTACGCAAAAAACCTGAAGGGTAACCTGCTGTACATCCATGGAACGGGTGATGACAATGTTCATTATCAGAATGCCGAGATGCTCCTGAACGAGCTTATAAAATACAATAAGCAATTTCAGTTCATGGCGTATCCAAACCGAACGCATGGTATTTCGGAAGGAGAAGGTACTTTTCTTCATCTTGCTACCCTTTACACCAGCTATTTAAGGAAGAATTGTCCTCCCGGAGGAAGGTAAATTCTGATGTAAGTTCGCTTTGAAAGAGCACCGGGGACAGATTTACCGGGAAGAGCCTGACAATGTCAGAATCACATAATTCTCGATTAGTAATTCCAAATTCATAATTTTATCGCACTTTTGCCGTGAATATAAATTGATATGAAGTCCTTGTTTTCCGGAGATGCTTTTGCAGTAATACACGTTAAAAATTTCCGTTTCTATTTGTCCTATCGCATTTTCATGACAATGGCCAGCCTTATGCAATCAGTTATTGTAGGATGGCAGGTATACGAATTATCCCACAATGTTCTCTGGCTTGGGTTTATTGGTCTGGTTGAAGTGATCCCTCAGGTCAGTATTTCTCTCTTTGCCGGACATTATATCGATTTATGGAACCGGAAAAAGATTATTAAATATACAACTCTGATACTTGTTCTTGGTTCGATTATTCTGTTGATATACAGTGCAAATGCAGCATATTTCTCCGAAAAATATGGTATTCTCCCGGTTTTCTTCACTATCTTTTTAACTGGTCTCGCACGCGGGATATTAGGCCCTGCCCAGGTTGCATTAATGGGCCAGCTTATACCCAGGAACTTATATGCAAATGCAGCTACATGGAACAGTGCTAACTGGCAGGTCGCTGCAGTTATGGGTCCGGCAATAGGAGGATTAGTCTATGGGTTTTGGGGAATAGTGCCGGCCTATTCACTGGTATTCGCTTTATATACACTTTCATTCTTTATGATAATGCTTATAAAATCCGGCAGACACGAAGTTATTGAAACTTCCGAAGGTGTTTTAACCCGGATTCGAAGTGGCATTAGCTTTGTCTTTAAAACACCCGAATTGCTTGGCGCTTTTACACTCGATATGTTTGCTGTTCTGTTCGGTGGCGCAGTTGCAATGCTTCCGGTATTTGCATCGGATATACTTCATGCCGGACCTCAGGGTCTGGGCTTGCTAAGAGCCTGTCCTGCAATAGGTGCCACAATTATGGCTTTTGTCCTTATGTTCCGTCCGCCAATGAGAGAAACCGGAAAAGTGCTTTTCATTTCCGTTGTTGGATTCGGCCTTTGTATGATTGGTTTCGGACTATCAAGAAGTTTACTTTTATCAGGAGTGCTGTTAATTTTCAGCGGTGCTTTCGATAATGTGAGTGTGGTGATCAGGGGAACTATTCTCCAGTTATTTACACCTGATGATATGCGTGGCCGGGTTGCATCAGTAAATAGTATATTTATCGGTTCATCGAACGAGTTAGGTGCGTTCGAATCGGGGGTTGCAGCCACATTAATGGGTCTTGTCCCCTCTGTGGTTTTCGGTGGTATAATGACACTTGCAGTTGTTTTTACTACCATTAAGGTAAATAAACCACTACGGAAACTGTCGCTAAAGGACAAGATGTAAGATAAGAATGGGAGAGGAGTTAAAGGATCCCCATCTTCTTTGCAATAACTTTGCGTACTTTGCGGTTATGGCAATCAATCCGGAATGATGAAGAAACATTGGAAAACTGTACTTGCGATTGCATTGGTAATACTGGCATTACCAGTGATTTTTGTGGTTTCAGTTTATTTTGGAGTATTCGGCCATCTGCAAAGTAATAAGGAACTACTAAATTATAAGAATGCAGTAGCAACAGTAGTTTTATCGTCAGATGGTAACCTGATAGGTAATATTTTTTCTGAAGACAGGACAAATATTTCCTACTCACAGATTCCGTCGAATCTTATTAATGCATTGATAGCAACAGAAGATTCCCGTTTCTTTGAACATAAAGGTATTGATTCAAGGAGCCTCTTCAGGGTTCTCTTCAAATCACTTCTTCTTAACAATCGGCAATCGGGAGGGGGTAGTACTATCTCCCAGCAGCTGGCAAAGAACATGTTTGGCAGAAAAAATTCCGGCCATCTGTCTATCTTGATCATCAAAACAAAAGAAACAATACTCGCTCATCGTCTCGAAAAATTGTTCAGCAAAGAAGAAATACTGACACTTTACCTGAATACAGTCTCTTTCGGAGAAAATATTTTTGGTATCGAAACGGCATCGCGGCGGTATTTCAATAAAAAAGTTGAACTTCTGAACTATCAGGAATCTGCTGTTCTTGTTGGAATGCTCAAAGCAAACACCTTCTATAATCCCCGTCTTCATCCGGAAAATGCTATAGCAAGAAGAAATGTGGTTTTAAAGCAGATGGAGAAGTACAAATACCTTAAAGCATTTCAGACAGATTCGCTTTGTAAACTGCCATTGATGCAGAATTATACAGACATTGAATCTGATGGTCCGGCTGACTATTTTCTGATCAGGGTAAAAAATGAAGCTGAACAGATGCTGAAAAATGTAGAGTCTCTGACCGGAAAAAAGTGGAATATTGAAGAAGACGGATTGATTATTACCACCACTTTGAATCTTACTCTTCAAAAATATGCGTTGGAATCCTTTCGCGAACATCTCTCGATGATGCAGAAAAGACTTTGGAATCAATATCAGACTTCTTCAGGCAAAAAAGTCGTAAAGCAGATTGCAGAACAGGAAATTAAAAATCTGAATTTGTCGGGACGTGAAGATGAAATTAATATACGACAAATTTTTGATTGGAATGGTTCCCATTCTGATTCAATTTCTGTTATTGACAGCCTGAAGCAGGCATTATTAATATTACATGCAGGTTTGCTTGCTATGGACCCCTTAACAGGTTCTGTCAAAGCCTGGGTTGGAGGAATTGATTTTAAATCGCAGCCCTACGATCAGATACATGCCCGGAGACAACTTGCTTCAGTGTTCAAGCCTATCCTCTATGCTGAGGCGTTTGAACAGGGAATGGATCCCTGTCAGTATCTTGATAACGATTCGATTGCTCCATCAGGGATCGATGAATGGAGTCCTGAAAATTATGATCACACTTATGGAGGGAAATATACACTTGCCGGCGCTCTTGTCCTGTCTATGAATGTCCCGACTTACAATTTGTTTTTAAAAGTTGGCTTTGAACAGCTTGATTCGCTCTGGAAGAAAATGGGATTTTCATTTACCCTGGAAAACAACCCGTCTCTCGCGTTGGGGACTGCTGAAGGAAGCATCATGGAAACAGCTGTGGCCTATTCATCTTTTGCCAATGGAGGGTACAGGATCATTCCTCAAAGCATTTTATCAATCAAAGCCCCTGATGGAGGAATTATCTGGCAGAATGAGTTCAGTGGTGTAAAAGAGAGGGTCCTCACTGAAAGATCAGCCATTCTGATCAGTGCAATTTTGCAAAAAGCAATTATAGAGGGAACCGGATCTTCAATGAGTAGTGTGTTTGGTATTAATCTTCCTATGGCAGGAAAAACCGGTACTTCGCAGAATTATTCTGACGCCTGGTTTACCGCTTTTAATCCGAAACTGGTAATTGTTACCAGGGTAGGGGCTTCCTCGAGGGCTATTCATTTTAATAATGGATCAGATGGTTCCGGAAGTAAACTTGCCTTGCCTCTGGTGGCATTAACATTGAAGAAAATTCAGGCGAACGATACACTTAGGAAACAACTAATCACTCCCTTTCCCGATCTTCCTCCTGAATTGGCGGGAGCTCTTGATTGCCCCGATTTAAAAGAAAAAAACATATTTGGCAAATTTCTGGATCTTTTTCACAAAAAGAAGATCTCTCCTGAGAAAGATGTAAATACACCTATTCAGAAGAAGAAGGGTTTTTTCAAAAGGCTATTCGGTAAATGACGAGAGAATAAGTGACTTAGAAAACTGTGAAGAATGATAAAAAAGATTGAAATTGAATTAGCTCAGTCTCACCTGGATGACTTAAAAACAAAATTAAAACTTACCAGGTGGCCGGATGAGATAGAAAACTCTGGCTGGACCTATGGAGCGAGCCTTAGTTATATGAAAGAGTTAGCTGATTACTGGATCACTTACTTTAACTGGAGAAATACTGAGAGTGAAATAAACAAATACGGAAATTTTATAGCTCAGATAGATGGGTACAAAATCCATTTCATGCATATTAAAGGCAAAGGAGAAAAGTCTGTCCCGCTTATCATAACACATGGCTGGCCCTCCTCATTTCTTGAAATGCTAAAGCTTATTCCATTATTGACTGAGAATAAAGGCATGTCATTCGATCTGGTAATTCCTTCAATGCCGGGATATGGTTTTTCACAAAAAATAAACCAGCCCGGATGCAATGTTTCGTTTATAGGCGATTTATGGCATAAGTTAATGAGTGAACTTGGGTATGATAAATACGGGGTTCAGGGTGGTGACTTCGGAGCCGGTGTTTCTACAGCCATTTCGATGAAATATCCTGAGCATGTTATTGGTATGCACCTGAATTATATTCCCGGTAATTATGTGCCGTTACTGGAAGAAAAGGAGGAATTTACTAAAGAAGAAAACGATTATCTGGACTCAGAAGAGGACTGGTATTCGAAAGAGGGCGGTTATTCACTTCAACAAAATACCAAACCTCTTACATTGGCGTATGGGCTTAATGACTCGCCTATGGGTTTATGTGCCTGGATAGTGGAAAAAATGTATGGTTGGGCTGAATGTAACGGATATATCGGGAATGTTTTTACAAAAGATGAGCTTTTATCTAATGTAACTCTTTATTGGGTAACAGAAACTATACATTCATCTGTAAGGCTATATAATGAGAACAATAAAAATCCACTTATCCTAGGAAAAAAGTCATACATAAATATTCCGACAGGTATTGCACATTTTCGATACGAGGAACCATTTCCCCCCAGAAAATTCATAGAACGTGGCTTTAATATTCAGCACTGGTCAGATTTTCCTGACGGAGGGCATTTCCCTGCTATGGAAAAGCCTGAATTACTGGCAGAAGACATTATCAGTTTTTTCAGCAAACTTTTATAAGCTGGTTGTTGCAGGGTAGCGGATACTTGTTCCGTGTATTTCGTTTCACGTTTCGCCTTTGACCTTTTTTACCACGGAGAACACGGATTATCACGGAGTTAATACTTCCCCATTACTGTTTACTGTTTTCTTTTCCCTCACTCCTCATCCCTCACTCCTCATACCTGACGCCTGCCGCCTGACGCTTCAACCTCTCAACCTAAACCTCAGACTCAACCCCGGATTGCCTTATGGCTGTTTCTTTTTACAGCATTACTTCCAGTTTATTAATGTTTTCGCAATTTCATCCCGGATTTCAGGAAGTACATTAACGTCATTAGCGAATTTTTTCCATTGACTAACCGTGTTACTTATCTCCCCGATAATGCTTGCTGCCTTTTTATTTTTTATCGATTTGCCAATAATTAAAAGGTCATCTTTTGTAATAGCAGTTCGCTTTCCATTTATACTTAAGGCGTGTTGACTTACCCATCTGTGATCTGGTTTGTATGCATGGCAAACATCATACGCTGGTGCCAGTTCCCATTTACCTCCCTTTTTTAATCTGAATGAAAAGTTCTTGGTATGATCATCACAGTTTCTCGCAATCACATTGAGTACCATTCTTCTATACATTTGTTCTGCATCCGGATAGCTCAGTTTTATTTCACGCATGGTCTGAAATAGCTGTTCATAACTAAAGCTGATTACAAGATTATAATCGAAGTGCTTTAACGCACATAATGTTTGGATGTGGTGTTTAATATCTCCTCCTTCACGATCGAATCTTTTGGTCATAAAATGAGCCCTGCCGTTTTCTTCCAGGAGTCTGGATGGCATCATCTCAACACCGCAGGCTATTGCCATATTGTAATATGCCATCTCTACACGACCATATCCTTTACTTACCCCCAATTGTACATCGCTTACTCCGTCTAATTTAATTAGCCAATGCTCAAAACCGTTGGGTGTCTTCGTTTGCCCCGATTTAACTTCTCCAGTTTTCTCATTGTAAGCAATTACTGCTTTGGGTCTCGCACCACCTGCCGATGTCCCAATTTTTAAAATTTCCAGCACGGCTCTTTCTTCATCCTTTTGCAGGTTGGTGGTAAAAGCTTCCCGCCTGGATAACATTTTTTGGGCAATATCAACCAGACTTTCGATTTCTATAGGAAATGTGCGCTTACTTTCCTTGAGTGTTGTTGGCTCAAACTCTAGAGCACCCATACCTCTGGTACCTATAAAGCAAAGCATTTCAACCGGATTCATACTGTCTTGCGGCCGACCTTGTTGTGCCAGCCATATGTTGATAAGTTGATTTCCATATTTGTCAGGGAGAACGTCTGCCAACAAACCTGACAATCCTTTGAAAGTATCAAATTCAGCGTTTTTGTCTTTCCTTAGTTCCGGAAAAGTTATTACTTTTTTGGATGAACTGATTGGCATTTTAAGAGGTGCCAAATCCCAGTTTAGTTTTTTAAAATCAGAGTCATACTCAAAACTGGCCAGCCCTGTTTTTTCATTCCAGGAAACTGCACCTACCAGTTCTCCCCATATTTTTACTTCAGCTACATCCATAATTACCAATCATTTTCGTTTTGAGTCTCTTCTCCTTTTCCCCTGGCTCTTTTCCTTTTATCCTTTTCCATTTTCGCCAACATCAATGGACTAATATCTTGTTGTACTGAAAACACTTCCAGAACATATAATTTATCCAAAACTCTGAGAACTTGTATAACTGTAGCCAATGTTACCGTTTCACCCCGTTCCAATAAACTCAATGTAGAACGACTGATTCCGGCAGCATTTGCCAATACATCCTGTGTTTTGTTTTGTTCCATTCTATGGTGCTTTATAAAAGCACCTATATGCATTGCAAGTGCTTTATCACTCATAGAATCCCATTTACTGTATGATATGTCAGTCATAAAGAGTCATTTTATACATTAGTGAATGATATCTCATGCAAAGATATAATATTTTTTAATAAAGCAAATGTTTGAATGATTTGTCGTTCATTAAGAATTTCTGTAAAATTGACGGACCTTATGGATATAAATGGCCAAAACTTTCAGAACTGCGCTACAAACTTTTCAGGGAAAACTTTGAAGAAGCATATAATGCAGCTGTTGATATTCACGCGACTGTGAAATGTTTCTGGGAATTGAAACGACTCGGCAAAATTTAACCGTCTTTACCTGTATCTGACACTTTTACTCAAGATCATAAAGACACCAAAACCTAAGTGTCTTTTTAAGTTCACTTTTAACTTTTTCCTTTCTTTGACCACCGAAGCTTCAGCGAAGGTGGTTGTCTTTTGTCTTTTCTTAACCCTGTGCCCTGAGCCTTTTCGTTTCGTGTTTCTCGTTTCGCGTTCTTCTTTACTTTTACTTTTGTCTTTTATCTTGAATAATTGTAAATTTGAATAGAAACGCTCGCTGCGTTCACTTTCAATAAGTATAAAGCGTTTTGAATTGGAAATCACAAATTGTGATATCCATTGGAATAGTGTAATTAATTTATCTAATATCTGAAAAAATGTGGATCCCAATTTCTATTGACAAGTTTGTAAAACTTCATTTGAAGAAGAATCCAAATGAAAATGAGAAAGTGCTGAGAGTCAGGATAGAAGCAGCGCTGGATGATTATAAAAATGGTGTAAAATGTCAGTGTGGAAAAGATCTCTGGATAGTTGGTTCGGCTTCGGCTCCATTTGCCTGTTTCAGTTGCATTACAGGAAAGGAACATCCACTGGGTGATTATGAACTTGAATCAGCGCTCGATAAAAGAGATAAGTATGGTCGGAGAAATATTGAGGAGATGGATCCTCGGAAGATTAATGGAATGTTTGATGATGACGGATATGAAATAAATCCAAATTCCATTAAGAAGCCCTCTCTCTGCCTGACATGCTTAAAAAATGTTGATCCTGACTGGGAGGAGGAACTATTATGCAATCTTAACAGGAATGATCAAGCCAATGAGAGAGAATTCAAATGTTATGCTTATGAGAAGTTATAAAACCATAGGCAGGTTCTCATAAATTGTGATCTTAAAAAGAGGTCAGCATGTAAAATACCTTCCATTTGTCAGACTCTTCACCTAACCTGAATAGTTTGTTCCCCTCTTTTTGCTTCTTTACCACGGAGAACACGGATTATCACGGAGTTAATACTTCCCAATTTCTGTTCACTGTTTACTGTTCACTATTTACTTTTGTCTTTTTACTTTCTTCGTCCGCCATAGCTTGCTTTGACTAGCATAACGACTTGAAGGTGGCAGCGAAGGTGGATTGTCTTTTATCTTGAATAATTGTAAATTTGAATTGCAACGCTCGACCTGATGGTCCAGAATCATTCACTCGATGCGTTTGGTTTTGAATATGTTGAATATTATCAGATAGTAAGAGATCTTATTGAAGAATACCGTCTCCTATTCATAGACTGGGTGGCGGGATTTGACAAATGGGATTATATAATTGATCGTTGGGGTCTGTTTAATCCCCCGGGCGTAGATCCATTCGACAAAGACCCGCATTTCTCACACCTTCCTTCGCCTAAGGCTTCGGAGGGCAACGCCTCACGCCTAACGCCTCATGATAAGCTATATCCATAATTTCAAAAACGGTATCTTCCTTAGCCCGTTTTAAGGTGACTACGTCTCCGTTTTTTTTATTTATTAATGTTTTTGCCAGAGGCGAAATAAAAGAGATTTTTCCTTTGGAAATGTCAGCCTCATCAACACCCACTATCTGAAAAGTCTGAATTTTCCCTGATCCTTTTGTTTTGAGAGTCACTGATGCGCCGAACCTTATTTCATTTTGAGGTTGTTCATCCGTATTAACTACTTTGGCTTCAGCAATTCTGTTGTTAAGCAGGTGTAATCTGGCATTAATATAGTTCAATGCTATTCTTTTCTCATTTTCATTGGTGCTGTTCAGATTGTCTTTTTCACTGACAAGCATCTGTTTTTCAGCCAATAGCTGATCCATACCGGTACAGGTAACAAAGTTTGTTACTCCTTCAGGTAAATATGCCCTCTGTGGTACTATCGGAATTTCTTCCTGATCGTCTTCTTTAACAAATCCTCTGCTCATAGCTCTAATATTAACTTTTTAAGGATATATTTTGTCAATTATAGTTAAATTTTTGGAAACGCCTCACGTATCACGCCTCACACCTTCTTCCCCTGAGCTCTGTGCCCTGTGCCCTGAGCCCTGAGCTATTTCCTCATACCTCACACCTCACACCTTCTTCTCCTGTGCCCTGTGCCCTGTGGCTCATTGCCTTTGCGCCTTTAAAAATTTTCACGCTTATAATACATTATTCATTCCTGTACACCACACTTGCTTCATTCCTTCCTCAGACTTACCTTTGATTCTGTTTTAATCAGGTTTAATTAACTTTACAATATGGCAGATGTACATAACATCCAGACCCGAAGTTATAATATGAGCCAGATCAAAGGAAAGAACACTAAACCAGAGATTATGATCAGGAAGTTTCTATTTGCTAAGGGATTCAGGTTTATATTAAATGATAAAAAACTACCTGGCAAACCGGATATTGTATTGACAAAGTATAAGACAGTAATATTCGTAAATGGTTGTTTCTGGCATGGGCATGATGAATGCAATATAAATCATTACTGATTATCGATGAATACTTTTAATTCGGAAGGGAATCCTTTCATTGGTATGTCAGTCATTGGTTCAGGATTGAACCAATAAATGTAGTGAATTGCCAGATACTTTGTCGGGAAAATATTTTTGATAATTATTATAAAAAATGCCACAATCCTGAACAGGGTACGTATATGTTATAAAGGTCTTAACATTAAAGAATAAAATAAAAGAGTCAGAAAACCGGATAAAGGTGGATACTGGAATACGAGGAAAGAAAAGCTCCTGAAAAAATATGAAAAATATTTTCGTAAATTGCATCTGTACGCTGCTATTTTATGTTATGTGTTCACTTTTTAGAAATAAATTATGGCACGAATTGCCAAAACATTTTTCATTCATTTCGTTGGATGAATTTGTGATTATGTCAAACCTTATTCACGGGATTGTAATTATTGAATCGACGACTGCTGTATGGACTAAAAACGCTAATTTATCACTACATTCATCGCATAATAATATGTTACGATGAACAGTCTTCTGATTCTCTCAACAATCCTCATCACTCTTGCTCTGGTATTTTACTCAACCGGCATATGGTCTGAACGTTTTTCAAGGTACCTGAAGGGATGGCATGTAGCAGCTTTCTGGACAGGCTTCGTGTTTGATGTCTCGGGCACCTGGGCTATGACCCGACTGTCACAACATCCATTTAACATGCTTGAAATGCATACACTTACAGGACAGACAGCTCTCTGGCTCATGCTGGTTCATGCAATATGGGCGACTTATGTGGTCAGAAAAGGAAGCGAAAAATTACGAAAGACATTCCACAGGTATAGTATGATAGTATGGCTGATCTGGCTTATCCCCTACTTCGGTGGAATGATAATTGGGATGAGCCACCGATAAGAATGAAGTGAACACTGAATGGTGAAAAGTTAAAGATGGGGAGAGTAGGTGATAGGGAGAAGAAGAGACTGGAAAACCGCAAACCGTAGGCCGAATTCACTCTGATTTCACCTTCAGTCTTCACTCTCCGGTCAACCGTCTGTTAACTTTGCTATTTGCCTTTCACTTAAACTTTTATTATTTAACCTTTCTCCTTTAACCTTGTTTTACCTTTTGCATTTTGCTATTTGCACAACTCCTTTCCGCCGGGTCAGGAGTAATGATCCGCGATTAGAAAATCAGGCAAATGGACATGTCTGATGCCTTGTACATCACTTCCTTTATTAAAATCATCGAGGCTGACA
>Ga0209638_1000607_pt1 | contig 23583 bp, 32 predicted proteins | sample BarGraNGADG00211_FD_184490 | JGI IMG/M metagenome (GOLD analysis project Ga0209638, IMG submission 184490) | Arctic peat soil microbial communities from Barrow, Alaska - Barrow Graham LP Ref core NGADG0002-211 (SPAdes) (version 2) | ecosystem: Environmental > Terrestrial > Soil > Wetlands > Peat...
ATGCTGTCGGCGATGTCGGCGGTCACCGGCTGCAATTTAGCGCCGAGCCAGGGCCGCATCACCGCGCTGCCGCCGCCCTTAGCTGAGGTCACCACCACCCGCACCATGTTGGCGGGGATGGCGAAGCCGACGCCCTGCGAACCGCCCGAGCGCGAGAAAATCGCGGTGTTGATGCCGACCAGCCGGCCAGTGAGGTCGACTAGCGCGCCGCCGGAATTGCCCGGATTGATGGCGGCGTCGGTCTGGATGAAAAACTGGTAGTCGGTGATGCCGACCTGTGTGCGCGCCAGCGCCGAGACGATGCCGTGCGTCACCGTCTGCCCGACGCCGAACGGGTTACCGATGGCGAGCACCACGTCGCCCACTTCAAGCTCGTCGGAATTGGCGAATTCCAGGGTCGGGAAGCGCTCATGCGCGTCCTTGATGCGCAGCACGGCGAGATCGCTGCGTTTGTCCTTGAGCACGATTTCCGCCTCGAATTCGCGCTTGTCGGCGAGCGACACCTTGACCTCGTCGGCACCCTCGATCACGTGCACATTGGTGACCACCAGGCCGGAGGCATCCACGATCACGCCGGAGCCGAGCGATCGCTGCACCTGCTGGCGGTCGCCGCCGCCCGGCACGCCGAAAAAGCGGCGGAAGATCGGATCGTCGAACAGCGGCTGGCGGTTCTGCACCACCTTGGCGGCATAGACATTGACCACCGCCGGCGCCACCCGCTGCACCACCGGCGAATAGGACAGCCGCAGCTCGGCGGCGGTCGGCACCCGGCGCTCCTGGGCGCGGGCGTTTTGGACGGAAACGGTCAGAGCGATGGCGACCAGCAATGCGGCGGTCAGGGGTCGTTTCAGGTGCATGGTGTCGAATCCCGGCGAGAGGCCAAGATATAGGGCCCCGCCGGGGCTAAATGAAGGCCGGTATCTCCCTCTCCCCCGCTTGCGGGGAGAGGGTGGCGAGCGAAGCGAGCCGGGTGAGGGGCTATTTCGACGCACTCAGAATCGTGGGAGCACCCCCTCACCCGCCCGACTTCGCTGACGCTTCGGCGGGCGACCTCTCCCCGCACGCGGGGAGAGGTGAATAGCCTTACTCCTTCGCCGGCACCGTATGCAGATAGGTCACCACGGCATCGAGGTCTTCGGCGGTCAGCGTGGAATAGTAATGGAAGCCCATCGGCGGCTTGAGCTTGCTGCCGTCCTTGCTGACCCCTGTCGTGATGGCACGCTTGATCTCGGCGTCGGTCCACGCCCCGATGCCCTTGGTCTTGCTCTGGGTGATGTTGCTCGACACCGACACGCCCCACGGTCCCTTGAACTCGAAGCCGCCGGTGCCGAGCCTAGTCTTGAATTGGCGGATGCCCTTCTCCATCGGCGTATGGCATTCCATGCAGTGGGCGATGGTGGCGAGGTAGAAGCCGTGCTTCAGCCTGTCGCTGAACATGGCTTCGGTATAGGGCTTCTCGGCGCCGGGGAAAATCTGACGCACCTGCGGCATTTTGTAGATCGGATCCGGCACCTTGTTCTTGATCGGCTTGAGCGTCTGTACATAGGCGACGATCGCGTCCATGTCCTTTTTGGTGATGATGTCATAGAAACCGGTCGGCATGATGGTGGCGATGGTCACCCCGTTCGGCCGTACGCCGGTGCGCAACAGTTTCCTGATGTCGGCCGCGCTCCATGTGCCGATGCCGGTCTCCTTGTCCTGGGTGATGTTGGGCGCCGTCACTTTGAACGGCGGCTCGTCGAATTCGAGGAACCCCGAAAAAGCCTTGTCCATGATGTCGCCGGTCGGGCCCTTCGGCGTGTGGCAGTTGCCGCAGGTAAGCAGGCCGTTGACCAGATAGTCGCCGCGCTTAACCAGCGCCGACTGCGCATTGGCAGCGCCGAGCGTGACAACGAAAGCGGCAAGTAATGTTGTGACAAAGCGGACCATGATGTTCCCCCACGTGGTATCGGGGTAATTATACATAGGCCGGGCCCATCGGCGAGTGGAAAACGAAAAGGACGGCCTGGAGGCCGCCCCTGTAAATTTCCTTATGACGATAGGCTTTATGCCGCCGCGGTTACCGCTTCGTCGACCTTCTTCTCCTGCGCCGGCCCGGAATCCTTGCCCTTGGCCTCGACGTCGCGGTCGACGAACTCGATCACCGCCTGCGCGGCGCTATCGCCGTAACGGAAGCCAGCCTTGAGCACGCGGGTATAGCCGCCCTTGCGGTCCTTGTAGCGCGGGCCGATCACGTCGAACAATTTCTTGACCATGGGGATGTCGCGCATTTCCGAGATCGCCTGGCGGCGCGCGGCAAGGCCGCCCTTCTTGGCCAGCGTGACCAATTTTTCCACGATCGGGCGAAGTTCCTTCGCCTTCGGCAAGGTAGTGACGACCTGCTCGTGCTTGATCAGCGCGGCGGCCATGTTGGCGAACATGGCGGTGCGATGCGCAGAATGCCTGCCGAGCTTGCGGTGAACTTTTCCGTGACGCATCGCCTGTTCCTCTTAGTAGTGGTCTTCGAAGCGCTTGGCGAGCTCTTCGATGTTCTCCGGCGGCCAGCCAGGCACTTCCATGCCGAGATGCAGGCCCATTTGCGCCAGCACTTCCTTGATTTCGTTGAGCGACTTGCGGCCGAAATTCGGCGTGCGCAGCATCTCGGCTTCAGTCTTCTGCACCAGGTCGCCGATATAGACGATGTTGTCGTTCTTGAGACAGTTGGCCGAGCGCACCGACAGCTCGAGCTCGTCCACCTTCTTGAGGAAGGCCGGATTGAACGCAAGATCGGGAATGGTCTCAGCGGTGGTCTCCTTGCGCGGCTCCTCGAAATTCACGAACACGTTGAGCTGGTCCTGCAGAATGCGCGCCGCGTAAGCGAGCGAATCCTCGGGCGTCACCGCGCCGTTGGTCTCGATGGTCATGGTGAGCTTGTCGTAGTCGAGGATCTGGCCCTCGCGGGTGTTCTCGACCTTGTAGGAGACCTTGCGCACCGGCGAATACAGGCTGTCGACCGGGATCAGGCCGATCGGCGCGTCTTCGGGGCGGTTGCGCTCGGCCGGCACGTAGCCCTTGCCGGTATTGACGGTGAACTCCATGCGGATCTCGGCGCCCTCGTCGAGCGTGCACAGCACGAGGTCCGGGTTGAGCACGACCACGTCGCCGACAGTCTGGATCTCGCCGGCGGTGACGGTGCCCGGCCCTTGTTTCTTCACCACCATGCGCTTGGGACCCTCGCCCTGCATCTTGATGGCGATGTCCTTGATGTTGAGCACGATGTCGGTGACGTCCTCGCGCACGCCGGCGATCGAGGAGAATTCGTGCAGCACGCCGTCGATGTGCACAGACTGCACCGCGGCGCCCTGCAGCGAGGACAGCAGAATGCGGCGCAGCGCATTGCCCAGCGTCACGCCGAAACCGCGTTCGAGCGGCTCGGCGACGACGGTAGCGGTCCGCGCGGCGTCGTTGCCGGCGGTCACTTGCAGTTTGTTCGGCCTGATCAATTCCTGCCAATTTTTCTGGATCACGTCATTCACCTGTTGAGCGGCGCGAGGCTTGCCCGCGCATCCCACCCGCCGTGTGGGGAAAAGTTCGGCGGCAGCGGACGCTGGCAGCGTCCGCCAGAAACGGAAATCAAACGCGACGACGCTTACGCGGCCGGCAACCGTTATGCGGGATCGTGGTCACGTCGCGGATTGAAGTGATGGTAAAGCCCTGCGCTTGCAAAGCACGCAGCGCCGATTCACGGCCCGAACCCGGACCCGACACTTCGACTTCGAGGGTTTTCATGCCGTGTTCCTGCGCCTTCTTGGCGGCGTCTTCGGCGGCGACCTGCGCGGCGTAGGGCGTCGATTTGCGCGAGCCCTTGAACCCCATCGTGCCCGACGACGACCAGGCAATGGTGTTGCCCTGCGCGTCGGTGATGGTGATCATGGTGTTGTTGAACGAGGCGGCGACATGCGCCACGCCCGACGCGATGTTCTTGCGTTCGCGCCGGCGTACGCGGGTGGCTTCCTTACCCATTCTCAATCCCTTTGCAGCCCGCTGCCATCAGGCGCGGGCAATTCCTGTCGTTACTGCGGAGTCGGTGTCTTTTTCTTGCCGGCGATGGTCTTGGCCGGACCCTTGCGGGTGCGCGCATTGGTATGGGTGCGCTGGCCGCGCACCGGGAGACCCTTGCGGTGGCGCAGGCCCCGATAGCAGCCGAGATCCATCAGCCGCTTGATATTCATCGCCACTTCGCGGCGCAGGTCGCCCTCGACCATGTAGTCGCGGTCGATCATTTCGCGAATCTGCAGCACTTCGGCGTCGGTCAATTGCGACACCCGCCGCTCCTGCGGCAGGTTAACCTTCTCCATGATTTCATGGGCTTTCTTTTGCCCAATGCCATGGATGTACTGCAGCGCGATCACGACGCGCTTGTTGGTGGGCAGATTCACGCCCGCGATACGAGCCACGGATGGTCTCTCCTGTTATCGTCCGGCCGCGCGCGACGCGCCGAATCTTCGTGTCCCTGGAAGGGGATAGCGCAAAGCGTAACACGACACCTGTCCCCGGTTTTCTGGGGCCCGGCATCGCGTCAAACTTCTGAATATGCAGCTTATTAAGGGATTCATCGTGCCTTCGTCAACCTCCGCCGAGTAGGCGATTTGCGCTGTCCAGCCTTGTTTTTGGCGCGGGCCGGACGGCTGGGCTTTCGCCCCGATTTACGGGCTTTGCCAGCCGAACGGCCTTTAGCGGCCTTGGCCTTGCGGCGGGCGGGCTTGGCGGCTGGTTTGGCCTTGCCGGCCCGGGAGGGGCTTAGGATGCGGTCGATGGCCGCGGTGACGGCATCGATCGTCGCCATGCCGTCCACGGTCTTGAGCATGTCCTTGCGATGGTAATGCTCGGCAAGCGGTGCGGTCTGTGCCCGGTAGGCCGCCAGGCGGCCCTTGAGCACTTCCGGATTGTCGTCGGCGCGCAGCTTCTCGCCGCGCGCGGTCATTTCGGCGACCCGGGTCTCGATGCGCTTGAGCAGGATGCCCTCGTCCACCTTGAGCTCGATCACCCCGTCGAGCCTGAGGCCGCGCTCGGCCAGCAGGCGGTCGAGCGCCTGCGCCTGCGGCACCGTGCGCGGGAAGCCGTCGAGCACGAAGCCGCGCTTGACGTCGGGCTGATCGATGCGATCAGCGACGATCGCCACCACCACCTCATCGGGAACCAGTTGCCCGGCATCCATGATGCTTTTGGCGCGCAGGCCGACCGGCGTGCCGGCGGCGACCGCGGCGCGCAGCATGTCGCCGGTGGAAAGCTGGACGATGCCGTGTTTCTGGACCAGGCGCTGCGCTTGCGTGCCCTTCCCCGCTCCCGGCGGGCCGAGCAGGATCAGTCTCATCGATTGCGCCCCCGCAACTTCGACCGCTTGATCAAGCCTTCATACTGGTGCGCCAGCAGGTAGCCCTGGATCTGCGCGACCGTATCCATGGTGACGCTGACCACGATCAGCAGCGAGGTGCCGCCGAAATAGAACGGCACCGCGGCATAGGAGATCAGGATTTCCGGGATCAGGCAGACGATGGCGAGGTAGAGCGCGCCGATCACGGTGATGCGCGAGAGCACGTAGTCGATATATTCCGCCGTGCGCTCGCCCGGCCGGATACCGGGGATAAAGCCGCCGTGCTTCTTCAGGTTATCGGCGGTCTCGGTCGGGTTGAACACGATCGCGGTGTAGAAGAACGCGAAGAACACGATCAGCCCGATGTAAAGGATCAGGAACAGCGGCCGGCCATGGCTGAGCAGCGTGGTGATCGTGGTGAACCAGCCTGGTCCCGAGCCCGCGTTGAAATTCGCGACCGTGGTCGGCAGCAGCAGCAGCGAGGAGGCGAAGATCGGCGGGATCACGCCCGAGGTGTTGAGCTTGAGCGGCAGATGCGAGGATTGGCCCTCGAACATGCGGTTGCCGACTTGGCGCTTGGGATACTGGATCAGCAACCGGCGCTGCGCGCGCTCCATGAACACGATGAAGGCGATGACGGCGGTCGCCATCACGATGATGGCGAGGATCAAGCCGGTGGACAAGGCGCCCTGGCGGCCGAGTTCCAGCGTGCCGGCGATTGCCGACGGCAACTGCGCCACGATACCGGCCAGGATGATCAGCGAAATGCCGTTGCCGATGCCGCGCGAGGTGATCTGCTCGCCCAGCCACATCAGGAACATGGTGCCGCCGGTGAGTGTGATCGTGGTCGAGATTAGGAAGAAGAAACCGGGTTCGCTGACCACGCTGCCGGTGCCTTGCAGCCCAATGCCGATGCCGTAGGACTGGAACGCGGCCAGCGCCACCGTGAGATAGCGGGTGTACTGGTTCATGATCTTGCGGCCCGACTCGCCTTCCTTCTTGAGCGCTTCGAGCGTGGGCGAGACCGTCGTCATCAACTGGATGATGATCGAAGCCGAGATGTAGGGCATGATGTTGAGCGCGAAGATCGCCATCCGGTGGATACCGCCGCCGGAGAACATGTTGAACATGCCGAGAATGCCGCCGGCCTGGGTGTTGAAGATCTGCTCCCAGGCGGCCGGATCGATGCCCGGCAGCGGAATATAGGTCCCAAGGCGATAGACCAGCAGCGCGCCGACCGTGAAATAGATGCGCTTCTTGAGCTCTTCGGCTTTGGCGAGCGCCGAGAAGTTGAGATTGGCCGCCAGTTGTTCCGCTGCCGAAACCATCAGTCGCTCCTGCCGCCGCGCCCCGGCTTTGCCACTGTCATGCCCCGCGAAAGCGGGGCAACCAGTACTCGCCGTCTCCTAAATATGCTCTCACACCAGTTCTTCTAGGCCGCGATTACTGGATCGCCCGCCTTCGCGGTCGATGACACCGTTATGAAATTACTCGGCCTTGGGCTCTACCTTGGGCTCTACCTTGGGCTCTACCTTGGGCTCTTCGCCCTCGGCCGCTTCCGCCTTGGGCTTGGCAGCCTTCGGCTTGGGACCCTTGGCCGCTTCCAGCGCCATGCGCTTGTTCTTGCCCTTCGGCTCGGCGTCCACTTCCTTCGCCGGAGCGAGGATTTTCACGCTGCCGCCGACCTTCTCGACCGCCGCGACGGCGGATTTCGACGCCCGGTAGACCGCGAAATCGACCTTGCTCTTGAGCTCGCCGTCGCCGAGCAGCTTCACGCCGCCCTTGGCGCGCCGCATCAGACCGGCCTTGACCATGGCCGCGACGTCGACTGCGTTTTTGGTATCAATGAGCCCGGCATCGATCGCCGCCTGCACCTTGCCGATATTGGTTTCGTTTAGCCTGACCGCGAACGACGTATTGCGGAAGCCGCGCTTGGGCAGGCGCCGGTGCAGCGGCATCTGACCGCCTTCGAAACCCTTGATACGCACGCCGGAGCGCGCGGTCTGGCCCTTGCCGCCGCGGCCGCCGGTCTTGCCCATGCCGGAGCCGATGCCACGACCGATGCGCATGCGGTTCTTGCGCGCGCCCGGCCGGTCGGCGATCTCGTTGAGTTTCATGGCACTCGTCCTCTTAACTCGCTTTGCCGACCACGCGCACCAGATGCCGCAGCTTGCGGATCATGCCGTGCGTCGACGGCGTGTCCGGCAGGTCGCGGGTGCGGCCGATCTTGTTTAAGCCCAGCCCGATCAGGGTCTCGCGCTGGTCATGGTGACGCCGCGATGGGCTCGCCACCTGCTCGACCTTGATGGTCTTTTGTGCCTCAGCCATTCGCGTGATCCTTAATCCGTCGCGGGTTCAGCATCGCCTTCGCGGCGGCGCGACTGCAGCGTGGAGACCTTGATATTGCGGCGGGCCGCGACCGAGCGCGGCGAATCCTGATGCTTGAGCGCGTCGAAAGTCGCGCGCACCACGTTGTAAGGATTGGACGAGCCGAGCGACTTGGCCACCACGTCCTGGATGCCGAGCGTTTCGAACACCGCGCGCATCGGACCGCCGGCGATGATGCCGGTTCCCGGAGGCGCCGCGCGCAGGATCACCTTGCCGGCGCCGTGACGGCCGAACACGTCGTGATGCAGCGTGCGGCCTTCGCGCAGCGGCACGCGCGTCAGGCTGCGCTTGGCGGCGTCGGTGGCCTTGCGGATCGCCTCCGGCACCTCGCGCGCCTTGCCGTGGCCGTAGCCGGCGCGGCCCTTCTGATCGCCGACGATCACCAGCGCGGCGAAGGCAAAACGCCGGCCGCCCTTCACCACCTTGGCCACGCGATTGATGTGGACCAGCTTGTCGGTGAACTCGCTGTCGCGCTCATCGCGGCCGCCGCGTTCACGGTCGCGGCGCGGCTCTCGTCGGGGTTCATGTGCCATGTGCGTCTAATCCGTTAAAAGTTGAGGCCGCCTTCGCGCGCGGCATCGGCCAGCGCCTTGACGCGCCCGTGATAGAGATAGCCGCCGCGGTCGAACACGACGTCCTTGATGCCCTTCTCCTTGGCACGCTCGGCGATCAGCTTGCCGACCACTTTCGCCGCACCGATATTGGCGCCGGTCTTGGCCCCCTCGCGCGTCGTCTTTTCGAGCGAGGATGCCGCCGCGAGCGTTTCGCCCTTGGTGTCGTCGATGAGCTGGGCGTAGATGTGCTTGGACGAGCGAAATACCGTCAGCCGCGCGCGGCCGCTGGTGCCGGCGGCAAGCTTGACGTTGCGGCGCACGGTCGCCGTCCGTCGCGCAGTTCGATCGCTTAATCTCGACATCGCGCGTCCCTCTACTTCTTCTTGCCTTCCTTGCGGAAGATGTATTCGCCGACGTATTTCACACCCTTGCCCTTGTACGGCTCGGGCGGACGGAAGCCGCGGATCTCGGCGGCGACGTGGCCGACTTTCTGCTTGTCCATCCCGGTGACCACGATCTCGGTCGGCTTCGGCGTCGCGATCGTGATGCCTTCCGGGATCGCAAAGTTTATGTCGTGGCTGAAGCCGAGCTGCAGGTTCAGCGACTTGCCCTGCACCGCGGCGCGGTAGCCGACGCCGGTGATCTCCAGCCGCTCCTCGAAGCCCTTGGTCACGCCCGCGATCAGATTGGCGACCAGCGTGCGCGAAGTGCCCCACATCGAGCGCGCCCGCTTGCTCTCGCTGCGCGGCTCGAGCTTGACCGTGCTCTTGTCCATCTTGGCCGTCACGTCGTCATGCAGCACGACCTGCATGGCGCCCTTCGGGCCCTTGATCTTGACGGTCTGCCCTTCCACGTTGGCGGTGACGCCGGACGGGATCGCGATCGCTTTGTTGCCGATGCGCGACATCAAAACACCGTGCAGATGATTTCGCCGCCGACATTGGCGTCGCGGGCTTCGTGATCGGCCATCACGCCCTTGGGCGTGGACAAAATCGAGATGCCGAGGCCGTTATTGATGCGCGGCAATGCCCTGACCGAGGCGTAGACGCGCCGGCCGGGCTTGGAGACGCGCGAAATCTCGCGGATCACCGGCTCGCCGTCGAAATATTTCAGCTCGATCTCGAGCTCGCTGCGGCCATCGGCATGCGCGACGCTGGCATAGCCGCGGATATAGCCTTCGGTCTTGAGCACCTCGCAGACGCGCTCGCGCTGCTTGGAGCCCGGCATGGAAACCTTCGACTTGGCTCGCATCTGCGCATTGCGGATGCGGGCAATCATGTCGCCGATCGGATCGTTGACACCCATCGCGATCCCCCTACCAGCTCGACTTCACGAGGCCGGGAATCAGGCCCTTGGAGCCGAGGTCGCGCAACGCGATGCGGCTGAGACGATGCTTGCGGTAATAGGCGCGCGGACGGCCGGAGAGCTCGCAGCGATTGCGGATGCGCGTGGCCGAGGAATTGCGCGGCAGTTCGGCAAGCTTGAGGGTGGCGGCGAAACGCTCCTCCATCGGCAGCGTCTTGTCGCGGGCGATCGTCTTGAGCGCCTTGCGGCGATTGGCGAATTGCTTCGTCATCTTACGCCGCCGGTTGTTCTTCTCGATCGAACTCTTCTTCGCCATACCTTTAGCTCCTTACGTTTCCGCGTTTGAGGGAACGGAATCGCCCCTCACTGCCGGAACGGGAAGTTGAATGCAGCCAGCAGCGCGCGCGCCTCATCGTCGTTGCGTGCGCTTGTGCAAACGGTGATGTCCATGCCCCAAGAGTCGGTAATCTTGTCGAAATCGATCTCCGGGAACACGATGTGTTCCTTGATGCCGAGGCTGTAGTTGCCGCGGCCGTCGAAGCTCTTCGGATTGAGCCCGCGGAAGTCGCGGATACGCGGCAGCGCGATATTTACCAGCCGGTCGATGAAGTCGTACATGCGCGCCTTGCGCAGCGTCACTTTGCAGCCGATGGCCTGGCCGTCGCGCAGCTTGTAGGTGGCGATCGACTTGCGCGACATGGTGATCACGGCTTTCTGGCCGGCGATCAGCGTCAGGTCGGCGGCGGCGTTATCCACCTTCTTGCGGTCGGCGACACCCTCGCCGATGCCCATATTGAGCACGACCTTGGTGATCACCGGCACCTGCATGCGGTTGGTATAGCCGAACTGCTTGCTCAGCTCGGCGCGGATGACCTGCTCGAAATGGGTCTTGAGCCGCGCCACGTAGTCGGAGCGCTCGCGCGGCTTCTTCACCTTCGGCGCGTCGCTATCCTTGGCGACTTTCGGCTTCTTCGGCTTCTTAGGTTCGGTATTCTGTTGCGTGTCAGCCATCGATCTCGACTCCGGAACGCTTGGCGATGCGCACCTTTTTGCGGTCTTGCCCCTCGCCGACGAACTTGAAACCGACGCGGGTCGGCTTGCCGTCCTTGGGGTCGGCCATCGCCAGGTTGGACAAATGGATCGTGCTCTCCTTGGAGATGATCCCACCTTCCTGCTGCGCGGTCTGGCGCTGGTGGCGCTTGACCATGTTGACGCCGCGCACCAGCGCGCGGTCTTGGCCCGGACGCACCTCGATCACCTCGCCGGAACGGCCCTTGTCGCGGCCGGCGAGCACGATCACCTTGTCGCCCTTTTTGATTTTGGCGGCCATCAGAGCACCTCCGGGGCGAGCGAGATGATCTTCATGTGATTCTTGGCGCGCAATTCGCGCGGCACCGGCCCGAAGATGCGGGTTCCCACCGGCTCCATCTGCGGGGTGATCAGCACCGCCGCATTGCGGTCGAAGCGGATGACGGAACCGTCGGCGCGCTTGATGTCCTTGGCGATTCGCACCACCACGGCCTTCATCACCTCGCCCTTTTTCACGCGGCCGCGCGGAATGGCTTCCTTCACCGAGACGACGATGACGTCGCCGATGGTAGCGTATTTGCGCTTGGAGCCGCCCAGCACCTTGATGCACATGACGCGGCGCGCGCCGGAATTGTCCGCCACGTCGAGGTTTGTTTGCATCTGGATCATGATGCGGCTCTCATTGTTTGTGCGCGCAATTTATCTACGAACATGGCGCTCATTAAGCTTTCTGTTTCTTATCGCCGCGGATCACTTCCCAGCACTTGAGCTTGGAGATCGGGCGACGCTCTTCGATCCACACCGTGTCGCCGACGGAAAACTCGTTCTTCTCGTCATGCGCATGATATTTCTTCGAACGGCGAATAGTTTTCTTCATCGTCGCATGGGTGAAACGCCGGTCGACGCGCACGACGACGGTCTTGTCCTGCTTGTCGCTGACGACGACGCCCTGGAGCGTACGCTTCGGCATCTCGAACCCCTTACTTCTTCGACTTCTTCGCGGCAGTCTTCTTCGCGCCAGCCTTGAGGCTCTTCGCGGACTGCGGCTTCTTTGATTTCGGCTTGTCGGATTTCGGCTTCTCGGCCTTCGGCTTAGCAACCTTGGGCTTCGCCTCCGCTTTCGGTTTCGGCGCAATCTCCGGCATCGATCCGGCGCGCTTTTGCGCGGCAATGGTCTTCAGGCGCGCGACGTCGCGGCGGATAACGCGCACGCGCGAGGTATTCTCGAGCTGACCGGTGGCGCGCTGGAAACGCAGGTTGAACTGCTCCTTCTTGAGCTTGAGCACCTCGTCGTCGATCTGGTCGAGCGTCATCGCTCTTGCGTCTGCGGCTTTCATGGCTCTACTCGGCGATGCGTTCGATGAAACGGGTCTTGACCGGCAGCTTGGCGGCGGCGAGCGCCAGCGCTTCCTTGGCGACGCCGATCGGAATGCCGTCCACCTCGAACAGGATGCGGCCGGGCTTGACGCGGCAGACCCACAGCTCGGGCGTGCCCTTGCCTTTGCCCATGCGGATTTCGATCGGCTTCTTCGACACCGGCACGTCCGGAAAGATGCGAATCCACACCCGCCCCGACCGCTTCATGAAGCGGGTGAGCGCGCGGCGCGCGGCCTCGATCTGGCGCGCGGTGACGCGCTCGGGCTCCAGCGCCTTGAGGCCGTATTGGCCGAAGGCGAGCGTGGCGCCGCTGGTGGCGAGGCCGTGGATGCGGCCCTTGAACGCCTTACGGAACTTGGTGCGGATCGGTTGCAGCATGACTTAATTCTTGTTCTTTCCTCAGGCCGCGGTTTCGCGGCGCGGACGGCCCTGGTCGCCTTCGGCGAGCTTCTTGTCCTGCGCCATCGGATCGTGTTCGAGGATTTCGCCCTTGAAGATCCAGACTTTGACGCCGCAGGTGCCGTAGGTGGTGAAAGCGGTGGCAACGCCGTAGTCGACATCGGCGCGCAGCGTATGCAGCGGCACGCGGCCTTCGCGGTACCACTCCATGCGCGCAATTTCGGCGCCGCCGAGACGGCCGGAGCAGTTGATGCGGATGCCTTCGGCGCCCAGCCGCATGGCCGACTGCACCGCGCGCTTCATGGCGCGGCGGAACGCGACGCGGCGTTCGAGCTGCTGGGAAATCGATTCGGCGACCAGTTGCGCGTCGAGTTCCGGCTTGCGGATTTCGACGATATTGATGACCACGTCGCTGTCGGTGAGCTTGGCGACCGACTTGCGCAGCTTCTCGATGTCGGCGCCCTTCTTGCCGATGACCACGCCCGGACGCGCCGAGTGGATGGTGACGCGGCACTTTTTGTGCGGGCGCTCGATGATGATCTTCGACACCGCCGCCTGCTTGAGCTGTTTCATCAACTCTTCGCGAATCTTGATGTCCTCGTGCAGCAGCGTGCCGTATTCGGCCTTGCCGGAGTACCAGCGCGAGTCCCAGGTGCGGTTGATCCCGAGACGCAGCCCAATCGGATTAACTTTTTGACCCATAAACGACCCCTCAGGCTTTCGCTGCGGCTGGCGCTTCGACCTGACGCACGATGATGGTCAGGTGGGAGAACGGTTTCAAAATGCGCCCCATGCGGCCGCGGCCGCGCGGGCTGAAGCGCTTGATCACCAGCGCCTTTCCGACATGGGCCTCGGCGACGACCAACTCGTCGACGTCGAGGTCGTGATTGTTCTCGGCATTGGCGATCGCCGATTCCAGGCACTTGCGCACATCCTTGGCGATGCGCTTGCGCGAAAACTCGAGGTCGGCGAGCGCGCTCGCGACCTTCTTGCCGCGGATCATCTGCGCGACAAGATTGAGCTTCTGCGGACTGACCCGGATCATCCGGCTCACCGCTTTGGCCTCGTTATCCGGGAGGCTTCGCTCGTGTGCGCTCTTGCCCATGACGTCTCTCTCGATTCCTTAACTCGCCGCCGGCGTCGCGGCCGGCGCGGCAGCCGGGGCACCCGGCGCCGCCGGTGCGGCGGCCGCACGCTTGGCTTTGCGGTCGGAGCTATGGCCGTAGAACATGCGGCCCGGCGCGAATTCGCCGAACTTGTGACCGACCATTTCCTCGGTCACCATCACCGGAATGTGCTTCTGCCCGTTATAGACGCCGAAATTCAGGCCGACGAATTGCGGCAGAATGGTCGAGCGCCGGCTCCAGATCTTGATCATCTCGTGACGGCCCGACGAGCGCGCGGCCTCCGCCTTGCGCAGCAGATAGCCGTCGACGAACGGACCTTTCCAGACTGAACGCGTCATATCTCTGTCCCTACTGCTGCTGCTTCTTGCGGTCGTGCCGGCTGGCGACGATGAATTTGGTGGTGCGCTTGTTCTTGCGCGTCTTCTTGCCCTTGGTCGGAATGCCCCAAGGCGTGCTCCAATGCTTGCCGCCTTTGGTGCGTCCGCCATGCGGGTGATCGACCGGGTTCATGGTGATGCCGCGGTTGTGCGGCATGCGGCCCTTCCAGCGCTGGCGGCCGGCCTTGCCGATCGTCGTGTTCATATTGTCCGGGTTCGAGACCGCACCGATGGTCGCCATGCAGCGGCCATGCACCAGGCGTTGCTCGCCGGAACTAAGCCGCAGGATGACGTAATCCTGGTCGCGCCCAGCGATCTGCGCATAGCTGCCGGCCGAGCGCGCGACCTGCCCGCCCTTGCCGATCTTGATCTCGATGTTGTGCACGATGGTGCCGACCGGAATATTGGCGATCGGCATGGCATTGCCCGGCTTCACGTCGGCATGCTCGGAGGCGATCACCTGGTCGCCGGCGGCAAGGCGCTGCGGCGCCAGGATGTAGGCCTGCTCGCCGTCCTGGTACTTGATGAGCGCGATGAAGCCGGTGCGGTTGGGATCGTATTCGAGACGCTCGACGGTCGCCGGCACGTCGAACTTGGTGCGGCGGAAATCGATCTTGCGATAGGCCTGCTTATGGCCGCCGCCGCGGAAGCGCGAGGTGATGCGGCCGTTATTGTTGCGGCCGCCAGACGAATGCTGCCCTTCGGTCAACGCCTTCACCGGTGCGCCCTTGTACAGCGACGAACGGTCGATGTTGACCAGCTGGCGCTGGCTCGGCGTGGTCGGATTGTATGTTTTCAACGCCATCGGAGCTTCCCTTACAATCCCGTGGTCACGTCGATCCGATGACCCTCTTCCAGGGTCACGATCGCGCGCTTCACATCGGACTGCTGCCCGACCTTGTTCTTGAACACCTTGAGCTTGCCCTTGCGGGTGAGCGTGTTGACGTTTTTGACCTTGACGTCGAACAGCTTCTCGACCGCTTCCTTGATCTGCGGCTTGGTCGCGTTCTTACGCACCTTGAACACGACCTTGTTGTGCTCGGACGCCATGGTCGCCTTTTCGGTGATCACCGGGGCGATGATGACGTCGTAATGGCGGGGATCGCTGGTGCTCATTTGAAGCGCGCCTCCAGCGCATCGAGCGCGGCCTTGGTCAGCACCAAGGTCTTGCGCCGCATAATGTCGTAGACGTTGATGCCCTGCACCGGCAGCACGTCGATATTCGGAATGTTGCGCGCCGCGTTGCGGAAGTTCAGCTCGACCTCGGCGCCGTCGATAATCAGCGCGTTGATCAAGCCGAGCTTGTCGAACTGCTTGGCAAGGCCCTTGGTCTTGCCGTCCTTCAACGTCATCTTGTCGATGACGATGATGCCGCCGTCCTTGGCCTTGGCCGACAGCGCGTGCTTGAGCGCGAGCGCGCGCACCTTCTTGGGCAAGCCGATGGCATGGCTGCGCACCACCGGGCCGAAGGCGCGTCCGCCGCCGCGGAACTGCGGCACGCGTGCCGAGCCGTGACGGGCGCCGCCGGTGCCTTTTTGCGCATACATCTTCTTGCCGGTGCGCCAGATTTCCGAGCGGTCCTTGGTCTTGTGCGTGCCGCGCTGGCGCTTGGCGAGCTGCCAGTTGACGCAGCGCTGCAGGATGTCGCTGCGCGGCTCGAGGCCAAAGATCGCATCCGACAAATTGACGGAGCCGGCTTCCTTGCCTTCGAGGGTGGTGATCTTCAATTCCATGTCACGCGCCCTCCGTCACGGCGGGAGCTTGCTTGGCATCCGGCTTAGCCTCGGATTTCGCTTCGGCGGCTTCCGCCAGGCGGAACTTGCCGGGCTTCGGCACATCCTTATGCGGCTTCTTCTTTACCGCGTCGCGCACGGTGATCCAGCCGCCCTTGGCGCCGGGCACCGCGCCCTCGACCATGATGAGGCCGCGCTCGACATCGGTCTTCACCACCTTGAGATTGAGCGTGGTCACCCGGTCGACGCCCATGTGGCCGGGCATCTTCTTGTTCTTGAAGGTTTTGCCGGGGTCTTGCCGGCCGCCGGTGCCGCCGATTGAGCGATGCGAGACCGACACGCCATGCGAGGCGCGCAAGCCCGCAAAATTCCACCGTTTCATGCCACCGGCAAAGCCCTTGCCGATCGAGGTGCCGCAGACGTCGACGAACTGCCCAATGACGAAGTGGTCGGCGGTGATCTCGGCGCCGAGCGGGATCAGCGCGTCCTCGGTCACCCGGAACTCGGCCAGCTTGCGCTTGGGCTCGACCTTGGCCTTGGCAAAATAGCCGCGATCGGCTTTGATCATGTTGTTGGTGCGGCGCTCGCCCGAGCCGAGCTGGAGCGCGACATAGCCGTTCTTGTCCTTGGTCCGGTGTGCAACCACCTGGCACTGCGCCAGGCGCAGCACCGTGACCGGCACGTGCTCACCGGCATCGGTGAACAACCGGGTCATTCCGATCTTCTGTGCGACCACTCCGGAACGCATCTTAATTCCTCACCCGGCCTTTACAGCTTGATCTCGACGTCGACGCCGGCGGCGAGGTCGAGCTTCATCAGCGCGTCCACGGTCTGCGGCGTCGGATCGACGATGTCCAAGAGGCGCTTATGCGTGCGCATCTCGAACTGTTCGCGGCTCTTCTTGTCGACGTGCGGCGAGCGGTTCACCGTGAACTTCTCGATCTTGGTCGGCAGCGGGATCGGGCCACGGACCTGCGCGCCGGTGCGCTTGGCTGTGTTCACGATCTCACGCGTCGACGCATCGAGGATGCGGTGATCGAACGCCTTGAGCCGGATCCGGATATTCTGGCCGTTCATTGCCGTTGTCTCTTTCTTGGATCATCGCCCGCGCAGGCTGTTTCCCGCGAAGGGCGAATTGCGAGTAGCGAGCGGAGGTCAATCCATTCGCTATTCGCTCTTCTCTATTCGCTTACTCAATAATGCTCGCCACCACGCCGGCGCCGACGGTGCGGCCGCCCTCGCGAATGGCGAAGCGAAGTTTCTCCTCCATGGCGATCGGCACGATCAGGTGCACTTCCATCGCCACGTTGTCGCCCGGCATCACCATTTCGGTACCGGCCGGCAGGTGCACCACGCCGGTCACGTCGGTGGTGCGGAAGTAAAACTGCGGACGGTAGTTGGTGAAGAACGGGGTATGACGGCCGCCCTCTTCCTTGGTGAGGATGTAGGCTTCCGCCTTGAACTTGGTGTGCGGCTTGACCGAGCCGGGCTTGCACAGCACCTGGCCGCGCTCGACTTCCTCGCGCTTGGTGCCACGCAGCAGGCAGCCGACGTTGTCGCCGGCCTCGCCCTGGTCGAGCAGCTTGCGGAACATCTCGACGCCGGTGACGACCGTCTTCTGCGTCGGCTTGATGCCGACGATCTCGACTTCCTCGCCGACCTTGATGATGCCGCGCTCGATGCGGCCGGTGCACACGGTGCCGCGGCCGGAGATCGAGAACACGTCTTCCACCGGCATCAGGAACGGTTTGTCCTTCGGACGGTCCGGCTGGGGAATGGCCTCGTCCACCGCCTTCATCAGCGCCAGGATCGATTCCTTGCCGAGCTTTTCGTCCTTGCCCTCGAGCGCCATCAGCGCCGAGCCCTTGATCACCGGAATCTTGTCGCCGGGGAAATTATACTTGGACAGCAGTTCGCGAACCTCGAGCTCGACCAGTTCGAGCAATTCGGGATCGTCCACCATGTCCACCTTGTTCATGTAGACGACGAGCGCCGGCACGCCGACCTGGCGGGCGAGCAGGATGTGCTCGCGGGTCTGCGGCATCGGGCCGTCGGCGGCGGACACCACCAGGATGGCGCCGTCCATCTGCGCCGCGCCGGTGATCATGTTCTTCACGTAATCGGCGTGGCCGGGGCAGTCGACATGCGCGTAGTGGCGCTTCTCGGTCGAGTATTCGACGTGCGCCGTCGAAATGGTGATGCCGCGCGCCTTTTCTTCCGGCGCCTTGTCGATCTGGTCATAGGCGGTGAAGACGGCGCCGCCGGTCTCCGCCAAAACCTTGGTGATCGCCGCCGTCAGCGTCGTCTTGCCGTGGTCGACGTGACCGATCGTACCGATATTGCAATGCGGCTTGTTGCGCAGGAATTTTTCTTTGGCCATGGACCTCTCCGTTCAGAATCTTCAGGTTGCGATCGTCACGCGAATTTCTTCTGCACTTCCGCCGATACGTTGGCGGGTAGCTCTGCGTAGTGATCGAATTGCATCGTGAATGTGGCGCGGCCCTGAGACATGGACCGCAGATTGTTGACGTAGCTAAACATGTTCATCAGCGGCACCATCGCATTGATGACGTTGGCATTGCCGCGCGTGTCCTGACCTTGGATATGGCCACGCCGCGAATTGAGGTCGCCGATGACGGAGCCGGTGTATTCCGCCACCGTCACCACTTCGACCTTCATGATCGGCTCGAGCAGGACGGGCCTAGCTCTCTGTAGAGCTTCCCGCAGGCATTGGCGCGCGCAGATTTCGAACGCCAAGGCAGAAGAGTCGACGTCATGATATTTGCCGTCGATCAGCGTCACCTTCAGGTCTACCACCGGAAATCCCGCCAGCACGCCGGAGCCAAGTACCGACTCCAGGCCTTTCTCGACGCCCGGGATGTATTCCTTCGGCACGGTGCCGCCGACGACTTCGTTTTCAAACTCGAACGGCGTGCCGGGCGCTGACGGCTCGGCGATGATCTTGATCTGCGCGAACTGGCCGGAGCCACCGGTCTGCTTCTTGTGGGTGTAGTCGTGCTCGACGCGCTGGGTGATCTTCTCGCGGAAAGCCACCTGCGGAGCGCCGATATTGGCGTCCACCTTGTAGGTGCGCCTGAGGATGTCGACCTTGATGTCGAGATGCAGTTCGCCCATGCCGCGGATGATGGTCTGGCCTGATTCCGGATCGGTGTTGACGCGGAAGGACGGGTCCTCCGCCACCAGCTTGGCCAACGCGATGCCGAGCTTTTCCTGGTCGGCCTTCGACTTCGGCTCGATCGCGATCTCGATCACCGGATCGGGGAATTCCATCTTTTCCAGGATCACCGGCTGCTTGGGATCGCACAGCGTGTCGCCAGTGCGCACTTCCTTGAGGCCGGCCAGCGCAACGATGTCGCCGGCAAAGGCTTCCTTGATGTCCTCGCGGTTGTTCGCATGCATCAGCAGCATGCGGCCGATACGCTCTTTGCGTTCCTTGGTGGAATTGATCACGCCGGTGCCGCTCACCAGCGTGCCGGAATAGATGCGGCAAAAGGTGATGGTGCCGACGAAGGGGTCGTCCATGATTTTGAAGGCGAGCAGCGCGAGCGGTGCGTTGTCTTTCGGCTCGCGCACGACGTCTTCGCCATTGTCGGGGTTGATGCCATGGATCGGCGGCACGTCGAGCGGGCTCGGTAGGTAATCGACGACGGCGTCGAGCAGCGGCTGCACGCCCTTGTTCTTGAACGCCGAGCCGCACAACACCGGGAAGAAAGCGCCGGTGATCACGGCCTTGCGGATCAGTTTCTTGATGGTGGCCTCGTCGGGCATTTTGCCCTCGAGATAGGCGGTGGCCGCGTCATCGTCGAGCTCGCAGGCCGCCTCGATCATCTTGTCGCGGTATTCTTGAGCCTGCGCGAGCATGTCGGCGGGAATGTCGATATCGTGGTAATCGGCGCCGAGGGATTCGTCGTTCCACACCACGCCCTTCATGCGCACCAGGTCGATCAGGCCCTTGTACTGCTGCTCGGAACCGATCGGGAGTTGAATGGCCACCGGCCTGGCGCCGAGGCGGGTCTTGATGTCGTCCATGCACTTGAAGAAGTCGGCGCCGATCTTGTCCATCTTGTTGGCGAAGACGATGCGCGGCACTTTGTACTTGTCGCCCTGGCGCCAGACCGTCTCGGTCTGCGGCTCGACGCCCTGGTTGCTGTCGAGCACGACAACCGCGCCGTCGAGCACGCGCAATGAGCGCTCCACCTCGATGGTGAAGTCGACGTGGCCGGGGGTGTCGATGATGTTGAGGCGCTTGTTTTTCCAGAACGCGGTGGTCGCGGCCGAGGTGATGGTGATGCCGCGCTCCTGCTCCTGCTCCATCCAATCCATCGTCGCGGCGCCTTCATGCACCTCGCCGATCTTATGGCTCTTGCCGGTGTAATAGAGGATCCGCTCCGTGGTCGTGGTTTTCCCGGCATCGATGTGGGCCATGATGCCGAAATTGCGGTAGTCCTCGATCGGGTGGTTACGGGGCATTGCAGTTCTAGTCCTTGATTCCGTTATTCGCCGTCACCAGCGGTAATGCGAGAAGGCCCGGTTGGCTTCCGCCATCTTGTGGGTATCCTCGCGCTTCTTGACGGCGTTTCCTCTGTTATTGGATGCGTCGAGCAGCTCGGCTGAGAGCCGTTCGGTCATCGTCTTTTCGTTGCGCTCGCGCGCGGCCGATATGATCCAGCGAATGCCAAGCGCCTGCCGGCGCGAGGTGCGCACTTCCACCGGCACCTGATAGGTGGCGCCGCCGACGCGGCGCGAGCGCACTTCGATCGACGGCATCACGTTGTCGAGCGCCTGCTGAAACACCGTGAGCGGAGCCTGCTTGGTCTTGCTCTCGATCATTTCCAGCGCGCCGTAGACGATACCTTCCGCGACCGACTTCTTGCCGGCATACATGACGGCGTTCATGAACTTGCTGACGACGACGTTGCCGAACTTCGGGTCCGGGATGATTTCGCGTTTTTCGGCGGCGTGGCGGCGGGACATGGTTCAGATTCCGATTATTTAGGACGCTTGGCGCCGTATTTCGAACGGCGCTGCTTGCGGTTCTTGACGCCTTGGGTGTCGAGCACGCCGCGCAGGATGTGGTAGCGCACGCCCGGCAGGTCCTTGACGCGGCCGCCGCGGATCATCACCACCGAATGTTCCTGTAGATTGTGCCCCTCGCCTGGGATGTAGCCGATCACCTCGAAGCCGTTGGTCAAGCGCACCTTGGCCACCTTGCGCAGCGCCGAGTTCGGCTTCTTCGGCGTCGTGGTGTAGACGCGCGTGCAGACGCCGCGCTTTTGCGGGCTGCCTTGCAGCGCCGGCGCCGTGATGCGCACCCTGAGGGGCTTGCGCGGGTTGGCAATCAGCTGGTTGATCGTCGGCATCGTTGGCCTTCGTTACCTTCGTTTGGGCTAAGAGCGCCCGGATTCGTTTTGGGCTTTATCGCCCCTCGCAGCTCGCTTTGCGCGTTTCCCGCACGCAAAACGAAATCGCGCCATCCGCTTTATTCGCGGGGGCGCTCTTTCGGTTCCGGACGGCCGCGCAGCGCAAGACCGCGCGCCCGGTCACTCAAGCCTGACAGTGGCTGTCAGAGGCAGCGTTTGAGCTTCATTCCTCGAGGCGATGCGCCGGCCAAGCTTTGAGAAATAACACAACGCTCTCAAAGGGTTAGCCGGGCGGCCGTTCCGAGCAAGCGAAGCTCACCGCCTGCCGTGAAGTGTCGCGTATGTATCGGCCACATTCCGCTAAGTCAAGGCGAAAAGGGCTGAAAAATCGAGGGTTCGGGGCCGTTCGGCGCTTCCGCCATACAGCGGAAGCCAGGGCCGCAAACTTAAGGGCCGCCCGGAGGCGGCCCTCTTAATTCTTGATCGGCGAAGTGGCTTACTCCGCCGGCGGCAGCGCGGGTGCTGCTTCCGCCTCGGCCTTGGCCGCAGCCTTGGCCGCGTCCTTCTCGCGTTCCTCGAGGATGAGCGCATCGCGCTTGATCGCAATCTCGCGCAACTCGTCCATCATCGCGCCGGTGCCGGCCGGGATCAGGCGGCCGACGATGACGTTCTCCTTGAGCCCGTCGAGCGTATCCGCCTTGCCGTTGACGGCGGCCTCGGTGAGCACGCGCGTGGTCTCCTGGAACGACGCCGCCGAGATGAACGAACGGGTCTGCAGGCTCGCCTTGGTGATGCCGAGCAGCACGGGATGACCGCTGGCCGGCTTCTTGCCTTCGGCTTCGACCCGCGCGTTGATTTCGTCCATCTCGGTCTTGTCGATCTGCTCGCTCTGCAACAGCTCGGTGTCGCCGGGCTCGTCGATCTCGACCTTCTGCAGCATCTGGCGAACGATCACCTCGATGTGCTTGTCGTTGATGTTGACGCCCTGCAGTCGGTAGACCTCCTGGATCTCGTTCACCAGATAGGCGGCCAGCTCCTCAACGCCCTTGATGGCGAGAATATCGTGCGGGGCGGGATTGCCCTCGACGATGTAATCGCCCTTCTCGATGACGTCGCCATCCTGCAGATGGATGTGCTTGCCCTTCGGGATCAGGTACTCCTTCGGCTCGTCGCCCTTGCTCGTCGGCTCGAGTGTCAGGCGGCGCTTGTTCTTGTAGTCCTTGCCGAAGCGCACCGTGCCGCCGATCTCGGCGATGATGGCCGCGTCCTTCGGCTTGCGCGCCTCGAACAGCTCCGCTACCCGCGGCAGACCGCCGGTGATGTCGCGGGTCTTGGCGCTTTCGGTCGGAATGCGCGCGATCACGTCGCCCGCCTTCACGTGCCCGCCGGGATCGACCGAGATGATCGCATCCACCGCGAGTATATAGCGCGCGTCGCCACCGCGGGCGAGCTTGAGCAGCTTGTTGCCCGACTTGATCACGATCGCCGGACGCAGCTCCTGCTGATTGCGCGACGACCCCGTGCGCCAGTCGACCACCACGCGCTTGGCGATGCCGGTCGATTCGTCGAGCGCTTCCGACATCGACAGACCGTCGACCAGGTCCTCGAAGGCGATCGAACCCTCGACCTCGGTGAGGATCGGCCGCGTGTAGGGATCCCACTCGGCGATGCGCTCGCCACGCTTGATCTTGTCGCCGTCTTCGACGCGCATGCGCGCGCCGTACGGGATGCGGTGATGGGCGCGTTCGGTGCCGTCGGGATCCACCACCGCCACCACCATGTTGCGCACCATCGCCACCACGTCGCCGTCGGTGTTCTTGGCGATGTTCTTGCCCTTGAATTTGAGCTTGCCGTCGAAGTTCGACTCGATGAACGACTGCTCGGAGATCTGCGCCGCGCCGCCGATGTGGAACGTGCGCATGGTGAGCTGGGTGCCCGGCTCGCCGATCGACTGCGCGGCGATGACGCCCACCGCCTCGCCCATGTTGACCGGCGTGCCGCGGGCGAGATCGCGCCCGTAGCAGGCCCCGCATACGCCGTTCTTGGACTCGCAAGTGAGCACCGAGCGGATTTTCATTTCCTGCACGGCCGCATTGGTGATCGCTTCGACTTCCGGCTCCGTCAGCAGGGTGCCGCGCTTGACCACGACTTTGTTGCTGGCCGGATCCTTGACATCCTCCGCCGTGGTGCGGCCGAGGATGCGGATGGCCAGCGGTGCGACCACGGTGCCCGCGTCGATGATGGCGCGAACCTTGATGCCGCCCCTGGTGCCGCAATCTTGGCTCGTGATGATGCAATCCTGCGCCACATCGACCAGACGCCGCGTCAGGTAGCCCGAGTTCGCCGTCTTCAAAGCGGTGTCGGCGAGACCCTTGCGGGCGCCGTGCGTCGAGTTGAAGTACTCGAGCACCGACAGGCCTTCCTTGAAGTTCGAGATGATCGGGCTCTCGATGATCTCGCCCGAGGGCTTCGCCATCAGGCCGCGCATGCCGGCAAGCTGACGCATCTGCGCGGGCGAACCGCGCGCGCCGGAATGCGCCATCATGTAAATCGAGTTGAC
>Ga0209638_1000610_pt1 | contig 23552 bp, 19 predicted proteins | sample BarGraNGADG00211_FD_184490 | JGI IMG/M metagenome (GOLD analysis project Ga0209638, IMG submission 184490) | Arctic peat soil microbial communities from Barrow, Alaska - Barrow Graham LP Ref core NGADG0002-211 (SPAdes) (version 2) | ecosystem: Environmental > Terrestrial > Soil > Wetlands > Peat...
GCCTGGATCGCGCCGGCCGATCGTCGCGTCGGTATCCTCGGCGGCACCTTCGACCCGATTCACTATGCCCACCTCGCCGTCGCCGATGAAGTGCGCGAAGCCCTCAAGCTGGACCGCGTTCTGTTCGTCCCGGCCGGATTCCCGCCTCACAAACCGGCCACGGACGTCGCCGCGGCCCAAGATCGAGCCGCAATGGTCGAGCTGGCGGTTGCCGGCAACCCGGCCTTTTCGCTGTGCCGCATCGAGCTCGACCGCCCGGGCCCCTCGTACACGGTCGACACGCTCGACCTGCTGACGGCCGAAGGGGCGCGCCAGGGGGTCGAGCGCGAACTCTTCCTGATCCTATCCACTGAAGCGCTCGCGGGTCTCCCGTCGTGGCGCGAACCGCGACGGATCCCGGCCCTGTGCCACATCGCCGTCGTTCCGAGACTGGCGACCGAGCCGGCGCCCGACGCCGCGTGGCTGGAAGACAATTTCCCCGGCAGCTCGGACCGCTTCCTCTTCGTCGAGACGGTGCCGCTCCCCCATTCCTCGTCCGACGTGCGCTCGCGCGCGGCGGCAGGGGACTCCATCCGATATCTCGTGCCGCCGGCCGTGGAGACGTACATCCACGGCCATCGGCTGTATCGTTCCGTTCCGGAGGACCGACGAAAGTGACCGAACCCACGCCCACGACGGAAACGCTGCCGAGCCCCGACGGCCTGCCCCGACGGCTCAAGCCCGTTGCGCGGCGGCGAAAGCCGACGGCGGCAGACATCGCCGCAGAAGCCGCAATGGAAGCCGCGGCAGACGCTCTGATCGCCGAGATGGAGGACCTGGACGAATCCGGTGAACTCGCCGGCCACGCCCCGGCCATCCCGGAACCCGAGCCAAAGCTGAGCCCAATCGAGATCGCTCGCCGGGTCGTGGATGCGGCAGAGGACAAGAAGGCCGCCGACATCGTCCTGCTGGATGTCACCGCACTGACGTCGATGGCCGACTACTTCGTCATTTGTTCCGGCGGCTCGGAGCGACAGCTCGGCGCGATCGCGGACGGCGTCAGCGAGAAGCTGCGGGACGAAGGGGTTCGGCCCATCGGACGCGAGGGCGGGGCCGGCTCGCACTGGACCCTGGTGGATTTTGGGTCCGTGATCGTTCACGTATTCGCCCCGGCTGAGCGCGACTACTACCAGCTGGAGCGGCTCTGGTCGAAGGCGAAGACGATCCTTCGAGTCCAATAGACGGTCCGTTCCTCGGCGACGGCGAGATCCTCGGAGGCGCGTCCACCGCGCCGAATTTCGGGGACTCTGCGGCCGGACGCACGATTCCGTAGACTTAGCGGACCGGCGCCCTTCCCAGGGTGCCGCAACTGCCTCTGGAGATGCAGCTACGACTACTCCCTCCGCCGCCGAACGACGACCGCATCGCGCGCCCACCATCATCGACTTCGTCAACATCCGTTGGGTAGACGAGTGGTGTAAGCGCTGCAACATATGCGTCGAGATCTGCCCCAAGGACAGCCTCATCCTGACTCACGACGCCATCATCGAGGCCACGGACTGCATCCGCTGCGGTCTGTGCGAGCGCTACTGCCCGGATCTGGCGATCGAGGTCCTGCCCAAGCGCGATGCGGCGGGCAGGCTGCCGGCTGCGAACGTGGCCGAAGAGGTCGCGTCGGCCGCCCAGACGGCATCGCCGCACATTCCCGATGCGGCGCGCGGCCCGGCAGTGGCCGGTACCGATCCACATCGCGGCATGACGGACACGGAGAGCGCTCCGAACGTCGACCGTGACAACCAGACCTGATCGGACAGGACCACCGATGACAAAGCGACTCGTCCAGGGTAACGAGGCAGTCTTCCTCGGCGCCGTCAAGGCCGGGGCGAGCTACTTCTGCGGCTACCCCATCAGCCCCTCGTCCGAAGTCCTGGCTCAGGCCTCCGTGTATGCCAGCCAGCACCCCGAATTCCGTTTCCTCCAGGCCGAGGACGAGATCGCCAGCGCCAACGCCATCCTGGGCGGGAGCCTGGCGGGTGCGAAATCGTTCACCGCCACGTCCGGGCCCGGCTTCAGTCTGATGCAGGAGGCGATTGGCTACGGCCACAAGGTCGGCATCCCGTGCGTGATCGTCAACGTCATGCGAGTGGGGCCGGGAACCGGCATGCCCACGATGCCCGGCCAGGGTGACCTCAATCAGACCCGCTACGGCTCCACGGGCGACTACACGAGCATCGTCTTCTACCCGTCCACGGTGGCCGAATGCTACGAGTACTCGATCCAGGCCTTCAATGCGGCCGAGGAGAGTCGGAGCCCGGTCATTCTGCTGTCCGACGCGTTCCTGGGCCATCTCAACGAGGTGGTCGACCTCGACGCGATCGATGTGCCGGTGGTGCCGCGGACGCTCGAGCCGCTCGCTTCCGGCAGTACGCGCCTCTTCTCAGGCGTCGCCACTTACCCGGACGGTGAGCCGGCCACAGCCGACTCGGACGAGTACATCCGCCAGTACGAAGAATCGCGCCTGCTCCGCCTGGAAGTCGCCAGCCGCTACAACTGCTTCGAGTACGGCTGGAACAAGGACTCGGACACGCTCGTCATCGCCTTCGGCATCACCCGCCGCGTCGCTCAGCCGCTCGCCCCGTATTTCGCGCTCTTCCGGCCGATCCGGATCTGGCCGACGCTGGACAAGGAACTGATCGAGGTCGCCGAGCGCTACAAGAAGATCGTCGTGATCGAGGGTAGCGACGGCCAGTACGCCAATGTCGTGGAGCGGATGCTCTTCCGCCGCGTTGAGCGCGTGCCGCTCCTCGGCGGCCGAATGAGCCTCGAAGCGATCCGCGAAGGCCTCGATCGTATCGGCCTGCTGCCCCAAGAGCCCCTCGAGTCTGGCGCCGCGGCGCCTGCCCGAGTCGGCTGACCCGCGTCTCGAAAGGTTCTATCCGATGGCAGTCAAGGACAAGCTCAAGACCGACCTCTTCCCAACAATCTGGTGCCCAGGCTGCGGCATCGGCTTGATCATGCAGCAGCTCGCCAGCGTCATGGATGAGTTGGGCCTGGACAAGAACAACACGGTCCTGATCACCGGCATCGGCTGCACGGGACGAATGGGCGCCTACATGAACTTCGAGTCCGTGTACACGCTCCACGGCCGCACGCTGCCGGTTGCCGAGGCGGTCAAAACCGTTCGGCCGGAGCTGAACGTCATCGTCGTTTCGGGCGATGGAGATACCGCGTCCATCGGCGGCAATCACCTTCTGCACGCGATCCGCCGCAACCCGAACATCACCGTCATCTGCAACAACAACGAGATCTACGGTCTGACCGGCGGACAGACGGGCCCGACGACACCGAAGGGGATCGCCACGATCTCCTCGCCGGCGGGTTCGGCCTTTGCGCCGGTCAATCTCCAGGGTCTCGTCAACACGAGCCCCAACGCCTACTACGCCAAGACCACGGTCTACCACCAGGGTCCGATGCGCAAGGCGATCAAGGAAGCCATCGGGTGGCCCGGTTTCGCGTTCGTCGACGTCGCGAGCCAATGCATCGAGAACAACGGCCGGCGGATCGGGTTCTCGAGCGCCAACGACATGCTCCAGAACTACCGTACGACGTACAAGGCGGCTCCGGCCGGATCGACTCATCTGGAACCGCACCAGGTCGGCATCGTCAAGGGCGAGCCCGCGACCGTTGCCGGGGATTCCACGCCCGGCTCGGGCAAGTAGGCGAGGAGGATCTGATGGCGGCCAAGACCATCGTCATCGATGGCGTAGGGGGACAGGGCGTGCGTGTCATCGGCAACACCATGGCCAGCCTGCTCGCGGTCATGGGCTACGAAGTGACGCTGCTCTTCGACTATGACTCGTCCGTGCGCGGTGGCATGAGCGAGGCGTTCCTCACCTGGGATCGCGAGCCGATCTCCAACTTCGTGGTGGAATGCGCGGACGTGGTCCTGCGCCTCGCCGATCGCGGTCCCACGCACCTCTCCGCCGACTACGTCATCGCCGACTGCGATCTGATGAAGCCCGGCGAAGTGGGCGAAGAGATCCCCTTCATGCAGCTCGGCGTCGACAAGTTCGGGCGCGATCTCTTCGGCAACATGATCGCCCTCGGAAGGCTGCTGTGCACGTGTGACGTGGAGTTCACCGACCAGCACCTGCGCGACGCGCTCCCCAAGAAGTACATCGACGACAACATCGCCGCCATCGAGTACGGCTACGGGCTGGACCACGCCTCGATCAAAGCGATCGTGCCGGAGCAGGCGGCCAGCAATTTCGCCGAGCGCTACGCCGAGCGCGTCCTGGCCGGCACTCCGCCTGCGGAGGCCGTGGAGCAGGCTGCGGCTCTGCACCGCTGATGAGCGCCAGGCGTAGGGGTCGCCGGCACGGTGGCGGCAGCGCGGTCGCCGGGGCGCGTGGTGCCGAGGCGCGTGGTGCCGATGGGCTGAATGGCGCCGATGGGGCCGGCAGCGCCGATGGGCTGAGTGGCACCGCGGCTGTGAACGCGGCACCGATAGAGATCGCCGACGAAGCGCTGCCCGAGACGAGGGCCACCGAGATCGCTCCGCGCCCGAACGGCGCGAGTCGGCCGACCGGCGCCGGGGACGGCGCGGTGCGTCGCCAATCCAGAGTCCGCCTGCCGACTCCCCCGGCTTCGGTCGCGCCGGCCATCGCCTTGCCGGCCGCCGCTTCGGCCGCCACCGACGACTCGGGGGAGCACAAGCCCGCTTGCACCCTGGCCCAGATGCGGCGCTTCATCAAGAGTCGCCCCTACGTCCCCGTCCACGAATTGCGTCGCCGCTTCCTGATCGAGGGTATCGAGGACGACGTCAATCCCGTCGCCACGGGGCGGGGCATCGTCTATGTGGGTCTGCCGGCCGCGGAGGCCCAGTTCCTCGCCGACCTGATTCGGGCGGGCGAAGTCGGCTGCGAGATGCTCCTGGACCCCACGAGCCCCGGCATCATCGGCGTCTATGCGATGAGGCCCGTCGCGCGCCAGTAGCGCGCCAGTAGCGCGTCGGGGTCGCGGGTCGGCGGGGCCGTGCGCCCCAGTCTCAGAACGGGCGCGATCACGAAGCGGCCGATGGCGACGAAGGCCGCCACAATGCAGAAGGTGCCGCTGAAGGCGATCTGCGGGACTTCACGGCGATTGACGTGGAAGGCGACCGCCAGCCCCATGAGCACCGCCAGGGCGAGCGCTGCCGTTGGAGTGAGTCACGTCATGACGCCCGTCCAGGCCGGGACGATCAACCCGATTGTGCCGAGGATCTCGCGGCTGCCGATGACAATCGCGAGCTTGTGGGGCACGGCTGCGACCCAGGCCATTCGTCGTCGGGCGTTGTCATAGAGCACGCCCTGGTCGCAGCCGACGCCGAAAAAGCCAGGGCGAGGAGCACCTGGGCTACCCAGAGGACCACGTTCACGGAGATCCTTAGGGTTGTCTTGGGAAGGGGAGCGGACCTTTGGAAGAGTGGCGGACGCGTACTGGAGGCGATGGCCACCTACTGGGCTACGCCGACCAACTCATGGCTCCACTCCGAGGCGCCGCTGGCCTCGCCAGCCCACACGTCAAACGACGTCGCCGAAGGCGAGGGCTATCCTCAAACCTGACGTCAGTCCACCCAGAAAGGGTTCGATCATATCGCTCGATCCGGCCGGCCAGACCTTCGTCCTGAACCAGACGCTGATGTCGATCGGCGGCGACCTCTGGATCGACGACGCCGGCGGCAACCATGCCTTCGAAGTCGACGGCAAGGCCCTCGCCATTCGACGGACACTGGTGCTCCAGGACCCGGCCGGCAATCCGCTGTACGAGATCAACCAGTCGCTGGCGCACCTGCACCACACGTTCGAAGTCAAGAAGGGCGACGAGGTGGTCGCGACGGTCCAGAAGGCGCTCGTCAACATCCTCGGCGACCACTTCACGATCGACCTCGCGAGCGGCGGTAAGCTGGCGGTGACAGGCGACTGGATCAGCCGCGAGTTCCATGTGACTCAGGATGGCTCCGACGTCATCTTTGCCTCGCGCCGGCTCCTGGCCATCCGCGACTGCTACGGCGTCCAGATCGCGCCGCCCTTCGAGATCCCCCTGGCGCTGGCGATCGTCGTCGCCCTCGAGCAGATGGAGCTGCAGGACCACCATCGGTAGGGGTGGCGCCGGGCGCGGGGCGCGGGGCGCCGGAGTTGCCGGTCGGGGCCTTGACATCTTGATGCGCCTGCCTGATGCTTTGATGCGTGAGAACCACCGTCAAGATCGATGATGGCCTCCTTGCGGAGGCCAAGGCCCAGGCGGCGCGATCCGGCCGCACGCTAAACCAGGTCGTGGAGGACGCCCTGCGTGAGTCGCTTGCTCGACGGGATCGAGTAGTCCGCGAACAAGCGTCCGACCTGCCGACATACTCCGGAAGCCGGCTTGCGCCAGGTGTCGACCTCGACGACAGTTCGGCCTTGCTCGACTTGATGGAAGGGACCGACGTCTGATCCTGCTCGACGTCAACGTTCTCGTGTACGCGTTCCACGAAGGATCGCCAGATCACCGGCGGTACCGCGACTGGCTGACGGCCGCGTCGACTTCATATGAGCCGATCGGACTGGCCGAGATCGTCATGAGTGGCTTCGTCCGCGTGGCGACCCATCCGCGGGTATTCACGCCACCGGCGCCGGTGGAGCGAGCCTTGGAATTCGCGGACGCCTTGTTTGCACAGCCCAGCGCCGTGCTGGTCGCGCCGGGGCAGCGACACTGGGAGATCTACGAACGTCTGTGTATCTCTGCCGGAGCCAAGGGCAATCTGGTTTCGGATGCGTTCATCGCCGCGCTCGCCATCGAGTCGGGCTGCGAGCTGATCACGACCGACCGCGACTTCAGCCGTTTCCCTGGCCTCCGATGGCGGCATCCGTTGGCAGCGCCGCGAAGCTAGTGCGCCGTGCCGCAACGTTGGAGGTGCGCATCGCCCTTTCCAGCTCTTCGCGGCGACGGCGTCGATCACTGGCGCCGCTCTTCCGCCATCCAGAGCGGAGGCCCGACTCCGGGATTGCCTTCTGGTCGAACTTGCCTGGAGTGAAAGTTGGCCATCCGATCGTGGCCTGCAGCGGGCGATGGAGCGGCGGGAGACCGCCGGGGCGCAGCAGCCACGCTCGGGCGCAGGCTTGCAGAAGGGTCAATGAGCGGCCCAGGCCGGGTCAACGCCGTCCCAGCTGCTCTAACTTTCATGCGGGGCAAGTTGGACTAGATGCCCCGATCCGGGGCCTTGGGTATGTCTCGCTCGCCGCCCATGCCGCGGGTAGCTGGACACGGCGAGTCGCACCCGAACGTGCGGCACGGAGCGCTAGTCGCGGACGGTCGTGCCTTCGAGGGCGAGCAGGTGGCGCTTCATGGCGAGGGCAGCCTGGCGATCGGCGTATGTTGAGCCGCCGTAGCCGCCGAGGTGGCCTTTGGCGGCGATGATCCGATGGCACGGGATCAGGATGGGGACAGGGTTGCGGCCCATCGCACCGCCCACGGCCTGCGCCGCGCCGGGCCTGCCGATGCGGCCGGCCAGCTCCCCGTAGCTCGCCGTTTCGCCGAATTGGAGCTGCGCTGCGGCTGTCAGGACGAGGCGGTCCCAGTCTGAGACGCGCAGGTCGATCGGAACTTCGAAGGCATGGCGCGTGCCGTCGAACCACTCGCCGATCTGCCGCGTGGCCTCGTCCAGCGTGGCGCGCCAGGCGGTGGGGATTGCCGCGTCCTCCTCAGGGAGCACGGGGCCGTGGAGCCGCTGCGCCAGCCCATCGACGAAATCCGGGGTTTCGGTGCCCAGGTCGACGGCCACGATGCCGGCGGCGGTCGCGGCCACGTGAAGCTCTCCCCAGGGCGCTGGGCACGTGGTGAAGGCGGCCACGGGAGCGTCAGTCGGCGCGCGCATGACGTCAGTCTGCGGCGTCTGCGTCGCGGCTGCACCCCGCCGTCGCGGCAGTGCCGCGCCGCTCCCCGACAATGCACGATCCGGCCTGCCATAGTTCGGGTCGAGGAGGGCACGTGGGGAAACAGCAATCTCTGGCGATGGGGCTCGTCATCGTCGGACTGGTCGTTGCGGCCTGCGGCCCAACCCCGCAGGTGGGCTCTTTCACTTCCACGGGGTCGATGATCGCCGACCGGGACAGCCAGACCGCCACCCTTCTTCAGGATGGTCGGGTGCTGATAGTCGGCGGCCAGGACTCCTCTGACAACTACCTGGCCTCTGCCGAGCTATACGACCCAAACACACAGGCACCTTCAGTCGTACCGGCTCGATGGCGACAGCCAGGATCTACCACACCGCAACCTTGCTGCAGGACGGCCGGGTTCTTGTGACCGGAGGCGAGGGAGGCTCGGCGAGCGGGGTTCTCTCCAAGGCCGAGCTATTCGACCCGAAGACTGGCACCTTCAGTTCCACCGGATCGATGACGGCTGAACGCGTCTACCACACCGCAACCTTGCTTCAAGACGGGCGAGTCCTGATCGCTGGCGGCGAAAACGCCAGCCACGGCCTCGATCGCTATCTCACCTTCGCCGAGCTGTTTGACCCCAGGACTGGCACATTCAGTCCCACAGTCTCCATGACGATGGCGCGGGCTGGCCCTGCCGCGACGTTGTTGCCGGATGGACGGGTTCTGATCGCCGGAGGCACCGGGCCAGGTGGGCAACGGTCCTCGGCGGAGTTATTCGATGCTCGTGCTGGCACATTCAGCCCTACCGGTGCAATGACGAGAGAGCGGGGCGCTGCTATGGCAACCCTATTGACAGACAGCCGAGTTCTCATTCTGGGTGGCGTGGATGCCTCCGCGAAGCTGTATGACCCCAAGAGCAGCACTTTTGTTGCCACAGGGTCGATGAGAGACGGTGAGCCTCCAACGGCGGGCTGTTGCCGGACGGCCGGGTCTTCGTCCTGTTGGAGCGCCTGGGCGAACCGGAGCTGTATGACCCGGGGAGCGGAGGCTTCACCGACTCTGGGTTGGCCGCGAGCCGTTCGCCGTGCACGGCCACCCTCTTGGCGGACGGCCGAGTTCTCATTGCAGGTGGCATGGGCGAAGATGGTGCCCGGGCCGACCTGTATCAGCCGTAGGCTCGAAACCACCGGTCACGCGGCCGGTTCTGGGCCTTTCGGCCATGGGCTGTATACTCCCCGGGAGTATGACGCCCACTACCGACACCGTCGCCGCTCCCGTCGCCGCGCCATCCGCCGCGCCATCCGCCGAGATACAGCTCCCGATCGAGGGAATGAGCTGCGCCTCGTGCGTGAACCGGATCGAGCGGTACCTGCGCAAAACGCCGGGCGTCGCGGAAGCCAACGTCAACCTGGCCACCGAAATCGCCACGGTCCGGTACCTGCCGGAGATCGCCGGACTGGACGAGTTGTCGCGCGCGATCGAAGCCGCCGGCTACGAGATTCGCGAAGTGCCGGCCACGACCGACGGCTCGCGGGTCAGCCTGGTCGATGAAGCCGACGCCGAAGCCGCCACCCGGGCCCGCGAAACGCACACCCTCGGCCTGACCGCGGCCGTCTCGCTGGCCGTCGCCGCGTTCGCGATGGCGATCATGTACCTGCCCGGCGTGCCACTCACGATGGAGCAGATCTCGTGGGTCCTGATCGTGCCAGCGACCGCGGTGCAGTTCGTGGCGGGACGCCGTTTCTACCGGGCGGCCTGGCGCGCGGCCATCCACGGCTCGACCAGCATGGACACGCTCGTCGTCGTGGGGACGAGCGCTGCTTGGGGATACAGCGTGCTCGCGACCCTGGCCCCGGATGTGTTTCGCTCGGCTGGCATCGAGCCCGCGACCTACTTCGACAGTTCGGTCGCGATCGTCGGCCTGATCCTGACCGGCCGCTATCTGGAGGCTCGGGCGAAGAGTCAGACGGTCGGGGCGGTGAAGGCGCTGATCGGGTTGCAGGCGCGATCGGCCCGAATCGTGCGTGCGGGCGCCGAAGTGGACGTTCCGCTCGAGGAGGTTCGAGTCGGCGACCTCGTGCGCGTGCGCCCCGGCGAGCGAGTACCGGTCGACGGTCGCGTCATGGAGGGCGAATCGGCCGTCGACGAATCGATGCTCACCGGCGAGCCGATCCCCGGCGACAAAGGGCCCGGTTCCGAGGTGATCGGCGGCACGATGAACGGCTACGGGACGTTCCTCTTCCGTGCCACTCGCGTCGGCCGTGACACGGCGCTCGCCCAAATCGTGGAGCTGGTCCGCCGCGCGCAGGGATCCAAGGCGCCGATCCAACGGCTTGCCGACAGAATCGCCTCGGTCTTCGTGCCAATCGTGCTGGCCATCGGCGCATTCACGTTCGCGGTCTGGTTCGTGCTCGGTCCGGAGCCGCGCCTGACCCACGCCCTGGTGGCGTTCATCACCGTGGTTGTGGTCGCGTGCCCGTGCGCCATGGGCCTTGCCACTCCGACGGCGATCATGGTCGGGACGGGCCGTGGCGCGGGCGCGGGGATCCTGATCCGCGGCGGCGAGGCGCTCGAGCTGGCAGCCCGTGTGGACGCGGTCATCTTCGACAAGACCGGGACGCTAACGAGCGGCCGGCCGTCGCTCGGCGAGATCGTGGCCGCGCCCGGGTTCGAGGCGGCGGAAGTGCTGGACGTTGCCGCTTCCGTGGAGCGGGGCAGTGAGCATCCACTCGCCGCCGCGATCCTGGCGGGCGCCGATGCCGCGGGCCTGGGTCGCCGGGGAGTGGAAGGTTTCGCGGCCGTGGCCGGTCGGGGCGTGCGCGGCCGTGTCGGGGCACGCGACGTGCTCGTCGGAACGGCGGCCTATCTGGCGGAGAGCGGCGTCGAGGCCACTTCCCTGGCGGCGCTGGGCGTCGCGGCCGTGGCCGAGGAGGCCGTCGCGTCGGCCGTGACTTACGTCGCCGTGGATGGCCGCGTCGCGGGTCTGCTGCCGACCATCGATGCGGTCAAGCGTGAATCGGCCGGGGCAGTCGTGCAGTTGCGCGCGGAAGGCATCGAGGTCTGGCTCGTGACCGGCGACCAGGAGCGTACGGCGCTGGCCGTCGCCGCAGCCGTCGGCATTCCTGCCGACCACGTTCTGGCGGAGGTCCTGCCGGCCGGAAAGGCCGATGCCGTGGCCGCCCTCCAGGCTCGCGGCTTGCGCGTCGCAATGGTCGGTGACGGGATCAACGACGCGCCTGCTCTCGCGCAGGCCGACGTCGGCATAGCCATCGGGACGGGCGCGGACGTGGCCCTGGAGGCCTCGGACGTGACGCTCGTGGGCGGCGATCCGCACGGCGTCGTGGCGGCAATCCGTTTGTCGCGCCGGACGCTCCACGTGATTCGCGAAAACCTGTTCTGGGCATTCGGCTACAACGTCGTGCTCATCCCCGTGGCGATGGGCGCGCTCTATCCGTTCTTCGGCGTCACGCTGAACCCGGCCCTCTCGGCCGGCGCGATGGCGTTATCTTCGGTGAGCGTCGTCACCAACTCGCTGCGGTTGCGTGGCTCCGACGACACGAAGAAACGGCCGACGCGAATCCCCGGTCGGCGCGCTCGACTAGCTGAAGTAGGCGCCCACAACCGCGAGCAGCAGCGCGACGGCGCCGGCCGACAGAGCGGTCCTGATGCCGGCCAGACGGCCGAACCCCAGGGGAGCGGTGAGCTGGCCGACCAGCAACCCGGCGAGGCCGGCGGGGACCGCTAACGCCGCTGCCAGGGTACCGAGCGGCAGGTCGCGCGACAGGGGGCGGATCCACACCGAAGCACCGGTCGCCAGCGAAATAGCCATCAGCACGTCCGCTGCCACCAGGAAAGCGGCCAGGCCGCCCAGCACGGCGTCGCCGCGCGTTGCCGCGAGGAATGTCGGATAGCTGATGGCAAAGACACCGAGCGCCAGGACGGCCGGGACGAGGATCATGGCGCCGTCGAGCCCGTGAGGAAGCGCCACGTGCGGGTCCGGCCGGCTGAACCGGAAAGCGACCAGCGTGGCGACCGACAGCAGGGCACCCAGGAACCCGGCTTCCAGACCGCGGCGGAGCCAGTGGGCGAAGGGCAGGCGAAGATGCATCGCCCGCATCCTACTCCGGGTCCCGGAGGCTCAGACCTCGAAGCGCCGGAAGACTGCCACCGCGTTCTGTCCGCCGAACCCGAAGCCGTTGATGATCGCCGTATCGACCCTCTGGGACCGCTTGACGAGCGGCACGTAGTCCAGGTCGCATTCGGGATCGGGGTTCGAGAGGTTGGCCGTCGGCGGGATCTCGCCGGTGCGAATGGCCCCGATCGCCGTCAGGCCACTGATCGCGCCGGCGGCGCCGAGCAGATGCCCAACCATCGACTTGGGCGAGCTGATTGCCACCTTGCGAGCGTGGTCCCCGAAGGCCGTCTTGATGGCGCGGGTCTCCGTAACGTCGTTGAGGGGCGTGGAAGTGCCGTGAGCGACGATGTAGTCCACTTCGTCCGGCGCCACTTCGGCCTTGCGCATGGCTTTGGTCATGGCTGCCGACGCGCCCCGTCCCGTGGGCTCGGGCGCGCTGATGTGGAAAGCGTCGGCGGTCATTCCTCCGCCAAGGAGCTCGCAGTAGATCTTCGCGCCGCGCGTCAGCGCATGCTCGGCCGACTCGAGCACGATGGCCGCCGCGCCCTCGCCGAAGACGAAGCCGTCTCGTTCGCGGTCGAAGGGGCGTGAGGCGTGAGTGGGATCGTCGTTGCGCCGGGAGAGCGCGTGCATGTTGCCCAGAGCCGCGAAGGCGATCGGCAGGAGGTCGCCCTCGGATCCGCCGACGACGACGACGTCGCACTCGCCCGTCTCGATAAGCCGATGACCGTCGATGAACGCGATCACGCTGCTGGCGCAGGCCGCGACCTGAGTCATGACCGGGCCGGTGATGCGGTATTTGATCGAGATCTGACAGGCTGCCATGGAGCCCGAGAGGGCAGGGATGGCGAAGGGTGAAACCTGTCCGTTGCCCTTGGTCTCCAGAACCTCGGTGCCCTCGATGATCTGCTCGAGGCCGCCGCCACCGGTGTTGAAGCAGACGCCCACGCGATCCATCTCTTCGGGCGTGTAGGAGGCGAAATCTATACCGGACTCGTTTACGGCCTCGGTAGCGGCGCCCATGGCGAGCTGAATGAAGCGGCTCATCCGGCGGGCCATCTTGCGGTCCATCCCGACCGTGGGATCGAAGTCTTTGACGTGCGCGGCGATGCGGACGTCGAGGCCCGAAGGATCGAACGTGCTGATCGTGCTGACGCCCGACGCGCCTGCCAGTAGGTTTTCCCAGAAAGCAGGGGCGGTGTTCCCGATCGGGGTAACGGCTCCCAGACCGGTGATCACGGTGCGACGGGCAAGATCTTTGTTGGGCACGACCATCTCCTACGACGTGTCAGCTGGCGGGCGCTTGCCGTAGCTGGCGACGCTCCGGCTCATCTACGCGGCAGAAGCCCATCTTCGGGCCCACCGGTGTGGCGGCATATGGCCCAACGCACGCGAAGCGTTACCTGGGCCGCCTGGGGGGAATTGTACCGGCTCAGACCGGTCAGGCGTTCAGTCGCCGTCGTAGTGCTTGAAGATCAGCGCCGCGTTGTGGCCGCCGAGGCCGATGTTGTTCGACAGCGCATACCGCAAGGGCTTGCGGATTGTCTCCGTGGCCATCGTCAGGTTGCATTCGGGGTCGGGCTCCCTGTAGTTGAGCGTCCCCGGAACGATGCCGTGGTACACGGAAAGCACGGTAGCCATGCCCTCGAATGCGCCGGCGGCGCCCATCATGTGGCCCGTCAACGACTTGGTGGCGGAGATGAGGACGTCGGGAGTGTGGCTCCCGAACACGGTCCAGATCGCCTCCGTCTCGCGCTTGTCGCCCATTGGAGTCGACGTGCCGTGCGGGTTGATCATGTCGATCGCTTCGGCCGGCACGCCCCAGCGTTCCAGGGCCATGTTCATGGCGCGGGCAGAGCCTTCGCCGTTTTCCGCAGGAGCGATCATGTCGAACCCATCGGCCGCGGAGCCGTAGCCGACGACTTCGGCGTAGATCGTCGCTCCGCGCGCCTTGGCCAGCTCGAGGTCTTCGACGATCAAGGCGGCCCCGCCCTCGCCCAGGACGAACCCGTCGCGAGTTCGGTCGAACGGCCGGCTGACAGTGGTGATCGGCTCGCCGGGACGTGGGGAGCCCATGCCGCGCATATTCGAGAAGCCGATGTGGACTAGCTCGAGGAGCGGCGATTCGGCCGCGCCGGCGATGACGGCGATGCAATCGCCGCGCCGGATCGCTTCAGCCGCCTCGCCGATTGCCGTGGTCCCGGTCGAGCAAGCCGACACGGGGCAGAAGTTGTGGCCCTTGGCGCCGGTTTCGATGGCGATCGTGCCTGAGCTTGCGTCGACCAGCCCGTTGGCGATGAAGAATGGGCTGACGGCTCGTGCGCCCCTGGAGTGCCAGATCTCCTGGTTCGAAATGAAGAGGCCCTGGCCGCCGCCGCCGGAGCCGTAGATCACGCCGACGTCGTAGTGGTTTTCGTCGGTGATTTCCAGGCCCGAATCGGCGAGCGCCTGCTTGGCCGAGGCAACCGCGAAGTGGACGGTCGTGTCGGTCCGGCGGGCGTCCTTGAAGTTCATGAACTGGCCGGCGTCGAAATCCTTGACCTCTCCCGCGGCCTTGTGCTCGTAAGGGGTGGTGTCGAAACGAGTGATCTCGCCGATGCCGCTGCGGCCTTCGACGAGGCTCCGCCACGCTGCGTCCTTGCCGTTGCCGACCGGGCTTATGACCCCCAGCCCGGTGATGGCGACTCGCCTCGTGTAATCGGGTTTGCGCACTGGGTCTTGGTCCTCCTGGAGTGGTGGCGCCGGAACGGGTCCGGCAGTGGGTCTAAGGGACGGCCGGAGAGCCGGAGTCGATGAATGGGACCGCAATGCCACCGGGCGCCGAGGCATCATCGACGGCAAGAGCGGTGGCGTCGGGGGCGATGCGTTTGATCAGTCCCGTCAGGACCCTGCCGGGGCCGACCTCAACAAACGTGGTGACGCCGTCGGCGGTCATCCGCTCAACGGCGGAGACCCAATCCACGCCGCGCGTGAGGTGCTCGATGAGCTCGCTCCTGGCGGCCGCGGCACCGGCGATCGGCCGCGCATCCGCGTTGGCGAGCAACGGGATAGCGGGATCCGAGAAGGAGATGGGCTCCAGAACGCGAGCCATTCCCGCCGCCGCCTCGGTCATGAGCGAGGAATGCGCCGCGACCGAGACCGGCAGAACCTTGACGAGCCGAGCACCGAGGCCCTTGGCGCCGGCGGCGGCCGCTTCCACTGCAGCGCGATCGCCGGAGATCACCACCTGGCCGGGAGCGTTCCGGTTGGCCACGGTCAGGCTGCCGTAGGGCGAGCCAAGCGCGACCAGCTCGTCGAGGCGGGCGTTGTCGAGCCCGATCACCGCAGCCATGGCGCCCGAGCGGCCCTGTCCGGAAGCCTGCATCTGGCGGCCACGCTCGCGGACCAGTCGCACGGCGTCGGCAAGCGAGATGACACCGGCGGCGACCATGGCGCTGTACTGGCCCATCGAATGGCCGGCGGCGTAGGCGGGCGTGGGGGCTGCGACGCCTGCCGCTGCCCAGCGCTCCTTGAGAGCGGCCAGGAATGCGATCGAAACCGCGACGATGGCCGGCTGGGAGTTGGCCGTCAGGTCGAGTTGCTCCGCGGGCCCCTCGAAGGCGAGCCGGCTGATCGATTCGCCGAGCGCCTCATCCGCTTCCGCCAGGACGGCCGCCGCCGCCGGAGACTCCGCGGCGAGGAGCTTGCCCATTCCCACCGACTGCGAACCTTGACCTGGGAACACGAATGCGACTCGGTCCATCAGTCTGTGACTGGTCTCCTTAGGCTCGCCATCCGCATCAAGGCCGCGCGATCGCCCGAGCCTGGTGGAGCCGCGAGGCTTGTGACCGCCAACCGGCGGCCTCCGTGCGCAAAGGGTAAACCTGACCGTCGACTCCACGAGGGAAACTGTGTGCAGGTTTGCACGCATCGGGCCTTAGGGCGTAGGCTGTGATGCCATGCCACAGTTCCGACCCAAGCTGCCCAACCTCGCCAACTGGCCTCCCGACCAGGGAATAGCCGCTCCCGGCGGTCCTGGCGCGAACGCTTCGGGCGACTCTCCCGGTGGCGCACCCCAGGCTTCCGCGGGTCCTAAACCCGGGCCGAGGCCGTCCGCGAGAGCCTCACTGCGGATGCTCCGCGATAGGCCCCGACCGTTCCTCCATATGCCGTCCCTGGTGGTTCCGAGCAGGACTGCCGTTGAGTCGGCGGCGCGGGAGTTGCTCTCGGCGCCGGTAGAGGCGGCTCGGCACCGCCTCCAGAATCCACGCGAACTATCGGAACGGATCGCGATGGGTCGCGCCATCTGGCGCGATCTGGTTATCGGTTTCGCGGTGCAACTCGGGGAGCTGGGTCTCGGCTTCACGCAGCTGGCCGCGCTGTATGCGCTGGCAGATGGCGGAACGATGACGGTCGCGGACTTGGCCGATGTCCTGGGCCGCTCCCCGTCGGCAGTGAGCCGACTCGCCGACGGTCTCGTCCAGCGTCAACTCGTCGAGCGTCGGCAGGATGTCGAGGACCGACGGCAGCGGACCCTGACACTCACCGGCCGCGGGCAGGCGCTTCTTGGATTGGTGGATCGGGCCCGCGCCCAGGAGTTTCTCGCGATCGTAAGGCCCCTTCCGACGGCGGAACGGGCGGTCGTGGCGATGGGCGTCGCGGCCCTCTCCACGCACGCGATTTCGCGGCGGGGTCGCCTGATCAAGCAGAGGGCGCGCTAGCCGCCGGGGCCCGGCCGCGGCGCTGGCCCGGCCGCGGCGCTGGCCCGGACGCGGCAGTGGCCCGGACGCGGCGGTGGTCCGGACCTACTTCTGCGGTGCGGCCCCGACCAGCTTGTGGATCGTAGGCAACCCCAGGACCTCGCGGGCGAGCTCCTCGTTGTCGACGGACAGAGACCACTCGGCTAGCCCCTCGCGCCGGCCGATGATGCAGCAGCCCGTTAGCATCACGCCGCCGCTCGAGAGTCGCGTCGTCAGGTCGCCGAGGGCGCAGGACGTGTCCTCGATCTCCACGATCAACGTCGACCCGGTCACGAAGGTGTACCCCATGCTGCGGAGCACCTCGCCGGTCGTCTTGTCGTCGTCTGTGTAGATGAGCGCACAGGCGAGATCGCCGGCCGTGCTGCCCTGGATCTGGATGAGATTGACGCCGCGCGCGCACAACCCTTTGGCCAGGTGCGCCAGCTCCCCAGGTCGATTCGGCAGTTGGACAACGAAAGGCTGACCCATAGTTTCCTTCCCGACGGTTCTGGTGAGGCGACGAGGATCTGGTTGACGCTTGGACGTGAACGCAGGTTTCCGGCGTCGCGCGACGGATCGAAGCGAGGCGGGGCCTGGGTCCCTGGTGCCAATTCTCCGGTCTGGCTACTTGGTCCAGTAAGAGCCGCATGACCCGGCCCGAAAGGGGCCAACCTGCCCCCTTTCGCGGCGTTCGACCTCTTTGGTCCCGCGGGCCCATCGCCCCGCGCACAACCAACCCGCCGACAGGAGAGAAGTCGGCCTTTCTCGTCGCGACAATAGCGGCTGCAGCCGTCTAACCGCCGGCCCATCAGCCGCAGAAGTGGATGACCGCCTCCCACAGCACCGGCAGGCCGAAGCGGAGAGCTTCGACGCTCACCCGTTCGTCGTCGCCGTGCATCAGCTGGAGCAAGCTGTCTTGCGGGGTCAGCTTCAGCGGCGAGAAGCCGTATGTCGGAACGCCGATGCGGGCCAGATGCTTGGCGTCCGTCGCCTACGGGGCGAGCATCGGGACCGGTACGCCCTCGGGATCGTGGTGGCGCAGGGTGGCCTCGAGAATGCCGTACAGCGGTCCGTCCATCGGAGCCTGGACTGCAGCACCCACTTGCAGGCACTGCACCTCGACGTGCGACCAGAGTTCCTCGCCCATCCGCTCGCGGAGTTGGGCTCGCATCGCCGTTTCGTCGGTGCCCGGCAGGGTTCGGCAATCAAGCTCGATCTCGGCTGTGCCGGGGATGACGTTGTACTTGACGCCGGCGTTCAGGATGCCCGTCGAGATGGTGTCGTGGATCAACGCCGAAGCCTGACGGGCGAGCATCGGGTCGCACAGCTCGCGGAGAGTGGCCTCCACGCGCGCGGGGGAGGACGAAGTGAGGCCCATGATGGCCGCCTGCGCTCCCGGCGTGAGGCGTGGCATCGCCCGGCCGAGCAGTGCCCAGACCGTCTCGGTCAGTCGGGCCGGCCCAGGCTCGGCGAGCCGTATGACGATCTGCGCCGCCAGAACTGCTGCGTTGTCCTCGGTTGGGACCGAACCGTGGCCCCAGCGGCCTCGGACGATGAGCTTGTAGACGACGAAGCCCTTCTCGGCGACCTGAATCGGATAGAAACGGGTGCCGTCGTAACAGACCGCGATGCCTCCCGCCTCGTTGAGAGCACCGGCGGCCCGCAGCCAATCCGGGTGCTCGTTGACGATCCAGTTGGCTCCATTCCAGCCGCCCGCCTCTTCGTCGGCGGTGGAGCAGAAGATGATGTCGCGACGCATGCCGGGGATCGGGTCGGTAGCCGGGTCGCGTCCGGCGGCCCGAGCTGTAGCGGTGAGAAGGCGCATGACCTGCACTTCCATCGCCACCATGGACTTCATGTCCAGGGCGCCGCGCCCCCAGATATAGCCGCCCGCGAACTCGCCCCCGAACGGGTCGTGGGTCCAGCCCTCCGGCGGCGCGGGCACGACGTCGAGGTGGGACATGAGCAGCAGAGGGTCGCCGCCGCTGCCGTCGCCGTGGACGCGGCACACGATGGAGCCACGACCGCGGAATGGTTCCACGACCTCGGGTTTCAGGCCGGCATCGACCAGGACCTGCTCGAGATAACGGGCCGCCTTGATCTCACCCCCAGGCGGATTCACCGTTGGGATTCGAATTAGCGCCTGGAGCAGCTCGATGAGTTCGGCTAGCTCTCGCTCCTTCGACTTCTGCTTGACAAGCGGCGGCTTGCTGGAGGCGCTTCCGACATTCGTCCGCTTGGCCATCCCCGACCTCTCGAGCGCAGCGGCAAACGCGGCCGCCGGCAACGTCAGGACGATGATGACCGGTTCATCACCCAGACGCCACCGGCACGAATGCCAGGGCAGGCCGGTACGCGTGGCTGATTCAAGTCCGAAACGTGCCGGAGCCGTCGCCCAGCGCCGATTCGCTAGCGCTCCAGCTGCTCGGCCAAACGCTCGCCCGTGGTCACGGCCCCGAAGGAAGCGGATGAAACCAGTGCCGCGTACTTGGCCATGACGCCGCTCTTGTAGCGCGGCTCCGGCCGCGTCCAAAGGGCGCGCCGGGCCGCCAGGACATCCGGGGCCACGCTGAGGTCCAGGGCGTGGCGATCGACGTCGATGACGATCTCGTCGCCTTCCTCCACGAGCGCGATCGGGCCGCCCAGCGCCGCTTCCGGCGCCACGTGGCCGATCATCAGGCCGTGGGTGCCGCCGGAGAAACGGCCGTCGGTAAGCAGCGCGACGTGCTCGCCCATGCCTTCGCCGGATAGCGCCGCGGTGACCGACAGCATTTCCTGCATGCCGGGGCCGCCGACCGGTCCCTCGTAGCGGATCACGATCACGTCGCCCTTGTTGATCCGCTGGTTGCGGACGGCGTCGTAGCAGGAGTTCTCGGTTTCGAAGACGCGGGCCGGCCCCTTGTGGAAGCGGCGCTCGTGGCCGGCGAGCTTGATGACGCAGCCTTCCGGCGCCAGTGTGCCGTGGAGGATCGTCAGGCCGCCCGTGGCCTTGACCGGGCTCTCGATCGACACGACCACCTGCTGCCCCGCCGTTTCGACCGTGGCCGCCGCCGCCCCGGCGATCGTGCCGCCGTCGACGTTCGGGGTCGAGCCATCGATGAGGCCCTTCTTGAGAAGCTCGCGAGTGACCAGCGAGAGTCCGCCGGCCTCGAACAGGTCGGCTGCGGCGTAGCGGCCGCCCGGCACCAGGTCGCCGACGATCGGCGTCCGGTCTGCGATCTCTCCGAACTCGTCGATCTGGAGCGGCAAGCCGTACTCGTGCGCGATGGCGAGCAGGTGCAGGACGGCGTTGGTCGAGCCGCCCGTCGCGGCGACGCAGGCGATTGCGTTGTCGATCGACTTGCGGGTGACGAACTCCTTGGGTCGGACGTCGCGCCGCACGAGGTCCATGACGATTTCACCGCATCGATGCGCAGCCGCGTTCTTGTCGGGATGCTCGGCCGGGATGCCGTTCAAGCCCGCCGGCGACAGTCCGAGGATCTCGAGGACCATGGACATGGTGTTGGCCGTGTACTGCCCGCCACAGGCGCCGGCGCCCGGGCAGCTGACCGACTCGATCTCGTACAGCTCTTCGGCCGTCATCTTGCCGGCGCGGTATGCACCGATGGCCTCGAAGATGGTGACGATCGTGGCGTCGCGCTTGCCCTTGTAGACGCCCGGGTAGATCGAGCCGTTGTAGAGGATCACACCTGGGATGTCGAGGCGGCCCAGGGCGATGACCGCGCCCGGAATGGTCTTGTCGCAGCCGACCAGGCAAACCAGTCCGTCGAATAGATGGCCGCGGCTGCAGAGCTCGATCGAGTCCGCGATCACCTCACGGCTGATCAGGCTGGCCTTCATGCCCTCGGTGCCCATCGTGGTGCCGTCCGAAACCGAGATGGTGCTGAACTCCATCGGCGTCCCGCCCGCCGCCCGGATCCCCGCCTTGACGTGCTCGGCCAGCCGGCGCTGGTTGTAGTTGCACGGCATCGTCTCGATCCACGTCGTCGCGACGCCGACTATCGGGCGGGCCAGGTCCTTGTCGTCGAAGCCGATCGCCTTGAGCATGCCGCGAGCGGCAGCCCGGTCCGGGCCGTCGGTCAGGGCGGCGCTATGGCGTTTGGCCGGATCGCTGGGCACGTCGTAGGGCAGGGGGCGAGGGGCTTCGTTCGACATGATTCCTCCGCAGGGCTGGGCGGTGCTGGTCGGTCGTGCCAAGTTTAGGCGGATTGAGCCGGCCGCGACGCCATCCCGAGATCCGTACCCGCTCGACTCGAAGGTCGGTCGCCTCGGCTCAAAGGATGTGGATAAGCCACTGCAGCAGGCTGCCGTGGAAATGTGGAGAGTGGCCCAGGCGCACGTCGGCTGCGATTGTGTGGCGCAGACCGTCCGACCCGATCGCCGAGACGGCCGCCCACCAATCGGCCTGGCTTCCGGAGAGTGCCGCGAAATTGACGAAACCTCCGCTCGCCACCAGCGTCGGTTGCCCGGCGGGATCGGGCGCGATCAGCACGCCGGCGCGTCGTGCCGGCCGGATCTCCAGCCGGGCGTCGTGCCAGCCCGATGCCGGTGGCAGAGTGATCGTGACACGCCAGTACGCGCCTGTCGGGTCGCCGGCCCAACGCACCGCGACGTCCTGCACGGCCGTGAACGGCGAGGCCGGAGCGAGATCCTGAGCTGGCTGGAACGCCCAAACGCGGACCCCGGGCATCGCCAGGAGGGCCAGTGCCAGGGTGGCCGCGAGCAACACGCCCCTGGCGCTGAGGATCTCACCGGCCGGTGCCACCGGCGCCTTCGTGCCGGCCACCCAGGCGAGGGGTATGGCGACCAGGGTTGCGGTGCTGAGAGGATCCAAATTGGCCGGAACGAGCAGCGCCAGGAGAGCAAGTGGTGGCGCACCGAGGAGTGCCCACCTCTTCCACACCACGGCCTCCGCCTGACGCGACTTGCGCGCCAGAGCGGGCATGCTGCGGCGAGCGCCTACGAAAGCGCCCACGCAGCCGGCGATGCCGAGGTCTTCGGTGTGCAGCTCACCGACGTTCGGGGCGTACAGGTGAAGTCCCAGCGCTGCGCCGAGGTGTGCAACTGCCCACAGCACCGCGGGCGTCAGAGCCACGAGGATGCCCCACGTCACCGCGAGAGCGCCAAAGGCCGCAAGGGTGGCCTCGGCGCTGGCCCACTGCGTGCCGTGATGAAGCCTCTTGGCGGTGAGCTGCGCAGTGTTGATCCCGGCCGCCAGCTCGTTGGCCGGCCCCAGTGCGGCAATCGCTTCCGCGACCGCTTCCCTGGACCCGATGCCCTCGCTGCGACGTTGCGTGGCGCCGTCGGCGATATGGTCTCCGATCTCGTTGCGGGCATCTTGGCGGTACACGGATGAGAGCCGCAGGGACCCTTCGAACTCGTCCAGATATGCCTTCGTCGGGCCGACTTCGACGATGTTGCCGCGGCCGTCGTCCAGGGCGTCGGGGACGGCGGCGTCGGGGACGGCGGCGTCGGCTGTGGCCGCCATCGCTTCGACCTCCGAATGCCAGGACCAGCCGCTCTCGTCATCGCCCGAGCCGCGGGGCGCGCCTTCGCCGCGGGGCGCGCCTTCGCCGCGGGGCGCGCCTTCGCCGCGGGTCCGACCGGGCGCCACCGTGCCCCAGCCGTGGCTCTCCGCTTCCCTCAGACCAAACCCCGTGATCCGATAGGTCCGTCGCGTCCGCTCCCCTTCGCACCACGAACTCTCCAGCAGGCCCGCCGCTTCAAGCCGATGGAGAGTGGGGTAGAGGTTGGCCTCGCTCAATCCGCCCCGCGCGCCGTGAACCGGGCCGAGCCACTGCCAGATCGCATGGCCCGGGAGGTCGCGCTCCCGAAGGGCGCCGACGATGGCCCGAGTGATCCTCAGGTCGTTTGCCGCGGACGCATCGTCGCTCATTCGATTGTGCCAACTCCCGGCTGCCATTGTTTCCAGGCTACCTCGCCCGGGCAACCGTCGGCGCCCGTGGGCCGTAGGGCGCCGTAGCCGAGAGGTCGCAAGCGATGGGCCAACGCCATGAGGCGGCGTCGACGTGGTCAGGACGGGCGCAACCGGGAGACCATCGGCCAGGGCCGGCCGATGCAAGTCACCGACCCCAGGACGAACGCCACCGGAGTGCCGAGTTGGGCCATCGCCTGCGGCCACGAGGCTGCGAGCGGTATCAGCAACAAGGCCGCGACCGCGAGCACAGCGCCGACGGAGGCGGCCCACCACAGCCCGATCTCAGAGGCTCGATGGCGACTGGCGGCGGCCGAGACGCGAACCGCTCGACGGGCGGCGTAGAAAGCCACGAAATTGGCAACTACCGCGACCATGAACAGGTCCAGCGGGGACGCCGCGTTGTGTCCAAGTTGATCCTGCCCGAAGAAGCCGATCAAGGTTTCTCGGACCACCGCATACGGCGAGAAGACCACGATGGCGGCAATCACCGATCCGGCAACCAGACCGCCCATCAGGGCGGCCACTCCGGTGGCACAGCCGATGACGGTCCGGCGGGTCGATTGAAGTCCCTGTCTGATCTGCCGCGCCACATCTGCCGGCTGGCCGAATGCGGAAAGCGCCTGTGTTGCTGCCTGCTCGCCCGTCCGACCGGCGCCGTCCGCCCGACCGACGATCGAGTAGATCCTGCCGGCCAGGACATTCAGGGCGGCTTCGGCCGGGGCGGCCGGCAGCCTCAGCTGTGTCTCCACGTCGGACAGGTACCGGATGACCGCCACCGATGCGCCGGGCACCGCCGGGTCGGCCCAGATTGGGGTGCGTTTCGGAGGGTCGTTCAGGCTTTCGAATCTCGCTCCCAGCTTCAGGCTGACAACCGCCCCCGCCGC
>Ga0209638_1000612_pt1 | contig 23527 bp, 18 predicted proteins | sample BarGraNGADG00211_FD_184490 | JGI IMG/M metagenome (GOLD analysis project Ga0209638, IMG submission 184490) | Arctic peat soil microbial communities from Barrow, Alaska - Barrow Graham LP Ref core NGADG0002-211 (SPAdes) (version 2) | ecosystem: Environmental > Terrestrial > Soil > Wetlands > Peat...
AACAAAAGGTTCCAGCGCCTCCTCCAGCAGTTCCCAGGCAGCCTCGGTTGGCTCCACATAGCCCCAAGAGTGACCGCCGGCGCGGCTATTCAGATCGTCGTAATCGAATTGGAGAACGGCATTCTCTACATCGTCCGCGACCGATAATGACGAAACCTCGCCGAGAACTTCCCTGGCGAGCGACTCAGCCTCGGGCCGAAGCTCGGGATGGTGGTCCACGAGGGCCTTGAGGACGGACGCGGATTCGACGGCGTCGAGTCTCTCAAGGACGCCGGATTCTCTTGGACCCTCGACATTCGTTTTGCGCTTTTTGGCTCGTTTGGCCATCGGCTCCACTTACATGATTTTACCGGATGTGGTGGATCATCAGCCCGCCATCGCCGGCGCAGCCGGGTCTGAAGACTGAGCTGTAAATTCCGAGAATCTTCACCCCCGCATCGGCTGCCCCCGCGAATCCTCAACGCCTTTGCCCCGCCGGCTTCCGGCCTCGCCGGAACCAAGGCGCCTGCGACACTGACTGGACGCGGTCGGGCGAGAATCACCAAGCTGCCGGACGCGTCGTAGTGGCTTAACCGCACGATGGGCCTACGGACGACAGGATATTCTGGAGTCGGGTATGGCGATCAACGTACAGGGAAATGGGGCGCGCCGTGCTTGCCTTGCCGGGAAAGGAGGGGCCGAGCTCTGTTACTCGGCGAACTGGCTGCGGATCGGATTGGGATTCTGTGGGGACTTTTGTGGGTAGTACGCATCAAAATGGCGGCAAATGGCGAGCAATCCTGCTATCGGCCCATGTTCAATTCCAGTCTGTAAGCGCTTGATAACGAGCAGTTAAGAACACTGCTGAGCAATCCTGCAAGGTAATCAGGCGTCTAGCTGTTAACCGAAGGGTTGTAGGTTCGAATCCTACCTGAGGAGCCAATCTTGTTTTCAGTAGTTTACGCTTCTTCCTCCGATTCTTCCTGTCTCCACTCCCACCGAAATAGAGTCCATAAGTGGTTGATTCTTCGTGCAATGTGGGTGGTTTCTGCAAACAACCGAAGGGGTTATACCCTCCAGATTTCCTAAACTCTATCAAAAATAAGGACTTGTGCGATCAGGTGCGGAACTAGCCGAGCCACTGTGGGGACTTTTGTGGGTACTGGTCGGAGTTTTGGCGGCATTTTTGGCGTGTTGAGCAGGCGGCAGATTTGGGTCCTGCGCTAAATGTGTAAGGGCTCTTGAGAACCTTTTTATCCTTAGTTGGCGTCTACTTTTGAATCACCCAGGCATCTTCGAATTTGGCTTTCAGCGGGGACTTCACACCCGGGACAATGTTACCGGCATATCCGCAGGGGGCGCAGCAGGTCAGCCCTTGAAGAAGATGACATGGCCTCCGCTGGCCCAATCGAGTCAACCAGCAACACCCCGAATTCCCCGTAGTCCGGGCCAGAAAGGCAGTGCCCGTGCGCTGGGATGCGCGCTTTTGGAAACGCCCTCGGTAAATACGTGACCAGGGGACGACGATCCTCGGAATGTCGAGGGACGCTAACGGTACCTGGAGCCTGAGTTTCGTTCGCCGGCGAGTCGGCAAGAAGACCTCGCATTTAGATGCGAACTTCGTCTGGGGGAGGCACATATCCTCGGAATTCCGCGCTGCCCATCGATCTCCGAAAAAGGGCAGTGACAATTCCAGCGGGGCAGCGCAAGTTTCACCCGAGTGCCCACTTGGGGTTCAATCCATCTATTTCTTCAAATCGAGGGCGTCGTGTGTTGCCCGCCTGACGATCCGGTTCGGCACCGAACAATATCCTCGAGCGCGCTCAAAATGTGGTACTCCATCAGCTGTTCGGCGCCTTTCGAATCCCGCTTTTCGATCAGTTCGATCAGCCTGCGGTGCTCTTCCATGGCCCGCAGCGGCCGCCCCGTGATCCTGATCGTCGTCGCCGTCAGCATCTCGCTCTGCTGCCGCAGTTGGCCCATCATGGCGAACAGATACGAGTTTCTCGCCGCCCGCATGATCGCCGCATGCAGTTCCGAATTGTAAATGCGGTAATCATCCATGGCATTGGATGCCAGGGCAGCCTCCCCCGTCGCCTGATGTTGGTGCAGCCAGTCTACCTCCCCGGCTGTGATGCGTTCACATGCCAATCGAACGCTGAAACACTCCAGCGCCGCCCGAACCTCGTACAACTCGCGGATCTGCTGCTCCGTGAACTCGCGAACGAACCACCCCTGATAGGGCAGCTTGATCGCCAGCCCATCGCCCTCAATGCGATGCATCGCCTCGCGGACGGGCGTTGTGCTCACCTCCAATTGCCGCGCGATCGCCTCCGGACGCAGAGGGGCTCCCGGCCCAATCTGCCCGCTCACTATGCTATTGAGCAGTGCCTGGTAAACCCGAGCCCCCAGCTGAAGGGTTTCCAACGGCTCCAACTCCTGGACGGCGGACCTTCTCTTATCCTTACCATTTCGCATAAATTGCTTTCACACTAGTGAAGAAATTCCTGGCAGTCGGTCCGATCGAGAATGCGCCCTGACCGGAATCCTCTCTTCCCCCAAACGGTACGTGGGCCTGGCTTGCCGTTCCGTGGTTGATCTGGATCATGCCGGTTTCGATCCGTGCGGCCAACCGGTAGGCCAGATCCATTCGGGAAGTGAACACCGATGCGGCCAAGCCGTATCGGGTCCCGTTGGCAATGGAGATAGCTTCCTCCGGCTCGCGCGCGCGAATGACGGGCAACACCGGGCCGAAGATTTCATCAAGGGCCAGTGGAGACTCCGGCGGAACATGGTCGAAGACCGTCGGCACGTAGTAATAACCTTGCGCATCCGGATTCTCGACCAGAGAGCCACCGCCTGCGCGCAGGGTACAGCCGGATTCCACTCCCCTTCCGGACGTATCCCCCGACGATGTCAAACTGTGCATTGCTGATCAAGGGTCCCATCGTGATACCGTCCAACAATCCATCGCCGACTTTCAATGCGCGCCACGTGGCTGAGAATCTTCTCCAACAACGCATCCGCCTGCTCCTCGCAGACGATGACGCGGCTCAAAGCCGTACACCTCCGACCGCTGCAGAGGACACAAGCTCCCGCGCAGCGCCGTCTAAACCATTATAACGGGATCCGACTATCCCGGCCTTGTACGCCTCCAAACAGGTGGAGGGATAGGCCGCTGACAGTTCATGGCCGCGAACGCCAGACCTCGTCGCGTATTGGCGGCTAGGTTGTTGTTTTGCAAGCGCGCAGGCGCCACTGAATCACGGCCAACTGGTCCAGCAACCCATGATTCCCTGACGAATAGTGCCCGGACTCCTTGGTCAGGTCCGGATGCGGCGAACTCCGTATACCGGCAGGTTTGCCGGGACGGTCGGCAGAAATGACGAGCCCGCAACCTTCCACGGACTCTCGCGCGCGAAGGGCGACCTCTTGCTTGCTAGGGTGCTACGTCCGCCATTTCTCTGGCGTGGCGCGGGCGCCTCGGTAAGTTGGGCCCGACTTCGTGCAGGAAAGTGGCGGCGCCTCGCGGGAATGTACAACCAGTCCTCCGGCTGGTGCGCCGCCAGGATTCCCAAACATTGCCCGCCAGCACGCCCGCCAACAGATAGTACACGACGCCTGCCCATTCGAAAAATGCGTAGCTCACGGCTGCCACGATGACGCCGCAGACGATCTGGTCTGGGTACCTGGTGGGCGAGGTGGGCGGATCGGACAGGATGAGAAGTGCAAAGAACAGCACCGCCTGCACGTCGGGCGTCCGAAAGACCTCGGCAACCCACTGCGGGTCGGCAACAAATGCCGTGATCGTAAAAAGCAGAAAGTAAGCTCCCAGGAACGCCAGCACCAGCGGTACCTTATTGACACGGCCGGCGATGAACACACCGGCAGCCAGCAGGACCAGCAGCGTGAATGGGGGTAACGCGGGCAGTGCGCCCCACCAGCTCTGACCAGTGTGAAACACATAGAAGGAAGCGATGATCGCGAGCGCCGCCGGATTGAACACGTTGGCCGAACGGGAGCGCACCAGGTATTTGCTGAGGACGGCCGCCACCGAGGTAATGGTGGTTACGTACCACGGTTCCTGCGCCCGCAGCACCATTGCCACAATCATGGCGGTGAGCACGGCGCCGCTGGGGAACTCCCATACCTTCTTCCCCGCGCGCAGAATGAGCAGATCCACCAGGCCCGCGGCAATCGTGGCAATCACGAAGCCGGGCGCCACCGTGCGGATGCCTTCCGCCGGAGCCGCGATGGCGGCCAGGACCGCGAGAACGATGGTGAGCAGGCCCTTGGGAGTTCTGAAAAACTTCTTTACCCTACGCCACATGACACAGCCCTTCCGTTTCGAACCGGTCGAGATCGGGTGTTACGAGTAACCCCTCCACGCCCATGCGATGGAGCAATCGGATGCCATCTTCCGGCCCCAGGACCAATGCCGCGGTTCCCACCGCATCGGCCAGCATCGCGCTCGACGCCACCACGGTGGCACTCGCCACCGAGTGGGGTGACGTGCCGGTGCGGGGATCGAGGATATGGTGCCCCTCGACGTCCGGACCCCGCCGTTCATAGTCGCCCGACGTGCATACCGCCTTGTTAACGACGCGCAGGGAGTGGATCAATTCAAGGTCGCGCCGCGGGTGTCGAATCCCAACCGACCAGGGGGTGCCTTGCGGGTTCGAGCCTCCAAGAAAGAGATCGCCGCCGGCGTCAATGGCGAAATCCCTGAACGGCTCGAGCTCCCGCCCGGCCGCGTCGACTGCCAGGCCCTTGGCCACTGCGCCAAGGTCGAGCAGCAACGGACGGCGCAGGGTAATGGTTCGCCGCTCGGGATCGAGCAGGACATCGCGATAGCTCACGTCGCACTCGGGTGCTATTCCGGCACGAACAATCTCTCCGGTGCGATACTCGCGGTTGAAGCCGCGCGCTTCCATGCGATGACCCACCGTCGGGTCAAAAGCACCGCCTGTCTCCTCCGCCACCTCGAGAGCAAAGCGCACGGCTTCAAAGAGTATGGTGCTGGCCGGCACCGCTAGACCAGCCTGGGCAGTGAGTTGCATCAACTCGCTTTGCGGGTTGAAGCGCGTGCAGCGCTCTTCGATCTCCTGGAACCATCCAAAGGCCCGCTCGATCGCGGCATCCGCGCCGGCCTGCCGGTCGGCGTGAGCCACCTGAATGGTCACCAGGGTCCCCATCATTGGCCTTGCGTGGAGCCGCGGCGGGTGCTCTTCCTGGCCGGTCACTTGGCTTTTTCCAGAGCATCGACGATCGCGAAATAGAACGCGTCGGCGCTCTCGGTAGCGCTTGAGACACGATCGACTTCGGCGGATTGCCGCTGGGGGACCTGTGGGGGGAGCATGGAAATCACCGTACAGGGATAGCGCGTATAGCACTGCGCAATCGTCGCCGATGCGATCCGCCCTGCCTCCACCACAACCGAGGCCTGAAGAGTGCCATGCCGGCAATGCCCCCAGCCGAGATAGGTTCCGTCCTTCCACACCGGCTTCTCCTGGACGGCGGCGGCTGGTGCGGCGGCGGGTGGAGCGGCTGCCACTTCGGATTTGGCCTCCGCGGCGATTGGCGCTGGTTCGCTGGCCGGCGCTGCCGATGGAGAGGCTGCGATGGTTACGGGTTCCGCCTTGGGTAACTGCCCTGCGGCCTCGGCTTGGTGCGGTGTCGCGGCCGCTCCGCCGGCCAGCTCAACCGTCGGCGATTCATGGGAATCCGCGGTCGGCAACGAGCGCAGCGGCGCGCTCGGGGACACCGGCCTGCGCTTGGCAAACTGCGCTGTAAGCCGGTCGGCCGCGTGCTGGGTGTGGCTGTATCCGGCCGCATATACGGCAAGCACCGCCGCCGAACTCATGACTACCAGTTGATTTGCGCCTTTCTTGTCGGACGAACCCTTCTTAGTGGACATTACACCCCCCCTTGCCCGGACGCGGACAGCGCTTCCAGCATCTCCCGCTGATGCGCCAGGCGTTCCGCGCGGTGGGCCGCGAAACGCTGGACTCCCGCGAAAACCGACGCCGGGTCCAGATGCGCCTCGGCAATCACTTCCGGTTCCAGCCCCCCGGTCAGCCATTGGTTGTCCCAGTCCGACGTAAGCGAGTAAGCGTCGGTTAGCGGCCCCACGCCGCGCACCGGCCACACGCGCCGCGTCCCGGTGCTTACCACCATCAGGTCGTAGAACGCCTCGGGCGGCAGCACGGAATTGCGGTAGGCCTCCGGCTGGCGGTCGAACAGTTCCTCGCTGACCGCCGAGATGACTTTCACGTTTACGCCCGCCTCCTCCAGTTTCGGCAACTGGTTCACCAGGTTGACCGTGGAGCTGGAGCCCTGCGCGATTACATACCCGTGCCGCGGGCCGGGCGCGAAATCGCGGATCGTGTAGAAGCCCTTGGCCGCGGCCTTGAGGTCGGAATCGGCGAACTTGCCGCGGTCGGCTACCAGGAAATCGGGTCGCGCCACTTCCAGCGTAATGATGCCCACTTTGGGATCGCGCGCGGCGATTTCGGCGGCGGCGAAGTACCCCGCGGCCACGTCGTTGTAATCCCAGAAATTCAGGTTGATCGCCTGCCCGCGTGGAAACAGCTTCCACACTTGCGGCGCGAAGATGCCGAAGTGCGTGCGGGCATCGGCCGCCGTCTCCGGCCCCGAATGCGCCGCCAGAATGTGCAACACGCCCATGCGGAAGCGGCTGTCCTGGTTCTGCTGGCTCCACACGCGGGCCGGAGTGTACATCAGCGGCGTGAACGCGCCGTAAGTGCCGCTCATGGCCCAGACGCCGGCGAACTGTCCCGGCTCCAGCGAAGCACTCTGGCTCACCAGCCCGATGGCCGTCGCCACGTTACCGGCTTCCTGGATGGAAGCCTTAAGGCGCGTGCCCAGCGGATTCGCCTCGGGATCGTAGTGGCCCCAAAGGCTGCCCGGCTCCAGGTTGATGGATTCGGAAAGATCCGCGGCGACCGTGAAGAAACGGTTGCCCGTCACGTAGTTCATCCACTTGATGATTTCCGAAATGGCGCGCCGCGTGCCGGCCATTTCGCCGGGCTTGCGGAACAGCGTCACCTCTACCTGCTTTTCGGCGCCGGAAACCGCGTTCTTCACCGTCACCTTTTGCGGCTCCACCGGCAGTTGCGACACGCGCAGCCGGTCGTCAAGAAACGGGTCGCGCCGCGTCTCGATGCGCAGGGGCACCCGGTCGGACACCTCGTCCCCGATAGACACCAGACGATCCGCCAGCCAGTCGCCCAGACCGTTACGGTCCAGCACCGACATCACCGCGTCGATATTGGTCTTGAACTGGATCAGCCGCTCGCGCGGGTCCTTCACGGCGCCCTGGCGAATGCCGGCGAACTCCACCCCGTAGTGCTTTTCGAAAGTCTCCGCCAGCGCGACGAAGTACTCGGAGTTCATTTTCATCGCGTACGGGTGGCTCTTGTAGCCCACAAGCTGTGAGCCCAAACCCGGAATCTTGCCGTCCACCGCGCCCGGCCAGTAGCCTTTGACGGTCTTCCCGACTACCACCATCGGGCGGCGATCCGCCGGGTCCCAATCCTCCATCTTCTTTAGCACGCCGACGATTTCCCGGTAATCGTTGCCGTGCTCCAGCGGCAGCACGTTCCAGCCGTAGGAGGTCCACTGGTCCGTCAGACGATAGGCGGCGTACTTCGATGCAATCACCCCGCCCATCAGGCTATCGTCGATGCCGGCATTGTTATCGGAAAGCAGGACGCGCAGCCGCTTGCCGACTTGTAGCGCCAGGGCCTGCGTTTTGAACTCCTGCGCGTGCCCCTCGGTAAGAGCGAATTCGCCTTCGAGGGCGATCACCTTGGGCGAGCTTAAACCGGAAGCGCCCACAATATCCCAGAAGGCCGCTTTGCCTGCCGCCGTGGCGATGCCCACGCCGGATGGGCCGCCGTTCACGTCGTTGGTGACGTCCGTGGCTTCCGAGTGGCCGGAAAGCGCCCGTATGCCGCGCATTTTGGCCTGCGCGAACAGCGGATGATCGGCCAAACCGGTGTCCTGTAACAAGGTTGCCAGGGCGCCCGCGCCGCGGCGGAATCCCAGCGCGTCGATGGGCAGCACGGCGACGCGCGGATCGACATAATAGCGCCGGTCCCCCGTAGCCTCGTAGCGGCGCGCCAGGGCCTGTCCAAGGATCATCCAGAGGGCATAGCACGTAGGGATGCTGTGCCCGGCGGCCAGCATGAACTTGTCTCCGTAAGGATGCTTGGGACGGCGATAATCGTAGCGCAGCCCGCCCAGTTCCGGCCCCGCCAGGTGCACCGCGACGTTGTATGGCGTGTAGGCCAGCGGCCCCCCGAAATGCCCCGTCTGCGCGTAATTCCCCAGCAGAACCAAGGTCATGCACGTCATGTACCCGACGTCTTCCGCCTGGTCCAGCCACGGCTGCGCCGCTTGCGCGTTAGCGCGTAGTGATTCGATTCCCGAAGTCAATCTAAGTCCCCTCAATCGAACCCATCGACTCGCCATGCCAGGTGGTCAACACCCTAAGCCGTCGTGGGATGCTCCCTTGCCGACCCGGCTCTGCACCGGATAATATCCTCGAGTGCGTCCAAAATATGGTACTCCATCAGTGGTTCGGCGCCTTCCGAGTCCCGTCTCGCGATCAGCTCGATCAACCGCCGGTGCTCATCCAGGGCGCGAACCGGCCGCCCGACGATGCGGATCGTCGTCGCCATGAGCATCTCGCTCTGCTGCCGGAGTTGGCCCATCATGGCGAACAGGTACGAGTTCCGCGCCGCCCGCATGATCGCTGCGTGCAAATCCCAATTGTACATGCGGTAGTCATCCATGTTATTGGATGCCAGGGCATTTTCCCCAGTCACCTGGTGCCGCCGCAGCCAGTCTATCTCCTCGTCCGTAATCCGCTGGCATGCCAGTCGAACGCTGACGCACTCAAGCGCCACCCGGATCTCATACAACTCGCGGATCTGCTGCTCCGTGAACTCGCGTACGAACCAGCCCTGATACGGCAGCTTGATCGCCAGCCCGTCGCCCTCGATGCGGTGCATCGCTTCCCGGACGGGTGTCGTGCTCACTTCCAACTGCCGCGCGATCGCCTCGGGACGCAACGGCGCCCCCGGCCCAATCTGCCCGCTCACGATGCTATTGAGCAGCGCCTGGTATACCCTGGCGCCTAGCTGAAGGTTTTCCAGCGGCCCCAGCTCTTGTACGCCGGCACTCTTGTTGTCTCTACCATTTCGCATAAATCGCTTTCACACAAGTGAAGAAATTCCTGGCAGTCGGCCCGATCGAGAAAGCCCCCTGGCCCGAATCCTTTCTTCCCCCAAACGGCACATGAGCTTGGCTTGCCGTGCCGTGGTTGATATGGATCATGCCGGTTTCGATCCGTGTGGCAAACCGGTGGGCCAGATCCATTCGGGACGTGAATACCGATGCGGCCAGGCCGTACCTGGTCCCGTTGGCAATGGAGATGGCTTCCTCCGGCTCGCGCACACGAATGATGGGCAACACCGGGCCGAAGATTTCTTCCAGGGCCAGTGGAGACTCCGGAGGAACATGGTCGAAGACCGTCGGTTCGTAGAAATAGCCTTGCGCATCCGGATCCTCGACTAGAGAGCGGCCTCCCGCGCGCAGGGCACAGCCGGATTCCACTCCCTTCCGGACATAGCCCTCGACGATGTCAAACTGTGCCTTGCCGATCAATGGCCCCATCGTGGTACCGTCCAACATCCCATCGCCGACTTTAATGCGCGCCACGTGGCTGAGAATCTTCTCCAACAACGCGTCCGCCTGCTCTTCGCAGACGATGACCCGGCTCAAGGCCGTGCACCTCTGACCGCTGCACAGAAATGCCGCGGAAACAATCTCCCGCGCGGCGCCCTCCAGGTCATCGTATTGGAATACTACGGCCGGGTTCTTTCCTCCAAGCTCCAGTTGAACGCTGGCCAGCCGGCGGGCGGCTTTTTCATAGATCCGAGTGCCGATGTCGCTGCTCCCGGTGAAAGTGATGCCTTTCACCCTCCGGTCGTTCACCAGGCACTCGCCCACCGCCGAGCCCGGTCCTATCACCATGTTCACCACACCCGCGGGCAGCCCAGCCTTCTCCAGCAACTGCATCACATACACCGCGGACCAGGGAGTCAGGGAGGCCGGCTTGAAGACCACCGTATTGCCGAATGCTATGGCCGGCGCGATCTTGCGGACCGGCGTGACCACCGGAAAGTTCCAGGGGCTGATGGCCGCCACAACCCCGAGAGGCTCCAGCACCGTCTGGCACGTGAAGCCCGCGCGCTCGGAAGGAAAAGTCTGCCCCGAAGGGTGGCTGGCCTCGCCTGCCATGTATCGCGCCTCCGCAGCCGCTCGCGAGACCTCGCCCATGGACTCCCCTAGGGCCTTCCCCTGCTCCAGCGTGATGATCTCCGCCAGTTGTTTCCTGGAATCCTCCAGCAGTTGAGCGAAACGCAACAGCAATGCGCCCCGCTGCGGGCCGGGTGTTTCCGCCCAGGCGGGCAGTGCCGCTTGCGCCGCATCCAGGGCTGCTTCAGCGTCAGACTTGACGGACTTGGGGAAGCAGCCAAGCACCGTTTCCGGATGCGCCGGGTTATGGATCTCGTAGAATCCGCCGGCTTCCGAAGGGGTCCACTTGCCGGCAATGAAATTCGCATGCTGTTGCATAAGTTATCTTCTCGAATCACCCGTTCTACAGCGCCTGGCGAAGAATCCTGGTCAGGTCCTCCGCGCTGGTTCGGCGCGGATTAGCAGGAACGTTGCCGCTCTTCATCGCCTCTTCGACGACTGGAAGGACGTGATCCTCACGAACACCGAACTCTTTCAGACCCCGCGGAATGCCTATATCGCGCGCCATGTCGCGCACCGCGCTCACCGCGCGGGCGGCCGCCAACAACCGGGGCAGGCCGTCGACGGATTCACCTAATGCGCGTGCCACATCCACGAATCTTTCCGGCTCGGCAAGGTAATTGAATTCCATCACGTACGGCAAAGTCACCGCCAGCACGACACCGTGCGGAACCCGCAAATCCCAGCTTCCGAGCGGCATCGCCAGGGCGTGAGCCAGCCCCAGCCGGGTCGGATTCATGGCAATACCCGCCATGGTCGAGGCCAACATCATCCCATAACGCGACTGCCGGTCGCGCCCGTTCAGGACCGCGCTCCGCAAATGCTGGCCAATGAGCCGGATCGCCTCGATGGCCAGCGCCCCGGAGATGGGCTGGCAATTGTTGTTGGTGTAGCATTCAATGGCATGCGCCAGCGCGTCCATCCCGGTCGCGGCGGTCAGGGCGGCGGGCAACTCCAGCGTCAGCTCGGGATCGCACAGGGCAACACTCGGGTAGATCAGTACGCCTCCGATCGCCACCTTGACCGCCCGCGTGTCATCCGTGAATACACTCCACAGCGTGACCTCGCTCCCCGTTCCGGAAGTCGTCGGGACGGCAATCATCGGTAGCGGCCGGTTGCTTACCTTATTCAAGCCTGCATAATCGAGGGCGGAGCCGGCGTTCGTCGCCAGGGCCGCCACAGCCTTGGCCGTATCCAGCGAACTGCCCCCTCCAATCCCCACCACCACGTCCGCCCCGCTGGACTTGAGCTCCACGGTCGTCTCGTCGATCAGCCGCGACCCCGAGTCCGGCTTGACTCGGTCGCAAACCGCGAAATCCACCGAAGCATCGCGCAGGATGGCAGTGACGCGGTCCATGATCCCGGCGGCGCAAACGCCCGGGTCCGTCACCAGAAAGGCCTTCTTAGCCCCCAGGGACTTGATTCGCTCCGGCAGCGTCCGGATGATGCCGCAACCGAAATGTATATCCGTTGGTATCGGCAGGAAATTAAAACTTTGCGAGGCATTCATATTCATAAGGATTCATCCCCCCATCGCCGGGTCTTTGCGGCAGGGCGGGAAATCGATCCCAGCCTCTGAGCCAAAGGCCACAAGCTGCGCCACAACCTCCTCGGCCACCGGGATGCCCAGATCCCGATGATGGGACTCCAGGCGGTATTCCAACTCGCCGGGAACCAGCACCCGGGCAACTCCAGGCGCCGTGGCGCACGCCTTGAGCATTCTCATAATTTCGTCCACGCGCTTGGCGAAGTCCCCGGCGGGCAAGAAAAGATCGGTGCGGACTGCCGCGAAAACCTGGCCGAGATTCTGCTCGGTTTTCAGATCTTCCAAGGTATTGAGATGGAGGGCGAATGAAGCGCCGGTCAGAACCCCGGAAAGGATATCGATGATGAAAGAGATGGCCGACCCCTTGGGCCCGCCGAACGGCAATACCGCGCCGGCCAGGGCCGCTCGCGCGTCGGAGGTCGGTTTGCCCTCGGGATCGATCGCCCAACCCTCCGGAATCGGCTTTCCACGGTGGGCGGCGACGATGATCTTGCCGCGTGCCACCACGCTCGAAGAAGCATCGAAGATCAAAGGTTCTTCCTCGCCCGCCGGGATGCCGACGGCCATAGGATTAGTGCCCAGAAACCGCTCGCGGCCCCCGAAAGCCGCCATATTCGGTGGAGCGTTGGAGATGGCGAAGCCAATCAACCCACGCCGGATGGCTCGCTTCACGTAGAAGGCCGCCGATCCGAAGTGATTGCTGCGGCGCACCCCCACAAAACCGATTCCGGCCCTCTCCGCCAGGTCCAGCGCCTCGTCCATGGCGCGGCACCCGACCACCGGCCCCAAGCCGTTGTCCCCGTCTACCAGGGCAACCGCCGCGTAGCGCGGCTGCACAGTAATCGCAGGTCTTGCCTTGACCACGCCGGCCTGGATTCTCTTGCCATACACCGGCAGGCGGACCAGGCCATGCGAGTCCACGCCGCGCAGTTCGGCTTCCAGCAGGCATTCCGCCGTTTTCGTCGCGTCGTCGGGAGGCACGTCCAACCGCTCCAGGACTGCGCAGCAGAACCGGAGTAGATCTTCGTATCGGAAGCGCCTGAATTCCGCGGAAGGGGCCGGCGTCTTCGGATTACCGGGACTGCCCACGGCCCGCGCCTCCATTTGTGGCCAATGGCGGTAGGCCAAGGATCTCGATAGTGGTCTTGCCCCGGCGCAGTTCCGCCATTATGTCCACCTCTTTTTGACGGCGCCCGGCGGCGGCTTCATAGACGGCGTCGGCATGGTCCTGATCGACGATTACGAGGCCATCCGAGTCGCCGACAATGATGTCTCCGGATCGCACGGTTACGCCGCCGAACTGGATCGGAGCGTTCAGTGTCCCGAAGCGCTCCTTGGTGCACGATCCGATGGCCAGACCCCGGCTGAAGATGGGGAACTCGTGCCCGGCGATGGCTTCGATGTCCCGCACCGCCCCATCCACCGCCAGACCGATTACACCGGCGGATTGCGCCGCCACGGTTAATATTTCTCCCCAGGCCCCCGTGAGCATATAACCACCCAGAGTAGCCACAATGATTACGCCCGGTTTAGCCGCCGCCACCGCATGGTGCAGCATCAGGTTGTCGCCCGGCGGACACGCGACCGTAGCCACGACCCCACAGAGCCTCGCACCTGCCCAGGTCGGACGGATGGCCGAATCCACCATGCCCCGGTGGCCGGCGGCTTCGTAGAGCGTTGCGGGATCGAAGCCTAGGAAGCGATTTACAACTGTTTCGTGATCTAGTTTCATAATGTGGTTACTCTACTGGACTGACTGCTTGTTTCTGAAACGCTGGTCTGGTTCAGATCCACCTTGGCCATCGCGGCCAGGAATTGCGCCGCGGCCGAGAAATCGGAGCCGCCCTCTCCAGCCGTACTGGCCGCCGAAAAGATCTGAGTTGCCAGCGAAGTTAGCAAAACCGGAATCCCCGCCGATCTAGCCGATTCGAGCGCGAGATTCAGGTCTTTCTTCATCAGATCCAGCTTGAACCCGGGGCGGCTGGAACCGGCCAGGAGGAAGCCGGGGAGCCGGAGATCCATCATCCGGGAGTATCCCGATGAATCTCTGATTACATTGTACATAGTGGTCGCGTCCGCCCCGCACCGCGTTCCCAGCGCGAACGCCTCGCCGATCGCCAGCAGGTGTACGGCGGCCATCATCTGGTTGACCATCTTGACGACTTTGCCTTGACCGAGCGCCCCCACATGCACGATCTTGGTGCCCATCGTCTCCAGCAGGGGGCGATACTGTTCGAGCAGGTCGGTATCGCCGCCCACCATAATCGTCAGTTTCCCCTCCGCCGCGGCCGGAGTACCGCCGCTGACCGGCGCGTCCAACACGCGTACGCCCAGCGGAGCGAGTTCCCGCTCCACTTCCAGCAGGCTCATGCCGGTTGCAGTCGTCATATCGATCAGCGTTTTGCCGGGCGAAAAGCCCTCCCGCAGACCGTTGACCCCGAGAACTACCTCCTTCAGTTCCGCATCGGCCGGCAGCATCGTGATGACCACGTCAGCCGCCCGCGCCACCTCAGCCGGTGTCGCTACCAGGGATGCCCCCAGACCGGCCAGCGCATCCGCCGCGCCGTGACCCCCAACGCAGACCAGTTGATAGCCTGCCTTCGCGACCCTCATTGCCATGGGTCCACCCATGGCTCCCAATCCGATAAATCCGATTGTCACCGGTTTCCTCCGTAAGCCCACGTACTCTATAAAGGCCTCCGTTCGCCCAGGCGTGGCGGCTCGGTAAGCGTATTACCGGGCCGCCTCAACAGATACCCTAGAACGAAATCTTGAGACCGAACTGGATAATCCTCTGCCAGTTGTAAGCGCCGGTCAGTTGACCGAAAGCGGAGCTGGTCGGCGAAGTGTTCGGCGGCACGAACTGCGGATGGTTGAACGCGTTGATAAACGCCGTGGTGAACTGATACTTCACCCGCTCCGTAATTCCGCCGTTCTTGATCACCGAAAAGTCCCAGTTGTTGACGGCCGGCGCCCGAACGCCGCTGAAGGCCGACGACAGCGTGATCACGTTGGACGCGAGTTGCTGGCTGGAGACCCGGTTGAAGGCGCTTATGTTGAACCATTGCGTGACACTGCGCTGGTCCGCGGACAACACCACGTTGGCCATTGTCATCCCGGGGTTCAGGAGGGCGTTTCCAAAGCCCATCGCCTGCCCCGTCTGGTGCGTAAAGACCCCCTGCACCTGCCAGCCGCTGACCAGATGCATGAGGAACTTGTTTCCTGAGCTGAGCACGTTCTTGTGCTGACCGAACGGCAGCTCGTAGATCGCCGTCAGCACGTGTCGGATAGGCCGGTCCAGGTCGGAAATGACCTTTTCCGGGGTTCGGTCGGTCGGGTTCAGGTAGGAGGTGGCCTGCATCCACTTCGCCCACGTGAACGAGTACTGGGCGGCCAGCCCGTGAGAGAAGCGCTTCTCGATACGCCCCTGGAAACTGTGGAACCAGGAGTAGCCCGAATTCTCCAGCGCCGAGATGCCCGAGAATTGCGGATTCGGCCTCAATAACTGGGAAAGTGCCACCGTCGTGGCAGCCAGGTTCGTCCTCGGCAACAAAGGATAGAACGGGTTGGCAACCTGCGAGCCCAGCAGATTGATCGTGCTCTGATCGCGCGTCGGCAGAGTGCTCAGATACTGCCGTGGAATCGCGTCGAAATCCTGTGTCGTCAGCAGCCTGGTGGAACGGTTACCAACGTAGGACATCTCGATCAGCGAGGTGAACGGCAACTGCTGCTGCAAAGCGAACTGCCAGCGCTGCATGTACGGGTTCTTCAGCACCTTGGGGTAGAAGCTGATGCTTTGGCCCTGGAAAGTGGACAAACCGGCGGACGATCCGGTGGGAGCTACGAAGCCGCCTGGGAACGGGTTCGTCAGGTTGGCCACGTAAGTCTGGCCATTGTCGGTGGAGCCCACGAAAGAGGTCGTGGAGCCGAACCCGGCCTGGTTCAGCGTTCCGCCGCCGCCTCCGCCTGCCCCCGAGCCTGCCACATTCACAATGCCCAGCGGCTGGTAGTAGATTCCATAGCCGGTGCGGATGACTGTCTTCGGAGTAATGCTGTATGCCAGGCCGAAGCGTGGCATGAACTGCTTCCGGTAAGGGTTCCACAGGTCCCGCGACGTCCCGCCGACGCCCGGAAAAGTCAGCCCGCCGAGCACGTGGAACTGGCTGGGAGAAACCTGCGAAATCGGATTCTGCGCGTAGTTCAGCATCACCTGGTCCACAATCGGGCTTTTCCCCGTCGCGTTGAAATCGGCGACGCTGCGGTTGAACCGCTCCGTCAGTGGCGTTGGCATTTCATAGCGCAGCCCCGCGCTGACGGTCAGCTTGGGGCTCAGCTTCCAATCGTCCTGAAGGTAGAACGACCAGTATTTGTCCGATATCGCCAGATTCGTCGGGGAAATCGGGAAATTGCTGCTCGGCGAAAGAACCCCGTACAGGAAACTGGCCATGCCCTGTCCGATCGGCGCCGCGGCGGCGGTGTTGGTAGGGCCGTTCGTGTAGGTGGAATCAGCCGCCAGATTGCCCGAGGAGTTACTCAGGTCGAACTGGTTCAACTGGTAGATGCGATACCCTGCGCCATAACGCAGCGTGTGCCCTCCAATCATATTGGTGAGGTTCACGGCCCACTCGTAGGTGTTGTAAAACTGTTCATTGTAAGTATTCACGCCACCCAGAGCCGATTGCCCGGTCACGTTGACATTGGGGAACTTCAGCGCGCGGGGATCCAGTGCTTTGATGGCACTGATGTAGGCCGGAGAGAAACCCAGGGACGCCAGGTCCCACCCTTCCTGATACGGGGTATATCCGGTGTAGAAACGCGACACGGTAAAGCGCGCATCCATGAAAAACCTGGGGGAGAAGATGTAAACGTTGTCGAAGGAAGCGCCGCGGTTGAAGCGATAGAAGTTGTCGCCGTCGGTATTGCCCTGGCGAATGTTCTCCGGCCGCTCGAGCTTCGTGAAGTTCGTGCGGAAGTAGAACCGCTCGTTGTCGGACACGTTGTGGTCCAACCGGACCAACTCGTTGTCGTATGTGTCCTGCGCATTCTTCGCCGCCGTGTAGTTGTTCGTTCCGTCCGCCGGCCCCGGCTGGTTGGGAAGATCCCACAACTTGACAATTTTCGCCGCTACCGGGTTAATCTGGCTTGCCGGAATAATATTGTTCGGCAGCGGGGTACGGCTGAATTGACCGTTCCCCACCGGAGTTGTGGAAAACGGATTGTAAATCTGGTAGTTCGTGCCGAGTTTCAAAAGACTGGAAAAGTCGCCTCCCCGTTCCGCCGGAGTCGGCACCGATTCCACCACCCACGGCGAGGGGTCGAAGCTGTAGATATATTCGAAGCCTGCCGTGAAGAACGTTTTGTTGTGGCCGTCGTAGACCTTAGGAATAACCACCGGGCCGGTCATGCTGGCGCTCCCCCGGTGGATGCGCATAGCGGGTTTTCCAGCAGCCAGCCGGAAGTAGTTATTGGCGTTGAGCGCCGGGTTCTGTATGAAGTAATTCGCCTGGCCATGAAATTGGTTGGTGCCGGTCTTCAACGTCATATTGACCGCCGCTCCCGGCATGAACCCGAAGGCGGCATCGAACGTGGCCGTCTGCACCTTGAACTCTTCCACCAGCGCCTGCGGCGGCGAATACGCAACCTGCTGACCCTGCATGTTGTTGGCCCCGTCCAGCATGAACTCGTTGTTTCCGGAGCGGACGCCGTTGACCGAAATGGTGGAAGGCGAGCCTGTATCGAACGGGCGGACATAAGCCGCCGTCTGCGGCGTGAATGTCACACCTGGCACCAGGGTCGCCATCACCAGCACCATGCTGTCTTTCGTCGGCAGATCCATGATGGTCCGGCTTTCCACCACCTGCCCCATGGAAGCCGTGGACGTGTCCACCAGCGGCGTCTCGCCGGTAACCTGTACGCTTTCCGATGCCTGGCCGAGTTGCATCGCCACATCGATCGTGATGCGGTCGCTCTCCCGAACCGCGATACCCGCGCGCGTCGACGTCTTGAACCCCGTCATTTCCACGGTCAGGGTATACGGACCCGGAATCAGGAACGGCAGGATGTAATCGCCACTCCCGCCCGTTTCGGCCGAATAATGCACCGAGGTCGCCGTGTTGGTGATGCTTACCTTAGCGCCGACAATCACCGCCCCCGAGGGGTCCGTGATTCGCCCCAGAAGCGTGCCTCGCGCTTCCTGGCCTGCCAGGGGCAAGATGGCGCAGAAAAACCAAACAGTGAAGAGCCCAATACCGATACGAACTTTCATCGCTAACCTCGTCTCGCCGCACTCGCGTAACTCACGCGAACTCCCATTCCCCTGTTGAACAATGCGCACTCCCCCGTACCCGGATCTTCATAGCACGACGGAGTGCCTCATCGCTGCCCGTGAACTTCGCGCTTCACGGGACCAACATCACATCGCTTCCGACCCCGACAAAATCGTCAGATGAACGCGCTACTGCCCTTACTGGGCATGTTTCATCGGCTTAGAGGAGGCTGGCGGCGGGTCTTTGTGGCCATCCGCAGTCCAATCCCGAGGCTTGCCCATAGAGTCGTAGATCTTTCCGCGTTTGACTTCGTCGTCTTCAAAGATCCAGCGCGCGATCTCCGCCACCTGCTCGGCCACCCGCCGGGGCACTACCGCCACGCCGTCGTTGTCCGCCACGATAACGTCGCCAGGCATTACCAGCACACCTCCCGACACGACGGGTTGGTTGTAGGACTCCACCCACATCCGGCCCTGATTGATGCCGCGCGGTGCTTGCATGGGGTCCTGGTACACCGGGATCCGCTCGAGAGTTACTTCGTCCGTATCGCGGCACACTGCATAGCCCACGAGGCCCCGCAGTCCCTTTCCAAACCAGGTGAGAGCGTTGTTGGACCCGCAGAAACCGTTGTCGTGGGCTTGGCCATCTACCACCAGGACCGTGCCCGGCCGGATCAAGTCCCCAAAGCGCGCCCTGGCAGTTCCATTGACCATCTCCGCCGGCGGAGCCCACTGGGTTGTTTCCCACTTACGTTCCGCCGCGTGCGATTCGAAGGTGGGAACGGTGGCCTGAGCGGGAACCAGCCGAACTGTCAGCGCAATTCCGTGTATCCTGTGGCTGATCTTCTGTTCATCACGCCACAGCGGCCGGATGCGCTTGTCCATCATGGTGACTTCCGGCAGGCCAACGGCGTCCAGTCCGTCAATCACATCCGCCACCCGGAGGCCATCGTACAGCTTGAGTAACGCGGTGTCTTCCTCGGCGCTATATTCATGGACCTTCAGGAGCTGTTGCGAATGCGGCGGGGGAGTCCCTCCCGGCCCGCCCGACCGGCCTTGACCCCACGCCAACGTGGCTGCGAGCAAAAACAACGTAGTTTTGATCATTTGGATTGTCCTTTCTCTCTTTCCGGCCAACGCCGGACTTTTTCCTGCTGTCACACCAGCCCCAGCTCTCGCCCCTTATTGGGCATGTTTCATCGGCTTAGAGGAGGCCGGTGGCGGGTCTTTGTGACCCTCCACCGTCCAATCCCGAGGCCTGCCGATTGAGTCGTAGATCTTTCCGCGTTTGACTTCGTCGTCTTCGAAGATCCAGCGCGCGATTTCCGCCACCTGCTCGGCCACCCGCCGTGGCACTACCGCCACGCCGTCGTTGTCGGCAACGATAACGTCCCCAGGCATCACCAGCACGCCTCCCGACACGATGGGTTGGTTATAGGACTCCGCCCACATCCGGCCCTGATTGATGCCTCGGGGCGCCAGTTCCGGGTCCTGGTATACCGGGATCCGCTCGAGCGTCACTTCGTCCGTGTCGCGGCACACCGCATTGCCCACGATTCCGCGCATTCCCCGGGCAAGCCACATGAGGGCGACGTTGGAGCCGCAGTAGCCGTTGTCCTGGGCCGAGCCATCCACTACCAGGATGGTGCCCGGCCGGACTAAGCCCATATAAGCATAGGCGTTGTTGTCGGTTCCGTTCGTCAGCTCCTTTAGCGGAGCCCATTCGCTGGTTTCCCACTTACGTTCCGCCGCGTGGGATACGAACGTGGGGACGGTGGCCTGAGACGGCACCAGTCGAATTGTCAGCGCAATTCCGTGAATCCTATGGCTGATCTTCTGCTCATCGCGCCACAGCGGCCGGATTCGCCTGTCCATCATGGTGACTTCGGGCAGTCCAACGGCGTCCAGCCCGTCAATCACATCCGCTACTCGAAGGCCGTCGTACAATTTGACGATCCTGGCGTCTTCCTCGGCGCTATATTCTTGAACCTTAAGGAGTTGTTGCGAATGCGGCGGGGGGGATCCACCCGGCCCGCCCGACCGGCCTTGACCCCACGCCAACGTAGCCGCGAGCAAAAACAACGTAGTTTTCATCAATGGAATTCAATTCCCTTCTCGGACACGGCGGCAAGGCCTCCCGACCCCATGTCACTTATAGAATATGTTTGATACTATATTTTATGTTTGCTATACTGTCAAGCAAAAAAGAGATTGCACGGCCTGAATCTCTGGAGCCGGATCCGCGATAATCGGCTCTAAGCGCGTTACTTTCTTATGAGAAGCGCGGAGAATGAGTACTTATGACACAACTTTCCTTAGCGGTTGGCGGCGACCACGCCGGGTTCCGGTTGAAGGGTCGGATCATCGAATTCCTTAGGGGGCAGGGGCATGTCGTGGACGACTGCGGATCCCACGACGCTAATCCAGTCGATTTTCCGGATATCGCCAAAGCCGTTTGCGACCGCGTGCGGGGTGGGCTTGCCGTGCGAGGCATTCTGGTCTGCGGAACCGGTGTCGGCGCCTGCATCGCCGCCAACAAAATCCCGGGAATCCGGGCAACCGTCTGCCACGACATCTATTCGGCTCACCAGTCGGTGGAACACGACGATGTGAACGTGGCTTGCATCGGAGCGCAAGTCATTGGAGCCAAAGTGGCGGAGGATTGCTTACGGGCATTCCTTTCCGCCAGTTTCAGCACCGAAGAGCAGTTTCGCACCCGCGTGGCCAAACTGGCGGCTCTGGAGCGCCTCGCAGCCGCTGAACTGACTGAATAAGGTTAGCCGGCAAATTGAGCTATATGAAACCGCGCACTCCGCTGCCAAAACGCGCTTGGGTAACCCTCGCTCTCCTGGTCACCGGAATGGCTGTGAGCTTTTTCGACCGGGGCAACCTTGCCGTGGCGGCGCCCGTACTGGGACCTGACATCGGTCTTTCCACCTGGCAAATGGGCCTGCTCTTTTCGGCGTTCTTCTGGACGTACGCCGCCTCTCAGATCCTGTCCGGCTGGCTGGTGGATCGGGTGGAGGTGCGCTATGTATATGCCGCGGGATTCCTGATATGGGCGGTGGCGGACCTGTCGACCGCCGCGGCCACTTCATTCACGGGCCTGTTGTGTATGCGGCTTCTTCTGGGCATCGGAGAGTCGGCCACCTACCCGTCCACATCCAAAATCGTGGCTTCGGTTTTCCCCGAGAACCGCCGCGGTCTGGCAAATTCCCTGGTCGATCTGGGCGCCAAATCAGGTCCCGCGCTCGGAACCCTGTGCGGCGCACTGTTGGTTGCGAAGGTCGGCTGGCGCGGGCTCTTTCTGATCACCGGGTCGTTTGCGGTGGTGTGGCTGGGCCCTTGGCTCAAGTGGGCGCCCCGCAACCTGCTCGCGGCGGGAAACAAACAGCGAGCCGCCGGCCCGGGTTGGCGGCAGTTGCTTCGGCGTAGAGCGGTCTGGGGGACATGCGGCGGCCTGTGCGGCGCCAACTATGCGTGGTATTTTCTGTTGAGCTGGCTGCCCTCTTACCTGGTTCGCGAACGTCATTTCTCGCTGAATTCGGTGGCCATTTGGGGCGCGATGCCCTACATCCTGATGGCGGCCTCCTCCGTCACCGGAGGCGTGCTTGCCGACCGCTGGATTTCTCGCGGCGCGTCGCCCGTCCGCGTCCGCAAGGGCTTCCTCGTCACCGGATTGGTGATGACCGCCTTCCTCCTCCCGACGGTCCTCTTGCCACGCATCGAATTCGCCATCGCCGGCTTGTTCCTCTCCTGCTGCGCCTTTGGCATCTACGCGTCCAATCTGTTCTCGTTGACCCAGACTCTGGCCGGGCCCGAAGCCGCCGGCCGCTGGACCGGCCTGCAGAACGCCGTTGGCAACCTCGGCGGCGTGGTGAGCCCTGCCCTCACCGGATGGATTGTCGGCAGGACCGGGGCGTTCAGTCTCGCCTTCGTTGCCGCTGGAGTAGCATGCCTGCTCGGCGCTTCGAGCTTCTGGTTTCTGGTCCACGAGCGCGACATCCATTGGCAGAAGTAATGGTTTCGTCAATCCGGAATTACGAGGCAGGTCGGAAGTTCATGGTCGTCGCGGGGATCTTCATCCTCGCTTGGATTCTCTACATTGACCGTGCGGTCATTTCCTCGGCCAAGGGGATGATCGCATCCGAACTGCACCTTTCCGACCAGGCAATGGGCGCTGTGTTTAGCGCCTTCCTGCTCGGCTATTCACTGATGCAGATCCCCTCGGGCTGGTTCGCGGACCGCTTCGGTCCGCGCATCGCCCTCTCCTCGCTGGTTGCACTGTGGAGTGTGTTCACGTTCCTGACCGGCACGGTCTCGGACCTTACCTTGCTGCTTGCGACGCGCTTCCTGTTCGGAGTGGCGGAATCGGGCGCGTTTCCCGCCTCTGCCCGGGCGTTCTACAACTGGCTGCCCGCCGGTGAGCGCGGCATTGCCAACGGCATCCTGTTTTCGGGCGCGATGCTCGGAGCGGGTGTCTCATTTCCCATCTGCGCCAGACTGATCGGGGCCGTTGGCTGGCGATGGGCATTCTACCTGCTGGCGCTTCCCGGATTTCTGTGGGCCTTGATCTGGGCGAGTTTCTTTCGCGACTACCCGCGGCGCCGCGTGGCCGAGGAGCAAGCCGCAAGTGGTGCAGGTATGACGTTCGGGCAGGTATTTCGCTCGGCGCCGATGATCCTGGCAATGGTCCAGTATTTCTTTGGCAACTTCACCTTCTACATCGGTATCACCTGGATGCTCCCCTATCTCGCCGAGCGCTTCAAGCTCAGCGCTTCACAAGCGGCAAATTATGCCGTGGTGCCTCTCGCTGCCGGTGCAATCGCCAACTGGACGGCAGGCTTAATTGTGGACGCTCTTTACCGCTCCCGGTACCGGCCGTGGTCGCGGCGCCTGCCCGGCGTTTTCGGCTTCCTTCTGGCAGCAGCCGGAATTGCCTCGGTGTCTCTGGCGGGCACTCCGCTGACGGTGGTCGCAGGTTTCGCTGTCGCCATCGCGGGTGTCGAGCTGACCATCAGCCCGAGTTGGGCGTTCTGCATGGATATCGGTGGAAAGAGCTCCGGCAGCGTTACCGGTGCGATGAACATGGTCGGCAACTTTGGCGGATTCGTGAGCGCGAACGCCTTCCCCTTCCTGACCCGGCTCACGGGCAGTTCCACCAGCTACTTCTACACGGCGGCGCTACTGAATCTGTTGGGATTGATTTGCTGGATATGGATGAAACCGAAGCCTTCTCCAAGGAGTGAACAATGAGTAACTTCATCGATCTACGAAGCGACAGTGTGACCCGTCCCACTGAAGCTATGCGGCGAGCCATGGCCGAAGCCGAGGTCGGCGACGACGTATTCGGCGAGGATCCGACAGTCAACCGCCTGGAACGGCTGGCC
>Ga0209638_1000613_pt1 | contig 23520 bp, 21 predicted proteins | sample BarGraNGADG00211_FD_184490 | JGI IMG/M metagenome (GOLD analysis project Ga0209638, IMG submission 184490) | Arctic peat soil microbial communities from Barrow, Alaska - Barrow Graham LP Ref core NGADG0002-211 (SPAdes) (version 2) | ecosystem: Environmental > Terrestrial > Soil > Wetlands > Peat...
GCGCGCCGGCCTCGGCTCGCGGATCGAGCTGCGCGAGGGCCGCGCGGAGGCGCTCCCGTTCGCCGACGCGGAGTTCGACGCGCTCACGTTCACGTATCTCCTGCGCTACGTCGACGATCCCGCGGCGACGCTGCGCGAGCTTGCACGCGTCGTCAAGCCCGGCGGAACGATTGCGATGCAAGAGTTCGGATTGCCCCGCGGCGTCTGGCGGCCGCTCTGGGAGATCTACGTTCGCGTCGGACTACCGCTGGCGGGCGCAATCGTCTCGCCCGGCTGGCATGAGGTCGGAAGCTTCCTCGGTCCGAACATCCGCGGGTTCTACGAACGGCTGCCGCTCGACGCGCAGCTCGACCTCTGGCGCGACGCAGGCATCGCCGACGTTGGCTCGCGGCGGCTCAGCGTCGGCGGAGGAGTCGTCGTCTGGGGCACGCGCGCGTGAGCGGCGCCGCCCGCCCGGCGTTCTATGCGCTGCGACCGGGCGGCTGGCGCGACTACGTGACGCTGCTGCACCCGCCGTACACGCTCTGGCATCTCTCCTACGTCGGGATCGGCGCCGCACTCGCGCCACGCATGCAGTGGGGTCTGCTCGGCTGGACGACGCTCGCGTTCCTACTCGCGATGGGCATCGGCGCGCATGCACTCGACGAGCTTCGGGATCGTCCGCTACGCACGCGGATTCCCGACGGTGTGCTGATCGGGCTCGCCGTCGTCTCGATCGGGGCTGCGTGCGCGATCGGCGTGATCGTCGCGACCCGATCGACGCTGTGGCTTCTGGCGTTCGTCGCGTTCGGCGGGTTCATCGTCGTCGCGTACAACCTCGAGTTGTTCGGCGGCGCGCTGCACACGGACGCCTGGTTTGCCGCAGCCTGGGGCGCCTTTCCCCTGCTGACGGCGTTCGTGGCCTCCGCGGAGCGCATCCGGGCCGAGGCCGTCGCAGGCGCCGCGTTCGCCTTCCTCGTCAGCCTCGCACAGCGGCGTCTGTCGACCGAGGCGCGACGTGTACGGCGCGCCGGCGAGGAGCTTCCGGCTGATGCCGACGCGCTGCTGCGGGCGCCCGAGACCGCACTACGGCTGCTCTGCGCTGCGCTGCCCACGCTCGCGGGCGCCCTCTTGCTGATGCGCGCCGGCTGAGGCGCCCCGTACCATGCGACCGGTGGGATTGACGACCGCGTTCGAGATTGCCGGCGCCGCGGGCGTCGTCCTCGCAGCGCTCACATTCGCGGCCGGCGCCGCGCGCATCGGCAGCAGGCTCGCGCTCGGCATCCTCGCCGCGGTCATCTCGGCCGGCGCCGTGGTCGCGTGGGTCTATGTCGCGCTGCGGGAGGAGCGGGCGCTCGCCGTCTCGGCCGGCACGCTCACCGCGAGCGCGCTCGTAGCCTGGGCCTCGCTCCTCCTGCGCGAGGCGCTCCGCCGGGCCGAGAGGATCGACGCGCATCTGACAGACGCACAGGCGACGCTGCGCGCGCTCGTCGACAAAGAGGCGACCGATCGCGCCGAAGAGCTCGAGCGGACGCTCGCCCGCGCGCGTGCCGACTCGGTCTCGCTGCTCGTGGAGGAAGAGCGCAAGATCGCGGAGGAGCGCCGCACCGAGTTCGCCGACCGCGAGCGAGACGTCGTCGCGTCGCTGACGGAGGCGCTCACGGCGACGCAGATGCAGGTCGAGCAGCGGCTGACGTCGTGGGCCCAGGACCTCGACCACGCCGCCGAGGCGACGAAGGCGCGCATCGCCGAGCTCACCCAGCAGCAGAAGCGCCTGCTCGTCGACGTCGAGGGACGGCTCGAATCCGACGCTGCCCGGCTCGCAACCGAGAGCGAAGAGCAGCGTGCCGCGCTCACGCGTATGCGCGCGGAGGTGGAGAAGGCGCTCGAGGAGGCACTCGCGGCGGCGAGCGCAGAGCTCGACACGCACGCGGCCGAGCGGCGCCGCGCACTGCACGAGCTCGACGAGCGCCTGCGCCGGCGCGAGAAGGAGATGCTCGAGCGCATCGAACGTGAGGAGCGCGAAGCCACGCAGCGGATCCGCGCCGGCTTCGAGGACGTGCAACGTCGCCAGATCGAGCAGATGGAGCGGATCGTTCAGCGCGCGACGACGACGTATTCCGACGAAGCGGCTGCGCAGATGTCCGCGCTCGTGAAATCAGGCCGTGAGCATGCAGCGCAACGGCTCTCGCGCGAGCTCGATCGTTCGGTCGAGGTGTTTGCGCGCGAGGCAGAGGCTGTGCTCGCCGAGCGGCTCGCCCACGTCGGCGATGCGGGCGCGCAGCGGCTCGAGCGGCGGCTCACCGATGCGACCAACGCGCTCGAGCGTCAGCGTGACGAATGGATGGCGGCGCTCGACGGCCGCGTCGCCGAGCTCGAAGCGGACGTGCGCAGGCGGCTCGAGGACCTCGGCGCGGACGCCGAAGCCGAGCGCGCGGTGCTCGAGGCGCGCCTGCAGGAGCTCGTCCGCCGCTTCGACGCGACCGGGGCCCTGCGAGGGTCTTCATAGAAGCTTTACCCCCCGCCGCCACATTCCCACCAACAAAATGGGGAAGGGTTCGTCCTAAGAGCAACGAACCACTGGAGCCATGAGCGAGATGACAGAGATCGCACTCCCTGAGACCAGCGAAAGCTCGAAAGTCGAGAGCTGGCGGCTTCACGTGCTGATCGAGGCCGGCTATCCCCTGCCGCTCGCCGAGCGCCTTGCAGCGAGCGATGCCGACCTACATGTCGCCGTCGAGCTCGTCTCGACGCGCGGCTGCGCGTTCGAGACGGCCGCCGAGATCCTGCTCTAGCCCGGCCGTTTGACCACTCGTTAGGGTGGCGGCGTGAGCAAGGTCGAGCCGCTCCCGTACGACGACCGCACGGTCTATTCCGTCGCCGCCTTCAACAAGGGCGTCGCGCAGTATCTCGGGCGCCTGCCGACCGTCTGGATCGAGGGCGAGGTGACCGAGCTGCGCCGTCACGACCGCTGGGCGAGCGTCTTCTTCACGCTCAAGGATCCCGCCGACGGCTCCTCCCTCGGCGTGACGATGCCGCGCGGGCAGTTCGACGGGCTGCGCCTCGAGCTCGTCGACGGCGAGCGCGTGCACGTCTACGGCCGCCCGGAGCTGTACGAGCAGCGCGGCGACCTCCGCCTGCGCGCACTCACGATCGAGCGCTTCGGCGTCGGCGCTCATCTCGCCGCGCTCGAGCGGCTGAAGACGAAGCTCGCCGCGGAAGGGCTGTTCGCGGCCGACCGGAAGCGCGCGCTGCCGTTGCTGCCGCGCCGCATCGGGCTCGTCACCGGCAACGACGCCGCGGCGAAGCGCGACGTGATCACGACGATCCAGGCCCGTTTCCCGGCCGCGAACGTGCTCGTCGCGGAGACGTACGTGCAGGGACCACGCGCCGCGCTCGGCGTCGTCGAGGCGCTCCGCGCGCTGTGCGAGCAGCCGGACGTCGACGTGATCGTGCTCACGCGCGGCGGCGGCAGCTTCGAGGACCTCCTGCCGTTCAGCGACGAGCGCCTCGTGCGGGCCGTCGCCGAGTGCCCGGTGCCGATCGTGTCGGCAGTCGGCCACGAGCAGGACACGCCGCTCTGCGACCTCGCCGCCGACGTGCGGGCGTCGACGCCGACGATGGCCGGCAGGCTCGTCGTGCCGGAGCTGGCTGAATTGTCGGGACAGCTCGACCGTTCGCGCGAGTCGATCGCACGCTGCGCACGCCGTACGCTCGAGCGCGACACTCAGCGGCTCGAGCGCTCTGCGGGACGCTTGCGCGCAGCTCCCCGGCGCGCCCTCGAGCAGCAGAGCGAGCGCGTGGAACGGGCGCACGAACGGCTTCGCCGTGCGCCGGCGCTCATGGTCGAGCGCAAGCGGGCGGCGCTCGAGGGAGTCGCAGGCAAGCTCGTTGCGTTGTCACCGAAGGCAACACTCAAGCGAGGATATGCGATCGTCCGGACGGACTCGCACGTCCTGACGAGCGCAGCTGACGTCGCGCCGGGAGCACGCGTCGAGGTCGAGCTCTCCGAGGGCGCATTCGGCGCGCGGGTCGAGGACGTCCAGTCGTGAGCGCCGAGGAGCAGACGTTCGAGCAGGCGCAGGCCGAGCTCGAGCAGATCGTCGAGCGCCTCGAGCAGGGCCAGGCGTCGCTCGACGAGGCGCTCGCGCTCTGGGAGCGCGGCGAGCGGCTCTACGCGTTCTGCCGCGAGCGGCTCGACAGCGCGCAGGGCAAGGTCGAGGAGCTAGCCCGCCGCGTCGAGCAGTCGCGTCCCGAGCCGCAGCCCTAGCTCGAAGAGATCGCGAGCGGCCCGCGCCGGGTCGCCGGAAAGCGCGATCGTCTCGGCGCCCGGCACGAGCTCCTCGACGATGCCGCCGAAGACGACGCACGGCACGCCCGCGACGCTGCAGCGCAGCACCACCTCCGCGGGCGCCTTGCCCTCCGCCGTTGTCAGGTCGACGCGACCCTCGCCGGTGACGACGAGCCCGTACGGACGCGGGTCGAAGCCGGCGAGCTCCACGACCGCCGCGGCGCCGGGCACGAGCTCGGCGCCGAGCGAGGCGAGCGCCGCCCCCAGACCGCCGGCGGCGCCGGCTCCCGGCAGGTCGGCGTAAGGAGCGAGGTCGGCGCGCGCCCGCAACCGCCGCTCGAGCTCGGCGACCTGCTCGGGCGTCGCCCCCTTCTGCGGGCCGAAGAGCCGCGGGGCGTCGTAGAGCGTCGTCTGTACGTCACAGAGCACGGTCGTAGGCGCGGGCAGCCGGTCGAGCGCCTCGAGCAGCCCCTCCCCACCGTCCATCGTCGCAGTGCCGCCGATGGCGATCACAAGCGGCCCGGCCGGCTGGAGCTGCGCGAGCAGCTCGCCGAGGCCGCGGCTCGAGGCGTGCATGATGTCGTGGCCACTCGGGTCGAACGGGATCACCTGCGCCGCCTCGACGACGACACCATGGTCGCGCCGCCCGACGCGTGCGAAGCGCGTGCGACCGAACGCGTCGTGCACCGTGTACTGGTCCCATTCGTCGCAGAGCGCGTCGATCGTCCCCTCGCCTCCGTCGGCGAGTGGCAGCTGGTCGCACTCGATCCCGACGTGCACGAACCCGTCCTCGAGCGCGGCCGCCGCATCGCGTGCGGCGAGCACGCCCTTGAGGCTAGCCGGGGACGCGAGCGCTCTCGGTGCTGTCATCCGCCTCGATCTTGAGTTTGTCATCGTCATCGTCACCGCCGGCCTCGGCCTGTGCGGCATTCGGCATCACCCTGAGCATCGCCATCGAGAGCCCCTCACGCGCGAGGAACAGGACGCCGACCCCGATGCCGACCGACGCCTCGATCGCCTGGAGCCCGAAGCCGTACGCGATACCGCGGCCGTACGCGACGCCGTAGCCCGCGAGCGCCGACGCGATCGCGACCTGCACGAGGCCGACGTTGCCGGGCCAGAACGGGAAGATCGTCACGACGTTCATCAAGAGCAGGACGACGCCGGCGGCCGGAAGTGGTGAATGGATGTCGAACGCGCGCATCGCCGTGTACACCGCGAACAGCTGGCAGATCCAGCCGAGGATCTGAAAGAAGATCGCGCCCGCGGCGCCGCCCGGCGAGCGCATGACGCCGAGCCCCTGCTGTGCCATCGCGATCAACCGCCTCGCTCGACTTCGACCTTCGGTCGGCACGACGTCGTGCGGGCGGCGTGCGCTGATGAATGCGAACGCGAAGAGGGCGATCCCGAGGCAGATCGCAGCGATGAGGCTCGCGCTCACCGACGTGGGGACGTTCGCCGTCGCCACGACGTAGAGCACGAGCAGCACCACCGGCACGACGTCGAAGACGCGATGCGCGAAGACGGTGCCGACGAGCGTCGCCCACGCGCCCTTGCGCTCCGGCATCTTGCGCGTGAGCACTGCGACGCGTGCGAGCTCGCCGATACGCCCCGGCAGCACCGCGTTCGCGAAGAGCCCGACCGAAAACGCCGAGAACACGAGCGGTGGCGCAGGATGGGGCGGCTTCATCGCCGAGCGGATCACCGTCGTCCACGCGAGCGCACGCACGACGACCGAGACGAGGTTGAGCGCGATCGCGACGACGACCCACTCCCAGCGCACCGAGGCGAATGCGTGGCCGATCGCGGTGAAGCTCGGTCCGCGCCAGATGAACAGCGCGACGACGACGGCGAGCAGCGGCAATCCGAGCGCGGCTCTTCCGATGGTGCTATTCGGAAACCGGATGTGCGACAGCTTCACCCGGTCGCCGCCGTCTCGGCGATCGCCGACTCGTACGTCGCGATCAACCGACGCGCGATCGCGTCCCAGGAATAGAGGTCCTGCGCGAGCATTCGGCCGGCGATGCCCATCGACCGGCGCCGGGACTCGTCGGCGAGCAGCGTCTCGACCGCCTCGACGAGAGCAGCTCCGTCGCCGGCGGGGAACGACAAGCAGGTCTCGGGCGTCATCACGTCGCGGTAGCCCGGAATGTCGGACGCGACGACCGGAGTCGCGCACGCGAGCGCGCGCGTCAGCACCATCCCGAAGCTCTCGCCGCCGAGTGACGGCGCGACGAGCACCTTCGCGGCGAGCAGCTCCTCGGTGAAACGTTCCTGGTCGAGGAAGCCGAGCACCTCGATGCCGTCGTCAGAGATACGCAGGCGCGTCATCAGCAGCCGCACCCGCAACGGGTCGGCGCCGATGATGTGCAGCGTCGCGCCGGTGCGGCGGCGAATCTCGGGCCAGACCTTGAGCAGCACGTGCAGCCCCTTGCGCGACTCATGGCGGCCCGCGAAGACGACGCGCTGCTCGCGGCCGTCAGGATCGGCGTCGTCGGGGATGAGCACGCCGTTCGGAACGATCTCGTAGTCGCCCGGCAGCCAGCTCTTCGCCGTCTCGCGCGCCATCGCGGAGACGGCGATGCGGCGGTCGATCCGATCCATGAGAAAGCCCCACACGGGCGTCGCGATCCTCATCCAGCCGAGGTCGCCACTCGCGTGGAACGTGCCCACCATCGGCCCGCGGTAGAACGCGAGCGCGGCGATGCACGGGATCGGCGTCATCGGCTCGTGCAGGTGGAGGATGTCGAACTGCTCGCGCTCGAGCGTCTTGCGGATCCGGGTGATCGCGCGCGGGCTGAGGATGATGTTCGGCAGCGACCCGTTCGCCGGCACGATCACCGAGCGGCCGATCGCAATCACGTCCGGCGGCGGGTTGCCGTGACGTCCGTGGCGCGGGTGGAGCACGCGCGTGAACTGCCCGGGCGGGTCGTTGCCCATGATCGTCTTCACCTCGACGCCCTGTGCGCGCAGGGCTTCCGACTGGAGCTCGGCGTGCTCGACGACCGCGCCCCAGAAGGACCATGAGTATGGAACGACGATCCCGACCTTCATCACAGTCATTATCGTCGGCGCACCGGTGCGCGTCCGTTCATCACACGATCGGGAGATTCTGCGCCTGGCGCTCCCGGCCCTCGGCGCGCTGGCCGCAGAGCCCCTCTATGTACTGGTCGACACGGCGATCGTGGGCCACCTGGGGCGCCCGCAGCTGGCCGCGCTCGGCCTCGCGGGGGCTGTTCTCTCGTCATCGTTCACGATCTTCAACTTCCTGGCCTACGGCACGACGGCAGTGGTGGCCCGGGCTTCGGGGGCCGGGCAGCACGAGCGGGCGGCGCGCCTCGCCGCTCAGGCGCTGTGGGTGTCTGTCGGCATCGGGGTGGTGCTCGTGGCGCTGCTCGAGGCCGTCGGCGGGCCGCTGCTGAGGGCGCTCGGCGCACACGGACAGTCGGGGCACTACGCGCTCGTCTACTTCCGGATCGCGGCGGTGGGCCTGCCGGCGGCGCTCATCGCGCTCGCGGGCCAGGGCTACCTGCGCGGCATCTCGAACCTGCGCCGGCCGCTCGAGGTCGTCGCGGTGGCAAACGTCGTCAACGTCGTCCTCGAGCTGCTCTTCGTCTACGGCTTCCACTGGGGTATCGCGGGCTCGGCCGCGGGCACCGCGATCGCCCAGGGCGGGATGGGCGCCGCGTTCGTCATCGAGCTGCTGCGCCCGCGAGCGTCGTCGCGGCGGCCGAGCCTGCGCGAGATCCGCCCGATGCTGCGGGTCGGCGGGCAGATCTTCGTGCGGACGACCGCGCTGCTCGGCTCGTTCCTCGTGGCGGCGTCCGTGCTTGCGCGGATGGGTGACGCTCAGCTCGCCGCGCACCAGATCGCCTTCCAGCTCTTCATCTTTCTCGCGCTCGTCCTCGACGCGGTGGCGATCGCCGGGCAGGTGATTGTGGGCCGGATGCTCGGCGCGGGCGACGCGGAGGGCGCCTATGCGTCGGCGGTGCGAATGATCGGCTGGTCGATCGTGCTCGGCGCGGTGTTCGCGGTGGCGCTGCTGCCGCTCTCGCACGTCGTTCCGCGCGCGTTTTCCGGCGACCGTGCGGTGCTGAAGCAGGCGGCGCTGCTGTGGCCGTTCTTCGCGCTGATGCAGCCGCTCGGGGGCGCGGTGTTCGCGCTCGACGGAATCCTGATCGGTGCGGGCGACACCGCGTATCTCATGTGGTCGATGCTCGCGGCGAGCGCGGTGTTCATCCCGGTCGCGGTGCTGTCGCTCGAGCTCGGCTGGGGCATCGTCGGTGTGTGGATCGGCCTCGACGCGCTGATCGCCGCTCGGCTCACGCTGCTGGGCGCGCGCTTCCTGGGGAGGCGCTGGGCCGTGGTCGGCTGGGGTTAGGATTCGACGATGGACGGTCTCGCCGAGCTGCACACCCACCTCGGAGGCTCGGTCTCGTCCGACATGCTGTGGACGCTCGCGCACGAGCAGGGAATCGCGCTCCCGGTGAAGGACTACTGGGACTTCGACCGGCTCGTCACGGTGAGCGATCCGCGCGGGGTGCCGAACCTCGACGCGCTCGACCAGATCTACCACTGGACCGAGCTGATCCAGTCGAGCCCGCTCGCGGTGGAGATGTCGGTGCACGCCGCGATCGGGGGCGCGTACCGCTCGCAGGGGATCACGACGCTCGAGCTGCGCTTCAACCCGATGAAGCGGAACCGGGGCGGCGAGCGCGACCTCGACCACATCATTCTCGCCGCGATCCGCGGCCTCGATCGCGCTCGGCTCGAGTACCCGCAGGTGGAGGCGGGGCTGATCCTGATGATGGATCGCACCTTCACGGCGCGGCAGAACGAGATCATCGTCCAGAAGGCGATCGCGTGGGCGTCGCGCGGCATCGTCGGCGTCGACATCGCCGGGCCGCGGCCGGGCGGCGCGCGCTACGACTACCGGACGGTGCAGCCGATGGTCGAGGAGGCGCGCGCGGCCGGCCTCGGCGTGACGATCCACGTCGGCGAGGAAGGCGGCGATATGGGCCGCGAGGAGCTCGGCGAGGTGCTCGAGGTGCTGCGTCCCGACCGGATCGGCCACGGCATCCTCGCTGCCGGCGACGAGGAGCTGATGCGAGAGCTGAAGGCGGCGGAGGTCGTACTCGAGATCTGCCCCACCTCGAACCTGCTGACGAAGGCGCTTCCGGACGAGGACGCGGTGCGTGACGTCTTCCGCACGTTCGTCGAGCACGGCGTGCGGTTCACGATCGCGACGGACGGCCCCGAGATGATGCACACGCACCTCCGCGACGAGCTCGAGCTGCTGCTGCGGATCGGCGCGCTCACCCAGGACGAGCTCGACGAGGCGAACGCCCGCGGCCACGAGGCGAGCTTCGTGCGCGGCGGGTTCCGCGCGGCCCGCGTCTGACCCGGGCGGCGGCGGCCGGGCGGCTGTAGCCCGGCGAAATACTCCTATCGGCCGATTGTTGCCCTTTCGCGCGGCGCGTAGCTTCGCGCCATGAGCAGCGAACCCGAGAAAGTGCCCTTCGTGCTGACCGACCGGCAGCTCCAGGTGATCGAGCTGATCGCCCGGGGTTGCTCGAACGACGAGATCGGGCTGCGGCTCGGCATCTCGCCGCGGACGGCGAAGGCGCACTGCGACGTGCTGCGTCAAAAGCTCGGCGTGCCTCGGCGACGGCAGATTCCCGCCGCGTTCAGGACACGTACGGGAGAAGACCCCCTCTCCCGCGAGCTCGCCCCGGCCTTGGCCGGAGCGGGGGGCTGACGGCAACCCGCGCCCGGCGCTTACGCCCCGGGCGCGGGAGTCCCCTATCCACCTGCGGCAAGACCGTTCACAATGGTCAAAGAAGGCGGACTGCGGAACCAAGGCCAGGCGTCGGCCCGGAGGCAGGATGGAACGAGAGGGCACGGCCACGACGCGGCCGCTCGCGCAGAGCCACATCATCAAGCGCCCGCGGCTAACGAAGCTTCTGGACGAATCGGAAGCGCGCATCATCCTGCTCGTCGCGCCCGCCGGCTACGGGAAGACGACCCTGGCCCGGGAATGGCTCAAGGGGCGCGAGGGGGTTGCCTGGTACAGCGGCCGGCCCGCGATGTCGGATGTGGCCGCGTTGGCTTCCGGGTTGGTCACGGCATTCGCCGAGGACAACGACGTGAGAGATCAGGCAATCGAGCGCGTTCAGATTCTCGCGACCCGTGGACAATCGCCCGAAGCCTTGGCGAAGGCCGTTGCGGCCGCCGTGCCGCCATCCGCCTCGATACTCCTCATCGACGACTGCCACCTCGCAGCTTCTCCCGAGTCCGAGGCCCTACTCAGAGCGGTGACGCTAGACACGCCGCTCGGTGTGGTGCTGCTCAGCCGGACCCGACCAGCGTGGGTGACCTCACGGATGGTCGTCTACGGCGAGGCTGCGACGCTCGAGATGTCCGATCTGGCGTTCACCGACAATGAGGCCCGCGCGGTGATCGGCCAAGGGCCGGATGCAGCGACCACGGGTCTGCTCTCCAGGGCACGCGGTTGGCCCGCTGTGATCGGGCTCGCGGCTCAGCGTGGTAGCGCGGGACTCCGGGCAAAGCTTCCCTCGAACGATCTCTACGGCTTCTTTGCCGAAGACCTCTTCCGCCGCGCAGGACCCGACCTACAAGAGGCGTTGATCCTGCTCGCTCTCGGCGGAGACACGAATGCGAACGTGACGGTCGCAACACTTGGAGAGAGCCACGAGGCCATCCTCGCGACAGCCTGGGAGCACGGATTCTTGGGGCCAGAAACCGAACGATTCGAGATTCATCCGCTACTCAGAGCCTTCCTGCTCGAGAGGCTCGGCGATCTTTCGCCTGACAGAGCCGAGTACCTGGTCCGCACGACGGTGGGAGTCCTTGCGACCAACGAACTATGGGATGAGTGTCTCACCGCACTCGAGCACTTTCCGGTGCCGGACATCATCGCGTCGATCCTGAAGGAGTCGTTGGCCGACCTCCTGACCTCTGGGCGAATTGCGACGGTGAGGCGCTGGGTGGATCTCGCCCGGGCAAACCACGTCAGCGACCCGATGTTGCTGTTGGCGGAGGCCGAGATCGCGCTACGCGACCGCGATGATCCGCGCGCTCAGATGCTCGGCGTGCAAGCAGGTGACTTGCTCGGTCGGGGCGACGCGGCCGCCCGTGCGTACATCGTCGCCGCACGAGCCGCGCACTTTTGCGACGACCTTGGAGGCGTTACTAAGTACACCGAGCTGGCACTCTCGTCAACGGCCACGATCGAGATGCAAAACGCAGCACTCTGGATCGCCTTCTCGAGCGCTGCCGAACACTCAGCCGCCGAGGCGAATGACATCCTTGATCGTCTCGATAGTCTTCACGATAGTCGCCCTGATCACGCTGTCCGGATTCTCAACGCACACGGGCTGGGACTCATGAACAGCGGTGGTGACGTACGAACTGTGGTCGAGAAGTGCGAGCTAGCGCGAGCGCTCTTCCCCCATGTGTCCGATCCGTTTGCAACGACAAGCCTGCTAAATCTATTCGCGACCGCAACCGTCCTGCTCGGACGATACGACCGCGCACTCGCTCTCACAGACGAGATGCTCACTGAAGCGCGATCAACCGGACTCGACTTCGCCATCGATCATGCACTTGTTGTTCGAGCCAGCGCCCTCATCGGCCTCAGGAAACTTTCTGCGGCGCAACGCTGTTTGAATGAGATTCAAGGTCGGGGCGAAAACGCGTCGGCGCACGTCGTGGCCAACACTCGGCTTCAAGAAGTCAGGTTGAGAATCGCGTCAGGCGACCTGAGAGGCGCATCTCTTCTACTGCAACGCGAACCACCCGGCTCAATCTCGCTGGCATTTGCCAGCGAGTTCCTGGCCCACCGGGGCTTCTTGCTCGCTGCAGCCAACAATAGACAAGCGGCCGAGGATGCGCTTAACCTGGCTCAACAGACTCCAGGATGGGTCGGTACGACATTCCTTTGTGACGCTGGCCGAGCGATTCTCATGCTACTCAACGATGAGCCAGGCGCCAACGCGCGTTGCGTCGAGGTCCTAATGCGAGCGTACGACAAGGGACACCTGGACGCGATCGTGACCGCCGCACGAGTGTGCCCTGACCTCGTTCGCGCCGGCTCCACCAGTGAGAAGTGTGCGCGAGCTCTCACCGAACTTCTCAGCTCATCCTCGGACATCGATCTAGGTCGCCGCGCGGGCCTCACGATGCCCCGAGTGTTACGACGTCACGAACCGCTGTCAGCGCGTGAGCGTGACGTCTATGAGTTGATCACGCAAGGCCGAAGCAATAAGGAAATTGCTCGTACGCTCTTCATCAGTGAGTCAACCGCGAAGGTGCATGTGCGCCATATCTACGAAAAGTTGGGCGTCCACAATCGCGCCGAGCTCGCACGCACGTCACTCGGCGAAGCGCGCCTCTAGCCGATCGTCGCGACAGCGACGTCCGCGAACCTCAAGCTCGCCGTCTCCTCGAGAGGTTCGGTGACCTCAGTCCCAGTGAAGGAGTGGAGAACAAAGGCGGGATCCCGACCGGTTCGGTAGTCCTCGGACGCCCCGGCGAGGATCGCCTCGAAGGCGGCGACGACGGACGTGTCGAACTGCGCCTCGACCGCTTGCGCGAGACGCAATCGGGCAACTCGACTCGGCATGGCGTCACGATAGGGACGAGCAGATGTCATTGCGTTGTACGCATCGGCGACGGCGATGATCCGGGCGAGGAGCGGAATGCGGTCGCGCTCGAGCTGGTCCGGATAGCCGAGCCCGTCGACGCGTTCGTGATGATGGCGCACGATGGCAGCGATGTCGCCGTAGTCGTCGACGTGGCGGAGAATTCGTTCGCCGATGACCGGGTGTTGTTCCATCTGACGTCGCTCCTCCAACGAGAGGGCGCCCGGCTTTTCCAGGAGTCCGGCGGCCAATCCGATCTTTCCAACGTCGTGCACAAGGCCACAGAGATGGGCGAGTTCCTGTTCTCGCTCTGAGAGGCTCATGCGTTTCGCGATGTCGCTGGCGTAGATGGCAACCGCCGCCGAATGACCCGCCGTGTACCTGTCTCGCGCGTCGAGCGTCGCGACGAGGGCCGTCGCAAACGACAGATTCGCCTTTGCGAGCCGCTCATTTGCCGACCCGAGCGCTTCCGCCGTTTCTCGCTGTTGCCGGTAAAGGAGGAGCAATCTCTGAGCCGCAACGGCAGGGATCGCGAATAGAGCGACGCTCCACGGAGAGATGGTCGTATACGAGTAGGCAAGGACGGCAACCATTGGCGCGTGCAGAGGAACGGAACCCACTAGCGGCGCACCTACGGCGCGAGCTGCTCTAGGAAATGTGGTCGTGCCGCGGATAGCTGGCGCAACGGATCCAAGCACCACATCGGCGCAAGACTCGACGACGAACGCCGCCGTCACCGCTGCGAAGAGGCCCCAAAAATCCCGACCAGTGGCGCTTAGAACGCACGCGGCCGCCACGCCTGCAGCACCGATAACTATGACCCGAATGGCCGTCCAGTTCAGCCACCTAAGCACCGGCTGCGCCGTATCCCTCCGTGGAAGGTCGGCGAGCAGTCCAGCGGCGCCAACTGCCACTCCTGCCACGGGCCCTAAGACCACAGCTGCAAATACGCAGATGAGAGAGGCAACCGAGGCCTCGGCCGAAGGCGTCAACCTGATGCTCTCATGCTCGGCGCCTGCGGCCAGGATCGCCAGCACTGCGACAGCAGTCGGGTGTCCAAGCCGGAAGCCAGCCTCGAACAGCCCCAGGCATACCCCGACTGCCCCGGCGCACAGGGCAGCAACCCAGAGCTTGAGCAGAAGTTCCTGCCGCGGCGGGCCCAGCGACCTGTTAGCGAAATTAAGCAAAGCTTCCCGAATATTCCTTGAAACCCTTGAATTCTCCCCCAAAAGGGGTATAACCTTCAGTTGCCGTCAGTCCCCAAGTTGAGGAGTCCTCATGAACAAGTTGATTGTGTCGCTGGCCGCGCGTGCCGCAGTCGTTGGCACCATGAAGCAGTGGTAGGAGCCGACACACTCTGCGTTGTCCACAGGTAAGTGGGCATCCCTCAACGGGGGGATATCCACAACCAGTGGAAAACCTCTCGAAGCCTTTAGCTATAAGGAGCCGGGTGGGTAAGCACCCGGCTCGTAATAGCCACCAGCACCAGAGTTATCGACAGGCACTGTGAAAGACGCCGGCTAAGGCCCGGCGTTTTTTTGTGCCTGTTGCGCGGCTAACCGATGATGCCGCGGCGGAAGCCGACGGCCACGGCGTGGGCGCGAGAGCGCGCCTGGAGCTTCGCCAGGATATGCCGGACATGCGACTTGACGGTCTCCTCCGAGAGGAAGAGCTTCTGGCCGATCTCCCGGTTCACGAGCCCGTCACAGATCAGCTGGAGCACCTCGACCTCGCGCATCGTCGGCTCCTGCTCGAGCTCCCGAAGCGGGCCCTGGAACGGAATGACGTCCGCGCCGGCGCCGTTACGGCGCCGCTGAGCGACCTCTTCGAACCGCGCCGAGTGGTTCGCGTACCGGCTCATGATCTCTTTTCGCTCTGCAGCGTCCATGGCCGGAGTATCGGCTTCGGCCTATCACCCCTTTAGGGGCGTCCTACCTCTTTCCAGGGATTCGGGCGGCTCAGCTATGCGGGACCGGGCGTCCCGCCGGGGTGGCCACCCTCGCCCGAGACGGGATTCGAGGCGCCCGACGTGCCCCGCGGCAGGGCATTCTCCTCCGCCGCGAGAGGCGTGCTCGAGGCCACGTGCGCCTGCTGGAGGGCCGCCGCGTCGACATTCAGCGGATGGTGGCAGGCCGCCAGATGCCCGTTCCCGTACTCGACGAGCGGCGGCTCCACCTCCGCGCAGACCTGGGTCGCGTAGCGGCAGCGCGGATGGAAGCGGCAGCCGGTCGGCGGGTTGATCGGGCTCGGGACGTCGCCCTCGAGCACGATCCGCTCCCGGGCCGCAGCCAGGTCGGGGTCGGGAATCGGCACCGCCGAGAGCAGCGCCTCCGTGTACGGCATGATCGGCCGCGTGTAGAGCTCCTCGGCCGGCGAGAGCTCCACGAGCTTGCCCAGGTACATCACGGCGATCCGGTCGCTCACATGCCGCACGACTCCCAGATCGTGGGCGATGAAGATGTACGTCAGGTTGAACTCGTTCTGGAGGTCCTCCAGCAGGTTCAGCATCTGCGACTGGATCGAGACGTCGAGGGCCGAGACCGGCTCGTCGGCGACGATCAGCTTCGGCTGCAGGGCAAGCGCCCGGGCGATCCCGATCCGCTGGCGCTGGCCGCCCGAGAACTCGTGCGGGAACCGGTTGTAGTGCTCCGGCGAGAGCCCGACCGTCTCCAGCAGCTCCTCCACGCGCGCCTTCCGCTGCCGCTTGTCCCCCAGTCCGTGGATCTTCATCGGGTCGTCGATGATCGTGCCGACCCGCTTGCGGGGATTCAGGCTCGCGTAGGGATCCTGGAAGACCATCTGCATCTGCCGGCGCAGCGGCCGCAGCTGCCGGGAGCTGAAATTCTCGATCCGCTGGCCCTCGAAGGAGATCTCGCCCGCCGTCGGCTCGAGCAGGCGCACGATCGTGCGGCCGAGCGTCGACTTGCCGCAACCCGACTCGCCGACGAGACCGAGCGTCTCGCCCGCCCGCACGGAGAAGCTGACGTCGTCGACGGCGTGCACACGCGCGACCTCGCGCTGCAGGACGCCCTTCCGGATCGGGAAGTACTTCTTGACGTGCTTGATCTCGACGAGCGGCTGGATCCCGTTCGTGCTCACGCAGCCTCCTGCGTGTCGCCGCTGATCGTCGCATCGCGGAGCGCCCGCTTGACCTCGACGTCGAGCCAGCAGCGGTCGAGATGTCCGGGTTTCTCGACGCGGTTCTCCAGCGCCGGCTCGTCCACGCACTTCTCGAACGCATGGGGACAGCGCGGCCGGAACTTACAGCCTGCCGGCGCATTGATCACCGACGGCGGAGCGCCCTTGATCGAATGCAGCCGCTCCGGCTTCGGCCGGTCGAGCCGCGGGATCGAGCCGAGCAGACCCCACGTGTACGGCATCTGCGGGTCGTAGAAGAGATCCCGCTTCTCCGCCTGCTCGACCACGCGGCCTGCGTACATCACGATGATCTCGTCGGCGATCTCGGCTACGACGCCGAGGTCGTGCGTGATCATGATCACCGCCGAGTTGAAGTCGTCCTTCAGGCGACCGATCAGCTCGATGATCTGCGCTTGGATCGTCACGTCGAGCGCCGTCGTCGGCTCGTCGGCGATCAGCACGTCCGGGTTGCACGAGAGCGCCATCGCGATCATCGCGCGCTGCCTCATGCCACCCGAGAACTGGTGCGGGAAATCGTCGACGCGCGACTCGGGGTTCGGGATCCCGACCTGCTTCAGCAACTCGACCGCGCGCCGCTTCGCCACGCGCTTGTCGACCTTGTCGTGCGCCTGAACCGCCTCGACGATCTGCTCACCGATCCGATACACCGGGTTCAGCGAGGTCATCGGATCCTGGAAGATCATTCCGATCTCGTTGCCGCGGTACCCCTGCATCTCCGACTCGGAAAGCTCGAGCAGGTTCCGGCCCTTGTAGCGCACCTCACCGCCGAAATGCGCGTTCACGTCGCGCGTCAACCCCATCAGCGTCATCGCCGTGACGCTCTTGCCCGAGCCCGACTCGCCGACGATCCCGAGCACCTTGCCGCGCTCGAGCTCGAACGAGACGCCGTCGACGGCCTTGACGGTGCCGTCCACGGTGGCGAAGTGCACGCTGAGGTCCTCGACCTCGAGAAGACGCTCCGCCATCAGTGCGCCGCCCGGCTCCATGTTTGGATGCCCGGGTCGTCAGCACCAAGCGATGCAAGGACGCAGGGAGAATCCAGACTGGGTTGTCTGGGTTCGACCGAGGACGCGGCAGCGCGCAGTGTGATGGCGAGCCGGGCGCCGAATGATGGGGCCGGGTGGCGCACTAGGTGGGTCGAATCCGCGGGTCGAGGTACGCGTAGAACAGGTCGACGATCATGCTGAAGACGACGATGAAGAAGGCGCCGTACATCGTCACACCCATGATCGGCGGGAGATCGAAGTTGTTGATCGAGAGCTCCGCATACTGGCCGACGCCGTGCAGGTCGAACACCGTCTCGGTGAGAATCGCGCCGCCGCCGAGCACCGCCGCGAAGTCGAGGCCAAAGAGCGTGACGATCGGAATCAGCGAGGTCCGCAGCACGTGCTTGACGAGAATCCGCCGCGGCGTCAGGCCCTTCGACTTCGCGGTGCGCACGTAGTCCTCGTTGATCGTGTCGAGGATGTTGCCGCGCAGCACGCGCCCGTAGAAGCCGATGAAGAGCACGGCGAGCACGAGCCACGGCAGGATCATGTGGCTTAGCCATTGCACCGGGCTCTGCGTGATCCCGACGTACTCACCGTCGGGGAACCAGGTGACGAGGCCGCCCTCCGCAAGGTAGTAACGCGTGATGATGCCGAGCCAGAACACCGGCATCGAGATGCCGATCAGGGCGAGCACCGTGATGACGCGATCCGACAGCCTCCCCGCGGTTATCGCTGACAACACCCCCACGAGGATCCCGAAGAACAGCCAGATGATGCTGGCCCCGATGGTGAGCGAGAACGTCGCGGGCATGCCCTGGACGATCTGCGTGAGGACGTTCTGCTGGCTCGTATACGAGACCAGATTGCCGCCGAACATCTTCTTCAGCATCACCCAGTACTGCGTGTAGAACGGCTGGTCAAAGCCCCACGAGTGGCGGATGTTGATGATGTTCTGCGGCGTCGCGTTCTTGCCCGCGATGCGCTGAGCGGGATCGCCGCCGGGGACGACGATAAAGATCAGGAAGACGACGAACGTCACCGCGATGCACACGAGGATCGCACCGATCGAGCGTCTGACGAGGAAGGTCGCCACTAGACAGCCACCATTAGTGCTCGATCTTGATCTTCGCGCGCGGGTCGAGTGCGTCCCGCAGGCCGTCGCCGAAGACGTTGAGCGACAGCACCGTCAGCACGATCGCGATGCCGGGCGCGAGCGCGAGCCACGGACGCGTCACGATCAGGTTCTGGCCGTCGGCGATCAACGTTCCCCACGAAGCCGTCGGCGGCTGCACACCCGCACCGAGGAACGAGAGCGCCGCCTCGAGGACGATGTTGTTCGCGATGATCAGCGTGAAGAAGACGAGCAGCGAGCTCGTGATGTTCGGCAGCAACTCGCTGAACATCACCCGCATCGGGCTCGCGCCCTGCGAGATCGCCGCCTCGACGAACTCCTTCTCGCGCAGCGACAGCACCTGGCCGCGCAGCGGACGCCCGACGTACGGGACGAGCACGTACGAGATGACGAGCGTCGGGATCCAGAGGCTGCCGCTCTCGATGTTGATCCCAAAATGGTGGAAGCCGTTGATCGCGAGCGCCGACCCGAGCGCGATCCCGAGCAGCACCACCGGGAACGCGTAGAAGAGGTCGAAAAAGCGCGTGATCACGAAGTCGATCCAGCCGCCGAAGTAGCCCGACAGCAACGCGAGGATCACCGCGAAGAAGACGCAGATCGCCGTCGAGCCGATGCCGACGACGAGTGAGCTACGGCCGCCGTAGAGCAGCCTGACTGCGACGTCGCGGCCGTTCGCGTCGGCGCCGAGGACGAACTTCCCGCCGGCGCTGAACCAGGTCGGGCCGATCGGGATGGCGGAGAACAGCTCGCAGCCCGTGCCCGAGACGGTGCAGGGCTTGCCCGTCTTCTTGTCGATGTAGCCGCCGGCCGAGACGACCGACACCTCATGCCCGTTGACCTTGACCGTCTCGAGCACGTGGTTCGCGTTCGGGCCCGAATGGGCGACCTGGCTCGCGTAGACGGGCGCCAGGGCGCACGCGGCGAGCACGACCACGAAGAGTACGAGGAACGCGAAGGCGACGTAGTTGCGGCGCAGGCGATGCCAGGCGAGATACCAGGGGCTCCGGCCACGGATCGTCGAGGCGGGCTCATCGGACGCAAGCTCCGCCGCCGTGTCGAGAGTGAACTCGGTCTCGCCTGCCTGTTGTGCCACCTACCGCCCCACCTTCTCCGGGAAAGGTCGTTGGGGGTGCCGTTCCCGGCACCCCCAACGCTTCAACCTTCGTCGTCTACTTGTGGCAGATCGACGCGTAGTCGAACTGGTAGAGCACGTGGTTCACGTAGCAGCTGAGATCCATGCTCGAGCTAAAGAAGTCGGTGAACTGCCGGTTCATGAACGGCGCCCACGGAGCCTGCTCGTCGACCATCTTGTCGACTGAGGCCCACTGGGTGTTCACGGCATCGGTCAGGGTCGGCTCCTTCTTCAGAGTCTCGATCTTGGCGTTGACCGCCTTGTCGTCGAAGTTCGCGTAGTTGTTGTTGTGCGTGTCCGTGATCCGGTTGCCGTTCAACAACACGTCGAACCAGTCGAGCGGATGCGGATAGTCCTGGAACCAGTCGGCGAAGCCGATCTGCGCCTTCGTCGCCTGGTTGCCGACGGTCGTCCAGTAGACGGCCGAGTTGATGATCTTCTCGTGGGCCTTGAGGCCGATCGAGTTGAGGACGTCGACGAGATACGCCGAGGCCTTCGGATCGGTGCCGCGATCGTGGTTCCACACCGTCACGTCCGCGCCGGCCTGTCCCGACTCCTGGATGAGCTTCTTCGCCTTCGCCAGGTCGTACGGATACATGTTGAGCTTCTGGTACTGCGGATACGTCGGAGGAAGCACGTTCTCCGTCGGCTGTCCGAGACCGCCGTAGATGCGGATGAGCGCTTCACGGTTGATCGCGTAGTTCACGGCCTGGCGCACCTTGAGGTTGTCGAACGGCGCCACCCGGTTGTTCATGAAGAAGTAGTACGTGTTCGCCGGCGTGTAGACCTTGATCTGGTCGCCGTACTTCTGCTGCGTCGACGCCAGGCGGTCCGGCGGGATCTGGTGGAAGTCGTAATCGTCCTGTCCGGAGATCACGCGCTGCAGTGCCACCGTGTCGTCGCCGATGATGTCGATCGTCATCATGTCCGGATTGCCTGCCGGGACGTTGCCGCCGAAGACGGAGGCGTCGAAGTTCGGGTTGCGAACCAGGATCGCCTTCTTGTTCGGGGCGTAGCTCTGGATCATGTATGGGCCCGACGAGGGAAGCGGCGTCGTCGACTGATCCTTGGCCGGAGCGGTCGGCGGCACGAGAGCCGCGAACTCGGTGGCGAGGATGTTCGAGAAGTCGCCCTGGGGCGCGTTCAGCTGGATCGTGATGTCGCCGGTCTTGTCGTCGGTCGTAATGCCGCTGATGTGACCGGTCTTCGTCTTGGCGAACGTGTCCGCCCCGACGATGTTGCCGAAGAAGCCGACGCCCGGCGAGTCGATCTTGAAGTCGCGCTCGATGGTCGCCGCGAAGTCGCTCGCCTTGATCGGCGTGCCGTCCGAGTACTTCAGACCGTCACGCAGGACGAAGCTGTAGGTCTTGCCGTCGGCCGAGACCTTCGGAAGATCCTTGGCGAGGTACGGCACGATGGTTGCGCCTGCGGGGCCGTTCGCGTGGGTGTACCCGATGAGGGGCAGGTACACGTTCCACATGATTCCCCAGCCCTCGACCGTGTACGAAAGACCCGGGTCGAGGTAGTCGATGCCTGTGTCGTACGCGAGGCGGAAATTGGCGAACGTCTTGCCGCCGGAGGCGGTGGTGGACGCTGTGGTGCCGCCCGACCCAGACGTGCTCTTGCTGCTGCTCCCGCATGCCGACGCAATGAGCGCCACGCCTACGGCGAGAGAAGCGGCGGTGGCCAGCCACTTCCACGTGTGCCTGCGGTTCAAAGTCGTTACCTCCCGAGTCGATACAAGTCGCGGGCAAGGTGCCGGAATTGGCGGAAGCCGCGGCGTCCCCGCATTCTTACTGACGTCGGCGGCATGTTGGTAGTTAGAAGGAACGCTGATCGTCGGGGTTAGAGCCGAACGACTGCCCGCCGCCGAGCCGTGAGCTCGGGCGGCTCCGTCTCCTCCAGCACTCCATCGGCGCCTTCCCGCTGCGTCGAGTGCAGGATCCGGCCGTCGCCGAGCCAGAACGCGATGTGATCGGCGGACGCCGCGTCGCCGTACGTCACGAGGTCGCCGGCGCGGGCGTCGCCCTCCTCGACCGACGTGCCGACATCCTCCTGCTGGTCGGCGTCGCGGGGCACGAGCCGGCCGGTAGCCCGGAAGCTCATGTGGACGAGACCCGAGCAGTCGATTCCGGCGCCGGTCATCCCGCCCCAGAGATACGGCGCGCCCAGGAGCTTCCTCGCGTGCGCGACCGGGTCGCCGTCGCGTGCGTCGAGCCAGGCCGGATCCGGCTCGCCACCGAGTGCCTCCGCTGTGATCCAGCCGGGATAGTCGTAGGCGGTGCGGATCCGGGCCCAGCCGCCGAGGGTCTCGACGACGCGGAGCGGCTCGCCCGGCAGCACCTCGGTGACCCGCTCGGCGCCGACGGCGGGCTCGGCGAAGACGGGCGTCAGAGCAAGGACGGTCTCGACGCTGCCGGTCTCCATCGACCGAGAATAGTCGTCCGCCTGGCAATCGAACACCTGTTCGCCTAGCATCGAGCCATGCAGCTCAGGCTCGATGCGGCCGACCGGCTCGTAGAACTGGTCGAGGAGCGACGAGGACCGGTCGTCGCCGAGGAGGCGGCGCGGCGCCTCTTCGCGCTGCGCCAGGCGCCGGTCGGGCTGGCGCGCTCGCTGCTCGCCGAGGTCGTCGACACCGACGCACGACTTGCCTGGAGCGGCGACGCCGTCTCACTCGCCCGCCCGCTCGGCCACGACCTGCTGCTCGAGGACGCGACGTATGTCGTCGTCGACCTCGAGACGACCGGCCTGCGCCCGGGCTCCTCCCAGATCTGCGAGATCGGGGCTGTGCGCGTCCGCGGCTTCGAGCTCGAGGACGAGTTCGAGACGCTCGTGAACCCCGGCATGGCCATGGGGCCGGGCATCGCGGCGCTGACCGGGCTCAACGACAGGCAACTCCGCAGCGCGCCTCCACCGTCCGTAGCGGTGAGCCGGTTCCTCGCGTGGGCCGGCGACGCAGTGCTCGTCGCGCACAACGCGCGGTTCGATCTCTCGTTCCTCGACCGGGAGACGGAGCGGCTCACCGGGTCGCGCATCGCCTCTCCCGTCGTCGACACCGTGCCGCTCGCGCGGCGGCTGCTCGGGGGAAGGGTGCCCCGCGCCAGCCTCGCGCAGCTCTCCTATTTTCTCGGTACGTCGGTGCAGCCGTGCCACCGCGCTCTACCCGATGCGCAGGCGACGGCCGAGGTGCTGCTCGCGCTGATCGGGCTCGCACAGGAGCGAGGTGCACGAACCGTGTCGGACCTCGTCGGCCTCGCGGCGACGCAGCGCCGGCGCGTCTGGGACAAGCGGCAGCTCACGTTCGGCGCGCCCGCACGACCGGGCGTCTATCTCTTCCACGATCGGAACGGGCAGCTGTTGTACGTCGGGCGAGCGCGCGACCTCCGGGCGCGGCTGCGCTCGTACTTCCGCTCCGAGCGGCAGCGTCCGGCGGTCGAGGCGGCGGTCGCAGCGGTCGAGCGGATCGAGTGGCGCGTGCTCGGCTCGGAGCTCGAAGCAGCGCTCGAGGAGCTGCGCCTGATCCGCGAGCTACGGCCGCCTGCGAACGCGCGCGTCGCGCGGCCGGATCGCTATGTCTGGCTGAAGCAGCGCGGCGAAGGTGTCGTCGCCTCGGCGTCCCCGACGGCGCTCGGGCCGATCCGCTCGCGCCGGCGTGCACAGCTCGCGGCCCGCGCACTGGTGGCCGGCGACCTCGAGCGGCCGTCGCTCGCACTGCCGCGTCTGCGCCGCCGGCTCTCCGAGCTTTCGGTCGCGCGGCGCTACGAGGATGCGGCGCGATTGCGCGACCGCATCGACGCGCTCGAGCGGGTGTGCCGTGAGCTCGAGCGCTTGCAGGGACTGCGCGCGGTGCAGCGCTGCCTCGTCGTGCCGTCGGCGGAGCCCGGCCATGCGCGCGCGTTCTTCGTCGCCGGCGGCCGCGTCGCGGCCGAACGCACGCTGCCGCCGGGAGGCGGCGCCCAGCTCGAGATCGAGGCGGGCCTCGCGGCAGCGAGGCGGGCACTCACGACGGAGGAGCCCGGCGACCTCGACGAGCTCTTCCTCATCGGCACGTTCCTCCGCCGCCCACCGGCCGAGCTCTTCGTCGTCCCGCTCGAAAAGGACGCGATCCTCCGCGCCGCCGCGCGCGTCAGCGCTCCGACGTCACCGTCCTCGCAGGGCTCGGGGGGACGTGG
>Ga0209638_1000614_pt1 | contig 23507 bp, 17 predicted proteins | sample BarGraNGADG00211_FD_184490 | JGI IMG/M metagenome (GOLD analysis project Ga0209638, IMG submission 184490) | Arctic peat soil microbial communities from Barrow, Alaska - Barrow Graham LP Ref core NGADG0002-211 (SPAdes) (version 2) | ecosystem: Environmental > Terrestrial > Soil > Wetlands > Peat...
GAGATCCACGCCGTGCCGAAGGTGATCATCGCCCGGACGACCAAGGGCAAGGGCGTGAGCTTCATGGAGTACGACAACCGCTGGCATGGCGGCATCCCGACCGATCGGCAGTACGAGCTCGCCGTGATTGAGCTCGAGGAAGGATTGGCGGAATGGCAGTCCTAGCGTCGATGCGTCAGGCCTACGGCGAAGCCCTCCGCGATCTTGGCTCCGCCCGTGAGGACGTCGTCGTCCTGTCCGCCGACGTAGCCAACTCCGACTTCAGCTACATGTTCGGGGAAGCCTTCCCCGGTCGCTTCATCAACGTTGGAATCGCCGAGCAGTGCCTGGTGGACGTGGCCGCGGGGCTCTCGTACACGGGCCTCGTCCCCTTCGCGAATACATTCGCGTTCCTGTTCGCGACGCGGGCCCTGGAGCCGATCCGCACGCACTGCTGCTATGGCGGCGCCAACGTGAAGCTCATCGGCGCATACGCGGGGATATCGGACTCATTCGACGGGCCTACCCACCACGCGATTTCGGACATCGCGATTCTGCGGTCTCTACCCGGCATGACGATCGTGAATCCGGCGGATGGCGTCGCCGTCCGGAAATTGCTCCCCCAGGTCGCGGCCTGGCCCGGACCCGTCTACCTGCGCCTGAATCGCAATGAAGTACCGACGCTGTTCGACGACTCGTACGAGCCCGTCATCGGCAAGGCGGTCCTGCTGCGATCCGGGAAGGACGTAACGCTCATCGGTACGGGACTGATGTTGAGCCGTTGCCTGGAGGCAGCGGACGAGCTGGCGGCCGCCGGAATTGACGCTCGAGTCCTCGAGGTCCACACGATCAAGCCGCTCGACACGGATGCCGTCGTCGAGGCTGCGCGTGTCACCGGCGCGATCGTCACCGCCGAGGAACACAGCATCGTCGGCGGCCTGGGTGGGGCTGTTACGGAAGTGGTCAGCCAGGCGTTTCCTGTCCCCGTGGAGCGCGTTGGGCTCGACGACCAGTTCGCCAGCTCCGGACCGTACCTGGCACTTCTGGAGCGATTCGGCCTGACATCTGAAGCCATCGTGTCGGCCGCCAGGAAAGCAGTAGAGGCGAAGAGGAAGTAGCGAACATGGGAAATCGTTTCGAGGGCAAAGTCGCGATCGTCACCGGCGCCGGCTCGGGCCTCGGCGAATCGATTGCCCTGGCATTCGCGAATGAGCAGGCTGCTGTAGTCGTCGCGGACTTGAACGGCCAGCGAGCCGAGGCCGTCGTCGACGAGATCGTCCGGGCCGGAGGCCAGGGCTTCGCCGTCGTCGCGGACATCTCGACCGAGGCCGGAGCGCGACGCATGGCCGATGCGACAGTCGACCGCTTCGGCCGTCTCGACATCCTCGTCAACAACGCCGGCATCCGGTCCATCTCGCCGTTCCTCGACCAGAAGTTGAGCGATTGGCAGCGCACTATCGACGTCATGCTGACCGGTCCGATGCTCTGCTCGCAGGCTTCGATTCCGTACATGCTGCGGGTGGGCAAGGGCAAGATCGTCAACGTCGCTTCGGTGACCGGGATCATCGCCCTGACGAAGCGAGCGGCGTATACGGCCGCGAAGGCAGGCCTAATCGGTCTGACGAAGCAACTTGCCTTCGAGTTGAGCTCTCAGGGCATTTACGTCAACGCGGTCGCCCCAGGGTTGATGGAGACGCCGATGAACGTCGCCTACCTGACGGATCCCCAGTTCACCGAACTGACGAAGCGCGAACTCCCACTTGGCCGCTGGGGCAAGCCCGAAGAGATCGCGAACGTGGTGCTGTTTCTCGCTTCGCCTGAATCGGATTTCGTCTGCGGGGCCTGTTGGACGGTAGATGGAGGCTGGACATCCGGAAAAGGCTACTGAGCTTCTCTCCGGCCTTGCCGCAACAGACAGAGCCGGCTCGTTCCAAGCAGTCGTGCGTTTACCCGGTCGACTGCCCGCCACAGCCTGAGACGCAGGAGGGAGCCTAGCGAATCGAAAGATACGGAGAGTACAGGGGAGAGACCATGTGCAGGAGGACCGTGTCCATGCAAACGAGTGGAGTTATGCCGAGGGGCGCAATGCGCCGGCGGCATCTTACTGAAACCCTGGCATTGGGCCTTGTAGTCATCCTCGCGGTCGGGGCTTGCGGCAGCTCCGCGAGCCCATCGCCGACAGGCGCGGCCTCGACAGGGCCGGGCTCGACAGGCACGGCCTCGACAGGGCCGAGTGCATCGACTTCAGCCAACGCGACGAAGAAGACCATCGCCTACCTCAACGCCGACGCAGTCGTGTCGCGGTGGGTGTTCGACGAGAAGGGGTTCAAGGACGAGGCTGCGGCGCTCGGTGATGACGCAGTCGTCGTCGAAGCGGGCGGCAACGTCCAGACTCAGACCACCCAGGTCGAGAGCATGATCACCAGGCAAGTCGACGCCATGGTGATCACTCCGGTCGATGTCGGAACGGCAGCGTCGTTGTTCGCGAAGGCGGACGCGGCCAATATCCCCTCCGTCAACTACAACTTCATCGTCCCGAACATCAAGCCGGCCTACATCGTGGCTCAGCAAGCCCACCTGATGGGCGTGACCGCGGCCACTATGGCGCTCAAGGATCACCCGACCGGTAACTACGTCATCGTCAGCGGCGACGCCGCCCAAAGCGTGGCCCGGGACGAGACCTCCGGCTACATGGAAGTGCTCCAGCCGCAGATCGATGCCGGCAAGATCACGCTCGTGTCCCAGAAGTTCAACGCCTCCTGGTCGCCGCAGGGTGCTCAGGCACAGGTCGAGGCCGCGCTTGTCAAGACGAACAACAAGATCGAAGCCGTGCTGAGCAACAACGACGCGATGGCCATCGCGGTCATGGCGGCGCTGAAGCCGGCCGGTCTTCTCGGCAAGACCTTCATCTCCGGTCTCGACTGCGACCAGCCGAACCTCCAGGCCATTGCCGAAAAGAACCAGGTCGTCTGTATGTGGACGGACTTCTACGAGATGGGGCGTGAAGCGGCCCAGGCTGCGGACGCCGCGGCACGTGGAACCAAGCTTTCACTCCCGGATCTCAAGGACCAGCCGAACGGCAACGTGACTGTTCCGACCGTCATGATGCCCGTCATCGCCGTCACAAACGACATCTTGTGCAGCTGGCTCAAGCAGTATCAGTGGGTGTCTCCGGACAAGGTGTACGTGAACGTCCCAGCGCCGAGTTGTTGATCGAGTATCCAAGGGAACCGTCAGGCGCATGAGCGTCGAGTCGTAATATCCAGAGCATGTGCGAGGCCCGCCACGCCAGTAGCGTTAAGGCTGCGGTCGGGCCTCGCCGTCTCTGGGAATCTACCTGATGAACGAGTCTTGAAATGACGCTAACAACAGACCGCGAGGATGGACCAGCGAGCCCGGTCACGGGCTCATCGCTCGAGCTGAGTCACATCGTCAAGTCGTTCCCGGGAGTTCAGGCCGTCCGCGACGTGAGCTTGGCGATTTCCTCCGGGGAGGTCGTAGCCGTCGTCGGGGAGAACGGTGCCGGAAAGTCGACCCTGATGAGGGTTGCGGGCGGCGTCTACCCTCTCCAGTCCTATTCGGGATCGGTTCTGCTCGATGGCCAGGCAGTCGAGTTTCATTCCGTGGCCGATGCAGAGCGCGCCGGTATCGTGCTGGTCTCGCAGGAGGTCCAGGACATTCCGGCCATGACGGTTGCCGAGAACATCTTCCTGAACCACGAACTCGGCTTTCCCCTCGACGTCGGCGAAATGCGGCGACGCTCGGCAGACCTCCTGGCCCGCTACGGCTCGAAGATCGACCCGCGGATGAAGATGGGGCAGCTGGGGGTGGGGCAGCGGCAGATGGTGATGCTGACTCGTGCCCTCGTAAATGAAGCCAAGTTCGTGATCTTCGACGAGCCGACCGCGTCGCTCGCCGGCCACGAAGTGGCAGCCTTCTTCAAGATGGTCAAACGCCTGACCGCGAGCGGCGTGGGGTGCGCGTTCGTGTCGCACCGGATCGATGAAGTCTTCGAGATAGCCGACCGGATCGCGATCATGCGCAACGGCGAGCTGGTAGGAATCGCCGAGAAACGAGAGACGACGCCGCGTGACGTGGTGCGCCTGATGGTCGGGCGGGAACTGGCGGCAGGTCACCTTCGAGAACGCGTCGTTCCGGGCGACATCCGCCTGGAGCTCAGCCACTACTGTCTGAGCAAGCCCGGCCGCTCGGAGCAGCTCGTCGTCAACGACGTCAGCTTCCAGGTGCGAGCCGGTGAGATCGTCGGCCTGTTCGGCTTGATGGGCGCCGGAAGGACCGAGCTAGCGTCTGGATTGGTCGGCACGTGGCCGGGCTTGCGTTCGGGTGAGTGCCGAATCGGCGGCGAAGCGGCTGTCGTGGGATCGCCAAGCGGCGCGATCCGCAGAGGCATGACACTGCTGACCGAGGACCGGCGACGTTTGGGCCTGTTCACGAAGATGAACGTGCGAGACAACGTAAACCTGGGGAGTCTCCAGGACGTCTCGAAACTCCAGGTTGTCGACGACGAACGCGCTCTGGCGCGCACTCAGCAATTCGGGAAGCAGCTCGGCATCAAGGCGCCGAGCTGGCTCGGATCGGTGGCGAACCTCAGCGGCGGGAATCAGCAGAAAGTGCTGTTGGCCCGGCTTCTGGCGATGAAACCGAGCGTCGTCATCCTCGACGAGCCTACTCGGGGCATCGATGTAGGCGCGAAGGCTGAGATCTTCGCGCTCCTCAACAACCTGACGAAGGAAGGCCTCGCCGTCTTGCTCATTAGCTCTGAACTCAACGAGGTAGTGGAGATGAGTGATCGGATCGTGGGACTCTACAAGGGGCGGGTCGTCGCCACCTTCGATCAGCCTCCGTTCGACCAACGCGCGATCCTCGAAGCGGCAACCGGGGGAAGCGCACCGGCCAATGAGCAATAGTGAGATGGACATCTTGAACGGCCTGCCCGCCCAGCCAGACCCGAGCCTGGGCCTCGACGAGGTCGCGACCGGATCGACATGGCGCCGGCTCTTGCGGCGTGTCGACTGGGGGGCCTACGGGATCGTCATCGGGACGATCGTGCTGTGGTTCATCTTCGACATCGCCACGAACGGCCTATTCCTGTCGCCACGCAACCTGACTCTGCTCATGGTGCAGGGCGTCGTGCTCGGCATAGTCGCCAGCGGTGCCGTTCTCGTCATGGTCATGGGCCACATCGATCTCTCGGTGGGCTCGACCGTCGGCTTCACGGCGACGATCGCGGGCTGGCTCCAAGCGATCCAGGGCTGGAGCACGCCGCCGACCCTCCTCGTCGTGGCGCTCGTCGGCATCGCGATCGGCGCGTGGCAGGGCGCCTGGATCGCCTACGCGGGCATCCCCGCCTTCATCGTCACGCTCGCTGGAATGTCCCTGTTCCGCGGCTTGTCGTACGTGATGAGCAACGGCCAGACCTTCGCGCCGATGTCGTCGAGCTTCGAGACGATCTCCAATGGCTCGCTTCTCCCGAGCCTGTCGTTGATCCTGATTCTCGCCGCCATCGTCCTCTTCATCACATATCTGGTCCGGACGGCAGAGGTCTCGACGACCGGGTGGCATGGCCGCTTCAATGCGTTGGCCACGTCCCTGGTCAAGGGAACGCCGTTGCTGGCTATCCTCGTCGGCATCGGGTTCGTCAGCACTGCCTATCGAGGCATCCCGTACGCCGTCCTCATCATGGCCGCCGTGGCGCTCGCTCTGGCTTTCGTATCGCAGAGGACCAGGTTCGGTCGGCATCTCTATGCGATCGGCGGGAACCGTGAGGCCGCCGTTCTGTCGGGCATCAACGTCGCCCGCCACACGTTCGTCGCGTTCGTCGGAATGGGTTTCCTGTACGCGATGGGCGGCATGGTGCTCGCGTCTCGCCTCGACGGCGCGGTTCCCGATGCCGCCCTTGGGCTGGAACTCGACGTGATCACGGCCTGCATCCTCGGCGGGACGAGCCTCTTCGGAGGTATCGGCACCGTACAGGGCGCCATCCTCGGGGCCTTGCTCTTGACAACACTGAACAATGGCATGGACCTGATTGGCTTCTCTACCTTCGCGCAATGGGTCGTCAAGGGCACCGTTCTGCTGGTTGCCGTCCTGCTCGACGTGTGGCTGAAGAAGCGGCAAGTGGCAGCGGCCTGACCGTTGAGGTGGAACATGAGCAACGCAGATCCCCAGACACAATCCAACGTGGTCCGCCGCCGCGTCGTCGAGTCCCGCGAGCTCGGCGCGGTGAGTCGACTGACCGCACTCCACACGAAGCGCGCTCTCGGGCTCGTCCAAGCCGGCCGTGTGTACGACCTTGGGCTCGAAAGGTTCAAGGGCATGCCCCTGCCTCCGATGCACCCGCCGATGGAAGTCATCGGCTACCGCTCGCCGCGTGGCCTTCGTACGCAGGGGGACCAGGACTGGATCAATAGCGAGAGCAACGAGGCGAGGCTCGCCTTCAACTCCGAACTCGTGATCATGTGCCTGCACACGGGCACCCATCTCGATTCCCTGGCGCACATCACCCTTGGCGATGACGCCCATTGGTTCGGAGGCTTCACCGCGGACAAGGACCTCGGCGACTTCGGGCCGCTGAAGTCCGACACCTCCACGATGGCCCCGATCGTGACCCGCGGCGTCATGCTCGACGTTGCGAAGGCCAGGGGAGTCGACGCTCTCGACGCTCACGAAGCGATCACGGCGGGTGAGCTCGAGCTCACCGCGAAGCTCCAAGGAACTCCGATCGAAGACGGCGACGTCGTCCTCGTGCGGACCGGCTACCTCGCGTCGTGGCCCGATCGCGTCCAGCTCGCCCGGCATGAGGGTGCGGGGATCGATCTCTCGGCCGCTCACTGGCTGGCCGAACGTGGCTGTGTCCTCGTCGGCTCAGACACGGAGACCGTCGAACAGGTTCCGCCGGCGATGCCCGGCAACCCCCATCCGGTTCATTCGTTCCTGCTCGTGGAGAAAGGGATCCTGCTGCTCGAGCTCGCCGATCTCGAAGGCCTGGCGAAGGACGGGATCCATGAATTTGCCTTTATTTGCCTGCCGGTGAAGATCCGGGGCGGAACCGGTGCATTGGTCGATCCGATCGCAATTGCGTAACCCTCCGGCGTCGTGGGCGTGCCGCAATCCCCGCATAAGCGCCGCCGGATGAACCGAGCCTGGGTGTCCGGTCTGGCTGAAGGCACATACGGTTCGAGGTCATGGCTCCCGGGCACGGCGTCGTGCCGCGCCAATCCAGGTGTGGACTGAAAAGGAAGGTTCGAGAGTGCAAACTCCGGTGCGGCCGGGCGTCGACGACATGTGGGCGGAAGCCGAGCGCCACTTCGAAGACTGGGAGGTGCTCAAGGATCTGGTAGATGAGTGCCTCGACCTGTCGTTCAACTACCGCCAGTCGGGGCATCCGGGCGGCTCCCGCTCCAAAGTCCACCTCTTCCTCGCCACCCTCCTTTCGGGCGCGATGCGCTGGGATCTGCGTCAGCCCTGGCTGCGGTTCCAGGACCGGTTCGTCCTCTCCGCGGGTCATACGGTCCCCCTTGTCTATGCCACTCTCGCGGTCCTCAACGAGGCTCTGCGCGCGCGAGTCGAGCTCGACGGCGACCCGCGTTTCGCGTTCCCGGACGGCGGGCGCTGGGCGCTGACGTGGGAGGACCTGCTGCGATTCCGGCATCGGGGCGGGCTCCCCGGACACGCCGAGATGGCGGGCAAGTCGCTCTTCCTGAAGTTCAACACAGGGCCGTCCGGCCACGGCATGCCGCCGGCCGCGGGCGAAGCGCTCGCGCTCAAGCTCGCAGGATGCCCCGATGTCCGGGTCTTCGCCCTCGAGGGCGAAGGCGGCCTCACGCCCGGCGCTGCCCACGAGACGAAGAATTCGGCCTGGGGCCTCGGGCTCTCGAACCTCGTCTTCCTGGTCGACTGGAACGACTTCGGGATAGACGAGCGACCCGCATCCTCCGTCGTCAACGGGACGCCCGAAGACTGGTTCGCCCCATACGGATGGCGCGTCGTCGGCACCGAGCAGGGCATGGAGTGGGCGCCGGTCGCGCGGACCGTTCTCGAGGCTACGCGCGGATCGAACCCCGAGGCCGTCCCGACCGTCGCGTGGTTCCGGACCCGCAAGGGCCGCGGTTACGGCAAGTACGACGCGAAGAGCCACGGCACTCCCCACGCGATGAACAGTCCCGAGTTCTGGGCGGGGCGGCATGCGTTCATGGACAAGTACGGCGTCACCTACGAGGGCGTCGATGCGCCGACTCCGGCCGACGCGGTCGAGCGTGAGCGGCAGGCGGAGGCGAACCTGAGCCGTGCCATGTCGGTTCTGCGTCGGAATGAGGGGCTCGTCCGATGGCTGTCGGACCGCCTGCTCGAGATCGCCGACTCGGTTCCCGAAGACGTGCCCACGTTCAGCCTGGGCGGCAAGGCGTCCCGCGTCTTCGACGACCCGCGTCTGTACGATTTCCGGGCCTATCCGCCCGAGCTATACAAGGGGCCCGGTGACAAGCAGCCAAATCGCGCCGCATTCGGCGCCTGGGGCTCCTGGATCAACGCCTACGCGAAGGCCGAGTACGGCCGCCCCGTCTTCATCGTGTGCTCGGCCGACCTGGCCGAATCGACCAACATCGCCGGGTTCGGCAAGGACTGGGGCGACCTGCCCGGCTGGGGTTGGTACGAGCGCGACGCCAGTCCCACCGGCGTGGTACTGCCGCAGGAGATCACCGAGTTCACGAACGCCGGCCTGATGGTGGGTCTCGCGTCGGTCAACCTGGCCGAGGATCCGTTCTCGACGTTCGACGGCTTCTGGGGCGCTTGCTCGACGTACGCCTCGTTCAGCTATCTGAAGTACGGCGAGATGCGGCTCTTCAGCCAGCTCGCGCAGGACTCCGACCTCAAGGTCGGGAAGGTCATCTGGGTCGCCGCCCACTCCGGGCCGGAGACGGCCGAGGACTCTCGGACGCACTACGGGATATTCGAGACCGCGGTCACGCAATTGTTCCCTGAAGGCCATGTCATCGACCTGCACCCATGGGAATACAACGAGGTACCCGTCCTGCTCGGCGCGGCGCTTTCGCAGGCTGCGCCGATCGTGGCGCTGCATCTGACCCGGCCGGCGATGGAGATCCCTGACCGCCAGGCGCTCGGAATCCCGTCCCATTTCGAAGCCGCTCGCGGGGCGTACGTGATCCGGGACTTCCGGCCCGAAGCTCCTCGAGGCGGAACCGTTTTCGTCCGTGGCGCCGCATCGACCGCAAACCTCGTGAAGATTCTCCCGGACCTAGACCGCGAGGGCCTCAACGTCAAGATCGTCGCCGCGGTCAGCCCGCAGCTCTTCCATCTGCAGGACCCGGCCTACCGCGACGCCACGATCTCGCCGACCGATCGCCTGGACTCCATGGTCGTTACGAACGGCATGTTCAGGCTCATGCGCGATTGGGTCGACGGGCCCCTCGCAGTGGAGTACTCGCTCTCCGCCGATTGGGACGACCGCTGGCGGACGGGTGGCTCGATGGACGAAGTGATGGACGAGGCGCACCTGACGCCGTCCCACATCCTCGCCGCGATCGAACGGTTCGTCCGCGAGCGCGACGATCGAGTAAGGCGGCTCAAGGCGACCCTCGGGGCGCTCGAGGCGGTGGCAGGCCATTGAACTGAAGTCGGCGTCACCAGAAATATCGCGTACGAACGAGGGAAGATCAGGAGGCTGAAATGGTCGAAACGGAAGACGCGACTATCCAACGGGTGATGGACGTCCTGGTGGAAGCAGAGCGGACGAGCACCGCGGTCGGGCCCGTGTCGGACCTCGTGGCCGGCGGCCTGACGCTGGACATGGCGCACCTGGTTTGCGAGGGCAACCTCGCACGACGCCTTGCCCGCGGCGGATCGGTCGCGGGCGTGAAGGTCGGATTCACGAACCTGGCCGTTCGCGACAAGATGGGGCTGCCCGACTCCACGTATGGTTACCTGCTCGACAGCATGGTCCTGGAGTCCGGGGGCGGGCTTGCGATGGCCCAATTCGTGGCTCCCAAGATCGAGACCGAGATCTGCTTCCGACTGGGGAAGGAGCTTCGAGGGCCGGACCTTACGGTCGAAGAAGTGATCGACGCGACGGAGGCCGTCTGCGCCTCGTTCGAGATCTGCGACGCGCGAATCCTCGACTGGAAATGCCCCTACCCGGATTTCTTCGCCGACAACGGCTTCTCCTCACGAATCGTGCTCTCCGGGGCCTGGAAACCGGTCGCCGAAGTGGACCTGCTGAATGAGACGGTCGCTCTCGAAAAGGACGGCGTGCAGATCGCGGACGGTCGCGGCGAGATGGCTCTTGGGCACCCTGCCAAGGCGGTCGCCTGGGTCGCTCGCAAGCTGAGCGAACGAGGCAAGAGCCTCCTGCCGGGCATGGTCGTCATGACCGGGACCCTCACGCCGATCCTGCCGATCGAAGCCGGTTCCAGCTACGTCGGAAGGTTCGCTACGCTCGGAGTCGTGGAGAAGTCTTTCGCGTGAATCGAGGGAGGCCGGGAGCGAACGCCGCGTAGGCACCCGCAAGTGGTGCGTGCCCGCCCGTACTTGCTGCTGGTTCTGCTGGCCCTCGTTTGGGGCGTCCACTGGCCAGTCGCCAAGATGGGACTGCGCGACCTCCCGCCGTTCACCTTACGGCGCTCTCCGAGTTGCGACGGGGCTGGCCGTGATCGTTGCGCTGCTCGCCGCGCGGCGGGGCCTGGGGCTGCCCGACCGCCACGACCTGCCCGTCGTCCTCTCGGTCGGCCTCGGCCAGATGGCGGCGGGGATCGCCCTGATGAACCTCGCGCTGCCGCTGGTCTCCGCGGGCCGTTCGTCCACCCTCGTCTACACGATGCCGCTCTGGGTCGGACTCTTCCAACTACGGACGCTGCGCGCCGGCGGCGCCGGGCGGCAGGTTGGCGGCCTGGTCCTCGGCCTCGCCGGGATCGCCTTGCTGCTCAACCCGCAGGCCATCGACTGGGGGTCCTCGGGTGAACTGCTCGGCAGTGCGGCCCTGCTCGTCAGCGCGGTGGTCTGGGCGGCCACGACTATCCATCTCCGGCACCACGAGTGGCGCGGCACACCGCTCGACCTCATGCCCTGGCAGCTGCTGGTGGCGCTCGTTCCGCTCGTGACCGCGGCGCTCGTGCTGGAGCCGGGCAAGCCCATCCATTGGGAGCCGACGGCAGTCGCGGCAATCCTGTTCAGCGGCCCGCTGGCCACGGCGCTTGCCTTCTGGCTCAGCCAGTCGATCTCGCGCTCGTTGACCCCGCTGGCTGCGACGATGGGCTTCCTGGCAGTTCCCGTCGTCGGGCTGGCCTCGTCCTGGTTGATGCTCGGCGAGTCGCTCACAATGCTGGACCTTGCCGGCGCGACGATGACGTTGCTCGGCATCGTGGCGATCTCCATCGCGACCGGGCCCGAAGCCGACGGCCCGATCCCGCGAGTGCAACCTCAGTCGACGGGGTGATAGCCGTCGAATAGCACGTATGATCTAGTACGGAGGCGGCGCCTATACTTGGCTCCTCGTGGCTGCCTCGACTGAGCCGCGCCCCAAGCGCGACGATCCGCTCGACCTGTTCGGCCCCGCGGTCGGGGAGTGGTTCCGTTCGGCTTTTGCGGCGCCGACGCCGGCGCAGGCCCAGGGCTGGGCAAGCATCGCCGCTGGACGACACACTCTGATCCACGCCCCGACCGGCAGCGGCAAGACCCTCGCGGCGTTCCTGTGGTGTCTGGACCGATTGACTCGCGAGCCGCGGCCCAAAGTGCCGGCAGTGCGCGTGCTGTACATCTCGCCGCTCAAGGCGCTCATCTACGACGTCGAGCGCAACCTCCGGACGCCGCTGGCGGGGATCCGGCTGGCTGCCGAGCGGCTGGGCGAGCCCGTGCCGCAAATCAAAGTCGGCGTCCGAACCGGCGACACTCCGACCGGAGAGCGGCGCCACCTCGTCCGCAACCCGCCCGACATCCTGATCACCACGCCCGAATCGCTATACCTGATCCTGACGAGCCAGGCGGCCGAGATACTGCGCGGCGTCGAGCACGTCATCGTGGACGAAGTCCACGCGGTGGCGGGCACCAAACGCGGCGCCCACCTCGCCCTCAGCCTGGAGCGACTCGAGTGGCTGACGCCGCGGCCGCCGCAGCGGATCGGCCTGTCGGCGACGCAGCGACCGGTCGAGACGATCGCGCGCTTCCTGGCCGGCATCGGTCCGGGTAGGGCAGGGGAGAGCCGCGACGTCAGCATCGTCGACACCGGCTCGCGCAAGGCCCTCGAACTTTCCGTCCGGGTCCCGGTCGAGGACATGAGCAAGCTCGGCGACCTGCCGCAGGATGGACCGGGCGGCGCGGCTACGAGCGCCGGTGGCGCATCGGCCGACAACGCCGAAGCCCGCCACAGCATCTGGCCGTCGATCCATCCGCGCATCCTCGAGCTCATCCGCGAGCACCACTCCACGATCGTCTTCTGCAACTCGCGCCGGCTCGCGGAGCGCCTGGCCAACAAGCTCAACGAGCTGGCCGGCGAGGAGCTGGTCCGTGCCCATCACGGCTCGCTGGCTCGCGAGCAGCGCGTCCAGATCGAGGAGGCGCTCAAGGCGGGGCGGCTGCCGGCCATCGTCGCCACCAGCTCCCTCGAGCTGGGCATCGACATGGGCGCCGTCGATCTCGTGATCCAGGTCGAGAGCCCGGCCAGCGTGGCCAGCGGGCTGCAGCGAATCGGCCGCGCGGGCCACCAGGTCGGCGAGCCGAGCCGCGGCGTCTTCTTCCCGAAATACCGCGGCGATCTCCTCGAAACCGCAGTGGTGACGGGCCGGATGCACGAGGGTGCGATCGAGGAGACGAAGCTGCCGCGCAACCCGCTCGATGTGCTCGCCCAGCAGATCGTGGCCATGACCGTCCGCGAGGCCTGGCAGGCGGACGAGCTGTTCGACACCGTGCGCCGGGCGGCCTCGTTCGAGGGCCTCACGCGTGACGCCTTCGAGGCCGTGCTCGGGATGCTGGCCGGCGCATATCCCAGCGACGAGTTCGCCGAGCTGAAGGCACGTGTCGTGTGGGACCGCGAGACCGGCCGCGTCGAGGCGCGGCGCGACGCAAGAACCGTGGCGATCACGAGCGGCGGCACGATCCCGGACCGCGGGCTGTACCCCGTCTTCATGGTGGGCGAGGCCGGAACCCCGGGCCGGCGGGTCGGCGAGCTCGACGAGGAGATGGTCTACGAGAGCCGCGTCGGCGAAGTGATCGCCCTCGGGGCCACGAGCTGGCGGGTGGAGGAGATCAGGCCCGACCGCGTCGTCGTCTCGCCGGCGCCGGGAGTCCCGGGCAAGATCCCGTTCTGGCACGGCGACCAGCTCGGCCGGCCGATCGAGCTCGGGCGTGCCATGGGCGAGTTCGTCCGCGAGCTCGAAGTGGACCTGGAGCACGGGCAACGCGGACGCGAGAAAGCGCGGCGGCGGCTCCTGGAGAACCACGACCTCGACGAGCTGGCGGCAGCGAACGTCCTCGACTACCTTGTCGAGGAACGCGAGATGGCCGGGTCGCTGCCCACGGACCGTCGGATCGTCGTGGAGCGGTTCCGCGACGAATTGGGCGACTGGCGAATCGTGGTCCTGACGCCATTCGGTGGACGAGTCCACGCCCCATGGGCGCTGGCGATCGAGTCGCGCCTGCAGGAGCACCTCGGCCAGGCGGCCCAGACGATCTGGTCGGACGACGGGATCGCGGTGCGGCTGCCCGAGGGCGAGTTGGGCGGCGCCTGGGGCAACGGCAGGGGTCACGACGGCGACGGCCGAGATGTCGCCGCTGGGCGCGGGCTCGACGACGGGCGCGCCCCCGGCGACGGCCACGAGCTCGGCCCCGGCGACGGGCTCGATCCGACGGGCCGGGGCGGCTCCCTGCGCGACCTGCTCTTCCCTTCGGCCGAGGAAGTGGAGGATCTGGTCGTGGGCCGGCTCGGCACATCGGCCATGTTCGCGGCTCGCTTCCGCGAGAACGCCGCCCGAGCGCTTCTGCTGCCGCGCCGGCGGCCCGGGTCGCGCACGCCGCTGTGGCAGCAACGGCAGCGATCGGCCGGGCTGCTCGCCGTAGCCAGTCGGTACGGCTCGTTCCCGATCATCGTCGAGACGTATCGCGAATGCCTGGCCGACCTGTTCGACCTGCCGGCCCTGCGCGAGATCCTGGGGGGAGTGGCTCGCCGCGAGATCGAGGTCCGGGACGTGGAGACGGTCGCGGCCTCGCCCTTCGCCGGCTCGCTGCTGTTCGACTATCTCGCCGCCTACATGTACGAAGGCGACGCCCCGCTGGCCGAGCGGCGCGCCGGCGCGCTGGCGCTGGACCGCGACCTGCTGCGCGAGCTGCTCGGCCAGGAAGAGCTGCGCGAGCTGCTCGACCCGGCGGCGCTCGCCGATCTGGAGCTTGCGCTGCAGGCGCTGGTGCCCGAACGTGCGGCTCGATCGGTCGATGCTCTCCACGACCTGCTGCGCCGGCTCGGCGACGTGTCGGCGGAGGAAGCCGCGGCGCGGATCGTGGATCCGCCGGCCGCCGGCGAGTGGCTGGCGGCGCTGGAACACTCGCGGCGGGCCATCCCGCTGCGTATCGGCGCGGAGCAGCGCTGGATCGCGATCGAGGACGCGGCCAGGTACCGCGACGCACTGGGCGTGGCGTTGCCGGTGGGAGTACCGACGGCCTTCCTCGCGCCGGTGGAAGCGGCGCTGGACGGGCTGCTGTCGCGCTGGGCCCGGAGCCACGGACCGTTCCTTGCGCCGGAGCCGGCGCGCCGCTGGGCGGCGCCCGTGGCGCGTATCGAAGAAGCCCTCGCGAGACTGCTCGATGCGGGCACGATCCTGCGCGGCGAGTTCCGGCCGGGTGGCACGGAGCGGGAGTGGTGCGACCCGGACGTGTTGCGCCAGCTTCGGCGCCGCTCGCTGGCGCGGCTGCGCAAGGAGGTCGAGCCGGTCGAGCAGATCGTCCTGGCGCGCTTCCTGCCGGCCTGGCAGGGCGTCGAGCCGATCGGCGAGAAGGCTTCCGCTGCGCCGCGAGACGGGGCCGCACTGGAGCGCCTGGCGGAGGTCGTCGACCAACTGGCGGGCATCCCGATCCCAGCGTCCGTGCTCGAGCGCGACGTGCTGCCCGCCCGAATCCCCGGTTATCAGCCTCGACTCCTCGACGAGCTGGGCGCGATGGGCGAGGTGGCCTGGGTCGGCCGCGGCAGCCTGGGTCGCGACGACGGGCGTGTAGTGCTCTACCGGCCGGGTCGGGAGGGCCTGCGCGATCTCGCGGCGAAGGAAGTGCAAGCTCCGGCGGGCGAGCTCCACACCCGCATCCGCGACTGCCTGGAGGGTCGCGGCGCATCGTTCTATCGCGACCTGCAACGCGCCTCCAACGGGGCTCGAGACCGGGATCTGCTCGACGCGCTGTGGGACCTGGTCTGGGCCGGCGAGATCACCAACGACACTTTCGCGCCGCTGCGGGCGCTGCGCTGGCGACGGCCGACGGAGGAACGGCGACCCCGACCTGGCCGGCTGCAGCTGGGACCGCCGGAGGCCGCGGGACGGTGGTCGCTCGTGGAGGGAGCCGGTGCGAGCGACAACCCCACGGGCGCCGCGAGCGCCACGCAGCGGCTCCACTCACTCGTGACAGCGTTGCTCGAGCGCCACGGAATCGTGACTCGCGATGCCGTGGCTTCGGAGGAGGTCGCCGGCGGCTTCAGTGCCGTATACCCCGTCTTTCGGGCGATGGAGGAGGCCGGCCGGATCCGGCGCGGTTACTTCGTCGAGGGTCTGGGCGCCGCGCAGTTCGCGCTTCCGGGAGCCGTGGATCGCTTGCGGGCGCTGCGAGACCCGTCGCAAACGGGCGCATCCGGAGGGCCCCGGACCTACCTGCTGGCCGCTGCCGATCCGGCCAATCCGTACGGGGCCGCGATGGCGTGGCCGCGCCGCGGCGACAAGGACCGGCAACCACTGCAGCGGGCGGCGGGCGCGTACGTCGTCCTCGTCGACGGAGCCGCGGCCCTTTATCTCGAGCGGGGCGGGCACTCCATCCATATGCTCCCCGCCTCCGACGACGGCGCGGTGGCCTCGAGCGCGCTCGAGGCTTTGAGCCATCTCGTGGAAGGCGGCCATCTGCGAGAGCTGGTGCTGAGGAGCGTGGACGGCGAGCCGGTCGCGGCTTCGCGGTGGAAGGCAAAGCTCGAGGCGGCAGGCTTCGCTCCGGGCTATCGCGGCCACGTCCTGAGACCGGCATCGAGACGGGTCGTGGCGGCCGGCCGAGGCCTGGCTCCCCAGACGGCCGTGGCCGACAATTACTGGCGCGGGGGCCGCGGCCGTGGCTGAACCGCCGACCGTGCCCGAGTTACATCCCAGCCACTTCCGAACGGAGGCGGAACGATGAGTCGGATCGAGGTCGAATCTTCGCCGAGCGATGCGGGCTGGGTCGCTTGTGTCAGCGTGACCGACCACGGCTCCAGCCGGGATTTCGAGGTCGGGGTGAGCGCGCAGGAGCTGGCGCAATTCGAGCCTGGGGCGGCCGACCCGACCGAACTCGTCCGCCGCTCGTTCGAGTTCCTGCTCGCGCGCGAGCCGAAGGAGTCGATCCTGCCCTCGTTCGGGCTGTCCACGATCGTTCGCTATTTTCCCGAATACGAGCGCGAGATCCGGCGGCACGGCCGGCGCGCCTAATGCCCCTCCGGGATGTCCGCGTTCCTGCTGTTCCCGGCGTACAGGCCCAGGAAGGCTTCCACAACGTCGCGATCCCATTGCCGGCCGTCGTCGCCGTCGAGGCGGTCGAACGCTTCCATGACCGGGATCGCATCCCGGTAGGGCCGATCGCTCGTTATCGCGTCGAAAGCGTCGGTGACGGCGACCACACGGGCAGCGAGCGGGATCTCCGAGCCCTTGAGCCCATAGGGGTAGCCCGTCCCGTCGAAGTTCTCGTGGTGGTGCAGAACCGCCGGTTCCGGGCCTTCGAAAGCGCGGAGAGGCCGCAGGATCTCGGCCCCGACCTCGGGGTGCCGGCGGACGAGGTCGAACTCCTTGCGGTCCAGCGCGCCCGGCTTGTGGAGCACATGGTCGGGGACGGCGATCTTGCCGAGATCGTGGAGGAGACCGCCAAGGCGGACCCCTTCCAGCGCTTCTTCCTCCATCCCCATTCGAGCCGCGACGCGAACCGCACGGTCGGCCACCCGGTGCAGATGGCTCTCGGTGTAGTGGTCGCGCGCCTCGACGGTGCGTGACAGCGAAACGAGGACGGCCTCGGCGCTGACGAGGTGGTCGGTCAGCCGCTTGGTCCGCAGCAGCGAACGGACGCGTGTCAGCAATTCCTCAACGTCGAACGGCTTGCCGACGAACGCGTCCGAACCGGCCTCCAGGGCCTGCAGACGCTCTGCCCGCAACGATGAAGCCGTGACGTGTATGACCGGTGTGAGGTGCGTTGCGATCGTGCTTGATGGCTCGGCAGATCTCGATCCCGTTGGCGCCGGGCATCGAGATGTCCAGGATGAAGAGATCCGGGCGCACGTACTCTGCGAGTTGCGGTACGAGCTCCCCGGTGGCAGCCTCCACGACCTGGTAACCGGCCCGCTCGAGCGTTCGACGGAGAAGCTGGCGCGCGATCGGCTCGTCGTCGGCGACCAGGATCGTCGCCGGCCACTCCGCGCAGAGGGGTTCGCGAGGGTTTTCGTTGACCATGGCCGTCCTCTTCCCCAGGTGACGTTCGATATGACGGTTCGGACGATTCTGTGCGCTGGGCGGCGGGAGCACGGCGGAGGTTCGATAGGTTGGGCCTGACGGAACGGGTTACGCGCCACCCAGGCCCAGGAAGGTTCGGACGCGGGCGCGCATCACGCGGCGGAACACGTCGCCGGTGCGTTCAGGGCTGCGCTGCCAGTGTTCGCGCCATCGGGAAACCGCCGCGCGGCCGGTCCGAGCGATGCCCGGCCAGGCTTGCGGCATCAGGAAGCGGAAGGCGCTCGGGTTGCGCCACATCCATGGCACAGCCGCCCAAACGAAGACGAAATAGTCCACGCGCGGCGGCCGTGGGAACCCGAACAGGACCTGGAGCTGCACGAGCGTAGCCGGCAGGGTGAAAACAGTCAGGACTGCGGCGATGACCAACCAGATCATGCCCCAGAGACGGCCGCGTGGCGAGAGGAGTGGCAAGAAGAGGGCCGGAACCCATTTGACGGTCGTGGCCATCGCCCACAGCAACCCTGCCCCAACCGGTCCCACGAATTGCGACCCGAACAGCAACAGTGCCAGGGGCAGGTTGATGTTGCCCGTGTCGAGGTTGGCGGCGATCGGGAAGGCAAGGAGCGTGAGAAGGATGGCCGTGGTGACGGGCCGCCGCGTGTAGGCCCAGTGGATCGACCACAGCAGGCCGATCACCGTCGCTCCCCGCCAGGTGAACCAGGCGACGTCCCAGGGCAGCAGAGACCATGGCACGAAGATGGGCAACATCCAGGGCGAGTAGACATACGGCATGAAAGGGCCGGTGGGGTGGTACGGGTCGCCGCCGTTGACCCATAATCGACCGGCAGCCCAGTAGGCGCGCGCATCGGCTCCGGCAGGCTCGCCGCGAGCGATCAGGCAAGCCAGCATGAAGCCCGCGAGAAACCCGAGCAGGACGATGATGAAAAGCCGCTTGGGGTCGCGGAGACGCGCGGTTTCACGGCGAAGGGCGCGGCGGAAGACACCCGCCCGCCGTCGAGTCGGACGGTCGACCTTGGCTGCGGCGGGAAGATTCGCCACTCGCTCGGAGACGCGCTGGGACGCCTGCTCCAGGCGGGCCGACACGCTGGCGCGAGTTCGGCGCGAAGCTTCGGTGAACCGATCTCTGACGGCCACGGGGTCGGCCGGCGGCGCTGCGTCGCCGTCGCTCCGATTCGCGTCACGCGGACCCGTCAGCACGTCAGCGGGAACTCCATCGATAGCCTCCTCCGGCTGCGCTTGAGGGATCATGCGGGCCCGCACTCCCCAATGCAAGTGTCGATGCGACTGGCCGGACCGGTGCGTTCGGTGGGCGTTCGCCTCGCGGTCAGCGCAGGAAGGTCCGAGCGCACGTATCGCAGACGGTGTAGACGGCGTGAGCCTCTCGAGCATGGCCGGCCGCATGGAGGAGCCCCAGACAGCCTGTGGTCGGGCACTTCCAGACCCACCAGCGATCCTCGTCGCCAAGAGCGACGGACTCGGCCAGGACCTTCTCCCTCAGGCCCTTGTGGGCCGCGAAGGTCGCCTCGACGCGCCGGGCGCGCTCCTGGTCCGGCTCGCTGGAGTAGGGGTAGTTCTGGGCGATATTGGATGACACTGCTTCACTCTGTGAGTCCGCCGGCGCGTCGCGCCTTCAAACCGAACCGGTGGCCGGGGCGATGTGAGCGCGGCGAGCCACCGGCGAGCCGAGTATAGACCTGCCCGCACGGGGCCTGACTCGGGCCCCGCCCGGGTAGGCAGGAGGTTTTCGAGTGGAACCGGCGGCAGGAGATCCTCTAGGCGGTCGCAACTGTGCCGCGCTCCCGTTAGGCTATCGCCCGATGAGTCGATCGATCGTGTCCATGCTGGCCGCCACGTTCATGCTCCGGGTCAGCACGTCGATCACCGCCGGCTTGCTCGTCTTCTTCGTCAACGACCTGACGAAAGCGTCCGGCGGCGGCCAGGGGTCGATTGCCATCCTGCACGGCGGTTTCTACGCCACCGAGCTCACCGGCGCGATCGTCTTCGGGATTCTGGCCGACCGCTACGGCCGCAAGGTGATCATGCTGCTCGGTCCCATCTTCGGTTCTGTGGCGGTCCTGATGACCGGCATGACGACGGCGATGCCCGTGCTCTTCGTCACGCGGCTGCTCGAGGGGAGTTCCACCGCGGCCTCCATCCCCTCCACGCTCGGGTTCATCGCCGCGGAAACGGCGGACGACGAGGCGCTGAGGGGACGCGTCGTCTCGCTCTTCGAACTCGTTTCTCTCGGCGGTATGCTCGCGGTCGGTCCGGCACTTTCGGGCGTGCTCTGGGACGCCATTGGCCGACCGGCGTTCTTCCTCAACTGCGGTCTCTACCTCGTGGCGCTGGTCTTGTATGCCTACGGCGTGTCCGAGGTTCCGCGCGAGGCTGCCGCCGAGATCGCAGCTCGGAAGGAACGGCCGGCGACAGGGGCCATTGCCCGCTACTGGCGGATCGCGACGAGCCGGAGCGTCTTGCTCTTCGCGCCGACGTGGCTCGCGATCAACGCGGTGCTCGGCGTGTGGGGGAACCAGGCTCCGCTCCTGCTCACCGGCAACAAGCACGATCCAAGCCAATTCCTCATGCAGGGAGTCTCGCCGACGGCGATCGGCATAGGCGAAGCCGTCTTCGCCGTCTTTCTGGGGCTGGGTCTGCTCTTCTGGGGGACCGTCTACGCGCGCTTCCGGCGCACCACTCTGCTGCTCGGCGGTACGATCGCTTTCTTCGTACTGACGATCGACGTCCTGGCCATCAACCACTTCGGCGGGGTTTCAGCGACGCTTCTAGGCGTCATGGTCGTGTTCGGTCTGGCCGCCCTGTTCATGCTGTCCGGCGCCACGCCCGCCGCCCTGGGCCTGCTGGCCGACGTCAGCGAAGGCTTCCACGAAGACCGCAGCGCGATCATGGGGCTCTATTCGGTATTCCTCGGGCTCGGACAGGTCCTGGGTGCGCTCGTGGGCGGACTCGCGGCAACGTGGAAAGGCATCGACGGCTTGATCGTCGCCACGGTATTGCTGCTTGGGATCGGGATGGTGGCCTTGCTCAACCTCCGCGCCCACGAGGGGGCCGACTTGCTGGCGGCCGCCCTGACGGCCGAACCCAAGCCACGGCCCGCAGCACTCCCGACTCAGCCGACCAGCCCGCGCTACCCTTGAGCGCGCCCTCACCAGCAAAGGAACAACGATGACCGTTGCCGTAGTCACCGACTCCGGATCCGACCTGACCCCGGCGCAACTCGAGGAGCACAAGATCCGGCAGGTGCCGCTGACGGTCTCGTTCGGGGAGGCGAGCTACCTGTCTCCGGACGACCTCTCGCCGGAGGAGTTCTGGGCCAAGATGCAGGCTCCGGACTGCCCTTTCGCCCGAACGGCCGCGCCGAGCGCCGGGTTGTTCAAACGGGCGTTCGAGGATGCCCTCGCAGAGGGGCACGACAGTGTGGTTTACGTCGGCCTCAGCGGCGGGCTCTCGGCCACAGTGCGCAACGCCCAGATAGCCCGCGAGCTGCTGCCGGCCGGTCGGATCGAGATCGTCGACTCGAGATCCGCCTCGATGGGCATCGGCGCACTCGCGATCCGAGCCTCGCAGATGGCAGCGGCCGGCTCGTCGCGCGTGGGGATCGTGGAGGAGCTGGAGCATCTCCGCGATCGGGTTGTCATTTTCCTAGGCTTCGAGACGCTCGAGTACCTGCGCAAGGGCGGGCGCATCGGAGCGACCAAGGCGGCGATCGGCGGCCTCCTGTCCATCAAGCCCATCATGACGATGGAAGACGGTGTGATAGTCCCGCTGGACCAGCCCCGCACTCGGGCGAAGGCCCGCGAGAGGATCGTCGAGCTTATGTCCGACCGCCAGGTTTCGGAGCTTTACGTCCTGTACTCGCCGCCTGTGGACGCGTCCGGCTTCCGCGACGAGGTGACCGCCCAACTGCCTGGGATTGCGCCGGATGTCGTCACCAGCCAGTTGATCGGGCCGGTCATAGGTGCGCACGTCGGCCCCGGGGCCTACGGCGGGGCGCTCGTCAGGGAATTCTGACGGGTAGGCAGAGCGACCGAACTACCAACGGTTCAGCTGGTGGAATCGATTCCGCACTACCACAACGTTAGGACAATTAGCCCTCGTACCAATGACAGTCGGCGTTGGCGCAGGGCACGCGCCGGTCTATGCTCGACGTCAGCCGGTCTATACTCGACGCCAGGTGGAGCCCGTGACGCCGCTCTCCGTACGATCGGAAGGCCGCCACGACATGTTGAGCCGGCGGCAAGTCAGCGGATCCCGAAGGCTGGCTGATTGCTGAGGAACGGCGCGGCAGGAGGGTGTCCAGCCGATGGCCACCGAGCAGATTGCGACCTCTATCAATGCGTGGGACGTTGCCCAGAGCCAGTTCGACCTTGCGGCTGAGCGACTCGGCTTGTCTCCGGGCCTTCGCAAGGTGCTGCGCGAGCCGAAACGAAGCCTGACGGTCCATTTCCCGGTGAAGATGGACGATGGGTCGGTCGAGGTGTTCACCGGGTATCGAGTCCAGCACAATCTTTCCCGCGGCCCCGCCAAGGGCGGCATCCGTTATCACCAGGACGTTTCGCTCGACGAAGTCAAAGCGCTGGCGATGTGGATGACCTGGAAATGCGCGGTCGTCGGGATTCCGTTCGGTGGTGGCAAAGGCGGAGTAGTCGTAGACCCCAAGAAGCTGAGCCTGCGTGAGGTCGAGGGTCTGACCCGACGTTTCACGACCGAGATCAGCGTCCTCATCGGCCCCGAACGCGACATACCGGCGCCCGACGTCAACACCAACTCCCAGACCATGGCCTGGATGATGGATACGTATTCGATGAACGTCGGGTACACGGTCCCGGCCGTCGTGACGGGCAAGCCCATTCCGCTTGGCGGCTCCGAAGGACGCAACGAGGCCACGGCGCAGGGCGCCGTGTACACGATCGTCGACGCAGCCCGGCATCTCGGCATGGACCTGCACAAGGCGCGGGTGGCGGTGCAGGGCTTCGGCAATGCCGGCTCGATCGCCGCCCAGCTGATGGCAGCCCAGGGTGCCAAAGTCATCGCCGTGAGCGATTCGACCGGCGGCATCTATCGGCCGCAAGGCCTCGACGTCAACGCCGTGCTGGCCTGGAAACAGGAGCACAACACCGTTACGGGCTTGCCGGGCACGCGGGATATCAGCAATGCCGAATTGCTCGAAGTGGATTGCGACATCCTCATCCCGGCTGCGCTCGAGAACCAGATAACGGCTCGAAACGCCGGCAAGGTTCAGGCTCGGTTGATTGCCGAGGCCGCCAACGGCCCGACGACGCCCGAAGCGGACGTGATTCTCCACCGCAACGGCGTCTTCCAGATCCCGGATATCCTATGCAACGCGGGAGGGGTCACGGTCAGCTACTTCGAGTGGGTGCAGGATCTCGACCGCGACTTCTGGAGCGTGGCGCAGGTCAACGCAAAGCTGCGCGAAATCATGACCAAGGCCTTTTCGAGCACGCTCGAGATGAGCCTCCGCGAGCAGGTCAACATGCGTACCGCCGCGTACCTGCTGGCGGTGCAGCGCGTGGCCGACGCCACGTCGGCCCGAGGCCTGTACCCGTAGAAGCCCGACACGCGGTAACTGGCTTTCATCGGCGGCCCCGACGCTCCCCCTCGCGTCGGGGCCGCAACCTTTGTCGGTGCGTCGTTGAGGCGCCACCGACCTGCGCGGTCTCGCGGCGGAGCGAACCGGTGCTACGATCCGGGCATGCTCGACCATGAAGAGAAGTTCCTGTTCAAGGAGGAGATCCTCCATCTCGCCAACTCGCTGTCCGAGCCCGGCGTGCTCGACAACGTCGAGGATCT
>Ga0209638_1000615_pt1 | contig 23491 bp, 24 predicted proteins | sample BarGraNGADG00211_FD_184490 | JGI IMG/M metagenome (GOLD analysis project Ga0209638, IMG submission 184490) | Arctic peat soil microbial communities from Barrow, Alaska - Barrow Graham LP Ref core NGADG0002-211 (SPAdes) (version 2) | ecosystem: Environmental > Terrestrial > Soil > Wetlands > Peat...
CATCAGCGTCGCGAGTCGCGCCAGCACGACGCGCATCTCGTCCAGCTGGCCGTCGAGGTCGGGCTGCGGACCGGAGGCGACCGAGAAGTGGCCGTCATGAAGGGCGAAAGCGGGAGCCTCCGCAGCGAGCCACCGGCCCATGTCCATTTCGAGGTTGGCCGTCAGGCGCGGCCCTCCGAGCTTGCGGTAGGCGGCGAGCATCCCGTCGGCGACCGCGACGAACACGGCGCGCGCCTCGTAGGGCTCAACGGTGAGAGCGGAGAGCTCCGAGCCGCTGGCGGCCGCGTCCATCTCGGTCAGCACCTCGACGATCGCATCCACGACCCGCGGGTCGAAGTCGGTGCCCGCGCAACGGTGCAGCTCGGCGATGGCGTCGTCGACGAGGGTCCGATCGCGGTACGGTCGGTCGGCCGTCATCGCCTCGTAGGCGTCTGCGACCGACAAGATGCGCGCGAGCAGCGGGATCTCCTCGCCGCGCAGGCCGGCGGGGTAGCCCGACCCGTCGAAGTGCTCGTGGTGATGCCGCACGACGGGCGCGATCGACCACGGGAAGGTGACCGGGCGCAGGATGTTGGCGCCGATGAGCGGATGGTGCCGCATCGTGGACATCTCTTCCTCATTGAGCGGCCCTGGCTTGCGCAGGATCTGCTCGCTGATGCCGATCTTCCCGATGTCGTGCAGGTAGGCGGCCATCTCGATGGCGGTGAGCTGGTCGTGCGCCAGGCCCATCTTGTCGGCTGTCGCACGCGCGAAGACGGCGACGCGCCCCGAGTGGTCGCGCATGTAGGGCTCCTTGGCGTCGACCGCCGCTGCCAGCGCGCGCACCGTGGCCAGGTAGGCGTCCTGGACGCTCGCGAACAGCTCCGTGTTGCCGACTGCGATCGTCACGTGGTTCGCGATCGTCGACAGCAGGCGGACGTCGTCGCCGGTGAAGCGGACGGACTGGTCGTGGCTGCCGACCGCGATCGCTCCAATCACGACGTCGACCGACACGAGCGGCACGCACAGCGCGGCGAGCGCACCGGTCACGGCGTCGACGTTCTCGATCGAATCGGTCTCCTGCGATGGGTTGAAGATGAGCGGGCGTCCTTGACGCACGACCCACTCGGACATCGACGCGCGGACCGCCCGGCTGTCGATGGGGCGGTCGCCGGTGCCCCGCCACGCGCGCAACTCGATCTCGCCGCTCGCCGGGTCGCGCAGCACCACGTAGCCGGAATCGACCGCGAAACTGTGCGTCGCGGCGTCGAGCGTCGCGTCCAGCATGGCGTCGAGGTCGAGCGTAGAGCCGAGGGCACGGCTCATCTCGTAGAGCGTCGAGAGCTCCTCCACCGTGTGGGTGAGGGCGTCCGTGCGCTCGCGCAGGGCCTCGGTCATCGTGTTGAACGAGTCGGCCAGGTCGACCAGGTCGCGCCGTCCCCCGAAGTCGACCCGGACGTCGAACTCGCCGTCGGCGACCCGGCGGGCGGCCTCGGTGAGCTCGGAGAGCGGCGGCTGCGCATACACCAGCAGCACCAGGTACATGGCAGAGGTCCCGATGGCGATGTCCAGCGCGACGAAGGTCGGGCCTGTGTTCAGGTAGACGGCATAGACGGCGCCGAAGACCCCGAGAGCGGCGGTAAGCCCTGCGACGAAGATCAGAACGGTCTTGCGATTCACGCGTTTGTGGGTCCCTGCTGACTTCACGCCTACCCCGCGTCCCCCCGTGGATTAGGTCACCCGTTCATGATGCACCATCGCCCCGCGAACACCAGTCGCAGAACGCCGAAGGGCCCCGCATGCGCGGGGCCCTTCGGCTGACGCGTGCGAAGCGACGTCTACAGGCCGCAGCGCTTGAGGATGTAGTCGAAGTTGCGGTCCACCTCGGCCTGCACGCTCAGCAGCAGCTCCTCGTTGCCGGGCTTGAACAGGTGCTTGAACCGTCCCTGAGGCTTGAGGAACTCCTCGATCGGCTTGCGATTCTCGCGGGTGACGCTGCGCTTCGTGTAGATCCACTCTCCGTCGACCACCTCGAACAGGGGCCAGAAGGCGCTGGTCACCGCGGACTTGGCGATCTCCACGGTGCTGTCGTACGGGATGCGCCAGCCGCGGGGGCACGGAGCGAACACGTTGATGAACGCCGGTCCCTCGACCGCGAAGGCCTTCTCCGCCTTGGAGGTCAGGTCCTTCCAGTCCGAGATCGAGGCCTGCGCCACGTACGGGATGTTGTGCGCGGCCATGATCGAGGTGAGGTCCTTGCGGCGCTGGGGCTTGCCCTGGCCGACCGTGCCGACCTCGGAGGTGGTCGCCCACGCCCCCATCGGCGTCGCGCTGCTGCGCTGGATGCCCGTGTTCATGTAGGCGCCGTTGTCGTAGCAGACGTAGACCATGTCGTGTCCGCGCTCCATCGCCCCGGAGAGCGACTGCAGGCCGATGTCGTAGGTGCCGCCGTCGCCTCCGAAGGCGACGAACTTCATCTTCTTGCCAGCCGGGATCTTGCCGGCGCGCTGGAGGCCCTTGAACGCCGACTCGACACCCGACACGGTCGCCGCGGAGTTCTCGAACGCGTTGTGGATGAACGGGGGCTTCCACGAGGAGTACGGATAGATCGTGGTCGAGACCTCGAGACAGCCGGTCGCGCAACCCACCACGACGGGCGTGCCGCCGACGCCGAGCATCACCTGGCGTACCGCGATCGACGCGCCGCACCCGGCGCACAGGCGGTGCCCGCCTTCGAGCAGGTCCTCGCGATGGGAGAGTTCCCTGATGGTCGTCATGGTCGCTCCCCTCTACCGCGCGCCGAGGTAGACGAGCCCGGAGGGGGCCGCCGTCCCTGACGCGATGTCGGACAGGTCCGCGAAGACGCGGTCGATGAGCTCGATCTTCACGTCTGCTCCGCCGAGGCCGTAGATGTAGTCCACGACGGGCACGTGCGTATCGAGGTCGTACAGGGCGCTGCGCACCTCGAGGAAGAGGGGGCCGCCCTCGGCTCCGAAGCTCTCGGAGCGGTCCATGACGGCGACGGCCTTGACGCCCTTGAGTGCGGCGGCGAGTTCAGCGTAGGGGAACGGCCGGAAGCAGCGGACCTTGACGACGCCGACCTTCTTGCCCTCGGCGCGCAGGCCGCGGGCGACGTGGCGGGCGTTGCCGGCGGTGGAGCCGATCACCACGATCGCGGTCTCGGCATCCTCCATGCCCCACGTCTCGATCATCCCGAACGGGCGTCCGCACACGGCGGACCACTCCGCGCCCACGGCCTTCACGACGTCGCGCGAGCGCTCGATGGCCATGCGCTGCGAGTTCTTGAACTCGAAGTAGGGGCCGCCCAGGCCGGCGAAGCTGCCGTGCGTGACGGGGTGCTCGACATCGAGCAACGCGTTCTCCGGCACGTAGTCGCCGACGAACGCCTTCACCGTCTCGTCGTCCATGACCTGCGCGCGGTCGATGGAGTGAGTGGTGATGAAACCGTCGAGGCACGTGAGCACCGGCAGCAGCACGTCCGGGTGCTCGGCGATGCGCACCGACATGAGCGTGTTGTCGTACGCCTCCTGCGCGGTCTCCGCGAACAGGATGATCCACCCGGTGTCACGGGCGCCCATGATGTCCGAGTGGTCGCAGTGGATGTTGATCGGGGCGGACAGCGCACGGTTGGCGTTGGCCATCACGATCGGCAGGCGCATGCCGGCTGCGACGTGGAGTTCCTCCCACATGTAGGCCAAGCCCTGCGAGGAGGTCGCGGTCATGACGCGCGCTCCGGCCGCCGAGGCGCCGATGCAGGCGCTCATCGCCGAGTGCTCGGACTCGACCGTCACATACTCGGTGTAAACGCGGCCGTTGGCCACGAACTTGGCGAACTCCTCGACGATGGTCGTCTGGGGAGTGATCGGGTACGCCGCCATCATGTCGGGAGCGCACTGGCGCATCGCTTCGGCCACCAGCACATTGCCGGTCACCGCTATCGTCTTCTGGGTCGCCATCGGCTACCTCACCTCCGGCAGTTCGCAGCCTTCGGGCACCATCTCTATCGCGTCGGCGGGACACACCTTCGCGCACACGCCGCAGCCCTTGCAGTGGTTCAGGTTGAAGTCCGTGACCTTCTCGTCCGCGACGTTCACCGCGCTGTCGGGACAGTAGATCCAGCAGAACAGGCACTGCGTGCACTTCGCGTCGTCGCGCCACGGGCGCTGGCTGCGCCAGCCGCCGGTGACGTAGTCGCGCGAGTTGCCCGAGTCCGGGATGACGGCGCCGCGGGGGAACTCGTCGGACTTCCACTCGTCGATCTTCGAGATGTCCCAGGTCACGAGGCCTGCACCTCCTCGTAGGCACGAGTCACGGCGGCGATGTTCGCGTCGATGACCTCCTGGCTGAACTTCTTGCCGAACGTCTTCGCGAGATGCTGAGAGATCTGCTCCAGCGTGAAGAGCCCCGTCAGCTTGGCGAGCGCGCCGATCATCGGCGTGTTCGGCATGTCGCGCTTCAGCGTGTCGAGCGAGATGCCCGTGGCGTCGACCGTCGCGACCGTGCCGTGCGGGATCCCGAGCGCCGTGCGCACGGCCGCCGGAGGGCTGCAGGTGTTCACGATGATGATGCCGTCGCGCGTCAGCCCGCTGGCGACGTCGACGATCGGGAGCAGCGTCTCGTCGAGCACGACGATGACGCCGGGGAACTCGATGTTGTTGTGGATCTCGATCGGGTCCTCACTGATGCGCGTGAACGCCTGGATCGGCGCCCCCATGCGTTCCGGCCCATACTCCGGCATCGCCTGGATGTAGCGGTCGAGCTCGAGCGCGGTCTCGGCGACGAGCTTGGCTGCCGTGACGGCTCCCTGGCCCGCGCGCGCATGCCAACGGATCTCCGTCAGCTGCTGCTGCATGCCAGCCCCTTTCGGTCGGTCACTGGTCGTTGTCCGGCCTCATGGCGCGCAACGCGCTCGAACCCCGCGTTCGCGGGGCGCTTCATGAAGTGCCCGCCACGATACCCGCGTGCACGCGGGCGTGCGGGTATGCGGACGGGCGGTAGCCGCGAACGTGCTCGAAGCGTCGGTGAACGGCGCACAGGAACTGGAAATCTCGCCTCTGGAAGAGGTCCGGCGAAGCGTCCCCGGACGCGATGACGCCGCCCCCGCGCCAGGGAGACGGGCGCGAGAGGCGGCGTCGGGGGGAGGGTCCGGTCGGCTATCCGAAGGAGCCGCTGATGTACTCGGCGGTCTCGGACCGCGCAGGCGCCTCGAAGACCTGCAGGGCGTCGCCCATCTCGACGAGCCTGCCCATCAGGAAGAAGGCCACCTTGTCCGAGATGCGCTTGGCCTGTGCCATGTTGTGCGTGACGATGACGATCGAGTAGTCGGTCGACAGCTCGAGCAGCAGCTCCTCGATCCGGGCCGTGGAGATCGGGTCGAGCGAGGCGCACGGCTCGTCGAGCATGATGACGGCGGGCTTCACGGCCAGCGCGCGGGCGATGCACAGCCGCTGCTGCTGGCCGCCCGACAGCGCGAGCGCGGAGCCCTTCAGGCCGTCCTTGACCTCGTCCCACAGACTCGCCTGCCGCAGGGCCTGCTCCACGATCCCGTCGAGCGTCGAGCGGGCGATGCGCCCCTCGTGCTCCCCCACCGCGAGCGCGATGTTGTCGTAGACCGACATGGGGAACGGGTTCGGCTGCTGGAAGACCATGCCGACGGCGCGGCGCAGCGCGGTGAGGTCGACGCCCTTGCCCCGGATGTCCTGGCCGGCGAGCATGATCTTCCCGCGCGAATGGAACGACGGGATCTCGTCGTTCATCCGGTTGAGGCAGCGCAGCGCGGTCGACTTCCCGCAGCCCGAGGGGCCGATGAAGGCGGTGATGCGCTTCTCCGGCAGCTCGAGCGAGACGTCGTGCAGGACCCGCTTCGAGCCGTAGCTCACGTCGAGCGCGCGGATCTCGAAGACGGCCGGCGCGACGCCGTCGCGCACGCGCGGGGCCGACGACGAGAGCATCCCCTCCAGCAGCGAGAAGGTGTCGTGCGGGTCCGCTGTCATGAAGGTATCGCTCACGGGGACGCCCTTTCGGATCGCAGAGACGGGCGGCCGCGTCCCGGACATCAGGAGCCGGCCTTCGAGCCGCGACGGAACAGCAACTGCGCGGTGAGGTTGAGGACGAGCACGAGCACGATCAGCACGAGCGCCGCGCCGAACGCCGCGCCCGGGGAGTTGCCGTCGCCCGCGGGCGAGTTGAAGTAGATGAACGTCGTCAGCGTCGAGCCCGCCCCCCGCAGCACGGGGAGCCAGTTGCTGAACTTCCACCACGCGTCCGACGCCATCGTCATCGTCCCGCCGAGGGTCAGCCACACGATGGCCGTATCGCCGGCGGCCAGGCCCATGCCGAGCACGACGGCCGTCGCGATCCCGGGGGCGGCCGCAGGCAGCACGACCTTGCGGATCGTGCGCCACTTCGTCATCCCGAGCGCCAGTGCGCCCTGGCGCAGCGACTTGGGGATGCTGCGGATCGCCTCCTCGGCGACCTTGATCACGAACGGCAGGATGTGCACGCCCATGACGATGGAGGCGACCAGGAAGGAGCGGCCGAACGCCATCGAGCCGCCCTCGGTGCCGGAGGAGGACAGGAACTTGAAGAAGCCCAGGGTGAAGACCGCGAGACCGAACATGCCGAAGACGACGCTCGGGACGCTCGCGAGCGTCTCGAGGCCGATGCGGACGATGCGCGTGATCCACCAGCGCTCATCCATGTACTCGGCCAGATAGACCGCCGCGCCGATCGCCACCGGGAGGATGAGCACGATGCTGAAGAGGACCAGGATCGCGGTGCCCACCATCGGGGTGCGGACGCCGCCGGCCGATTCCTCGGACAGGCTCGCCACGGGGTCGGTACTCAGGAAGTGCCAGTTGATGGCGTGCCATCCCTGGAACACGAGGTAGCCGATGATGAAGAGGCAGACCGCCGCGACCGCGATCGACGCTGCCCAGCACAGCGCGATGCCGATGCTGGAGCCGATGCGGCGGTTGCCCTGCTTGGTGATGGATCCCACGTCGCCGCTCCTAGAGGTTCCGGTCGCTGACCACGCCCATGCGTCGGCTGAAGAGGCCGAACGCCCAGCGCGCGATCATGCTCAGGGTGATGCTGAAGGCGAGGAGCAGCGTCGCGAGCCCGAACAGGGCCGCCGCGATCGAGGGGACGTCCATGGCCTCGCCGCCGTTCTCGACGATCGCCGAGGCCATGCTGCGGATGGGCTCGAGGAACATGTACAGCGGGCCGTGTGCGAGGTTGGGCACGAATGCGATCGCGCCCGCGACCATCGAGATCGCGATCGCCTCGCCGATACCACGGGCCGCCGCGAGCACGAGGCCGGCGATCAGGCCGGGCGCCGCGGTCGGGAGCTGGATGCGCATGATCGTGCGCCAGCGGGTCATGCCGAGCGCGAGGCCGCCGTCGACGTACGACCGCGGGACGGCGCGCAGCGAGTCGGTGGCCACGGTCACGAAGAACGGCAGGATCATGAAGGTGAGCACGACGATCGCCGCCAGCAGGCAGGCGCCGCCTATCGGTATCTCGGTGACGACGTCACCGGAGTTACCCGGGACCATGCGGTCGGCGATGAACGTGACGACCACCATGAGTCCGACCAGCCCGAAGACGACGGAGGGGATGCCGGCGAGGAGCTGGACGATCGTCTCGAACGGCCGCCTCAGCCAGGCCGGGGCGAGCTCCGCGAGGAAGATCGCGCAGCCGAGCCCCAGTACGAACGACACGAGCAGGGCGCCGAGCGTCGAGAAGACCGAACCGGCGATGAGCGCCCGAACGCCGAAGAACGCGGAGCCGTTCCAGGCGTCCTCGAGCTGGGTGTCCCACCCGCCCGCCGTGATGAAGCGAAGTCCCTCGGCGTGGAAGACCGGCCATGCCTTCTGGACGACGAAGAAGACCAGGAGCGTCACGACCAGCCCCGAGAAGATCGCAGCCGCTCCGAGCAGGTAGGGCATGAACTGGTCGCTGGCGGTGCTCCTCACGCGCTCTTTAAGATCGATGGCCGTGGGGCCACCGGGCACCGGCGCGAGGACCGCGGCTTCTGCGTGCGCTGGCATCGTGATGGTTGCTTCCTGGGATCGGCCGGTGTCGGAGCGACACCGGCGGCCGAACGGCGCATGCGCCGGAGGTGCTGCCGCCGTCCGAGGGGGACGCGGGCAGCACCTCCCGTGCGCGGTTGCTCCGTCGTGCCTAGTGGAGGGGGAGGTAGTCGGTGTGGGTGTAGGCCTGGCCGGTCGCGCTCAGGCACCAGTTGATGAAGGTCCTGGCGTTGCCCGCGGGAGCGCCCTTGGTGACGAAGAAGAGGTCGCGGACGTAGGGGTAGCTGCCGTTGAGCGCGGTGTTCTTCGTCGGGACGACGAAGCCGGCGGTCGCGCCGGGGACGTGCGGCATGTTGAGCGCCTTGACCGAGGAGTTCTTGTACGCCATGGCCAGGTAGCCGATCGCGTAGCGGTCACCGGCGACAGCGGAGCGGACCATGCCGTTGCTGGCGAGGGTACGCGTACGGCTCGACTGCTTGGCGCCGCCCAGCATGGACGACTTGAAGTAGGAGTACGTGCCCGAGGAGCCGGTGCGGCCGACGAGGTCGATCGAGTGGCTCGGGTAGCTGGAGCTCAGTTGGTGCCAGTTCGTGATCTTGCCAGTGAAGATCGCCTTGGCCTGGGCCTGCGTGATCTTGTAGAAGGAGTTGTGCGGGTTCACGACGAGGATGAGCGCGTCGCGGGCCACGGCGGTGAACACGATGCCGGACGGATCGGTGCTCTTCTTGACGGCCGAGGACATGCCGACGTCGACCACGCCGGCCTCGGCGTCCGAGACGCCCTTGCCCGAGCCGCCACCGGCGACCGTGATGGCCCAGCCGTACTTGGCCTTGTAGACCGAGGCCCAGGTCTGGGCGAGCGGCTGGAGAGTCGTGGAACCGTCGATGTGGAGCGTGGTGGCGGCGAACGCCGGCGTGACGGCGGCCACCATGGCGATCGTCGCGACTGCGGCGACGATGCGGAGCTTCGCGGAGCGCAGCATGTGGATGTTCCTCCTTCTCTGGGGACGACTAGCGGGTTGCGTGAACGGACTTGACGGCGGTCTTCGAGGCCGCGCCGAACTGGTTGCCGAGGAACTTCGCGGTCACCTTGTAGGTGCCGTTCCTGGTCCCGAGCTTGAGCGTCGAGGTCGCGTAGCCGTCCTGGTCGGTCGTGACGTTGTAGGTCCGCGTCGGCGAACCGGACTTCGAGACAGTGACCTTGATTGTGCCGACACCGCAGTTCGCGGACACATGGAGCCTGAACGCAGTCCCGTTGTGCTTGATGGTGCCGCTCGTGGCGATCGTGACCTTGGTGCCGACGTTCTTGACGAGGCCGATCGTCTCGGTCTCGCTGTAGGTCGCGGTGGGGGTGGTCGCCGCGCTCTTGCCGGTCGCCGGGTCCACCGGCAGGTACTGGACGCGGACCATGGCGGGGTAGGTCAGGGCGATATTGCTGAAGTCCGAGAGGCTCACGGTGCCCTCGTAGCCGAGCCGGAAGGCGAACGGCTGCACCGTGTTGGTATCCTCGAGCGTGATCGACTCGAAGTCCGTGATCGGCAGCCATTTCTGCACACCGTCGGAATCGGTGACGTATGCCTCGAAGGCGAAGACGTCACCCGGGCGCTCGATGGTCGAGAGGCTGGTCGGCAACAGGTCGATGCCCTGGCCGTACGTGGCGTAGTAGCCGCTCCCCGCCGAATCACCGAGCTGAAGCGCGACCGTCTGCGGCGACAAGGCCGCCATCGCCGGCGCCACGACGGCGCCCAGCAGGAGTGCTGTGACAATGGCGGTGACTGCAGCATTGAACTTCAAACGCATGATGCCTCCTCACACCTTCTCTTCGAATCGGATGTCGAGCTCCTGTGGCATGTGTTCCGGGCCGGCGACGCGCCGTGTGCACGACGGCGGCTGCTGGCTGAGGAAGATGCTAGGGAGTGAGGCGTCGCCGTTGGTTGCACGCGCGGAAGAATACTGTCAATTCCACGCGTACGAGAAGCGACAGGAATGTGAACGCCGGGTCGCGGTTCGCGGCCCGGCGTTGATGTGTGCGTGCTGAACGCCAGGGCGGCGACGGGCCGCCCCGGCGTCACATCTCCCGGCGGGCCTCCAGGGCGCGGCCGAGCGTGACCTCGTCGGCGAACTCGAGGTCCCCGCCGACGGGCAGCCCCGATGCGATCCGGGTGACCTTGATGCCGAGCGGCTTGATGAGGCGGGACAGATAGAGCGCGGTCGTCTCGCCCTCGATGTTCGGGTTGGTTGCGATGACGACCTCGGTCACGGACCCGTCGGCGAGCCGGTCGATCAGCTCACGGGCGCGGATCTGCTCGGGCCCGATGCCGTCGATCGGCGAGATCGCGCCCTGCAAGACGTGGTAGAGGCCGTGGAACTCGCCGGTCCGCTCGATCGCCACGACGTCGCGGGGCTCCTCCACCACACACAGGATCGAGGGATCGCGGCGTGGCTCGCTGCAGAACTCGCACAGGTCGTCCGCGGCGAAGTTGAAGCACCGCGAGCAGAAGTGGATCTGGCGCTTGACCTCCACGATGGCGTCGGCCAGCCGCTGCGCGGTCGCGTCGTCGCCCTTGAGCATGTGGAAGGCGATGCGCTGCGCGGACTTGGGGCCCACGCCCGGCAGCCGCTCAAGCTCCTCGAGCAGACGTGCGATGGGTTCGGCGTAGTAGGACATGGGCCCTAGAACCCGAGACCGCCGGGCAGGCCGAGACCGCCCATGACGCGTGACATCTTGCTGTTGGCCAGTTCCTGCGCCTCGCGCAGCGCCTCGTTCACTGCCGCGACCACCATGTCCTGCAGCATCTCGACGTCTTCGGGGTCGACCGCGCGCGGGTCGATGACGACGTTGGTGACGGTCAGGCCACCGGTGATGGAGACCTTCACCGCTCCCCCGCCGGCCGAGGCGGTCACCAGGTCGGAGTTGAGCTCCTCCTGGACCCGTGCCATCTCGGCCTGAGCCTTCTGGACCTGCTTCATCGCGTTGTTCATGTTCGGCTTCACTGAGGGCCCTTCCGATCGTTGTCCGTGGTCGTTACTTCCTCGGCTCCGAAGCTCTCGATGAGCATGCGCCCGAGCGCGTCGTCGTCGGTGCGGTCCGGAGAGTCCGCCACCGGCGTGGGGGGCAGACCCGGCGCCTGCGGATCGTCGTCCTGCGGGCGCACGGCGCCTCGTCCCAGCTGGTAGCGGATGCCCACGTGCCAGCCCAGGACGTCGCGGATCGCGTCGCGCAGTGCGGCGACGATGTCCTGCTCCTCTGCGCGACGCACGAGCACCTTGCGGCTGGGATCGAACTCGACGACGACGGTGTCTCCGTCGATGTCGGCTTCCGTCTCGAGGAAGAGCTTGCTCGCGGCGGGACGGGCCAGTTTGACCTGGTTGATGACGTCCTTCCAGCGGCGGCGCAGCTCTCCCACGTCGAGCGAGCCCGAAGGGGGCGCCACACGGTGGGGCGCCGGCGCGGGCGCGGGGGCGGGTGCAGCAGCAGCCGCGGCCTCCATGGGAGCCGCCGCGGGTGGAGCGGGCGACACTGTCGCCGACGGTTTCGCCGCGGGTGCGGGCGCCTTCACAGCGGGCGCAGACGTCGGCGCGGCCAGGGCGGGAGCGCCCGCCTCGAGGGCGGCGACCCGTTCGGCGAGCGACGCGATCGTGAGGTCGGAGGCCGGCCGCGCGACACGGGCGAGCGCGACCTCCAGCGCGAGCCTGGCGTCGGGCGCCCAACGCAACTCGCCCGAGAGGCGCCCCAGCTCGTCGAGCAGACGAGCCAGGCGGTCGAGGTCGAAGCGCACGACCTGCGTGCGCAGACGCTCGAAGTCAGCAGCGGTATGGTCGACGAGGCCTGCTGCGTCGCCCGCGGCGGCCGTCACGTAGAGGTCCCTGATGTGGGTGGTCAGGGCGCGCACGAATTCGGGAACGTCGTGCCCCGATTCGACGAGATCGGATACGAAGGCGAAGAGCCCCGCGACGTCGCGCCCCGCGATCAGATCGACCGCCCGGAACAGCTGTGCCGTGTCGACCTCGCCCAGCAGTCCCTCGACGTCCGCCACCATGACGGACTTGCCGGTGAACGCGGAGAGCTGGTCGAGCGTGCCGATCGCGTCGCGCATGCCGCCGGCGGCGTGACGCGCGATGAGCGTGAGCGAGCCCGGCTCCACCCCGATGGCCTCCTCGCGTGCGATGTACTCGAGCCGCTCGACGATGTCCTCCGTGCTGATACGCCGGAAGTCGAAGCGCTGGCACCGCGAGTGGATCGTCTCGGGGACCTTGTGCGGGTGGGTCGTGCATAGGACGAAGACCGTCTTGGGCGGAGGCTCCTCGAGCGTCTTGAGCAGCGCGTTGAAGGCCGAGGTCGAGAGCATGTGGACCTCGTCGATGATGTAGATCTTGTAGCCACCGCGCGTCGCCGCGTAGTTCACCTTGCTGATTACCTCATCGCGCAGCGCGTCGACGCCGGTGCGCGACGCCGCGTCCAGCTCGTAGACGTCCGGGTGACGCCCCTCCGTGATCTCACGGCACTGCTCGCAGGTGTTGTCCGGGTCCGGCGTCGGACCCTTCTCGCAGTCGAGCGCCTTGGCGAGGATGCGCGCCGTGGTCGTCTTGCCGGTACCGCGTGGGCCGCAGAACAGATAGGCGTGTGCCACCGAGCCCTCGGCGACCGCGTTCCGCAGCGTCCTCGTCACGTGGTCCTGGCCCACGACGTCCCCGAAGGACTGCGGGCGATAGCTGCGGTAGAGCGACTGGTACGCCATGGGTGTCTCTTCCGGCCTCCTGCTCAAGCGGGCGAACGCCCGCACGGAGAAGTATACAGGGGTGCTGTGACGCTGGAGCAGCTGCACCAGGGTGGCACACGACGAGACCGGCGCCCCGCGCCGGACCCCGGACACCCGCCAGTGACCGCTTATGGCTGCTGCCTTCCGGCCCTGACCAGGTTCACGGTGTTGCGCCGTCCGAGGCCCGGCGCGAGGCGCCGACCGATTTGGAAGTGTATCACCCCGGCGCCCGAACGCCTGCGAGCAGCGCCGCGGGGAACATACCGAGGCAGGAGCCACCCGTGTCGACGACCGATCGGACGGATATGCCCAGCGACTACACCGGCGCGACGACGGATCCGACCCGCCGGTTCCTGTGGCGGATCACCACCCTGCTCGTCCTCACGGGCATCGCGGCCCTCGCCGGCACCTATCTTCTCTCCGACGGCATGATCCAATCCCAGGCGCTCGCCAGCGCCCGGTCCATCGCCGACCTCGTCGCGGCGCCCCGCTCTTGGGACGCGCTGCACGGCGACGTCGTCTGGGTGATCAAGGACGCGGGGGTGCAGACGGACCCGTGGCTCGTGCGTATCGGGCTGTCCGCGGACGCGACGGCCACCGGTGGTCGCGTGTTCACGATCCGCGACCCAAGGCACGCGCCAGACGCGATCTCCGCGGCGTTGAGCGCCGCCGGCGGGGCGACCTTCCGCTTGACGAGCGTGCAGCCCGTCGACCCGAAAGACGCCCCTGACGTCTGGGAGGCCGCGTCCCTGGCGTCGTTCGCCGCCGGTACCACCGAAGCCTGGACCTCGACCACCGCGAGCGGGACTCCCGTCCTGCGCTACATGCGACCGATCATGACGGACACCTCATGCCTGACCTGCCACGGGCTTCAGGGCTACCGGGGAGGAAACGTCCACGGTGCGATCACCGTGACGGTCCCCCTCGCCCAGCAGCAGCAGCGGGAGCTCGTCAACCTCGGATTGATCGCGGGGATCGGCCTCGTGTCCATGGCGCTGGTATGGATCTCGGTCCTCGGACTCGTCCGCGAGATGAGTCGACGGCTGAAGGCCGCACAGGCGGCGCTCGTCGAGGCGGCGACCACGGACGAGCTCACCCAGGTCGCCTCACGCCGCCAGACCATGGACCGGCTGCGTGAGGAGATTGAACGCTCGCGACGCTCCGGACGACCACTCTCGCTCGTGATGGCCGACATCGACCACTTCAAGGCGGTCAACGACACGTACGGCCACGGCGCCGGGGACCTCGTGCTCAAAGAGGTGGCGGCGCGCATGGCCGGCGGGCTGCGGCCCTACGACCTCCTGGGCCGCATCGGCGGCGAGGAGTTCCTCATCATCGCGCCGGACACCGACATCGACGGGGCCCTCGCGATCGCCGAGCGCGCGCGGGGGCTCGTCGCCGGAGACCCGATCGGGATCGGGGACCGCGCGGTGGTCGTGACCGGGAGCTTCGGCGTCACGCTGATCGATCCCGTGGAGCCCGTCGCCCTCGATCGGTCGCTCGCGCGCGTGGATTCGGCGATGTACACCTCGAAGGAGATGGGGCGCAACCGCGTCACCGTGTTCCGGCGCGAGACCGAATAGCCACGCCCCCGGGTATCGTCTACCGAAAACGCACCAGCGAGAAGGGCCACCCGCCATGTACCTCGAGAGCAGCGCGTACCGCGACGGAGACACCATGCCGGCCCGTTTCGCGACCCGCCAGGTCGAGGGTGGCACGGGCGCTTCGGTCCCTCTGGCGTGGGGAGATGCGCCAAGGGAGACCCGCTCGTTCGTGGTCGAGATGATCGACCACCACCCCGTCGCCCACGAGTGGCTGCACTGGCTCGTCGTCGACATACCGGGCGGCGAGCGCGAGATCGCGGAGGGCGCATCGGCGAGCGCAGCGATGCCTGCGGGCGCGATGGAGCTCGCGAACCAGGCTGGCAGGATCGGCTACGGCGGCCCACAGCCGCCCGTCGGGAGCGGCGTCCACGACTACGAGGTCACCGTCTTCGCGCTCGACATCCCCCGCCTCGGGGTGGCTCCGGAAGCCACGCTCGAAGAAGTGACCTCGGCGATGAGAGGACACGCCCTCGGCCGCGCATCGCTGACGGGTCGCTTCGGCCGCTGAGGTCGCCACGGACGTCGCGACCTCAGCCGAAGCGCACGCAGCGCATCGACACGCTCCCCACATCGATCCCCGTGTGGGTGAAGGCCAGCGCGTCGCTATCGCGGCGCAGCGCCGCGGCGTAGAGCAGCGGCAGATAGTGCTCGTTCGTGGGGACTGCGAGCGACGCGACGTATCCGAGCTGCTCGTAGTCGATGAGCGCGTCGTCGTCGCGCGCCTCGAGACGGTCGCGGACCCATTCGTCGAACTCGATCGCCCACGGGTAGGACTCCGCGTCCTCGTCCCAGCGCATCGCACGCAGGTTGTGGACGATGTTTCCGCTCCCCACGATGAGGACGCCCCGGTCGCGCAATGACGCGAGCCGCGAGCCGACCTCGAAGTGCTCGGCCGGCGAGGCCGCGGCGTCGAGCGACAGCTCCACGAGCGGCACGTCGGCGTCGGGATAGATGTGGTGGAGGATCGCCCAGGACGCGTGGTCGAAGCCCCAGGTGTCGTCGCAGGCGCCTCCGGCCAGCACCGCGATCTCGCGCGCAAGGGTAGGGGCGCCTGAAGCCGGGTACTGCATGGCGTAGAGCTCGGGCGGGAAACCCATGAAGTCGTGGATCGTGCGGGGGTTCGGCGTGCAGGTCGTGCGGGTCCCGCGGGTCAGCCAGTGCGCCGAGACGACCAGGATCGCCGTCGGCCGCGGGAGGTCGCGACCGAGCGCTGCCAGGCTCCGCGTGAAGTTGTTGTCCTCGACCGCGTTGGTGGGAGACCCGTGTCCCACGAACAGGACGGGCATCGGCGCCACATCGGCGCGCAGAGGTCTCGTGTCGCTCATGCCCATGCCTAGAGCAACGCCCGTGCCCTGACCCCGGCGGTGCGCCTTCGGGACCGTCGCGGTACCCTAGGCGCATGGCCATTCCGGACGCCCCCCTGCTCCAGCTTCGAGACTGCGTCGTCGCTCGCGACGGATGCGCGATCCTGTCCGTGGACGACCTGACCTTGGCGGAAGGCGAGCACGTCGCGATACTCGGGCCCAACGGCGCCGGGAAGTCCACGCTCATCCGCCTTCTGACCCGCGACGTCCGTCCGATCGCGCATGACGACGGGTCCGCTGCGGTGACGCTGCTGGGCCGCGAGCGGTGGGACCTGCTCGATGCGCGCCGTCACATGGGGATCGTCTCGAACCAGCTTCAGGAGACGTACGCGGTCGGCGTGACCGTACGCGACGCCGTGACCAGCGGCTTCTTCGGATCCGTCGGGCTCTACCGCCACCAGCACGTCACCCCCGCGATGCTGGACAAGACCGCCGAGCTGCTCGCGTTGCTGGGCATCGAGAACATCTCTGCCCGCATGATGGACACCCTGTCCACGGGCGAGGCGCGGCGCGCGCTCATCGCGCGGGCCCTGGTGCACGATCCCGAGGTCCTCGTCCTCGATGAGCCGACCGACGGCTTGGACCCCCAGGCGCAGTGGCACGTCCTGCACGCGGTGAGCGACATCGCGCGCGCGGGGCACGCGGTCGTTCTCGTCACGCACCACGTCTCCGACATCGTCCCCGAAGTGACGCGCATCGTCATGCTCAAGGACGGGCACGTCCTGCGCGACGGTGACAAGCGCGACCTCCTGACGGGAGAGGCGATGTCGGCGCTGTTCGACATCCCTGCGAGCGTCGAGGAACGCGACGGCTGGTACCGGCTCTGGTGAGCGCGGACGCGGATGGATCCCTGTCCGCACAGTCCGCAGATTCCTCCTAATCTTTCGCTCACCGACTCCCGATATACAGAATGTGGACACCGCGCATGCGGTGTGCGGCTGCATCGGGAGCATGACAGGGATCGAAATGGCTACTGCGGGGCAGGTCAGGCACTATTGCGAGCGGTGCGGCACGGAGCTTCTTCCGGCCGACCCGGCTCCGCTGTGCGCCACCTGCTGGCTCGCCGAGGGCGCCGTCATGGTCGTTCCGATGATCGACTCGATCAACGGCGTCCGCGTTCGCGGAGTCACCGACGGATCGGGACCGCGCCACTACGCCGCCCGGCACACGCCCTTGCACAACGAGGTCCGGCCCGCTGCGCACCCGCGCCGGCGACTCGCCGTGGCGTCCGTGCTGTGCCTGCTCTCCCTCGTCGTCATGACCGCCTCCGCGCCGAGCACGTTCGCCTCCTCGGCACCCTCGGAACCGCTCTACACGGGCACCGTCACGCTGAACAAGAGTGCCGACGCGTGTCTCGCCAACCTGTGGAAGCTGATCGCCGACAAGTCGGAGGGTCGCCCGAGCGCGTCCGACGTCGTGTGCCCGGCCTCCGGGAAACCGTACGTCTACACCCAGTACCAGGGCGTCACCACGATCTCGTGCCCCGACCCGGCCCGTCACGGAGCCGTCAGCATCTCGGTGCGCTCCGACACGAAGGTGCCGGTGGCACGATGAAGCGCCACAACGACTCGGGCATGAGCGCCCTCGACCTCGTGACCGTCCTGCTGGTCATCGCCGCGCTGGCCAGCATCACCGTGCCGATCTTCCTCTCGTCGAACCAGAGGGTCCAGGCGGCGGTGTGCGCGTCCAACCGCGCCGCGATCGAGGCCCGCGCGGTGTCGTACCAGAAGCTCAAGGGCGTCTACCCGACGACGATGGCCGAGCTGGTCGACAAGGCCTACTTCGCCATGATCCCGCAGTGCCCGGGACACGGCGTCTACGTGTACAACTCGGTCGCGACAGGCGGAGACGGCGAGGTCTACTGCTCGGTGCACTACGCGGGCAAGACGGCAGGCACGACGTCCCAGCCGCCGGTGGCCTCGGCCGCCCCGACCCCCGCCCCGACCGCGAGTGCCGACGGCCTCTAGCCCGGCACCCGCGTCCTCCCGCACGTCCTTCGACCGGAATCCGCCACCTGCGCAGGTCGGAGCGCTGGTCACCGACCTCCTCGTTATTCGTCTCCTGACCCCGATCTGCCGCCAGGGGTATCGCCGCCGCGACTGCGAATGCGTAGGATTGGGAACAACGGCTGTGGGACGGGCGCCGCGAGCGGCGGCTGCGTCCCGAATCCCGGCACATCCGGCACGTCTTGGCAGGAGGTTCCCATGAGAGAGATCCTGTACGTCGATATGTCGACACTCTCCATCGAGCGCAAGCCGCTCCCTGAGAAGTGGCATCGTTACGGCGGTCGCGCGCTCACCGACGCGATCGTGTACGACATGGTTCCCCCGACCGCCGACCCTCTGGGTCAGGAGAACGTCCTCGTCTTCGCACCGGGCCTGCTCAGCGGCACGACCACCCCGAACGGCGGCCGTCTCTCCGTAGGCGCCAAGAGCCCGCTCACGGGCGGCCTCAAGGAGTCGAACTCCGGCGGTCAGGCCGCTCACGGCCTCGGCAAGCTGAAGATCGCTGCAATCGTCGTCACGGGCAAGCCGGCCGACCCCGACGCTCGGTACATGCTCACGATCGAGGCCGACGGCTCGGCCAAGCTCGACCGCGTCGACGCGTGGGCGGGCATGCAGAACTACGCTCTGGCCGACGCCATCAAGGCGCTGCGCCCCGCGGACGACCGCTACTCCACGATCACCAACGGCCCCGCCGGTGAAGCCGGCCTCAAGGCCGCCGGCATCGCGGTCTCGGACATGAAGGGGTACCCGAACCGGTTCGCCGGTCGCGGCGGCCTCGGCGCGGTCATGGGCTCCAAGGGCCTGAAGGCCATCGTCGTCTCCGACAAGGGCCTGCCGTACCTCGAGCACGCCGACAAGGCAGCCTTCAACGCGGCGATGAAGCGGTTCTCGACCGCGCTCACCACTCACCCCGTCTCGGGGACCGGCCTGCCGACCTACGGCACCAACGTCCTGATGAACATCCTCAACGAGGCGGGCGGCCTTCCCACGCGCAACTTCTCCACCGGTCAGTTCGAGGACGTCGAGGGCGTTTCCGGCGAGAAGCAGCGCGAGGTGACCCTCGAGCGCGGCGGCAACGTGAAGCACGGCTGCCATACCGGTTGCGTCATCCAGTGCTCGCGCTACTGGGTCGACAAGGACGGCGCCTATGTGACCAAGGGCCCTGAGTACGAGACCGCTTGGGCGTTCGGCACCGACTGCGGCATCTCCGACATGGACGTGGTCGCTGAGCTCGACCGGATCTGCGGCGAGTACGGCCTCGACACCATCGAGATGGGCAACACGCTGGCGGTCTACATGGACTCCGGCGCGATCGCGTTCGGGGACGGACCTGCTGCCATCAAGGCGCTAAAGAGCGTCTTCGAGGGCGGAGCGCCGGGCAAGATCATCGGCGACGGCGCTGAGGCCGTCGGCATCAAGTTCGGCGTCGCGCACATCCCGGTGGTCAAGCACCAGGCGATGCCGGCGTACGAGCCGCGCGCGGTCCAGGGCATCGGCGTCACCTATGCGACGTCGACCCAGGGCGCCGACCACACCGCCGGCTACACCATCACAGCCAACATCCTAGGTGTCGGCGGCACCGTCGACCCGCTCAAGACCGAGGGCCAGTCCGACCTGTCGAAGAACCTGCAGATCGCGACCGCGATGCTCGACTCGCTCGGTCTGTGCATCTTCGTGGCCTTCCCGGTGCTGGACATCCCCGACGCGTTCGTCGCGATCTTCGACATGACCGCCGCGCACACGGGCGACGTGTGGGACACCGACGAGCTGCTGCGCCTCGGCCGTGAGACGCTGACCTTCGAGCGCCTCTTCAACGAGGGAGCAGGCTTCACCGCCGCCGACGACCGCCTGCCGGTGTGGATGAAGACCGAGCCGCTCGCCCCGCACAACACCGTGTTCGAGGTCACCGACGCCGATCTCGACGCCGTCTTCGACTTCGTGCCGGAGACCGCCAAGGCGATGGGACTGCGGTAGCGTGATCGCAGCGTGAGTCTCGGGGGCGCCGCCGCGGATGCGGCGGCGCCCCTTCTCACACCGCGTGAAAGGATGAGCGAACGGCACGGCGTTCGCAGTGCTCAGGTCGTACAGGACCGCGCGGATCGGAAGGCCCCGATGAAAGTCGACATCGCGCTCTTCGCCTATCTGGCCGACCACCAGCCCGACGGGGTGGGGGGCCGGCATGCGCGCACCTTCGACCTGCCCGAGGGCACGACGATCGCGGACATGATCGCGAACTTGGGGCTGCCGGACCAGCCGCGGGTCGTGTTCGTCAACAACCGACACGCCGCAGAGGACTCCACGCTACACGACGGCGACAGGCTTGCGATCTTCCCTCCGGTCGCCGGGGGCTGAGGCGATGCAGCCGAGCGACCAGGAGCTGCGCGCCCGTCTTCACGCGTCGTCCGTAGCGGTCGTCGGCTGCGGTGGCCTCGGCAGCAACGTCGCCGCGATGCTCCTGCGCAGCGGGGTGCGCAACCTCACGCTCATCGACTTCGACGCCGTCGACGCCTCGAACCTCAACCGCCAGCTGTTCTTCGCCGACCAGATCGGGCGGCCCAAGACCGAGGCACTCGCCGAGACGCTGCTGCGGATCGACCCCGATGCGCACCTGACACTGCATTCGCTGCGCGTGACGGTCGAGAACCTCGTCGATCTGGTGCGCGACGCCGATGTCGTCGTCGAGGCGGTGGATCGCGCGGACACGAAGGCGATGGTCGTCAACACCTGCATGGAGGCGCTGCCGGACACTCCGCTGGTCACCGCTTCGGGACTCGCGGGGTACGGCTCGGCCAACTCGATCGCCACCGAGCGCCCGTGCGACAACCTCTACCTCGTCGGCGACCTTGAGAGCGACGTCAACGCCGGCCATCCCCTGTTCGCGTCCCGGGTCATGGTGGCCTCCGCGCACGAGGCGCACGCGGCGATCCGCCGGCTGCTCGGCTTCGAGGAGCCGTAGCGGGCCACCGTTCCCGCTCGCAAGATTCTCCGCGTTTCCCCTTGACCCTGACGTAACGTCAGGGTCTACGCTTCTGCCCGGAGGTGATCGACATGGGTCTCACGGTTGGCGAGGTCGCTTCGCTCGCATCGGTCAGCGTGCGCACGCTGCACCACTACGACGACATCGGCCTGCTCTCGCCCTCGGAGCGCTCCGAGAGTGGATACCGGCACTACGGCGATGATGATCTGGCGGCCCGGCAACAGGTCCTGTTCTTCCGGGAGCTGGGGTTCGGGCTCGGCGACATCGCGCGCATCATGCACGACCCGTCGTTCGATCACCTCGAGGCGCTGCGCATGCAGCGCCACATGCTGAAGGACAAGTCGGCGCAGCTCGGCCACATGATCGAGGCGGTCGAGGCCGCGCTCGACGCAACGGAAGGAGGCGTCCCGTTGGACGCCAAGGACATGTTCGAGGCCTTCGGGGATTTCGACCCGAAGGAGTACGAGAAGGAAGCCGAGGAGAAGTGGGGCGGCACGGACGCCTACGCGGAATCCGTGCAGCGCACGAAGCGCTACACCAAGCAGGACTGGGTCGAGATCAAGGCGGAGACCGAGGCGGTCAACACCGCCATGGCCGCGCTGATGGACGAGGGCGTGCCCGCGGGCGATCCGCGCGCCATGGACCTCGCCGAGGAGCACCGGCTCCAGATCGACCGCCGGTTCTACCCCTGCTCGCAGGAGATGCACGTCGGGCTGGGCCAGATGTACGTCACGGACCCGCGCTTCATGCAGAACTACGAGACGGTCCACATCGGACTCGCGCAGTACATGTACGACGCCATCCAGGCGAACGCCGCACGCGCGAAGTAGCGTCGACTGTCTGCCGTGGAGGCCCCGGTCCCGGCACGGGATGGGGGCCTCCGTGCGTCCCTCACCGCATCTCCATCTCACGACCTCGCGGAAGCGGCCGCCTATGCCGATACGGGAAAGATGGCGCGCTCGCGCACACCCTCGACGGCCACCTGGTGTTCCTCAACGACACGGTGGCGGAGCGTCTCGGATACACGCGCGATGAGTTCGCCGAGCTCGGTCCCTACGGGTGGGTCGAGGACGACAGCCTGTCGCTCGTCCCGTCTCGCCTTGCGCTCATCCGCGAACGGGACTCGCTTCTGTTCTCCTCCGCCGGCGCCCCCAAGGACGGCTCCGCGATGTACACCGAGGTCGACTCCAAGGTGGTGGACTTCCGAGGCGCGGAGCTCGTCGTGTCGGTCATCCGCGACATCACCGAGCGCGTGCTCGCCCACGAGCAGATACGCCATCTCGCGTTCCACGACCGTCTCACCGGCCTCGCGAACCGCACGAAGCTCGAGGACGATCTGCGAGCGGCCCCCACGGCGGCGGACAGGCATGATGCCCTGGTGGGCGTCATCTACCTGGACCTCGACGACTTCAAGCCCATCAACGACGAGCTCGGACACGCGGTGGGAGACGACGTGCTTCGCGTGGTGGCGACCCGGATGCGATCCTGCGTGCGCGAGCGCGACACGGTCGTCCGGCTCGGCGGGGACGAGTTCCTCGTGCTCGTTGCGCGGCTCGGGCACCATGACGACCTCGCCGTCGTCGCCCGGAAGCTGGACGGCTGCATCGCGGAGCCGATACCGATCGAGGGACACCCCGACGCCCGTGTGACCACGAGCGCCGGGCTCGCGACCTACACACCCGGCGAGTCCGCCGAGGACCTCATGAACCGCGCCGACCACGCGATGTACCGCGCCAAGCAGGCCGGGGTCGCGGGATGGGAAGCGTTCCTCGAGGAGGAGTGAGGGCGCTACCTGATGGCCGTGAGCATGACCGCCGCGAGCGCGAGGGCGACTCCGGCGCGCTGCACCGGCCGCAGCCTCTCCTTCAACACGACGCGCGCGAGCAGGATCGTCACCACCGGGTAGAGCGAGCCGAGGACCGACGCCACCGCCAGCGGGCCGACCCGGATGGCCGTGAGCATGGTGACGTTCGCGGCGGCATCCAGCGCGCCCGCGCCGTAGGCCGAGGCCCGCGCGTCGGGCGCCAGGGTCACGTGCCCTCGGCGCGCGAACGTGACCGCCATGAGCAGCGCCACCGACACCACGCGCGCGGCGAGCAGCGGCATGAGCCCACTGGTCTTCGCGGCAAGCGAGAAGAAGATGAAGCACCCCGTGAACCCCACGCCCGCGAGCACCGCAAGCGCGATCGCCCGTGAGGGCATCTCCGCGCGCTCCTCGGGATCTCCCGACGCACTCACGATGACGATGGCCACGAGGGCGATCGCGAGACCCACGAGGCTGAGCGGACGGAGCGCCGTCCCGCGGAGCAGGTCGTAGAGGGCCGGAAGCGACCCCGACAGCGCCGCTGTGAGCGGTGCCACCACGCCCATGCGCCCGACGGCCAGCGCACCGTAGAGGGCCGTGACGCCGATGCCTCCGGCCACACCCGCGGCCGCACCCCACGCCAGGTCGGCGACGCCGAACGGGGACGGGAACACGACGACCGCGACAGCCATGATCGCCAACCCGATCAGGTGCGCGTTCGCGGTGACCGCGAACGCGGAATCGCGGCGGCTGGCCAGCCCCCCGAGGAAGTCGGAGCAACCGAAGAGAAGCGAGGTCACACTCGAGAGCAGGATGGTCAGCATGCGTCCGATGGTAGCAGCCGGACAGCTGCAGCGGGCGCCGCCGCTCTCGCCGCGCCGTCCGGGCGATGGAGCCGACCGCTCGACCTAGCCCGCTCCGCCCCCGCCGCCGCCTCCCCCTCC
>Ga0209638_1000616_pt1 | contig 23436 bp, 25 predicted proteins | sample BarGraNGADG00211_FD_184490 | JGI IMG/M metagenome (GOLD analysis project Ga0209638, IMG submission 184490) | Arctic peat soil microbial communities from Barrow, Alaska - Barrow Graham LP Ref core NGADG0002-211 (SPAdes) (version 2) | ecosystem: Environmental > Terrestrial > Soil > Wetlands > Peat...
TCTCCCTCAGCCGCAGCAGCCGCCGGAGCGGCAGTTGGCGGCAAAGTCGATGCCGATCTCGGTGCTCACGAGCGTGGCGGTCTCGCGGCAGATCTCCTCGAACGCAGTCTGCGCGGCGAGGTATTCGGCGACGGTCGGGAACGCGAGCACCGCCGCCTGGAACCCTTCGAGTTGGGCCTGTTGGGCCGCGTCGAGGGTCCCGAGCCTGATCTCCAGCTGCAGCTCGGACTGGCAGCCGTTGAAGGCTTGGATCGCCTCCTGCGCCGCGTCGTCCGCGCCCAGGGCGGCGCCGGCAGCGCGCAGCCGGACGAACTCGGGACTTCCGCGCAGGGCCGTCCCGAAAGTGCCCGCGGACAGGAAGACCTGGGTCTCGGCCGTCCGCGGGGCGGCCTCCGCCGCGACGGCGGGGTCAACTGATTGGAGTGTCATGACTTACCTCCCTCAGGCTACGAGCGACGGGATAGTGAAGAGCCGACCGACGAGGTCGCGAACACGATCGAGTCCGAAAACCTCGGTTGCGATGAGCGGCACCTGGAGGACCGGCACATCGAAGCGGCTGTTGATTTCGCCGATGTGGCGCTGCTGCATCTCGTAACGGGCCCGAGCATAGGGCGTCTCGCAGACGTTCTCCGAGAGGACCATGTTCGCCACCACGAGACCGAGCGGGATGCCGACGGTCCCGAGTTCGCGGATCGCACGTTCAGCCTCGACGATCGGCGTTGCCTCGGGATACATGACGAAGGCGAACGTGCTCTGCGCGGGGTCGCGCATCATGTCGATTACCCGGCCGAAGCGCGCCTTGGCAACGTCATCCGCAGCGGTCGCCTCGACCGAGGCGAAGATCTTGACGTCGATCTGGCGGCTCCAGTCGATCGGGAGCTCCAGCAATCGCAGCGTGTGCCCGGTCGGAGCCGTGTCGAAGACGGTCACGTCGTAGGTGTCGCCGCTCGCCAGTTCGATGAACCGATCGAACGCGGCCATCTCTTCTGTGCACGGCGAGTCGAGCTCTTCGCGCATGCCGACGATCGCCTCAGGGCTTCGACCACGGGCCACGGCGTCGGCGATGATCCGATCGGTGTATGCGACGGCGGCGGCCTTGGCGTCCACATTCGCGGCCCAAAGCCCCTCGACGCCGGCGACCGGCGCTGGTTCGGAGCCCACGGTGGCACCAAGAACGGCGCCGATGTGCGCCGCGGGATCGGTTGTGACGAGCAGCGTGCGGTGTCCAAGGCCCGCCAGCCAGACGGCCGTCGCGCACGAGACGACGGTCTTGCCGACACCGCCCTTGCCCGCGAAGAAGATCGTGCGTGGTCGGCCGGTCTGAAGAAGCGTCGCGAACGCGGCGTCGGTGTCGGTCGATCCTACTTGCGTCGAGTGGCTGGCTCCGGTCGTTCCGAAGACAGGTCGGACGGCGCCTTGATCACTGAGAAGTGGCGCGAAGGCTCGCAGCCTTGCGATGCCGCGCACCTCGCCATCGAGCAGCGGCACCTGCCGCGTCGGCATCGGGAGCTGTCGCGCGATCTCGGCGAGGTGGCGCTCCTGCATCGCGATTCGCGAGGCGAAGAACGGCGAGGAGGCTTCCTCGCGCGGGATGACGCCGTTCACGATGAGTTCGGTGGTGGCGATGCCGAGCTTGGCGAGTTCCGCACCTGCTCGGCGCGTCTCGGAGATCGACGTCGCCTCCGGCTGGAGCACGAAGACGAAGCGGGTGAGGCTCGGGTCTCGGAGGGCGGCGAGGGCGCGCTCGTATTTCGCCTTCGCATCGGCGATCGCCGCGGCCGGCCCGATGCACGTCTGACCCGAGCCCGCCTCGGCCTCGGAGATGCTCCTGGTCCAGGCCTCGGGGAGTTCCAGCAGTCGGACGGTGTGGCCGGTCGGTGCCGTGTCGAAGACGATGAGATCGAAGCCCGCCGGCGCGGCGGCCTCGGCCGGAGCGGTCGGATCCAGGAAGTCGGCGAACCGATCGAACGCCGCGATTTCGGCCGTGCAAGGCCCGGCCAGCTGCTCCTCCATGACGTGGACGATCTCGGGCGGGAAGATCTCGCGGATCGGGGCGAGAGTGCGATCGGTGTATTCGGCGGTCGCCTTGTCGGGGTCGATCTCCATTGCCCACAGGTTCGGCACGCCGCCGATGCGGGTGACCACGTGGCCGATCGGCTGCTCGAAGACATCGGCCAGGTTCGAAGCCGGATCGGTCGTCACGATGAGGACCCGGCGGCCTGCGTCGGCTTCGGCGACCGCGGTGGTGCAGGCCATCGTGGTCTTTCCGACGCCTCCTTTGCCGGAGAAGAAGAGGAACTCGGTCACGGTATGTGCGGATCCTTTCGACGAGGACAGTGCGAGAGGGACGATGGGGGCTGTTCAGCCCGCAGCGGCAAGCGCCGCGTGCAACTCGTCGAGCGTCGGGTATGCGCCTGTCTTGACGATGCGACCGCGGACGACGGTGATCGGCAGCACCTCGAGCTGGCGCGCCTTGATGGCCTCGTATACCTCGCGGTTGCGCATGAATGCCTGCGGATCAGTCGTCATCATGTGTCGCGTGACGGCGAGTCCCTCGGCTTGGAGTGCGACGATCGTCTCTCCGAGATCGAGCAGCGTCGTATCGAGGACCGGCCCGCATAGCCCCGTGGGGCAGCAGAGCGGCGGGTCGAAGACCTCGACGTCGATCGCGGTGGCGGTGGCGGTGGCGGTGGGCGTGGTGGTTTCGGTCACGAGACACGTTCCTTTGTTGCGCTGACGGGCACGGCTGTCGCAAGGCGCTCGGCGACCTCGCGTTCGATGGCGGAAGCGCGAAGTTTGCCGCCCGTGAATCTGGCGTCTCCATCGATGGCGACGATCGGCAGAGCCGCACCATCGGCTACTAGGGCCTCGATATCGGCGTGCTCCGCCATCTCGGGGCTGAAGAGATCGGCATACTCGAAGCGCACTTCGGACCCGAACCGCTTGGCCAGGCGCGAATGCACCAGCTCCGCGGCAGCTCGCCAGGTCTCTGTGCTCGGGCAACCAGCTGAGGATGGCAGCCCGACGATGAGGACATCGCAGCTCATGAGCGGGCTTCTGGGAATGCGGCGAAGGTGGGCAGACTCGAGGCGACCGGCCGAGAGGCCCGCTCGGGGCCGCAGTCGGAGCACAGGCAAGAGGCGGCCGTCTCATCGGTCGGGGTGAGGAGGCTGGTGACGGCAGCACGCAACCGCTCAAGGGCCGCGAGGTCGAGGGAGTAGTAGACCCAGCGGCCACTCCGGCGTTCGCGCAACAGGCCGCTCTCTCGGAGCGTGCGCAGGTGGTGAGAAACCAGGGCGGGGCTGAGGGCGAGCTTGTCTCCGACGTCGCAGACGCAATGTTCCCCGTGGCCGAGGAGAGCGACGATCCGAGCGCGCGTGGGCTCCGCAATCGCCTGGAGGCCGCCCATGGCCTCGGGGTCGAGTGCTGGCGCGGGCGGGTTGGACAACTTCGTCTTCACGCCGTCATTCTAACAGACGTTAGTACAACGTGAGTTTGTGTATTACCGGGTGGAGGCGGGTTCATCGACCGGCAGCATCCCGGGGTTCGGTGCGGACTGGCACCGGACGTTGCTGACAACTGGTGTCAACGCGAGCGTGACAACTTCGTGGGTCCCCTACACGGCTTCCTAACCAAAGGAGTTCGATCCGCGGTGGAGGCCGGGTTGCGAGCCTCAGCGAGGCAGCGCCCTGTTCGCCCGTATCCATTCGAGCCAGTGGCGCTCGGCTCCGATGGTGGTTGTCGTACCGTGGCCGGGCAGCACCTTCAGCCGGTCGTCCAGGCCGACCAGGCGGCTCAGCGACCCCGCCATCTGCTCCTCGGACCCGCCGGGGAGATCGGTCCGGCCCCACGATCCCGCGAACAGCGTGTCACCCGAGAGCAGCAGACCGTTCGTGCGGTCGAGCAGACAGACCGAGCCCTCGGTGTGTCCCGGCGTGTGCAGGATCTCGAGGTCGATCTCCCCGAACTTGACTCGGCCACCCTCGGCCAGTTCCACCGCCGGAACGCTGGGCGGGATGGGAAACGGCGCGAAGAGCGGCTGCGGGTGCAAGAGCATCTCGCGGTCGAGCGGATGAACGGCGATGCGAGCTTCGTCCCCGGCCTGGCGATCGTGTGTCCAGGCCTGCACAGCCGCGTTGTCGCCCACGTGGTCCCAGTGGCCGTGGGTGGACACGATCAGCTTCAGCCGCCAGCCGCGCTCCTCGAGGATGCCGCCCAGCCAGGCAACCGATGGTGTCGCCGTGTCGATTGCGATCGCTTCGCGCGTGCGAGAGTCAGCGAGGACATAGACGTTGGTCGCGATCGGTCCGACCGTCCGGCTGAGCAACTCCATGCTCGGAGACTAGCACGGTTTCGAGGCCATCCTGCCGGCCACCAACTTATCAGGCCAGGTCCCAGTCGATCGGCGGCAGACCGCGACTCACAAGCTCGGCGTTGACACGGCGGAACGGAGCGCTTCCGGTGAAGCCCTTGGCCGACAGCGGCGACGGATGCGCGGACTTGACCACTATGTGGCGGCTTCGGTCGATCTTCTGGCCCGCGGCCTTGGCCGGCTCACCCCACAGCAGGAACGCCACAGTGGTCGGCCGCTCGGCCAGCACCGCAACGATCGCGGCGGTGAAAGCCTTCCACTGGCGCCGGTGGCTGTTCGGCTGCCCCTCTCGCACGGTCAGGGCCGTGTTCAGGAGCAGCACCCCATGCCGCGCCCACGGCTCGAGCGTTGCTTCGGTCGGGACCGGATGGCCAAGGTAAGTCTCGAGCTCCTTGACGATGTTGACGAGAGACCGCGGCCGATCGACTCCAGCGCGGACCGAGAACGCGAGACCACTCGCCTGGCCCGGTCGGTAGTAAGGGTCCTGGCCCAGGATCACTGCTCGGACCTGGTCCGGTGGCGTCAGGCGCAGAGCGGCGAACACGTCCTCGTCCGGGGGAAAGACCGTGGCCCGGGCTCGCTCCACGAGCACGAACTCGTCGAGCTTCTTGAGGTCGGCGTCCGACAGCCGGGAGCCAAGGGCGGATCGCCACTCGGCGGGGAGGGTCTGCATCATGCCCGCGAGTGTACGCGCCCGATGCGGTCGCACCGTGCACCGCCACCATCGCCGGGTCGCGCCCGTTCTTCCTCCGATCGCGCAGACGTGAAACCGGTCGTCCGTTCCGCCTAAACCGCCGGGCGAGGTCCGGGAGGGTCTGCTCCTAGCTGCCCTAAATCACGAGCGGCGTCACGGAAGGACGTTCACCAGGCAGGTCGGGCCGCCGTCGGCGAGCGCGAACTCGTCGAGCTCGAGTTCGTGAACTGCCAGTCCAGTCTCGCGCAGGAGCCGCGCGGCGGTCGGGTTTCCCGAGGCGAGGAACGCGTGCCCGCCGACCACGAGGACGTTGGCCCCCAGCAGTTCGTCGTCGGGCAGCAGCAGGCGGCGGACCTCGCGGGGCGGTGCCGCGTCGGGGCCAGCCGTATCGAGCGAGGCGAAGCCGGCAGCCGTGCCGATGAGCGTGTCCAGCGCGACGGCCGTGACGGCCGTGGCGAGGTGAAGGCGATCCGTCACCGGGCACAGAAAGGGCCGGTAGCCGAGCGATCGGGCGGCGTCGGCGAGCACGCGGGCGCCGAGGACGTTGGTCCGGGCGCTCAGGCCGATCGCGATGCGGTCGCCGAAGATGACCACGTCGCCACCCTCTAGCGTCCCGGGGTCCTCCACCGGAACGACGCGCACGCCGGCCGGCAGGCGGTCAAGTGCCACCCGAAGGACGGAATCGACCTCCGGCCGGCGCGACGCGAGGGCAGGTCGCGCCACCACAACCGCCGGCGATCGATCCGGCAGGACCGGCGCCAGCGCGACGAGCGTATCCGAGACGAACGTGGCGTCGGGGAGATCCGGCTCCTCGGGAAGACGCAACAGCGCCAGTCCGGCGTCTTCGAGCGCCGCGCAGAACGCCGCGTGCTGCGCGTGAACCCGTGAATCGTCGATCCGGTGGCGGCCGGGATGGGTCGAGATCGCGTCGTGGAAGGCAGGGCCTGGCGGCCGGACGATGACAAGCATTCGCGCATCGTAGCGGTCTGGGGCAGGGGGACGCCGCCCGGCAACGAGCGCATACCCCAAAGACGCTCGCTTCTACGCGCCCCGGAGCCAGCCCGCTCGAGCCTCGTCCGGCGACAGCTGCGCCAGGAGACCCAGCAGCGGCACCGCGGCGGCAAACGTGGCCGCCAGGGTGTCGGGGAGGTCCGGCGACAGAGCCTCGTCGTCGGACAGGCGGCGCCCGAAGGTGACGTCCTTGAGCCTGAGCAGCTCGGCGCCCGGGTGGTCGGGCGAGAAACCGGTAGGCACCCGCTTTAGTCGATCCCCGCTCACCTCGCCGAACGTCGCTACGAACTCGGGGGCGTCGAGCACGGCTCGCACGGTCCCGAGATCGGCGTCGATCGCGTGCCGCCAAGCCGCTAGCTGGGCCGGCTCGGGGTGCCACATCCCGCCGCCCGCGAACATCTCGCCGGGCTGGAAGTGGAAGTAGCCGCCGACGCCACTCCCTTCTCCGGTCCACGGGAAGCTGGCCGACACGTGGCTCTTGTACGGCGACTTGTCGGCCGAGAACCGGACGTCACGGTAGATCCGGAACGGCGATCGCGAGTCGGCGCGGAGCGGCAAGCCGGCCGCCTCGAACCGCGGGGCCAGGGCGACGCACAGCGCCTCGAGCGGTTCCTTCAGCAGGCGCTCGTATTCACCCTTGCGAGGCTGGAACCAGGAGCGTTCGTTGTGCATGGCCAGGTCGGCCAGGAACTGGATGGCGTCGCGCGAGAAGCCGGTGAAGGGCGCAGCAACGGCCATGAGCCACCTCGCGATGACGATGAGCGGACGACAAGCGACGCCATGTTCTCACCGTTGGTCGCAGCCGGACGGGACCGGCCCGAACTGCCCGACGGACGGGACTGCAGACAGTCGCCGCTCGCCTACGAATCGGCCGCGGTCGCCGGCCTCAACACTGCGTCGTATTCGTCGAGACGCAGTAGGTGATCCCGGCCTTGCCGGTGTATGGATCGATGAATGCTTTCGCCGTGGTCCGGTCCGTCTCTCCGCGATAGACGTCGAGCCACCAGACCGGGTACGCGTTCAAGAACTCGTAGTCGAGGTTGATCCCGCTCCAGGTGCTCTTGGGCTGCTCGGCAAGCCATTTGGCGAACGTCGGGTCCGCCAGCACGGCGTCGACGGCCTGGCCCTTGCTCACCATCTTGGGCGTCTGCCCGACGACTTCGATCTTCGCGGTCACGTTGAGCTGGCCGATTGTCGCCCCTGGTCCATACCCCTCTTCCTCGTGTTGGTACACGTAGGTGGGCGGATATCCGAGTGGACCCATCAGCGCGATCGTCAACGGCACGTCTCCGGGCAGGGCCGGGACGCCGCTTTCCAGTTCTGCCGTCCAGACCAGCTTGCTCTCGAAAGTCTGGCCGGGCCGGAGCTTCCACGACATTCCCATTGCCATGGACTGGTCCGTTGTCCCCACGCCGTTGCTGCACAGGACCCCGGAAGTTCCGATTTCCTCGGCGTAACTTGTTTGCCTGACCACAGTAGGCGATTCGCCGGGCACGCCACCGCTGCCCAGAGCAGCTGCCTTGAGGTCGGCCTCGATGCCCGTCCAGCTCCTACCGGCCGGTTCGAGCGGCAGTGGCACGGCAGCGTCCATCTCGACTGTCCCTGGGCACGGCGCGAAGTAGGTAGCCGGGCTCGATCGGTCGTTGTGAACCGTGACGTCGATGGCGACCTTGCCGGCGGGCTCGACTCTCGTTCGATCGAAGACCACCGTGATCGAAAGGCCGTCCTGGGTTGCGGTCAGGGTCTGGCCCCGGGTCGCGGTCGGAGTCGCAGTTGCGCCGGGAGTGACGGTCGCACTCGACGTCGGCGCCACCGACGGGCGCCGAGATCCCGGGCCGAGCACCACGGCAACGAGAACGACCGCGGCGCCGATCCCGACCAAGGAACCCGCGCCCGCCATTCGGAGCCTGGTCGGCCGCCTGACCGGCCTCGCTTGGTCCAGGTTTCGTTCGCACCAATGTTCCGGTCTCGAAATCAGTCGCTCGCCCGCGGCAAAGCAACGCCCCAAGCCGCTCCAGATCTCGTCGTCGGAAACGTCGTGTGTCATTTCCAAAGCTCCGGATGAGTACGCAGTTTCGCAATCGCACGCGAGACGAGCGTGCGGAACCCGGATGGTGAGATGCCCAGCACGAGCGCCGCGCCTGCGTCGCCCAGGTCGTCGAGGTAGCGCAGGCTCAGCGCCTCGCGCTCGCGGGCCGACAGGATGCTTTCGAGCTGGCGCAGCCACAGCCGAAACTCGACGGCTTCGAATGCTCCGCCGTCGCCGGCCGGCTCGCGGTCGCGCTCCGGCAACGGGAGCCAGGCGATTAGGCGGGCTCGGCGGCGGCGTCCCAACACGATCCGCCGGCAGATGACCAGCAACCACGGCAGAGGCGGTCCGTTCGGGCCTTTTCCCGACTTCCAGGCTCGATACGCCCGATCGAACGTCTCCGCTGCGGCCTCCTCGGCCTCATTCGCATCGTGCAGCATCGCCAGGGCATACCAGCAGACGCGCGAATAGTTGCCTCGAACGCCGACTCGAAGTCGGCCTGGTCGAAAGCGACAGAGCCAGGGTGTGCGTCGGACTCGCCTGCCCCCAGACTCAGCCTGGGCGAGAGCGGCTGAACGTCGGCGCTCGAGACATCCTGCATTCCGCCCGTTCGAAGCCCCCTTCTGGTAACCCTCGGCCGTCACCTACAAAGATGCGCGACAGGGCAAGAATGTCCCACAAGCGCGCCGGATCCCCCGACGGACGCTCCCCTGTTGAAAGATTTGGTCAGACGTGCCGGTGCAGGTCCGATTCCGGCGAGGTCTCCGGGGCGTCGAGGTCCCGAGGCGGCTGCTCCCAACCCATCGCATCAGCCTCGCTCTTCGCGAGGTTTAGGTACACCACCTCGTTTTCGACGTTGGCGATATGGGACGCGGGAACGTACAGATTGCCGGAAAGACCGCCTCTGGAGGCGAGGATGTAGTTCTGGCCCACGTGCTCGACGGCGCCGAAGCGGCGCCCGTCGTTTCCGAGGATCGCCCAGCCGGCCTTCAGTTCCGCCATGCGCATACGCTCTCGACCTCCTCGCCTTCTACAGGCGCCTACTGTAGCAGCGGATGCGCCGGGGAACGAAAGCGACTAGATCGCGCGCATGCGGTTGTTCTTCGGGTTGTGTTCCACCTCGGCCAGGCCCAGCGCCTCCATGAGCGGTGGGACGTACATCGCGAACCGGCCGCGCATCCCCTTCTTGAGGCCGTACCAGCCGCCGACGAGGTTGTCCGGCGAGCGAGCCCAGGCTTCGACAGTCCCATCGGCCGCGGGCTTCTGCTCGTCGGCGCTGCCCAGGAGCATCCAGTCGCCACGCAGCTTCAGCATCGCGTGGAGGTCTTCGAGGCAGCGCAGCTGGTAGCGCAGGACCGTGGTCCCGACGGTACAGACGAGAGCCGGCGGGTCCGAGTCCTCGTCGCGGTACATCTGGTATTCCGAAGTGCCGCTGGGCGTCTTGAGCTGCCACGGCTGTTCCCGCGTCCCAACGCCTTGAACATCGACCGCTGCCATGTCGCCTCCTTGCGCCGTCCGAGCACCGATAGGAGCCCGCTGGACGAGCCACCGCCCTGAGACCGTACAGCCTGGATTGGCCACGCGCCCCGGCGGCTATCGGCCGATCACGTGGCGGGACGACGTGGGCCCGGAATCTGGCGTTGCTCACGCGTTTGGGACGGTCGACGAGCGGCTCGAACTCGTCGTAGCGCCCACCATTGTCCGGCTTCGCCACGGCGACACTCAGTTGGGCCGCGAATGTCGGCGAGCGGATTGACAAGCCCTGGGCGCGATGTACACAGGCGAAGTCACGCATTCATGCGACCGGGAGGCCCGTCAGTCCCCTCGCGTCTCGGCCTGAAGGAGGGTTTATGAGACGCGCCGCGGTACTCGTCATTCCTGCCCTGGTGTTCGCATTGCTGGCCAGCCCGGGTCTGACCGCCGCGACGTCCGGCACGCCCGACCAATCGAACTCGCCCACCGAAGTGAGCTGCTCGAACTACTCGTCGAGTCCTCTCGCCCAGACCTTCACGGCCGGCAAGTCCGGACCCCTTAGTGGCGTCGACCTGTGGATGGATCAGGACGGGAGCGCCGCGGTCACTCTATCCATAGAAGGCACGACGGCCGGACAGCCCGATGACACCGTCCTGGCGACTGCTTCCGCTATCCCGCCCGGCACCGGCGCCTGGGTCGACTTCACGTTCTCGTCGCCGCCCAGCGTAACGGCCGGAACGATCTACGCCATCGTGTTCAACATGCCCCGCTACTCTCATATCTGTGGTGCGGGCACGTATGCCAGCGGTCACGCTTGGGACTATGACTCAGCGTGGTTCTCGTATGGAGGGGATGCCGGGGAGTTCGCGTTCCAGACGTACGTAGACGCCGCCGCGGCGCCCGAACCCACGCCCACGCCGTCGCCGTCGCCCACGCCGGGGCGCGTGCCCACACCCACGCCGTCGCCGTCGCCCTCGCCGTCGCCGTCGCCGGTCGGGTCCGTCCAGGGCGCGACATCTGCACCGACAACTACCGCGACGCCGCCAACCACCAGCACAGCCCGATCAAGTGGCTCAACCGGTGACAGTTCGGCGATCCTCGTGGTCTTCGTCGGTCTCGCCACAGCCCCGGCCTGCGTGACCATGCGTCGTTACGGACTGACCCGCCTCTAATCACGGTTCAGCTCTCGGCATCCGCCCGAGGTCACGCCGACTTCGCCGAAGGCGCAACCTTGGTCTGAACCCGGGCATCGCTGCGCGGGTAGGATCCCGACGCTCCTTGAAGGTGGCCGAGATCGGCGGCGCAACATAGGCGCAAGATCGACCGTCGGCGGGGTGCGGACCCTCGCGGGCCTGCTTCCGTGCGGATGGAGGGCTTCGATTGGACTTTCGGAAGATGCGACGGGACCCCGTGGCCGAAGCCGGCGTGGCTGAATTCATCGCCGCGGGTGGCAGGCCTTCGACCGCATCTGATCCGAGCCTCGTCGCGCGCGCCCGATCGATCCTCGTCACCGCGTTGCCCAGCGGGGCCGTAGTCCTGTCGATCGTTACGTTCGGCGGCTACGCCATGGGCCTGCTCAAGGACAGGATGCTCGGCCACATCTTCGGTGCCGGGCCCGAGCTCGACGCCTACATAGCCGCGTTCAAGGTGCCCGAGCTGGCCCTCGACGTCCTGGTCTTCGGCGGTCTTGTGGCACCGTTCGTGCCGCTCTTCCTGGGGCTCCGAGGCGAGGCGGAGGATCAGGCTCGAGCGTTCGCTCGGACGATCCTGACGCTCGCCGTCTCCGTCATGGCGGTCACGGCGGCCATCCTGTTCGTGCTGGCCCCGCAGACGGTCAGTCTCGTGGCGCCCGGCTTCACGGGGGATCAGCGCGGTCTGTATGTCGGCCTGTTCCGAGTCATGTGCATCACGCCGGTCATCTTCGCCGCCTCGACGGTCCTGGGCGAGATCCTCGTGGCCGAGCGCAGGTTCCTCCTCTACGGGCTGGCGCCGCTCATGTACAGCGGCGGGATCGTGGCGGGAGCGTTCTTCCTGTCCGACCGAATGCCCAACGGGATGCACATCTACGGCGCGGCGATCGGAGCCGTCGCCGGAGCTTTGGCCCATCTGGGGATTCGCGTGGTCGGCATCTACCGGACCAAGTTCCGGCCCCGGCCGAGCCTGGCGCTGCGGACCAAGGGACTGGGCGAGTTCGGCCGGCTGATGCTCCCGACGATGGCCAGCCAGGTGATCATGCCGCTCACCTTCATCTACTTCACGGCCCTGGCCTCGACGCTGGAGCCGGGTTCGGTGACCGCGGTGAGCTATGGCAGCAGCTTCCAGGCGCTGCCGGTGAGCCTGATCGGCATGAGCTTCGCAATCGCGGCCTTCCCGGCGATGTCGGCGGCGTACGCCGCCGGCGACAGGCGTGGCTTCGCGCGGGTGTTCGGCATCAACTTCGCGACTATCGGAATCCTGTCCACCGGAGCCGCGCTGGGCCTGCTGGTCCTCGGCGGATTCGTGATCCGGACCATCCTGGGCGGCGGCCAGTTCGACGCGGAGGACGTCTCGCGGACGACGCTGGTGCTGGCCGTGTTCACCTTCTCGATCCCGCTCGAGAGCCTCACCAACCTGATGGCGCGCGCCTTGTACGCCACGCACAACACCCTGCTTCCGACGATTGCCGCGGTCGCCGGCTTCACGGCCACTGTCGTGTCCGCACAGGCGCTGTCGCATGAGCTGGGCCTGGCCGTGATACCGGCCTCCTATTCGATCGGAATGGGCACCAGGGTCGTGCTCCTGGCGATCGCCCTGATCCCCCGGATGGCCAGAATCGGCAGGACGGCGCCTCCGCGAGCGACGACCGAGCACCCTGCGGCCCGGCGTGTGCGTTCGGGTCGCGCAGTTCGCCAGACGGTCCGGCTGGCCTTCGTCGGCCTCGCGATCGCCGTTCTGTTCGCGGGCACTGCGTACGCCGCCCAACAGGCTCTGACCGTGGGAACCGGCCCTGAGATCACCCCTTGGGCGCGGCAACGCCAGCCCGTGATCGTGGCCGCTTCCTCGGAATCGCCTACGCCGCAGCCAAGCGCCAGCGCATCCGGCGCGTCCGGTAGCCCGTCGCCCAGCCCCTCGGCGACCAGCACCTCGTACCTATTCACGATCCCGACCGTGCCCCCCACGGCGTCGCCGACCCCCGGGCCCTTCAGCATGGACCTGTACCAGAAGGGCGACTTCGTCGGGGAGCTAAAGGACGTCTGGTGCGTGCCCGCGGCCATGCAGACGTCGATGAACATCATGGACGTTGGGGCCGACACTACCGAAGCCACTCAGCAGCGCCTGTTCGATCTGGCAGTGTCTCTTGGCGGCACGCGCAACAACGCCGCCGAACCCGAAGGCTGGGCGATGGGCCTGACGAAACTCGGCTACGGCAACTACAAGGTCGGGGCTCAGCCCACGCTCGCCGCCGCGGTCAAGCTGGTCGTCAAGCAGATACGCCTGACCATGCGGCCCGCCGAGCTTATCGTCTGGTACGGGTGGCATTCCTGGGTCGTGTCGGGGTTCGTCGCCACGGCCGATCCGGCGGTCACCGACGACTACTCCGTCGTGTCGCTCTGGATCGAGGACGTCTGGTACAACCGCCTCTCGAGCATCTGGGGCTATTCGCGGCCTCCGGACTCGAGCGTGCCCTTCAACGCCCTATCCCGCGACTACAAGATCTGGCACCAGGGCAAGATCTATCCGGGCAAGGAAGGCCAGTTCGTCTACGTGATCCCGACGTTCTGACCGCCCGTCCGATTTCTCCCGCCTCGAGCGGCTTGCCTGCTTTCTGTCTGGCTCCGCCTGGCCGAGGCGTCCCAGCTGGGCCTAGGGCGTGAGGGTATACGAGCCCTCAGCCAGGACCTTGCCGCCCGCGTCGAGGATTCTCAGCGTGTGGTTACCGATGGTCAGCGGGCCGCCCGATCCCTGGCAAACCGAACTGGCGGTGCTCGGCTCCGACAATAGCCAGGAACCGTCCGTCTGCCGCGCGAACGTACTGTCCACGGTGTCGGAGCTCTTCGTGACACCGTCGGTCTGGAAGGTGAGCATGTCCGTGGCCTGCATCGACGCCGGCAACCGCATCACCGCCATCACCTGAGTGGTCGACGAACAGCTGAAGCTGGATGGCGTGAGCGTGATGCTCCCCGATTTGGCGCTCATGCTCATGTAGGCGACGATGCCGATGACAACGGCCAGGACGACAGCGCCAACTGCCAACATCCTGGGGGTGACCTTGCGGCTGGCGGCCGTCGCCGCGGCGGCTTGCGGGCCCGGCATGGGGGCGCTCGGGTAGGCCGGTGGAGGCGGTGGGCCGGGCAGCGTGGGCGGCGCGGCTTGGGGCACTGCCCAGGGAGGTGGCGCCGCGGCTGTGCCGGCGGGCGGCGCGGCGATCGGCGCCGGCCACGCCGGGCCGGCAGGCGGCACGGGCGGCGCGGGGACGAAGTTCGCCCATAGCGGCGGAGCCGGGGGCGCATCCGCAGGAATGACAGGCTCGGGCCCCAATTCGGACGGCGCCTGGGGAGCCTCGGCCGGTGGCGGGGGCGCCGTTGCCTCGGGCGTTGCCTCGGACGTCGCCTGGGGTAGCGCGGGCGGTGCGGGCGGCATCGCCCCCGAGAACGCATGCCCACAACCGATGCAGAACTTCTGTCCGGCGGAGACCAGCGGTCTCCCGCAGTTGGGGCAGAACCCGAATCCTGTCGTCATCTCGAGTCTCCCTCTCGATTCCACGTGGCGGCAAAGTGACGGAGGTCCGAGCGGGCTCAAGGCTGCGCCGAAAGGCCGCACCGCGATCCGCTCCAACCAAACGACATCCTAGCGCGGTGACGGCCGCGTTGGAACCGCGCTCGCGAGGCGTCTTCGGGCGAGCAGCTAGCGAGGTTCGTTGAGGGGCCGCCGCGAAGCCCCCGGCCCGGGGCCTTTAGTGGTGGAACGAGCCTGCGGGCGCCGAGCCGGCTGGGGCCGCCTGCGCCGCGAGCTCGGGCAGGATCCGCTCGAGATCGGCCAGGAAGAGCTCGAGCAAATCGTGCGAGAACCCGTTTCGGACGACGATCCGCAGCACTGCCAGGTCTTCCCTGTTGGCCGGAAATGTGTATGCCGGCACCTGCCAGCCTCGCTCGCTCAGCCGGCGCGAGACGTCGAAGACGGTAAAGTTCGCGATCCCGTCTCGGACACGGAAGGCGACTACGGGCAGCTCGCGGCCGTCGGTGATCAATTCGAACGGTCCCATGTCGGCAAGCCTGTCGGCCAGGTGACCGGCTACCTCGCGGCAGACTCCGTGGACCAGACGGAAGCCTTCGCGGCCCAGGCGCAGAAACATGTAGTACTGAGCCACCACCTGGGCGCCCGGCCGCGAGAAGTTCAGCGCGAAGGTAGGCATGTCGCCGCCGAGGTAGTTGACGTGGTAGATGAGCTCTTCAGGCAGAGCCGCTTCGTCGCGCCAGATCACCCAGCCCACGCCCGGGAACACGAGGCCGTACTTGTGGCCCGAGGTGTTAATGCTCGCCACCCGCGGCAGCCGGAAGTCCCACGCCAGCTCCGGGTCCAGGAAGGGGGCGATCATGCCTCCCGATGCGCCGTCGACGTGGATCCGAACGTCGAGCCCAGTCCGCTCCTGGAGCCGGTCGAGAGCCGCGGCGATCTCCGCCACAGGCTCGTAGCTGCCGTCGAAGGTGGAGCCAAGCACCGCCACCACACCGATGGTGTTCTCGTCGACGAGCCTCACCGCCTCTTCGCCGGTTAGGTGGAAGCGGCCTTCGGCCATCGGGACGAAGCGGGGTTCGACCTCGAAGTAGTTGGCGAACTTCTCCCAGCACACCTGCACGTTGATGCCCATTACGAGGTTGGGCCGATCGGCGGGCTTCCCGGCGGCCCGGCGGGCCTGCTGCCAGCGCCGCTTGAGGGCAAGTCCGCCGAGCATGCAGGCTTCCGACGATCCGACGGTCGAACAGCCCGGGGCCTTCGGAGGATCGGGCGCGTTCCAGAGGTCGGCCAGCATGGCCACGCAGCGATGCTCGATCTCGGCCGTCTGCGGGTACTCGTCCTTGTCGATCATGTTCTTGGGCAGGCATTCGGCCATGAGCCTGCCGACTTCGGGCTCCATCCACGTGGTCACGAACGTGGCCAGGTTCTGACGGGCGTTGCCGTCCAGCATCAGCTCGTCGTGGATGATCTGGTAGGCCGCGGCCGATGATATCTCGCCCTCGGGCAGTCGCCTGGCGGGAATCGGGGCCAGCACCGCGCCCTGGGCGAAGAGCGGGTTGACCGACAGGTTCTCGGCATGCGGCCGGCGGCGGTGGCTCGAACCCAACATGGTGCTGACCTCCTCGTGCCTGAACGCGATCGCGGCCGTCTTGCTGGGCGCCGCCTTCGACTTGCGGGCCCGTCAGCGCGCAGCATGACGCAAAACCGACTGGTAGCGGCTAGCATGCTCAGCATGCTCGAAAGTGGGGAACCGGGCCTGGATCCGACAATCACGGGCGCTTACAGTGGTGCGACCGCGCCGGCCGCTGGTCGCGCTTCGCTCTGGCACCACCCGGACTATATGAAGCTCTGGACGGCGGCGACCGTCAGCCTGATGGGCAGCCAGGTCAGCCTGATCGCGATCCCGTTCATCGCTGCCATCGTCCTGAACTCGAGCCCCTTCCAGGTCGCCCTGCTGCCCGCGATCGAGATGCTGCCGTTCATCCTCTTCACGCTGCCGGCCGGAGCATGGCTGGACAGGGTTCGGCGCCGGCCGGTTCTCATCGCCAGCGACATCGGCCGCGGCCTTGCCCTGCTGACGATCCCGCTGGCGTATGCCGCCGGAGACCTGACGATCTGGCAGCTCTACGCAGTGGCGTTCGTCACCGGATCGCTCACGGTCCTCTCCGACGTCGCGGACCAGTCCTATCTCCCCGCGCTCCTCGACCGCGAGGACCTGGTCGAGGGCAACGCCAAGCTGCAGATACCCATCGCGGCGGCCCAAATCGCCGGCCCCGCACTCGGCGGTGGGCTTATTGGAATCGTGGCGGCACCTTTCACCGTCCTCGTGGACGCCGTCAGTTTCTTCGCCTCCGGTGGGCTCGTGTCGCTCATTCGGAAACAGGAGCACAAGCCCGAGCGACCGGTCGCGGCCGACGGATCGGCCACGAGCCTGCGCACGGAGATCGCCCAGGGGTTGCGCTACGTCCTGTACAACAGGCATTTGAGCAGAATCGCCGGCTCCACTGGCACCTCGAACCTGGGGACGAGCATCGCCTTCGCGGTCTTCCCGTTCTTCGTCTACCGGGAGTTGGGGCTGAGCCCGGCGCTGATCGGGGCGTCGTTGGGGCTGGGGAGCATCGGCATTCTCGCCGGCGCTATCGCGGCGGCTCCCCTGGCCCGGCGGTTCGGAGTCGGCCCGGTCATCGTCGGCTCGATGTTCGCCGCTGGACCGGCCGCCTTCCTGATCGTCTTCCTCCCGGCTGCCGACACGGGCCCTTCGACAGCCGTCATTTCGGTGGCCGCTCTGGCTGCCGGAGCACTGCTCGTGACCCAACAACTGCTCATGAGCTTCACCTCGGTCGTCTACAACGTCAACCAGGTCAGCTACCGCCAGGCGATCACGCCGCTGACTATGCAGGGCCGGATGAACGCCACGATGCGGTTCGTCGTCTGGGGAACCATGCCGGTCGGGTCGCTCATAGGCGGCCTCCTGGCATCGGTCTTCCCAGTCAGGGTCGCGATCCTGGCTGGTGCGATCGTCGCCTCGACAGCCTTCCTGTGGGTGCTGTTTTCACCGGTTCGAGCGCTGCGGGAAATCCCCACGACCCAACCGGCCGAGGCCTAGCCGGCCTGGGCGGCGCCGAGGATCGCAGGCCGGGACGTCTGCTCAAAGCGGAGCCCGTGGGACGAAGCTGCACGTACAGCTATCAGACCCCGTGCTGGCGCGGGGCTGAAACCAGGAGACACCGATGCGTCCCACCACAAGACTGTTCTCACTCGCCGGGGCGGGGGCCTTGATGCTCGTCGCGGCAGCCTGCTCGTCGGCGGGGTCGTCCCCGACGGCGGCCGTTCTAGGAGCGCAGTCGACGCCGACCGTTGCGGCGCCCAACGCCCTGATGGTCGGCGTAGCGGCCAACTCGAACGCCGGAACCTACTTGACCGGCCAGAACGGGCTGACGCTGTATATCTTCACCGCCGATTCGCCTGACAAGAGCGCCTGCACGACCAGCCAGTGCCTTGCGAATTGGAGTCCGCTCACCGTTGCCAGCGGAGCGACGATCGCCGGCCCGATGGGAGCCACCGGAACCTGGGCCACGATAAGCCGGTCCGATGGCACCCTGCAGGTCACCTACAACCACCAACCGCTCTACTACTTCAAGGGCGACGCGGTCGCGGGCGACACGAATGGGCAGGGCTTTGGGAATAAGTGGTACGTCGCGCCCATGAACGGGACGTACTCGCCCGGCTCCAGCGCAAGCGCAAGCGCCGCCGCCGGCGGCTACGGGTACTGATTCGCGGTTACAGATCGATCGCTACGCCGCGTGGGTCGGCCGGTGGCGCCGCACCCTCAGGCGCGAATAGAACCCTTTCGAATGCCTCGGCGATAGCCCGATAGCCGAGCGAGTTGGCGTGCATGTCGGGGCCAAGCGGCGGCCGGGCCCCGGCCCATGTCCAGGCCAGAATCCGCGCCACGTTCAGCGGCACCGTCCCGATCCCCTCGACCGAGACCGGCGTTTCGAAATCTGTGGTCGAGAACTCCCCCTCGACGTCCGCGACGGCCATCCCTTCGGCCCGATAGATCCGGGCGAGATGCGCATTCATCGGCAGCACGGCACTGAACACCGATAGGCGCGCAAATTCCCGCCCCTCCTGCCCCTCCAGCCAGCACGCCAGGAGCGGGTCGTAGATCGTCATGCCAACGATAGGTGTGGTCGGGCCGGCGGCTTTGCGAAGCTCCCTCAGGATGCTCGGCAGGTTCCGGCTCACAGCGCTCATCCCCAGGACGAGGCCGTCCAGATCGCGGGTGGGGACGTCGTTGAAGCCGATGTCGATGGTGACGAAGGCGACCGACCCTCTGTGCTCGCGCAGGAACGCGACCGCCTCGAGCAGCTGGCTGCCGTGTTCGTACACGCCCAGGCTGCCATCGATCATCGTCTCGGTGGATTCGCCGGGATAGCCGAACTTGACCACCTCGAGCCCCGGCATGTGTCGCCGGGCCAGTTGGGCCAGTTGGTCGGCATAGCCCTCGTCGGTCCGAAACTGAAAGGCCTCGGGGCCGATCGGCTGGACTCCCGTGGACAACGAGTCACCCAGGGCGAGGTAGCAGGCAACGGCCCCCCGGCTCGCCTGCCCATCGTGCCGTTCCTGCGTCAAGCGCGGCATCCCGCTCCTCTGATCTGCCACTCGGCGAGCCTAGCAGCCTTGACGTGTGGCGAGTGTCGGCGGGCGGACACCCGCCAGACAGGTGATACTGACCCAGTCGAGTTTCGGAGCGCTAGGAGGAGTTCCGTCAATGGGGGCCGGCCAGGCAGCAGAGACCTCGCAGGGCCCCGCATTGGACGCTGAGGGGCGCCCCACGCGACTGATGCCGCTCACGCAGCTGACGCGTATCTCGCTGTACTGGCTGGGCATCGCGACGGTCTGGAGTGGCATCCTCGACATCGTCAACGGTCGCCTCCAATTCGCGGGGCTGGCCCCAAAAGGCGGCGAAGGACTGGGTGCGCTGCAGATCGCTCTGGTTGGGACGGTCATCGCCATCGCCGTCCAGCCTACGGTCGGCTCGATCAGCGACTACACGATCACGCGCTGGGGCAGGCGTAAGCCGTACATCTTCATCGGCGCAAGCCTCGACGTCGTCTTCCTGTACGGAATCGCGACGGCCAATGGGATCGCGGCGATCGGCGCCTTCGTGGCCCTTCTGCAGTTCAGCTCCAACTTCGCCCAGGGACCGTTCCAGGGCTACGTCCCGGACCTGGTCCCGGCACGCCAGGTTGGGCTGGCCTCGGGGCTGCTGGGGCTGTTTTCCGCGCTGGGAAACCTCGTCGGCTACGTCGTGGCTGCCGTCGCGGTCTGGGGGAGCGGCACCAACCCGAACGCGTTCTTCTACGGCACCATGGCCATCGGGCTGGTCGAGTTCGTGGCGATGCTGGGAGTGGTCGTCCGAGTCGACGAAGGCACGCGGGTCAAGTCGCGCAACGGCCGATCCTGGTTCGCCATCGCCCGCGAGGCTTGGGGCACCGACATCCTCGGCGAGCGCAGCTTCGTGTGGCTGGTCGGGTCGCGCTTCTTCATCCTCTCCGGCGCCGCGTTGTACCCGATCCTGAGCACTTTCTACCTCGCCCAGGTCTTCCACCTCGACGCCGCCGAGACCGGGCAAACGAAGCTGGTCCTGCTCGGCATCGTGGCCTTGTTTCTGACACTGGCGATCATGCCCGCAGCGCGGCTTTCGGATCGAATCGGGCGCAAGAAAGTGATCTACGCCTCGTGCGCGGCCGGCGCGTTCGGCTTGGGTCTCGGGGCCGTGGCGCCGGTATTGCCGGTCGCCATGTTCGGCGCAGCCCTGTTCGCGGGATCGGCCGGGGCCTTCCTGGCGGTGGACTGGGCGCTCATGAGCGACATCGTTCCCAAGGCCTCGACCGGACGGTACATGGGCATCTCGAACGTGGCTACGGCATCGGCCGGGACATTCGCGCTGGCCGCCGGGGGCGCCGGCGTGATGGACACGGTGAACAACTGGCTGGGCTACGGAACGGGGCCTCGCGCTGCCCTCCTGATGGGCGTGCTCTGCTACATCGTCGGCGCGGCGATGCTTCGTCCGGTCCAGGAGAAGCGGCGCGAGGCCGATCGGCCGGCCGACGTTTCCGGCCCTATCCCCGCCTGACTTCGTCGAGGAACTCGAGCGAGCGAGCATCACGCTCCAGGGATATCCGCAGAAAGTCGCGCATCGCTTGCTCGACTTCCCGTTCGACGGCCGCCGGCAGCCGCAAACTCGCCAGCGCCTCCACGTCCAGCCGCTGGTAGGCCTTGAGCAGCTTGAGAGCCTCGAGCGAGAGGCCCGCCCGCTCGGCCGGCGGCCCCGGGCAGCGCGAGCACAGCACGCCGCCCAACGGTGGTACCCAGCGGAACTCCTCGTCCGCCTCGAGAAGGCGGTCGCACTCGACGCAGCGGTCCACTTCCGGCCGGACGCCCAGCTCGTCGGCGAGATGCATCTCGTACCAGCGGGCCACGCGGCCCGAGTCCATGCCGGCGTCAAGCAGCTCGTAACCGTGACGCAGCAGCGCGTAAAGACCTTCCTCCTCGTGACGCTCTTCGAGGGCCCGGTCGGCCAGCTCGGCGAAGTACCAGGCCGTGGCCGTGGACTCCAGGGAGTCGCGCAGCCGCAGCCAGGCGTGGGTTACCTGGACCTGGGTCACGACGTCGAACGTTCGACCTCGAGCGAGAGCGACGCGGAGCTCGGCCAGCGGCTCGAGGCTGCCGCCGAGCCGGCTCTTCGTCCGGCGTACGCCTTTGGCGATCGCCTTGAGTTTGCCGTGCGTCGGCGTGAACAGCGTCATTATCCGGTCGGCCTCTCCGTAGTCGAAGCGGGAGAGGACGATCGCATCGGTGACATAGAGTCGCGGGACGGGCACCCGATCACGCTACCACCTTCCGCGCGCGCCTCATGCTGGCTAAGCTGAAGTCATGGACCAAACGCACGCAGCCAAGATCCGAACACCCGGGCCCCGAACCGATCGAACCACCATTCGACGGCATGCCGATCGCGGCGTACCGGAACGCATCGAGGAGTTCCTGCGCGCCGGTCTGGTCGCCGACGTGGCGTATGTGGAGAACGGCGAGCCCCGGGTCATCCCGTTCCTCTACCACTACGATGCCGGCCACCTGTACCTGCACGGCTCGCCGGGCAGCGGAACCCTGAGGGCGCTGCGAGACGGCCGCCCCGTCGCAGTCTCCGTCGTGATGATCGACGGTCTGGTCGCCTCGCGGACCGCGCCGGACCATTCGGCCAACTATCGCAGCGTGGTCGTCTACGGCCGTGCACATCGCGTGGCCGACCCAGCCCGCAAGCGCCGCGTCCTCGACGAACTGACCGAGCGCTACTTCCCGGGACGGCATACCCCGCAGGATTACGAGCCCGCCACTGACGACGACCTCGTGCGCATGGAACTCATCGCCATCGAAGTCGACGAGGCCCAGGCCAAGATGCGCGATGGCGGCCCGATGGGTCCCCACGACTCGGAGGCCGATTACCCCGGATCCGCCTTCGTCCGTCCCATCGACGGTCGAGGAGTCGACGGCCGAGAAGTCGGCTGAGACTCGGGCCGAACGCGTCAACTCGACGGAGAATCCGCACCAGCCGGGGATTCTGAAAGCAGGTTGGTATCATCCGCCCGTGCAGCACCCGCCCGTCGCATTGCCCGATCTGATCGCCGATACCGAGCTGGAGATCCTGCGCCTCCTTTCGGAGCGCGATGCGCCCACGGCCGGGCTGTACGACATGGTCCGTTACCACCTCGGGCTCGACGGCAGCGGCTCGTCCGGCAAGCGCATGCGCCCGCTGTTGGGATTGCTCGCCTACGCCTCGATCGCGGGCGACTACCGGCCGGCGCTGCCGGGAGCCGCCGCGGTGGAGCTCGGCCACAACTTCAGCCTGGTCCACGACGACATCGAGGACGGCGACCGTGAACGCCGCCACCGGGCGACCCTTTGGGCGATTCACGGCATACCGCAGGCGATCAACGCCGGAGACGCGCTCTTCACACTGAGCCGCGTGGCCCTGCATCGCCTGTCGGACCTCGGCTTCTCCGACGCCAGAGTCCTGCGGGTGATGCGGCTCTACGACATGACGTGCCTGGCGCTGTGCGAGGGCCAATACCTCGACATCTGGGCCAGTGAGCAGGCCGAGCCGATGTCCGTCGAGCTCTATTTCGACATGATCGGGCGCAAGACCGCCGCCCTCATCGCCGCCTCAATCGAGGCCGGCGCCCTCCTGGCCACCGATGACGAAGCGGTCGTATCGCGCTACCGGGCGTTCGGCTGGGCGCTGGGCATCGCCTTCCAGCTCAACGACGATCTGCTGGGCATCTGGGGCGAACAGCGGCAGACCGGCAAGGAGCCATCGGACGTGGCGCGGCACAAGATGACGCTGCCCGTGATCTACGCCTTCAACCAGGCCAGCCCTGAAGAGTGCGCGGTGCTCAAGCGCGTGTGGCGGACTGACCAGCCGCAGGACGGCCTGGTGGCCGAGGCGGTCAACCTGATCGAGCGGCTGGGCGGGCGCGACTACACCCGCGACCAGGCCCGCCAGTACCGCGACAAGGCGCTGCGGGAGCTGGAGGCCGCCGGAGTGGTCGACGCCGAGGCCCTCGAGTCCCTCCGCAAGATCATCGTGGAAGTCATCAAGGCCTGACGAACGCGACGCGGGAAGCGCCCGCAAACTGCGGCGCAGGCGGGCGCAGTCTAGTTCGCATCCTCGGCTGAGCCTGCCTCATTCGCTTCGGGGTGCGAACGCGCGGCGAGAACCTTGCCGACCCGATGCCCATCCGTCGTCTCGACGGTCAGAATGAGGCCGTAGGCATCGATCCGGACTTCGTCGCCCGGCTTGGGCACGCCTCCGATGCGGTGGTAGATGAGGCCCCCCACCGTGTCGTACTCGTCCGAATCCTCGAGATCTTCGAGCTCCATGTCGAAGAGGTCGGCCAGATCGTCGACCGCGGCGCGGCCGTCGACCCGCGCCAGGTGCTCAGACAACCGCTCCGTCATCGGCTCTTCCACGTCGTACTCGTCCTGGATCTCGCCGACGATCTCCTCGATCAGGTCCTCGATCGTCACCATTCCGGCAGTGCCGCCGTATTCGTCGAGGACGATGGCGATGTGGACCTT
>Ga0209638_1000618_pt1 | contig 23422 bp, 20 predicted proteins | sample BarGraNGADG00211_FD_184490 | JGI IMG/M metagenome (GOLD analysis project Ga0209638, IMG submission 184490) | Arctic peat soil microbial communities from Barrow, Alaska - Barrow Graham LP Ref core NGADG0002-211 (SPAdes) (version 2) | ecosystem: Environmental > Terrestrial > Soil > Wetlands > Peat...
CGGAATTTTTTCACGAAGGCGCGGAAAACCTCGGATGCTTTTCCGAGAATCACCCCTCCCCCGACAATGATGAGCGGCTTTTTCGCCTGGAGGAGCATTTTCAGGGCTTCAGTGCAGAGCCCCTCCAGATCCGGACAGCTCTCCTCCACGGGAGGAACGGCGGTTCGGGGGAGCTCCGCTTCCGCGACCGACTGAATCACATCTTTCGGGAGATCGACGAGGACCGGTCCCGGTCGTCCTGAACGGGCAATCTGAAAGGCCTCCCGGATCGTTCGGTGCAAATCGCCAATGTTCCGGACCAGAAAGTTGTGTTTCGTGCAGGTCCGGGTGATGCCGGTGATGTCCACCTCCTGAAAGCCGTCGCTGCCAATTATCGCCGTGGGAACTTGTCCCGTGAGGACCACGACTGGAATGGAATCCATATAGGCGTTGGCAATCCCGGTCACCGTGTTGGTGGCGCCGGGTCCCGACGTGACCAGGCAGACGCCGACCCGGCCCGAGGCCCTGGCGTAACCGTCGGCGGCATGGATGGCCCCCTGTTCGTGCCGCACCAGGATGTGCCGGATCTCCTGCCGGAACAGCTCGTCATAGATATCCATGACGCATCCTCCCGGATAACCGAAGAGGGTATCGACGTTTTCTTCCTTCAAGGCCGTAAAAAGGATCTGCGATCCGGTTTGTTGCATGGCTTCTCTCCTCCGTTTGTTTTTCCCCCAAAAAAAAACCGTTACCAGGGGATGGTAACGGTTTGCAGTTCAATCTTTTTTAAGAACAGACCATCACCCAGTCCCTATGTGGCAGGGAATAATGATTCCGATAATAATCGCAATCCGTACGGGGTTGACGATGGTCTTGACTCTTTCCATAACGATCCTTTTCAAAAAGTGGCCTATCCATAACAATCCGTTTTTATCTTGTCAAGCAGATTTTGTAAGAATTGTAAGGGTTCATTTGCATACGCGGACCGTTATCACCACAAACCAAAGCTGCCCGGTTCGCACAGAACCCAGAGTCTTCGCCTCTCAAGCGGAGATCTGCCGTTTGATGGATTTTTTATGCTCGGGATTGACCATGGGGCGTCTTTGGGGTTGTGATCCAAAACGCCAGCACGGTGCCGACCGTCGCGGCGGCGATGATCAAATAGAGCGTGAGAAGGTTTGAGCCGGCCAGGACGAAGGTCGCCAGTAGGGGGGCGACGCCATTTCCGGCGAATCGTGCCGAATTGAGGAAGCCGATCCCCGTTCCGCCCAATTTCGAACCAAAGTTGGCCATGACCATCGGGATGACGGCGGCCACCACCCCGGTCTGGAGCATCCGGATCACCGCAAAGCTGACGACTCCCTGGGCTAGGAACAGCAGGGCCTGAAAGAGTGCGGAGAGCAGACACGCCGCGGCGATCACCCCGGTCAGCTTTGCCCTGGGGGTCCAACGGCTGATGACGTAGCTGCCGATGATCGCGGTCGCCGTATAGCCCATCATGATGAACCCAGCCGCTTTAAGCGCGTTTTCCCCCGCCAGGCCGAATCCCCCCAGCACATGGGGCAGGATGCTTGGCAGAAAGATCAGGTGGATTGTCGCGATAAAGCTTAGCGCCCACCCCCACATAACGTCCCGGCTGAAGGAGATCTTCCGGTCACGGTCCGTTTCCTTCTTGTGAATCTCGGCCACATAGATCTGGCACAGCAGCAGGAAGACGCCGATCATCACGACAGAGACGATGAAGGGTGAGCGGTATCCCAGATGCGCGGCGAGATAGGCCCCGACGGGCGGTCCCAGCAGGCTTCCGGCGGTCATGGAATTCTGATACAGGCTCAGATTGCCGGCCAAGCCGTCTTTGGACGATAATTGTGAAATCATGAAAAGACCCACCGTGGAGGCGCCGCCGAGAGCCCCCTGGATCAGGCGCAGAACCAGCAGTATCGGCAGGCTATCGGTAAACCCCATGAGCAGAAAAATGATCCCGTTGGATAAAAAGGCCAATTCAAATAAACCTTTGGGGCTGAACTCCGAGGTCAGGCTTCCCCAAACGGGCGCCGTCGCCGCGGCGACAAAGGAGTTCAGGCCCATGATCATGCCGATCCAGATCATCGTATCGTACGTGTTGTAGGGGCTGATCTTGATGATGTAGAAGGGCATGAACGACATCACGACGTTGAAGCTGAACGCCAATCCGAACTGGGACAGGAGGATGAAAAAGACACCCTTGCCCCTGTCCTGGGCCGGCAGCATATTTTTCAAAAAGGAACGGACGTCCATTCATTGTCTCCAGGGGACGAGGATCCCGGCGTCGCCATGGCTGTAGAGGATCGTGTAGTCCGCGCCGGGATTGGGGAAGTCGAGGCTGCCGACCCGCCGCGCGGATCAGGCATCCGTCCTTCGCTAAGAATTCGCTTTTGCGCTGTGGGAGTATACGATGGGCGGTCCGGTGAATCAATGAAATAGTGACCAGGGCATGAGGCGCCGATGATTACGGTGGCTCGCTATCCGGACGCCGTCTGTCCGAAAGGAGGCGCAACCGGGTCTGCCTGGATGCGGCTGCCGTAGAAAAGATGAAAACCGGAATCCCCGTGATTAAAGGTTGAAAATCCGGCCGGATCGAAGTATGTTCCCGTCAGCATGAACCGGGCGACGCCAAAACGGGATGCCGTGTCCCGGCGCGGGCGGACCCGCAATGGAAAGGCCGATCAAAATTCAATGAGCACCGAACAGACCTCCCTCCGCGGCATGGTCTACGCCTCCCTCTTCGGGGCGCTGACCGCCGTGGGGGCCTACATCATCATCCCGCTCCCGCCGGTGCCGATCACGCTCCAGACCCTGTTTCTCGGCCTGGCCGGGACGCTCCTCGGGGGACGTCTCGGGGCGCTCAGCCAGGTGATCTACCTCCTCCTCGGCATCATCGGCCTGCCGGTCTTTGCCGGCGGCAAGGCGGGCCTCGGCGTCCTCTTCGGACCGACGGGCGGCTACCTGATCGGATTTGTCGCCGCCGCCTTCGTGATCGGCAAACTCACCGCGCTGAAGGCGCGTCCCGGCTTCGCCTGGTTATGCCTTTCGCTCGTCGCGGGAACGGCGGTCCTCTACGCGCTGGGGGTTCTCCAGCTCTCCCTGGTCGCCCGTCTGGCCCCGGTGAAGGCGCTGGCCGTCGGCGTCCTTCCTTTCCTCCCGGGCGACGGAATCAAGATCGTCCTCACGGCCTGGATCGCGCTCAAGCTCCGGGACCGTCTCGGCGGGAAGCTCCTATGATCCGTGTCGAAAACCTGATCTACCGCTACGACGCAGGGGAACCCGACCGCCTCCAGGGGATCAGTCTCGATATCGAAGAGGGCGTCCACACGGCGCTGATCGGCCCGAACGGCTCCGGCAAGACGACGCTCATCAAGCACCTGAACGCCCTCCTGTTCCCCGCGGCCGGCACGGTCTGCGTGGACGGAATGATGACGACCGACGCCTCTTCCGTCCGGGAGATCCGGCGGCGGGTCGGGATGGTTTTCCAGAACCCGGAGAGCCAGATCGTGGGGATGACGGTGGAGGAGGACGTCGCCTTCGGGCCGGAAAACCTCGCCCTCCCCTCCGCGGAGATCCGGCGCCGCGTCGATGCCTGCCTGGCGATGGTCGGGATGACGGGTTTCGAGAAACGGGCGCCCCACACCCTCTCGGGCGGGGAGAAGCGTCTCCTCTCGATCGCCGGCGTGATCGCGATGAACCCACGCTACATTGCCTTCGACGAACCGACAGCCTATCTCGATCCGGCGGGGAAACAGCGCGTCCTTTCGATCATCCGGCGGCTCAACCGGGAGGGGATGGCGATCATCCACATCGCCCACGACATGGGGGACGTCGCGGAGGCGGACCGGGTCGTGGTGATGGACTGCGGGCGGGTGCTGCGGACCGGAACGCCGGCAGAGCTCTTCGGACAGGCGGAACACCTGACCGCCATCGGTCTCGACGGTCTTCCGGAAGGGGGCGGGAGATGATCCGTCTGGGAGAGTACCTGCCGGGCGACACGATCGTCCACCGCCTCGACCCAAGGGTGAAGATCCTCTCCGTCGTTGCGCTCAGCCTCCTTATCTTCGCGGCGACGCCGGTGGAGATTGCGCTGATCAGCGCCTTTCTCGCCGCGGTCGTGGGTGCGGCGCGCATGACGTCCGCGCAAGCGGCGGGGGCGCTCCGGCCCGTGGCGGTTTTCATGGCGATGATCTTTCTCGTTCATCTCTTCTTCACCGAAGGGCGGCCGCTCCTGTCGCTCGCCCCGCTGCCGGTGCGGATCACGCAGGAGGGTCTTCTCCGGGGGATTTACGTCACCTGGCAGTTCGCGGGTCTCATCCTCGCTGCCGCCGTTCTGACGCGGTCGACATCCCCCTCCGAACTCGTCGGGGGGATCGAACGACTGCTCCGGCCGCTCTCCAGGGTCGGGATCCCGTCGCAGGATCTCGCCGTGATGATCGCGATGGCGCTCCGTTTCATGCCGATGCTCTTGGAGGAGTATGACCGGCTCCGGATGGCGCAGATGGCGCGGGGCGTGGATTTCACGACGGGAAGTCTTGCGCTGCGGACCCGCGCCGTTGCGGCGCTTGCCGTTCCGCTCTTGCTGTCCGCCTTCCGCCGCGCCGACGAACTCGCCGTCGCGATGGAGGCGAGGGGATACCGGCGCGGCCCCAGGACCACGCTCCGCGAACTGGTCTTTTCCGGACATGATCTGGGCGCCTTCGCCGTCATCGGAATCCTGATCCTGGCAACCACGGTATTGAGGATGACGGCATCATAATTGACGGCTACGTAAAAAGTCCGGATGCTGCGTTGCGCTTCATCCTTCGTCATTGAGGCGTACAAAAGTACGCCTCATTCCTCAGGATTCGCGCGCCTTGCCTGCGACCTTTTTACGAAGCCGCCCCATTTCCGCGACTTTTATGACTTTTTACGAGGTCTTCATAATTCGAAAACTTGAAAAAGGATGATCCGATGAAAAACCGCTGGACCTTAGTCGATACGCCCGCAAAACTCGCAAAGGCCGAAAAGTCGATCCACGCCGCGCCGGTCATCGCGCTCGATACCGAGTATGACTCCTTCCGCTACTTCCGGGAGAAGCTCTGCCTCCTCCAGATCCAGACGGAGGAGAGGAGTTGGCTGATCGATCCGCTGGCGGCGGGCCTGGACCTCTCCTTTCTCGGCGACGTCCTGATCGATCCGGAGATCCTCAAGATCTTCCACGCCGGCGACAACGACATCCGGATCCTGAAGCGGGACTACGCCTTCGGCTTCCGGAACATCTTCGACACGCACCGCGCTGCGTCGCTTCTCGGATTCCGGCTGCTCTCCCTCTCCACGTTGCTCGAGACCCACCTCGGCGTCACGCTGGAAAAGAAGATGCAGCGCTCCCGGTGGGATCTCCGGCCCCTCTCCGAGGAACAACTCGACTACGCCGCCCTCGACACGGCCCACCTGACCGACCTTTACCGGAAACTGGACGCAGAACTGCATGAAAAGGGACTGGAAAAGGAGGCAAAGCACCTCTTCGTCGGAATGACCGCGGTGGTCTGGCGGCCGAGGGTCCTCGACCGGTCGGCGCACCGAAACATCGCCGGATACGCGCAACTGACCTCCGGGCAGAAGGAGCGGCTCCGCCTGCTGTACCGCTGGCGGTTCGAGAAGGCGGAGGAGATCAACCGCGCCTGTTTCATGCTCCTCTCAGATTCACAACTCATCGGTCTGGCGCGGCTGGAGAACGCATCCCTTCAAAAGATTGCCGGCCCCGGCCTCCTCTCCGCCGAGGGTGCAAACCGCTTCGGCCCGGAAATCCTGAATCTTATTACGTCATAAAAAAAAGGGGGGACAGCTCCCGATTTTTCTGTCCCGCCCCGCACCGCCGCCTCCCGACCGAAGGGTCGGGAGGCCATTACATTATCGATACCCGAAGATCATGGAGTAAAGGATCAACAATACAATCATGATCCCGATGCTCAGGAAAAAGAACCCGAAGACGTAAACGAATTTGATGAAGCGGGGCGACAGTTCGGTGAAAACCAGACTCTTCTTCAGCTGTCCCTCTTTTTTCTGCTCCGCGTAATCCCGGGGCCGGTCGAGGCGATATTCATTCAGCGGAACCAGTCCGGTGAAGATCACCCGGTCCATCGGGAACCCTTCGGGACGGAGATGGGTATTGAAAAAGTGAATCGTAAAAATAAATCCGGTGGCCAGCAGCGCCTCGTCGCTGTGAATGATCGTGGCCACGTTGATCAGCCAGCCCGGAAAGATCAGCGAGGAAATCTCCGGGAACCAGAGCATCAGACCCGACAATCCGATGACCGGAACGCCCCAGAAGACCGCCAGATAATCAAATTTCTCCCAGTAGGTCCAATGGCCGTACTGGGGGCGGGGTCCCTTTCCGAAAAACCATTTCACGGTGCCGACAAAATCCTTCAAGTCCTGCGCATTCGGCAACATGGAGTCTCTTCCGAACAGGAATTCTTTCCAGGGCGTTTTCCGTTGAAGTTTCAGCCCGATCAAAGAGTAGATATGATAGAAGAAGAAAACGATCAGGACGAACGCCGAGAAACGATGAATGTTTCCGGCCATCTCCACCCCGCCGAGCCGGTTGGTGACGAACCTCGCCCAGGCCATTCCCGCAAATTTCAGGACCATCCCCGTCAGGGCCAACCCCATGAAACTGAGGATGACGATCAAATGGGAGATGCGCTGGATATCGGTAAAGCGCCGGATATAATACCTCTCGTGGCCCGCCGTCTCCATCTTCCGTTTTGCACGCAGGTGGGCAAAGGATCGAGGAAGCCACAGCAATGTATGGAGTCCGAAGAAACCGAAAGTTCCCAGCAGCAGGGAGGTCATCCCCCAGAAGGTGACATAGAGAATCGGATATTTCGCCTTGTCGTGGTGGGTGGCATGGGTCAGATAACCGGTGAAACGCCGGTTTGCATCCGGATGGCATTTCTGGCAGGTCTTGACCACATGATTAAAACCGACATGGGAATTCGGATCGTTCACCCCCAGGATATCATGGGCCCCGTGACAGTCGGAACATTTGGCCGATTTCAGGTATCCCAGCCGATACGCCTTGCCGTGCATGGTATCCAGGTACGTCTTACCCAGCTCCTTATGGCATTTTCCGCATTGATCGGTAATTTCGGTCAGGAACTTGTCCTGCGCGCTCGTCTTGATTTCATGGGAGGAGTGGCAATCCTTGCAGGTCGGCAACTGTTCCTTGGACTTGCTGACCATGGGGCTGTGGATGCTCTTCTCGAATGTGGTGTAAAGTCCCCGGTGGCAGGTGCCGCAGGTGGCCGGAACATTCTTGATATTGATTGAAGAACGTGGATCTTTGTGGTCCAGAATGAGATGGCTGTTGTGGCAATCGGTGCAGATCGCGGTGGGGAGCAGACCCTTTTGGCGCAGCCCTACCCCGTGGGCGCTTGTGGCATAATCGACGACGACGTTTCCGTTTTCGACCTGCGACACCCGGGCGGCCTTCCCCTTTACGCCGTGACATTTGCCGCAGAGGCGGGGGATGTTCGCCCGATAAACGGGGGAATCCATCTTCCGCTGAGACACTACATTATGCTTGCCGTGACAATCGGTGCAGTAAGGGGCATCCGTTTTCTTTTTCAGATAGGCCTGCCCGTGCGCACTCTCATTGTAGTCTTTCGCCATCTGAGCGTGGCAACCGGAGCAGTCAATCTTGCCGGAGGTCTGGCAGGGACGGGGGAGGCGGGGGTTGATATCCGCGTGGCATTTGACACAGGGGATATTTTTGTGGGCGGAATTCTGTAATTCAGCCTCATCCACATGCATGGAAATTTTCTGCCCGCCCGCAACCTTCTGAACCGTTTGCTTCGAGTGACACTTCAAGCAGACGCGGTCCGACAGGCCGGTCGCAACGCTTTCCTTGCGCATTTTGTGGGACAGATGGCAGTCCGAACAGGCGGGAATCGCCCCTGGTTTCTCTTCCCACATTTCGCCCCGAATTACTTTCGTATGGACCTGTTCGATCTTGGTATGGCAAACTTGACAAGTCTTCGCGATGTTATAGGGAGACGTGGACGCCCGGGCATCAAAATGGGGAAGAATAAGGTGGTTCCCGTGGCAATCGTTGCATGTGGCGGTGACGATGAGCCCCCGCTTGAACAAACCCACCCCGTGAATGCTCTGGGAATAGTTGTCCAGGATATTTTTTTCCGGAATATCGTAGGTTCGGGCGACGGGAGCGCCTTCCCGGTGACATTTCCCGCAAAGAACAGGGATATTCATTTTGTAGGTGAGGGAGTTGGGATTCTTCTGGGACAGAATGTAGTGGTTCCCGTGACACTCGGAACAGGTGGGGGCGTACGGTTCCTTTTTGGCCAACGCCTTCCCGTGGATGCTTGTGCTGAAGTCTTTATCCGCATCATCATGACAGTTGCCGCATTTCACGGGTCCCAATTTTTCGGGATGGGGGAACTCTTTTACATCCGCATCCGAATGACACCCGGCGCATCCCGCCTGCTTGTGAACGGAGCGGGAAAATTTCTTCAAATCGACATAAAGGGAAACGGTTTGACCTTTTCGCTTCGTGGTCAGCTTTTCATCCGAATGACATTGCATGCAGTCTTCGTTCGTGGCTGCGCACACGAGGGAGGAAAAAATCAAGGAACATATAATGGGAAACAGCCAGACTACGGTTTTGTTCATTCCTTTGAATTGCGCACCCATCATGAAGCGTCACCCTTTCTTGATCGGTTATCGTCTTGAAGAATCCCTGTTTTTTTGTGAAACATCCTTGTTGCGGGGGAGATCACCCATCGGTTGCGCCCCCTCTTACATGACGGACATGATCTTTGTCAACTGCGTAAGCAAGACCGGATGGGTGAAAAGCCCCTTTATTTTCAGCCTCCCGGAAACGAGATGGCCCAGGACCCGCCGGCCCGCCTCGTCAAAATACCAGGGGAGCCCCCCGACGATCCGGAGGGCGTTCAAGTCCATCACCCGATCGGAGTCCGTCCGGATGACGATTTCCGGACGCCCGACGATCCCCTCCTCGATCCGGAGTTTTCCCGCCGCAAAGACCAGGGTCACCGCCGTTTCGATGTCGACAAGCTCGATGGCGACGGCCCCGCGCATACATTCGAAGACCGCCCGTTTCTCCGGACGTTGCGTCAGGTTCGCCGTCAGCAGATCCGCAAGGATCCCGGCAAAGGGGACCTCTGCCGCCCGATTTTCGATGAACCCTTCTTCCATGACATTCTCCCCGACAGACTTTTGGGAATCGGATCCCGGAAGCGCGCATTGGAGATTTTTCGGTTCGAAAAATGTCCAGCGCGCGGAGGGATACGATTCCCAAATTGCGCGACCTGACCGACCCGGCGGTGGTACCCGCCTCCGTTCAGAACGCCGCCCGGTAGACGGCGAGGACCTCCTCTTCGTCCAAGACCATCCGCGGATTGTTGACGATCGCCCCGTCGGAGAGGCTGAGCGCCGCCGCCTTGATCAAATCTTCCTCTTTCGCACCCGCCTCCGAAAGACGGAGCGGATGGCCGATCCGCCGGAGGAAGGCGCCGATCTCCACGATGGCCGCCCCCGCGGCCCCTCGTTCATCCATCCCTTTTTCGCGGACCCCCAGGGCCTCGGCGACCATTGCGTAGCCCTCCGCCGCATCGTCCCGGTTGAACGCCATGACGTGCGGAAGGAGTATCCCATTGGCAATGCCATGCGGCACACGGGCGATCGCCCCGAGGGAGTGGGCCATCGCATGCACCAGGCCGACCATCGCGTTCCCGAAGGCCCAGCCGGCCATCGTCGCGGCGAGCTGGGTCTGCCCGCGGGCCGCGAGGTCTCCGCCGTTTTCAGCGCAGACCGGAAGATCACGGTGGAGCAGGCGGATCGCCTGCATCGCCAGCCCGTCCGCAATCGGTTCGCGCTGAACCGACTGCAGCGCCTCCACGGCATGGGTCATCGCGTCCATCCCGGTCGATACCGTCAGCAGCGGCGGGAGCTTCTCCGTCATCTTCGGATCGAGGATCGCGATCCGCGGCGTGTTGAACGACTCGACGATCAGGATCTTCTGCGCCTTCCGCTCGTCGAGGATGACCGCCATGTTGGTTACCTCGCTTCCCGTCCCGGCCGTCGTCGGGATGACGATGTGCGGCGTCTGCGGCCGGGTGAGGAGCTGAATCCCCTCGAAATTCTCGAGGCCGCCGCCTTCCGTAAGCAGGATGCAGATCCCCTTCCCCGTGTCGATGACGCTGCCGCCCCCCACGCTGACGACGCAGTCCGCCCCTTTTTCCCGGGCGAAAGCGGCCGCGCGGTTCACGATCCCCACGCCCGTATCCTGGGGCACGTCGCTCCAGACGCCGGCGCACCGATCCCCGAGGGCCTTCAGGACCCCCTCGACCAACCCCGCCTTCATCACCCCCGGATCGGTCACGACCAGCGCCCGCCCGCAGCCGAGACCGGTCATCTCCATCTCGACGTCGCGCGCCGTGCCAACGCCGAAGACGATCTTTGTCGGACCGAAATAGACAAACGACAAATCCCGATCGTAGGCCATGGATTCCTCCTTTTGGGCGGGATTCCCGCCGTTCCGCTCAGGCCTCGTCCGGCCAGATCGTCTCGATTTCACAGAGCAGATCGATCACCTTGTTCACGGTCTTGATGTTCCGGACCACGTAGGTCAGATCGCCCTTGAGCTTCAGCTTCCCCTGCATCAGGGCCTTCGTGGAATCGACCTCCTTCTTCGCCACCTGTTTCCAGCGGGCGAAATCGCCCGACATGACAAATTTGGCGCTCTCCGCCTTTGCCTTGTCGCAGATGAGGAAATCCCGCACGTCGCCGTGCCAGTAGTCCGTGAAGACGTAAATCGGTTCCGGGATCCCCTTCTCCGGATCGGGGTTCACGATCATGGAAACGCTCCCCTCCCAGTTCTTTGCGATCTCCCGGTACTCCTTCGACTCCGAGATCTTCTGCTTCCACGCGTCGAGCCACTCCTGTGTCATTGCATTGTATTTCACCATATTTTCCTCCTTGACTTACCTGTTTCATCGTTTCCAACGAACAACCGGCCCTGTTTGAAAAATCTACCGATAGAGCCTCTCCCGGAGTTCGTCGAGACCCAGCTCCCGGAGTTTTTCCTCCCGCGGGAAGCCCCGTTCATCGAGCCCGCGGAGCGCATAATACTCGCGCTTCAGTTTCTCGACGTCGGGGACCGAACCGGCGCCGGCCCCTTCCTTAAGCGGCGTCATGATCCGCTTCGGCAGCACGTCGTCCTTTTCCGTCACCCCGAGCAAGTTGTTGATCCCCCGCTTCAGCGTCCAGTCCCGGGCGCCGCAGGCCATCAGCCCGTCGAAGTCGAGGCCGAAGCCGGTGATCGCGTTGAAGGCGTCCCGGATCGTCTCCGGCTTCAGGCAGTCGGTGAGGTAGTGGCAGATCGAAAGCGAATTACCGAGGATGCCGTAGTTCTCCGAGTGGAAGACAAGCTCCGCCTTCCCCTCGCTCGTCGTCCCTTTGTAGTCGTCCTTCATCGGGAAGAGCTGCGGCCAGGAGGCCATCCCCTGTTCCGTCGCGAGGACGGCGTGCTGGAGGTGGCAGGCCCCCCGGTTCGACATCATGTAGGCAAGCCCCATCCCGTGGAAGCCCCGCGGGTCGTGCATCGGGAGATCGAGCCCCTTGACGTGGACGACCGCGTCCACGGTATCGCCGCCGATCTTCCGGGCGGCCGCAAGGCTCCCCTGCGCGAGCAGATCGCCGAAACCCTCCCGCCTGGCGATCCGCGGAAGAAGCGCAAGCACACTCTCCATGTTTCCCCAGGAAAGGTCGAGGCCGTCCGTCTCCTTCACGGTCAGAGTCCCCTTTTCAAACAGCTCCATCGCCCAGGCGATCGCCGCCCCGCAACTGATCGTGTCCATCCCGAGGCGGTTGCAGAGCTCGTTCGCCTTGATCACCCCCGCGAGATCCCGGTTCATGATCATCGTCCCGAAGGTGCCGCAGGTCTCGTACTCCGGACCCGGACCCTCCTCGGTTTGAAATGGACCGTCCGGGACCCGGACGACCCGCTTGCAGGCGACCGGACAGTGGGCGCAGGCATGGGCACGGGTGAGGTAGGTTTCGGAAAGCGTCGGACCGCTTAGAGCGGAGGAGAGGTCGAAATCCTCGCCGACGGACCAGTTCTTGACCGGCACGTCCCCGTTGATCATGCCGATATCCATGTTCGCGTCGGAACCCATCGCGTGGAGGGAAGCGGCCAGCGCCGAATCCTTGATCTGCTGGATCGCCTCCCTGTGCAGCTCCCGGAAGCGCGCCTCGTCGGCCTTTGCAAGCTTCCCCTCGCCGCGGACCGAGATCGCCTTCAGTCGTTTCGCCCCCATGACGGCCCCAAGGCCCGTCCGGCCGACAAAGTGGCCCTTGTCGTTCCCGATCGCGGCGAACCGGACAAGGTTCTCTCCGGCGGGACCGATGACGAGCGTTTTGGCCCCCTTGTCCGCCTCCTTGAGCAGATCCGTGGTCTCGTAGACGTCCTTTCCCCAGAGACCGGAGGCATCGGTCAGCTTCGCTTCGCCCTCCACGATGGAAAGAATGACCGGTTTCTCCGCGCGTCCGGTGATCACGATCCCATCGTATCCCGCCTTCTTCAGCTCCGGTCCAAAGGTCCCGCCGCAGGCCGACTCCCCCCAGATCCCCGTGAGCGGCGACTTGGCGCAGACCGCAAAACGGGAGGTCCCGGGGAAACCGCTCCCCACCATCGGCCCCGTCATCACCATCAGCGGGCTTTCGGGGGCGAGGGGGTCGGCGTCCAGCGGGTAGTCGTCCAGGAAGAGCTTCGCCCCGAGGGAGCTCCCCCCGATGAACTTCCTTAAGCGATCATCTTCCACCGTGAAAGGAGAACAGCGACCGTTCGTCAGGTCTACATGCAGGAAACGCCCGGCATAACCATTGGCCATGTTGCACCTCCCAAGTTTTGACGGCTACGGAAAAAAGAAAACCGGAATGGTTCGCCCCTTCCCGGCACAGGGCCTTTCCACCGGCGCGGGGGAGAGAAACATCTGTCATCGAAAAGGGTCATTCCGGCGGAATGTTGCCGGTTATTTAGCACAGGAGATTTTGTCTCCGCAAGCAATTTTGTGCTGCAGCAGCAGCGGAAGCGTCGGAAGAGAAAGCGGTCCCAGGCGGTCCCCCTCGTAGAGGACCTGGGCGAGGAAGAGCCCCGAGGGGGGCGCCGTGCATCGTGCGGGAAGCTCCGAGGCGCTGGTCAGCATTCGCTCCACCTCGGCCGGGGAGAGGGTCCCCCGTCCCGCCTCGACGAGGATGCCCGCAAGTCGGCGGACCATCTTCCAGAGGAAGTGGGACCCGACAATCCGAAAGACGATCAGCTCCCCCCAGGCAACGACCTCCGTCCGGTCGATCTTCACCTCCGTGGAGAGGTGCTTGTCGATCCGCTTGTCCGCGAAGGAGCTGAAATCATGGAAGCCTCGGAAAATTTCGGCCGCGACCTCCATCCGGCCCAGGTCGAGCGCGTCCTTGACCCACCAGACATAACGCTTTCCGAAGGCCGTCCGGCTCTTGGAGATCAGGTAGAGATAGCTCCTCCCCCGGGCCATGTGGCGGGCGTGGAAGCCCGCGGGCGCCTCTTCCACCTTGAGGATGTTGATCGGCGCGGGGAGCAGGTCGTTGAGACCATGGAGGAGCCGCTGCGGCGGGAGGCGGCGCGGGGCGTCAAGATGGGCGACCTGGGCAAGGGCGTGGACGCCGGCGTCGGTCCGTCCCGCCCCCTGGACCTCCACCTCCGTCCCGAAGAGCTCCCGCGCGGCGTCGATCAGGGTTCCCTGAATGCTCCGGGCGTTCTTCTGCACCTGCCAGCCGCTGTAACCGGTTCCGTCATACTCCAGCGTGAGCTTGTATTTGCAGCAGGAAGGGGAGAGCGCCTTTCCCTTGCGCCCCGCTGGAACAGGTTTCCGAATCATGGCTTTGTCTCCTGCTTCGCCGTCCCGTTCTCCGGCGGTTCCCCAAGGAGGGTCATCCCTTCGAGGCCGGAGAGGAGATCGGCCCGGGGGGAATCCAGATTCGGGAGCTCGCCGCCGGGATGGAGCGTCGTGACCGCCGCACGCCCGACGATGATCTTTCCCCGCTTCCCATCCGCATCCCGCGTCTTGATGCTCCAGAAGTTGTGGAATATCAAAGGTTTTCCGTTATGGACCCCGATGTAGAGCATGATGTGTCCCGGCGTCCAGAGCAGGGTCCGCCACGGCGCCCCCTGCCGGACGATCAGGGCCTCCTTTTCCGCCGATGAAAGGTTCCGGAGGCTTGTGAATTTCCAGGCGACCGCCTGATCCCCGGAGTTGCGAGGGAGCCAGAGGCCGAACGGGGTGAAGATGTCGCGGACCAGCGAGGAGCAGTCCCGCCTTCCGTAGAGCCCACCCCAGCCGTAGGGTTCACCGGCAAGTTCCCTGGCGAGACGCGCGACATGGCTCGGGGTGAACGGCAGGGGCATCTCCGCCGCCACCCCTTTTACCACCGACGCCTTCCGGAGAAGCGCCTTCCCACGGGTGTCGCGCGCCACCGTCCAGATCCAGGCCCGCTCCGCATCCCCGCCGGTCGTCGGAAAGATCGCCCCCAGCGGCGCCCGGAAGAGAACCCGTTTCCCGACCGTCACCGGCGCCTTGTCCCGGACGATCGCCATGTACCGGCCGTTCTCCCAGGTCTTCATGAACTCCGGATCGACGGCCGCAATGTCCGTCGCCGGCACCCAGCCGAGGAGGTGGCTCGTCTCCGCGAGGAACCATTTGCGATCGCGGCTGACCAGCGTCACGAGGACGGGCATCCCCGCCGGGGCGGAAGATTCCTGGAGGTTGTCGAACGGATTGTCAATGCCTGGGCCGTTCGGATAACGGGAATGGGGCTCGTGGGTCGGAAGGATGCGGAAATCGACGCGCTTCACCGTCACCGCCGGGAACATCCGCTGCGGATAATCATCGAGATGGGCATTGGCGGCCATTTTCCGGATCCAGTCCTTGGGATGCGGCCGCCCGCCTTTTCCATAACCGGGAGTCCCTGCATATTCGCGGAATCCCCAAGAGGCCTGCTCCGGGGTGTGACGAGGCTCGGTCCGGTGCCACGGGGCGAAGTAGAGGAGGTCGGATTCGGCGTTCAGACGGGCCTGCTCCGGCGGCGGGAGAAGCGGGACATCCGCCGCGTTCCGGTCCAGATAGGAAAGCGGGTCCTGGCTGAGATCGCCGAGATCCCGGATCACCGCCCCCGCGGCAACGCCGCCCCAGGCCAGCATGAAAAGCAGGAGCGTCAGGACAATGCCGTACCCCGGTCTCTCTCCCCATCGCTTCGCCGCCCCCCTCTTCCGCATCGCCCCTCCTGAAGATCTTTTCTGTGCCAGTGTAGAGGTTTTCGGGATTTGCCGCAATCGTTTTCCTGGCTTTCTGAAAAGTGTTGACCAAACCGTCGACCAAGCGCCCCTCAAAAGAAAAGAGGGTTAACCCATTGCTGAGTCAACCCCCCGTTTCTCTTATGGTGCCGAAGCCGGGATTTGAACCCGGACAGGCGTACACCCACTAGACCCTGAACCTAGCGCGTCTACCAATTCCGCCACTTCGGCAATGTCCTCATGTCCGGAACTTTGCGCTTATCTACACTGACGCTCCGGCCATTGTCAAGTGAAAATGGCGACGCGGCGTCCGGCCGCATCCGTATCCGGGATTCTTTGCCGGGGCAACCTCGGGACGACGCCGCGCATATGATGATTGTGCTTGAAATTACCTCGATTGATGCTATGGTATCGACCCCATGGAGGAGGTCAAGCGGTTTTTTATGGACGTGATCCGCGGCAGTGAAAAAATCCCCGCCCGCCTACAGCGCGCGGTCGTGACCATCGGCAACTTCGACGGCGTCCATCTGGGTCACCGGTTCATCTTCCGGAGGCTGGTCGAAGAGGCGCGCCGGGAGGGTTGTCCGGCCGTGGTCATCAGCTTCGAACCCCACCCCAAGATGGTCCTCCATCCGGAGCGGCGGCCGTTCTACCTGATCACCTCCCCGGAGGAGAAGATCCGCCTCCTCGCCGAGCTCGGGATCGACGCCCTCATCCTGATCCCCTTTTCTCTCGACTACGCCCGAACGACGGCGGAGGCGTTCGTCCGGGAGGTCCTCAGGGAGAGGCTGCAGATCCGGAAGATCCTGATCGGCCACGACTACACCTTCGGCCGGGGGAAGGAAGGCAACGAGGCGTTTCTCGCCGAAGCTGGCCGCCGCCTGGGATTCGCGGTCGAGGTGATAAACGCCTTTTGCATCGGCGATACCGTCATCAGCAGCACGAAAATCCGGGACGCGATCCTCGCCGGGGAGGTCGGTTTCGCCGCGACGCTCCTCGGCCGGCCTTATAACCTCTCAGGCCGCGTGATCTCCGGCAACCGCCGGGGGGACGGCCTCGGCTTCCCGACGGCGAACATCGCACCGGACAAGGAACTCGTTCCCGCCCGCGGCGTTTATGCCGTCCGCTGCCTGCTGGAAGGAAAGCGCCACGACGGCGTCCTCAACATCGGCTTCAACCCGACCTTCGCCGACGACAAGCTCTCCATCGAGGTCCACATCTTCCATTTTCACGAGAATATCTACGGGAGGATTCTGGACGTTCACTTCATCGAGCGGATTCGCGACGAAGTCCGCTTCACGAGTCCGGAAGAGCTGATCGCCCAGATCGACCGGGACATCGCCCGCGCGCGCGAGATCCTCCAATCCCCCAAATAGGGAGACCTTTGAATTTTTGGCCCCCTTGTCATTGCGAGGAACGCGGTGACGAAGCAATCTTATGAATGATTCGGATGCTTGCGGGATTGCTTCGTCGGCCTTTGGCCTCCTCGCAATGACACGGGAAATGGAGCCTCCGGGATAAGGGGGATCGCCGATCCTCCTTGGGCTATCTCAAGACGGGAAACGGCGCGGAAGCGGTCATGCCCCGCGTGTCGTGCCGGCTGAAATAGACGTCGCCGATGCAGCCCTCCGCCGCGCTTTTCGTATACTGGGAATTGATGTGGAGCTGGATCCCGTAGGTGACGGCATCGAGCCCCTTGAGATCCCGGAAGAGTTTCCGGAAGTCCTCCTGGATGTTCCGGCTTTCGGTGTACCACTCCCCGACCGAATCGGCCTTGTTCCGGAGCACCACGTAGCGGAGCTTCCCGCCGCCGATCTGGTCGCTCCGCCCCGTCCATCCCCGCGGGGCCTCATTGTCCCAGATATAGCCTATCGTCGGGGTGTTGAGCACCGCCGGAAAGCCCGTCGCGGTAAAGGCCACGTAGAGCTGAACGGCCTGGTCGTCCGTCGCGGCTTTCCGGACGTCGCCGCCCCGCGGCAGCCGGACGGCCTTCCACTGCCAGTTCAGAAACGGGAACTCCCTGAGATCGACACGGAGCTCCCGCTTGATCCCGAAGGAAGAGTTCCGGTCGCTGACGAGGCGGACAAAGAACGCATCCTCCGCCTTTTCCAGACGGAGGTTCACCGTCCCCGCCTTGCGGTCGAGAACCCAACCCGGAGGAAGCCCCCGGACGAGCTCCGCGGAGGAAAAGTGCACCGCCTGGATCTTCTCGTTTTCCGCGGCCGACGCCGCCGGCGCCGTGACGAATATCGCTAGCAAAAAGAGAAGGAACAGGGACAATGCGGTCGTGCGTCCCTTCACGGTTGGTTGGGTCATCGTTTCCTATTCTTTGACGGTATTAAGGGAGCCGATCCCTTTGCCGCGGTAACGGGACATGATCTCCGTCCGGGTGAGGACGGCGTCCACCCGCGCGACGTGGGCCTCGATGTTTTCCCGGCCGCTCTCCTCCTCGCGGTCGATCAGCGCGATGACCCGGTCGATCACCAGCCCCGCCTCCCGCGCCCGGACGATCGCGTTGATTGTCGAGCCGCCGGTGGTGATCACGTCGTCGAGGATCGCGACCTTCTCCCCCGACCGGACATTCCCCTCGACGCCGCTCTTTGTGCCGTGGTCCTTGACATCCTTCCGGACGATGAAGGAGCGGATCGGTTTTCCCTTCTGGAAGGAGATGACCGACAGCGCGTTGGCGATCGGGTCCGCGCCGAGGGTCAGGCCGCCGGCCGCCGTCACCTCCGAGTCGGCCAGCATCGTGAAGAGGATCTCTCCGATCAGGTTCATCGCCTCCGGGTCGAGTGTCGTCGGTTTGCAGTTGAAATAGTAGTTGCTCTTCCGCCCGGAGACGAGCGTGAAGGGCGGGTCGTCGCTGTATTTGAACGATCTCTCGAGGATGATCTCGATCAGCCTCTCTTTTGCGTTCCGGATCTCCATGTTCCCCCTCCCGGATTTCGGTTGCTGCGGGGATGCTATCCTATTTATCCCGGGTTTACCAGCGGGGAAAAGAGGGTTCGGACCTTTTCGGCCACGAGATCCCCCATCTCCGTGGTGCCGACGATCCTGGCGCCCGCCTGGCGGATGTCCTCAGTCCGGAAGCCCTCCTTCAAGACCATGCGGACGGCCTTCTCGACGAGGTCCGCCTCCGTCGTCCTGTCGAAGGAGTAACGGAGCATCATCGCCACAGAGAGGATCGTGGCGAGCGGGTTTGCGACCCCCTTCCCGGCGATATCCGGGGCGGAACCGTGGCTCGGCTCGTACATCGCCGTCTTCGTCCCCCGGCTCGCGGAGGGGAGCATCCCCAGCGAGCCGGTCAGCATCGACGCCTCGTCGCTTAGGATGTCGCCGAACATGTTCGTCGTCACAATCACGTCGAACTGTCCCGGGTTCCGGATCAACTGCATCGCGCAGTTGTCCACGTACATGTGCCGGAGTTCGACCTCCGGGTAGTCCCGGCCTACCTCCGTGACGACATCCCGCCAAAGCTCCGTCATTTCGAGGACGTTGGCCTTGTCCACGGAGAGGAGCTTCTTACGGCGGCCGCGCGCCAGATCGAAACCCACCTTCGCGATCCGCCGAATCTCATCCTCGGTGTAGACCATCGTGTTGATCCCGATCCGCCGGCCGTTCTCGATCCGGACGCCGCGGGGCTTTCCGAAATAGGCGTCCCCCAGCAGTTCACGGACGATCATCAGGTCGATCCCCCGGACGACGTCGGGTTTGAGCGGCGAGGCGTCGATCAGATCCTCGAAGACGACGACCGGACGCAGGTTCGCGTAGAGTCCCAACCCCGACCGCAGGCCGAGGAGGCCCCGCTCCGGCCGGACGCTGTAATCGAGCGACTCCCATTTCGGCCCGCCTACCGCGCCCAACAGAACGGCGTCGCTCGCAAGCGCCCGTTGCATCACCTCTTCGGGAAGGGGTGTACCGAAGCGATCGTAGGCGGCGCCGCCGACGAGCCCTTCCTGAAGGTCGAGCCGGACGCCGGTTCGTTCGGCGACGACGCCGAGCACCTTCACCGCCTCCCGGACGATCTCGGGTCCAATCCCGTCGCCGGGAAGAACCGCAATGCGATACGATTTCATTTCGCCCTCCCCTTCGCGATGTGGTTCATCAGGCCGCCGTCGGCGATGAGCTGCTGCATGAACGGCGGGACCGGCGGGATTTTCAGCGGATCGGCGGCGCCGACGACGATCCGGATCAGCCCTGCGTCCCCGTCCACCTCGATCTCCGCCCCATTCTCCACGAGCCCCCACAGCTCGGGGGATTCGAATATCGGAAGCCCCATGTTGAAGGAGTTCCGGTAGAAGATCCGGGCGAAACTCTTCGCCACGACGCAGGCGATCCCCGCCGCCTTGATCGCGATCGGGGCGTGCTCCCTCGAAGATCCGCAGCCGAAATTCTCACCGCCGACCAGGATATCGCCCGGCTTCATTTTTTTCATGAACTCCGGGTCGGCGTCCTCCATGCAGTGGACGGCCAGCCCCTGCGGGTCCCAGATGTTCAGATACCGCGCCGGGATGATCGCGTCGGTATCGATGTTGTCTCCGAACTTCCAGATTCTTCCCCGTATTTTCATATATTCAAATCCTTTCTGATCGGTTGTTTCCAGTAGGCATGGGAAAAGGGGGGGGACAGCTCCCGATTATTACCTCGCTCCCTGTGGCCCGGAAAAGCCGGTACAACTCCCGCGAAAAGGACGCGCCCCGGTTTTTCCTCCGGTCCCCTCTTTTTCTTTATAATTGTTCCGGCCCGGCGAGGCGGCCGGCAACGGCCGTTGCGGCGGCGACCGCCGGTCCGGCGAGGTAGACCTCGCTTCCCGGATGGCCCATCCGCCCGACAAAATTCCGGTTTGTCGTTGCGACCGACCGCTCCCCCTTCGCGAGGATCCCCATGTAGCCGCCGAGACAGGGGCCGCAGGTCGGCAGGCTGATCACCGCCCCGGCGTCGAGGAAGATATCGAAGAGCCCCTCGTGCATCGCTTGGCGGTAGACCGTCGGCGTCGCGGGGAGGATGATCAGACGCATCCCCGGGGCGGCATGCCGCCCCTTCAGGATCGAAGCCGCCACGCGCAGATCCTCGATCCGACCGTTCGTGCAGGAGCCGATGATCGACTGGTCGATCCGGACATCGCCGACCTGGCTAATCCCCCGCGCGTTGGAGGGGAGGTGCGGAAACGACACCTGCGGCTCGATTTTGTTAACATCGATCTCGACCACCGAATGGTACTCCGCATCGGGATCGGAGAAGTAGAATTCGTAAGGGCGTTCGGCCCGCCCCCGGACATAGGCCTCCGTGATCGCATCGGGGATGAAGATCCCGTTCTTTCCGCCCGCCTCGATCGCCATGTTCGCCATCGTCAGGCGGCCGGCCATCGGCAGCTCCCCGATCGCCTCGCCGGTGAACTCCATCGCCCGGTAGAGCGCCCCGTCCACGCCGATCCGCCCGATCGTGTGGAGGATCAGGTCTTTCCCGCCCACCCAGGGACGCAATTTTCCGCGGTAGACGAACTTCATCGTCTCCGGAACCTTGAACCAGAGCTCGCCGGTCAGCATCGCCGCGGCGAGATCGGTGCTCCCGACGCCGGTGGCGAAGGCCCCCAGAGCCCCATAGGTGCAGGTGTGGCTGTCGGCGCCGACGACGAGATCCCCGGGGCCGACGATCCCCTTCTCCGGCAGCAGCGCGTGCTCCACACCCGCCTCGCCGATCTCGAAGTAGTGGCTGATCTGATGTTCACGGGCGAAATCCCGCATGATCTTGCACTGCTCGGCCGATTCGATGTCCTTGTTCGGGGCGAAATGGTCGGGGACGAGGACGATCCTGTCTCGGTCAAAAACCTTTTTCGCCCCCGCCTTTCGGAAGACGTCGATCGCGATCGGGGCCGTGATGTCGTTGCCGAGGGCGATATCGACCCGCGCGTTGATCAGCATTCCGGGGCGCACCTCTTCGAGGCCCGCGTGCCGGGCAAGTATCTTTTCCGTAATGGTCATGGTCATGTTTTCATGCTCCTTCGATGATTTCAGAAACGCCTTTTTCCGGGCGGCATCCCGTTCTTACCGGATCTTGTCCATTTATGCAACCTTCACCTTCTTGATATCCTTGCTCAGCCACTCCAGCCGGTTCAGCGCGTTGATGTAGGCCTTGGCCGAGGCGACCAGCACGTCGGGATGGGCGCCCCGCCCGACGGCGGAGCGGCCATTGAACTTGAGCTGCACCGTCGCTTCCCCCTGGGCGTCCGTCCCCCCGGTCACCGCGTTCACCGCGTACTTCAGCAGCGGGTAGTCCGTCTTCGTGATCTTCCGGATCGCCGTGAAGGTCGCGTCCACAGGTCCCACGCCGAAACCGGCCTCCTGGACCATCTTCCCGTCCACCTCCATCTGCATCGTCGCCGTCGGCACCGTCGCGTTCCCGCTGACGACGTTCAGATAGACGAAGCGGTACCGCTCCGCGCTCCGGGAGGACTCCTCGTAGACGATCGCCTCCAGATCCTCGTCGAACACCTCCTTCTTGACGTCGGCCAGTTCCTTGAAGCGGACGAAGATCCGGTTGATCTCCTCCTCGGTGAGGCCATAACCCAGCGCCCGGAGGCGATCGGCGATCGCATGGCGTCCCGAATGCTTGCCGAGGACGATGCGGGTCTCCGAGATCCCGACCGACTGGGGGGTCATGATCTCGTAGGTGCTCTTCTCCTTGATCAGGCCGTCCTGGTGAATGCCCGATTCGTGGGCGAAGGCGTTCGTCCCGACGATCGCCTTGTTCGGCTGGACAGGAATACCGGTGATCTGCGTCAGCAGCCGCGAGGTCTGGTGGATGTACTCGGTTTTGATCCCCGTCCGGAGGCCGTAGAGATCCTTTCGGGTCTTGATCGCCATCACGATCTCCTCCATCGCGCTGTTCCCCGCCCGTTCGCCGATCCCGTTGATCGTGCACTCCACCTGCCGCGCCCCGTTCATCACGGCGGCCAGCGCGTTGGCCGTTGCGAGGCCGAGGTCGTCGTGGCAGTGGACCGAAATGACCGCCTGGCGGATGTTCTTCACCCGCCGGAAAAGGGTGGCGATTAGATCGCCGAACTCCTCCGGAATCGCGTAACCAACCGTGTCCGGAATGTTGACCGTCGTCGCCCCCGCGGCGATGACCGCTTCCACCATCGCGCAGAGATAGTCGCGGTCGCTCCGCGTCGCATCCATCGGCGAGAACTCCACGTTCTTTGTGTAGCGGCGGGCATGGGAAACCGCGGCGACCGCCTCGTTGAGGACCTCCTTCCGCGATTTGCGGAGCTGGTATTTCAAGTGGATGTCCGAAGAGGAGATGAAGGTGTGGATCCGCGGAGAGGCCGCTTCGGCGATCGCCTCCCAGGCGCGGTCGATGTCGGCGGCATTTGCCCGCGCGAGCGCCGCGATCTGGCAGCCTCGGATCTCCCGGGCGATCTGCCTTACCGAGGCGAAATCCCCCTCCGAGGCGACCGGGAAGCCGGCCTCGATGATGTCCACGCCCATTTTCTCGAGTTGGCGGGCGATCCGCAGTTTCTCGTCCGGGTTCATGCTCGCCCCGGGCGACTGCTCGCCATCCCGCAGCGTCGTATCGAAAATGAATACCCTCTCTTCCGCTTTCCTGCCGTCTGTCGATTCCATGATGGGCTCCTTTTCGCAAAAAATAAAAAAGGCCATGGGTTTTGCCACCCATGGCCTTTTGGTTTCGTCTATGATCTTTTGGTTCTACGAATTTCCGAAAAACGACGGGAGGCGGCGCCTATGCGAAAGGCGAAGAAGGGCGAGTCCCAAAAGGAGGGACAGAATCGTGATGCCACCAATGTTCGCTCTTACCGCAGCCGCTGTCATGAAAGAAAACCCCTTCACCATTTCTCCCGCTGCTCACCTGCGCATCATAAGGGGCGCGCGGATACCACCGGACCCCGACGGGAGATGCTATCTAATTCAAACTCGGAGACCTGTCAAGCTTTTTCTAAACGGCATGAAATGGAAGCGGAAAGGGACAGCTCCCTCGTATATTGAAAGTTAGCATACAGTGTTTGTTTGCGAGTTCGTTCTTTTTTGGTAAAACCATTTCAGTATGTCGGAAGAG
>Ga0209638_1000619_pt1 | contig 23357 bp, 22 predicted proteins | sample BarGraNGADG00211_FD_184490 | JGI IMG/M metagenome (GOLD analysis project Ga0209638, IMG submission 184490) | Arctic peat soil microbial communities from Barrow, Alaska - Barrow Graham LP Ref core NGADG0002-211 (SPAdes) (version 2) | ecosystem: Environmental > Terrestrial > Soil > Wetlands > Peat...
AGCGCCAGTGTCGGAGTCGCCTCGCTCGCGCCGGACACGAGCCTGGACGATCTCCTGAACGAAGCTGACCGGCGCCTCTACAAGGCCAAGCGTCTACGGGTTGAGGACGACCCCGTGCCGCGGTCGCGGGGTCGCCTCTCAGGGCGACTTTGGAATAGTCGTTCTTTCGAGCGCGCGGACCTTGGTCGCGAGGCTCGGCGATCTGGCTGACACCACAGCCCCGGAGAGCGCAGTCCAGCGGGTGATTCCGTGCATCCTCAGCCTCGACCCGCGCCCAACGAGGGGGCAACTATGGGGCAACCAGATCCACCGAGATCAGCCGAGATCGAAGTGCTGATACGGGCTAGAACTCGCTCGTTTTCCAGCTAGGACGAGGCCGGCCGAAGTCCCAACGGTCTCCGTTTAATCCCAAGGTCACAGGTTCGAATCCTGTACGGCCCATCTCGCTTTCTCGGTCGGCGGACTCTGTGCGGCCAAGCGCGATTGGCCTCCATCGGCTTTCTAGATCGCCTGACCATTCCCCGGTCCGCCGCCATGCCGCTCGCGAGAATAGAACGGGCGCCCTCCCGGAAAGAGAGGACGCCCGTTGCACCGTGTTTCGAGCGCTGGGCCGCTAGGTCTCTATTACGGCAGTCGGAAGAGACGTGGCGGACGCCGAGCCACCGTCGTTTGCGACCGTGACGACAACCCGCAGAGTGCCGCCGGCGTCTCCGACTTGAACTACGTACTGGTAATCGATCGCCCCCGAGATATCGGTGCAGCTGCCACCGCTCTCGTCGCAGAGCTGCCACTGATACTCCCAGCTATACATAGAGTTGAGCCAGTCGCCGCCACTCGTCGAGACGGTATCGCCAACCGCGGGCGTACCGCTGATCACCGGTAGGGCTATGTTGACGGGCGCGGCGGGCAGGACGGGGAGTGTCTGGCTCGACGCGACCTCGCTATGCCCGGCGCCGTTGGTCGCGGTGACGACCACACGCAGCGTGTAATAGCCGCGAACGGCGAACGAGCGTATCGCGCCGCTGGCAAGAGTATCTGCGCCCTCAATCGCGTAGGTGGGATTCGTCGCGCCGATGATGTCTCCACACGAGATCGGCCCCGAGGGCGCTGAACTTATCGCGCGGAAAATCAGCATCCCGCTGTTACACAGCTGCCATTGATAGCTATAGACGATCGGCAGCGAGCCCGTCCAGGAGCCGCTACTCGCCGATAGCGTCTGTCCCTCCTGGGGCGTGCCCGTGATTGTCGGCAGTGCGGAGTTTTTGGGCGTCACGGCGGAGATCGACCAGAAATAGGCCTTCGGGCTGCTGGTGATCTGATTGGCCACCGCGACAACCGTGAAGACGTGCATGCCGGGCGCCAGGCCGGTGTAGGAGCTTGGAGATTTGCAGGGTACCCAGCCGCTGTCGGCGGTCGATTCCTGGGTATCGACGGCGCAGACGAATGCGGCCTTCGACTTGTTCGAGGAGAAGCCGAAGCTTGCGCTGGTCGAAACGCTGGTTTGGCTCGGATGCGACGTGATCACAACGGTTGGCGCCACGGCCTTCCTTGGCGCCTTCTTGATCGCCCAGGAATAGCGCACTACGGGCCCGGAACTCCCGTTGCTGACGGCCCTGACCGCGAAGTGATGCTTGCCCGTCTTGAGCCCGGAGAAGGTCTTCATCGGGACGCAGGTCTTGTAGGCGTGGCGGTCGAGCGAGCAGAGATACGAGTCGACGTCCCAGTGATTCGAGTAGAAGACGAAGGTCGCCTGCGACGAGTGTGAGACGCGCGCCGGGTGACCGAGTATCACGGTCATTGGCCCGTGAATCCTTCCCGCCGCCGGCGAAGAGGCCGGGAGCGAGAGAGAAAGTAGGGGCAGAAGAATCAGTGAGCCCCCGATGATGAGTCTGAGATATTTCTGCCGGCGCCTAGCGGGTCGAAGATGCATCTTTCCTCCTGCTCGTTATCACTGGAAGCACGGTCTCTCGTTGCACATCGGGTCCCCACGCCTGCTCCCAGGCTGAAGAAGGAGGACTCGAAGGACTAATCGGCCGCTTCGGGATCGAAGGAGTGACCCCTCCGCGTCGATTCTCGTAGCACCAATGGGTGAGACTCTGGATCTTTGCGCCCCGCCATTGTCGGGTCGGGGAGCGGTCGAACCTCTACCAGCTCACCGTCAGCGAGGGTCGCAATCGGCGCGGGACGTCAACAAGTGGCGATTCGCACTAACATTCAGGCAGGCACGTGGGCGGGTTACGTGAACTCGCTTTTGACGAGAGAAGAGCTACGCGACTCCAGCTAGGTCGCAGCCCCGTGCGGCTATCGGGAATCGTAGAAACCAGAGAAGGGAGAAATCGTGAAGAAGTTGTTCGCTTACGGGGGTATCGGGGCCAGCGTCATCCTGATCGCATTCGGGATCGGCGCGACTTGGGTCGGCGTCAGCGGGCGCGACCAGGTGCGCAGCAATCTGAAGCTGGAACGCATTACGGGCACTCCCGACATGACGCCGGCTGCGATCAAGGGCGAAGCGACCAAGGCGGGCTTGAAGAACGTGTCGCTTCCTAGTTGCAACGTTGCCAATAAGGCGGTCAATACCGGCGCGCGCGCTCACTGTTTCGCCAGCTACATGCGGATTCACGCGCTCGAGGCGACCGGCGGTCAGGTGTATGCGCAGCTGGGCCAGTACCTCACCAAGAGCGGCAAGGCGACGAGCGACGTGAAGCTGGCCGCCAAGGATCCGAAGACCGGCCAGCCGGTCTCCAACCCCGTCCGCAACGTCTGGATCACCGAGACGGCGCTTTCGACGGCGCTCAACCAGGCCTTCTTTGCGGAGCAGGTCTCGTATTTCGGAATCGTCACCGGTATTGCCTTGCTGCTGACGGGGATCGGCTTCTTGGTGCTCACGTTCGGAGTGCTCCTGCCTGTCAGCGAGGGGAAGAAGAGCTAGCGGGGCTGAGCGAGAAAAGTCGGCGCGACCCGACAAGGCCGCGGCCCCCGATGGCGTTACTCCACTTCCCTGCTGCGAATCGTCACGCGCTAAAGGGGGCCGGGCCTGCGACTCGCGTTCACCCGAACTGGGCTACCTCGACCCAAGCTCGCATCCGATAGCTAGCTTGGGAGAGTTGCACGTAGCTATGCGGCTGAAAATCTGCGCACTTTCGCTGGCGGCGCTGATCGCGCTTCCGCTGTCGTCCCAGGTCGCCTCGGCGGCGAGCACGGCGCGGATCCTCGTTCACTTCGACAAGCGCACCGGCGCGGCCCGGCAGAGAGCGTTGATCGAGCGCGTCGGAGGCCAGCGGGTGGCGACCGTGCAGCGGCTCGGGACGGCGGTCGTCCGCGTGCCGGCCGCCGAGAAGAAGCAGGCGCTGTCGCTGCTGCGGCGCCAGCCCGGGGTCACGTACGCCGAGGCGAACGGAACCGTTCACGCCTCTGCCGTTTTGATCAACGATCGGGACTCCCTCACCGATCTTTGGCCGCTCGCCAACCCGCTTTTCCTGGATGCCTGGTCGCTCACGACAGGCGACTCGAGCGTAGTCGTGGCAGTCGTCGACAGCGGAGTTCAGGCCGACCATCCCGAGCTGTTGGGGAGGGTCTTGCCCGGCTACGACTTCGTCAACAACGACAGCGACCCGTCGGATGACGACGGCCACGGGACGGAGGTGGCGGGAGTCATCGCCGCGCAGGGGAACAACGGCATCGGCATTGCGGGAGCTTGCTGGAAGTGCAAGATCATGCCGGTGAAGGTGCTCGACTCCTCGGGCACGGGCAGCGACATCGACGTGGCGAGCGGCATCGTCTGGGCGGTCGACCACGGTGCCGACGTGATCAACATGTCGCTCGGCGGGACGGCTACGTCGCAGACCCTGGCCGATGCGGTCAGCTACGCCGAGCGGCTCGGCGTGGTAGTGGTCGCCGCGGCGGGAAACGATGGGAGCACGACCAGGGCCACCACGCCCAATTACCCGGCCGCCTACCCCGGTGTGATCTCGGTCGCGGGCGTAGACGAGACCAATGCGCTCTACGACTGGTCGAATCACGGCTCCTGGATCATGGTCGGCGCGCCCGGCTGCACCTACTCGACCACCTTGAACGGCTCCTACGGCGGATTTTGCGGTACATCGACCGCCTCGCCCTTCGTCGCGGGGCTCGCGGGGCTCGCCCGTTCCTACAATCTCGCCGCGACCGCTTCGAGCGTAGTGAGCACGATCGAGACAACCGCGCAAGCGCCGCTCGGGGACACGGCTCACGGATTGATCAACGCCAATGCAGCGCTCGCGGGCATCGCCACCGCGCCTGCCGGCCCGGTCGCCTCCTTCGGCGCCAGCGCCGTCTCGGGCAGGCTGCCGCTCAGCGTCAGCTTCACGAACAGCTCGACCAGCGCGACATCCTACACCTGGTCGTTCGGCGACGGGACGAGCTCGACCGACTCCTCGCCCAGTCACACCTTCACAGCTGTCGGTAGCTACAACGTCACTCTGGTGGCCGGCGACGGATCGAGCAGCCGCCTCGCGAACACGACGATCACCGTCGCGGAGCCGCTGCCGCGGGCAACCTTCACGATGAGCAAAGGCTCGGGCCGCGCGCCCTTCAGCGTGCGCTTCACGAACTCCTCGAGCAACGCCGCCTCCTACCTCTGGTCGTACGGCGACGGCAGCGCGGGCTCGAGCGAAGCCTCTCCCACTCACACCTTCGCGAAAGCGGGGACGTACACCGTCACGCTCACCGCAACCGGCCCGGGCGGACAGGCGACGGCGACGAGGACGATCACGGTCTCCAGGCCGCTTCCCGACCTGGTGCTGAGTCTTTCCAGGACGGCGAGCAGGAAGGTGAGCGGCTACCGCCTGAGCTCATTCGTCGTCAGGCTCGGGAACCGCGGCGGCGCGGCCGACCGGGGCGTGAAGATCACGATCACGCTGCCTGCGGGGTCGAGCTTCAAGAGCGTTACCAGCGCCGGTCGCAGCTGTACGCGGACAACGCATCGGGCCAGCTGCTCGTTCGGGACGCTTTCGGCGGCGAAGACCGTGAAGCTGCGTTTCGCCGCCATCGTGACGACGCGGGCGAATGTGACAGCCATCGCATCGGGGAAGACGGCGGAGATCTCGCTCACGAACAACGCGGCGAGCGTCAAGATTCGCTAGCGGCGGGCGCACAAAAGTCCTTCCGGATCATGCCGCCGACGAGGTGAGCGGCTTACACAAGCGCCTGCTTGCGAACCTCGCGGGGCCTTTAGCGAATCTTGAGAGAGCCCGAATAGGGTAATGCGAGTTCGTACTATCTCTCGGGCAAGGAGCAGGAGAAATGAGAAGTCGTGGACGCGCGCTACTCGCGCTGATCATTGCGCTCTCGGTCGTCGGAACGGCGATATCGGCCGTTTCGGCGGCTCCGGGAGCCGCGCCGAAGGGCCGCTTCAAGGTCAACGGACACAAGCTCTATCTCACCTGTGCAGGCAGCGGCGGGCCGGTGGTGGTGCTTGACGCCGGGCTCGGAAGCGATCACGGAATCTGGGCCGATCCGGCCCGTAGCGCGAAGCGCTTGCACACCCGCGTCTGCGCCTACGATCGCTACGGCGTCGGTCTCAGCGGGAGAACGAGCAAGACCCGGACGATCGGAGCGGCGGCGGCCGATCTTCACGGGCTCCTGCTCAAGGCCAAGCTGAAGGCGCCGTACGTGCTCGTCGCCCACTCGATCGCGGGCCTGGTTGACCGCGAGCTCGCGAGGCGCTATCCGAAGAGCATCGCCGGCATGGTCCTGCTCGACACGGCGCCCGACGATTGGGACGTCTACACGGGGACGAAAACGTTCGTCTTCGGAGGAGAGAGTCTCGACGTCGCCGCCGCCTCGGCGGCCCTGCGCGCCCGAGATTCGCTGGGCGCCAAGCCGCTGATCGTCATCGAGTCGGGCAACCCCGTAGACGTCTCGGGCTGGGCCGGCGGCAAGAGCGATTTCTATGCCTACTGGGACTCCGCGCAACGCGCGCTGGCGCGAATCTCGAGCAACTCGATCTTCGCGGTAGCCACGTCGGTGGGCCACGAGATCACGGTCAACGCGCCGGCCCTCACCGAGGAGACGATGCGGATGGTCGTGAACGCTGTGCGCACGCACTCCGTGCTACCGGCCTGCGCCGCCAGCACGCTGCCGAAGAAGGGCGGCGCCTGCGACCCTGTTTGACCGCGGCGCTCGGGCGCCGGCTTCGAGCAACTGGAGAAGGGGCTCAACCTCTAGCGGTAGCTCGATCGTCAATCCTCGGCGCCGGGCGGGCGGCGCAGGCGCTTGGTGAAAGAGCGCTGCCGTTTCCCCGTCAGGCGCTTGATGATCGCCGAGCGCGAGGGTCTTGTGGCGGTGCGCTCGGCCCTGGGCTCGAGCGCGAGGCGGATCTTCTCCAGCAGCCGCGCGAGCGCGAGCTCCCGGTTGCGCAGCTGGCTGCGCTCGTCCTGCGAGACGGCGTGCACCGTGCGACCGAAGCGCTCGCGCAGGCGCTCTTTCGTCGCCTCGTCGAGCGAGCAGGAGTCGACCTCGAGGAAGGCCTCGATCCGCGTCTCGTTCTTCTGCGCGTGCTGACCGCCCGGTCCGCTCGAGCGCGAAGCGCGGAAGCCCGCCTCGGCGCGGGCGATCTCGAGCGTCCGCCGAAGCGCGTCTGCACCCTCGCTGTGTTCGTCTGGCCTTTTCGACTCCATCTCTGGATGATCGCAGGGCCGCGACCGCCGCGCACGAGGGCCAGAGCCGCCGAAACGGCAATAACTTGTCTGGGGGATATATTTGAGCTCCTGCCGGCCGATCAATGGTGAACCCGCGGCCGCCGCAGTTCACCACCGCGCTGTCCGCTGAACTGGAGTCGTGGGGAGCCATATCCGTGTGATTCTCAGGGAGGGAGAATGTGTCCCGCATCGAGAACCAAGCCGCAACCGGTAGCTGCAGACGCTCAGAAAGCCTGCAAGCCGCGCTTCATCAGCTAAGAGAGCAGAGGTCCAACCCGGCACTCGCCATGCCGTCGGGGTCCGTCTGCGGCGGAGCGCTCCTCAAGGCGCGAGACGCCGTACGCATAACGAGAGATTTGGAGGCGGTACCCAGTGGATCGGAGGGCGTGATCCTCGGCTGGTATGCCAACGAGCCCGAGAACGTGATCGTCAGCCTTCACCAGGGCGGGGTCGAGAACCTGCCGCGCGCAGTGCTCGAGCTGATCGAAGTCGAGTCGGCCGCCTAGGCGTTCCCAACAACTCAACGTAGTCGGGCGATTAGCAAGAAAGACCGATATTGCTGGGGAATCCCTGCCTTGAGGGATTAGGTGTGTTGGCCTTCGTCTCGATGTAAACAGTGCAGCGAAACACGGCGGCGCGGCTACGTCATGACGCATTTGGGGGAGGTTGTTCGGCGTGGCAAATTGGAGCACACCGCATGTTTCGGACGGCGAGATGGATCCCGGGGGATTGCTCCGCCGCTCGTTTTGCGTTGATGAGCGTCGATTTGCTGCGCGATGGAAAGCAGGCGCCAGGCGCATGAAACGCGCGCGGCTGCTTTGGAGGCGCGAGGAAGGCCAAACGATGGCTGAGTACGGCGTCGTTCTGGCCGTCATCTCGATTGCATGGTTGATCGCGCTAGCCGCTCTCAGGTGGCGTCTCTAACGAAAAAGCTCGTTGCAAGCGTTCTGTGCTCAGACGATGACAAAGCGAAGAATCGAAATGCCTGTCAACAACAAGATCCGCCGGGGAGGATGAGGGGGAACACGAATCGCACCGCTCTCGACGATCCGTCTGTTCGGTCGCTCAAGCCGCAAGCGCGAGGCTGAACAAACGATCGCCGAACACGTGATCGTTTCCGAATACGACAACGATCTACGTCGCGGTGGGTTTTCGTGATCCTCTCCGGCGGAGTATCAGCCGTCGTTGAGCGGGTAGCGGAGTCAACTCCGGCCTAGTCGCTCGAAAGTGGGCGGGCCTTCCTGCTGCGAAAGGTTCGTTCTCGGACGGCTCCTTGGGCGCGATGACGACCTGCGCCGGCGGCGGCTAGCGGGCGCCTACGATCCCATCACGAGGACGAACGCGGCGGACCGGCCGTCTCAGCGCGCCTCCGCCCGCGGGTGACGAGCGGCGCCAGCGAAAGCCCGATCACAAACGCGCCCAGGTGACCGAAATCGGTGAAGTCGTGGACCACGGCCGCGTTGACCGTCAGGTAGCCGATCAGAACGGCGAGGTACAGCGTGCGCCGGCGACCGGATAGACGAAAGACGAGCACCGCCGCGACGGCGAAAAAGCCGTAGCTGACGCCGACGTCGATGGCGTGCTCGACGTACTTTCCGACCACCTCGTAGCGGATCGCCAGCCACAGGCCGGCGGCGGTGAGCAGGGTCGCACCCGCGTGCCCGCAGGCGAAGACGAGGACTGTGCGTGCACTGCCGATCCAGCGCTCGACCGGCGCCAGCACGAGCGAAAAGAGAACCAGCCAGACGATCAGCTCCCAGCTGCTCGAGAGCCAGAAGGCGCTTGCGACCAGCGCTCGCATCGGGTCTTGTCCCAACTGGTGGAGGTTCGTGCTGCGCTCGAGCAGCAGGCTGCGGGCGATCGACGGGCGCGAGGTCTGGTAGACCCAGGTCGTGATCAGCAAGACGAACAGGAAGACGTAGGTGAACGGAGCGGAGCGGATGTAGGGGACGATCCGTCGCTCCCACGGGCGCCAGCGCTTCCGCAAGCAGTCGAGCCGCGGCCAGCGCGGCGAGCGCTCGAGCTGAACGAGCAGGGCGACGGCGCAGATCACGATCAGCAGACCCAATAGACCACCGCTAGCGACGGTATCAATTCACCGGGCGAAGGCCGTTCTGACGGAGGGTTATGGGCCGGGCCCGCACCGGCCGAGGTGTGGAGGTTAATGGGGCGCTTCGCTAGAAATAGGGAAATCGAGATCGATGAGACGCAACTCCGCACAAGCCGCAGCAAACGACTCTCCGCCGGAGCTCGCAAGCGAGCCACTTCGCTTTGTCGTTCAGAAGCATCAGGCCACGCGCCTGCATTACGACTTCCGGCTCGAGTTGGACGGCGTGCTCAAGAGCTGGGCCATTCCCAAGGGGCCGTCACTCGACCCGGGCGGCAAGCGCCTGGCGATGATGGTCGACGACCACCCGTTCGACTACCGGAACTTCGAGGGCGTGCTGCCGGAAGGCTACGGCGCCGGCGCGGTCATGATCTGGGACGAAGGGGCGTTCGTGGCCCTCAACCAGACCGATCGGGAGGGAAGCGAGGCGGCCTTTCGCTCGGGGCTCGAGCGCGGCCAGTTCACCTTCATCGTCGCCGGCCGGAAGCTGAAGGGAGAGTTTGCGCTGATCCGCTTCGCACGAGCCGGCGAGAAGACCTGGCTGCTGGTGAAGAAGCGCGACAGCTTCGCCTCGACCGAGGACGTGACCGCGCAGGACCGGTCCGCCCGCTCGGGCCGGAGCATGGAGGAGATTCGAGCGGCCTCCAGCGCCGGAGCAGCTTGAGCAGACCTTCCGGGGCTCGCTCTACGAGTCCAGCGAGAGATGCGGATACAGCAGGTGGAGGGGCACGCCGACCACCATGACCGTCGCGACGACGACGGCCACGCTCCACCAACGTCGCCGTAGTGGCCAGCAGCGGAAGCGACGCCAAGAGCAGCGTCGGGATCGAGACGACGGCTCCAATATCGACCGGCCGCCGCCCGGCGAGGCGGACTTCAGGCGGTTACGTGCGCGCGACCGATTCGAGCGTCGAGGCGAGCGCCTCGTTCATCGGCGTGGGCTCGAGCCCGAACGTCTCGGTAACCGCGGAAGAATCGAGCACGAACGGGCGCTCGAGCTGGTAGGTCACCTCGCGAAGCTCGCGCAGCATGGGAGACGCGACGCCGATGGCCCGGACGGTCCAGTTCGGAATCCCGCGCACCTCCGGTGCGGGCAATCCGGCCAGGTCGGCCAGCGCCGCCACCACTTCGCGCTGCGACAGCGGCGGATTCGTGGGCACGTGCCAGGGGCGCCCCCAGGCCCGCTCGTCGCGGGCGAGCGTCACGAGCGTACGGGCGACATCGGGCACGTAGGTCCAGCTGTGCGGAGTGTCCGGGCTGCCGATCACGCGCACCGTCTTACCGGCGAGCACGCGCGGGATCATCCGGCCGAGATGGTTGGCGGTGTCTCCGGGACCGAAGAAGTCGGACGCGCGCGCTTCACAGGCCCGTACCTGCCCGGAGTCGTGGGCGGCCTTGGCTTCCTCCCACATCCGCGCCCGTACCCGTCCCTTCACGCTGGTCGCCGCCAACTCGTCGTCCTCCCGCATCGGGTGATCGACGGGGCCGTAACCGTAGAGATTGCTCAGTGTCACGAGCACCGCCTTGCACTCCCTCGCCGCCTGGAGCAGCGAGGAGGCGATCGGCGGCCAATCGGTCGGCCAGCGGTGGTAGGCGGGATTTGCGCAGTTGTAAATGGCTTCCGCCCCGACCGACAGGCGCAACATGGCCGCCCGGTCGGCGGCGTCGGCCGCGATCCTCTCGATGTTCGGATGGTCCGGGCCCGTTCCCGAGCGCGAGACGAGCGATACGCGCCGGTCCTCCTCTGCCAGGAGCAGCGCTGTGGCCGATCCGACCGATCCGGCTCCAACGATCAGATGTGCTTCCATGCGAGCTCCTTTCTCCCGACGTTCCGTCAACTCAGCTACCCGTTCGCGCCGGTTTAGAACTCGAATCAAAAGAAGCACGGCTCGGCGGACGCCTTTAGCGGGTGTTTATCGATGAGCGAAAGACTTGTGTCGCTCGATGGTCAAACCGAGATCCAGGAGAGGATGCCCGCAGATGCCGAAGCGAAGGAGAGCGCACCGTCGAGCCGGGCTCGTCCTTGGTCGCGGCGGCCTCAGTCGGCGCCTCGTCTACGGGACAGCGCTAGTCGGCGCGGCCGTCCTGCTTCTCAGCGCCTGCGGAGGTGGAGGCGGTCGCGTCTACCGTGACCCCGCCGACGGGTTCCGGTTCAACTATCCAACCGGCTTCCGGGCTGTCTCTTTTGCGTACTTCAGCGGCCTCGAGGGCGCCGGTGGTAGGGGTGTAATCGTGGTCAACAGGGCCGGGCGCGCCGTTCTCAGCTCCGGCAGCTCTTCCGGCCTCTTCGTTTGGAGTGATCTTAAGCCGAGCGCCGTTGTGCTCACGCTCGCTGCCGGGTCCGACGGACGCCGGCCCAACCAGCGATTCAACTACGGTGCTTCTCCAAACGTCCCCGGGGTCTCGGGACTACCCGCGGTAAGCAAGCTCGCGGCACACCTTCCGCTACGGGCAGCGATGTTCCAATCGCTCAAGGAGGAGAACGTCATCAACGGCGCCTACTGGCGCGGGCTCCGTGTCCGGGTCAAAGGCGGGGTTTTTGCGGTCGACGTCTACGTGGGCCCTCGCGCAAGCAAGGCCGATCGAACCGCTATCTGGGGCGTCGTCACGTCGCTCCGCTTCCCCGCATGACGTCCGCTCAGAACAACGCCACGCGAATGCTCATCCGCCAACCGGACTCGTACGGGCGCTCTCAGTAGCGCGATTCGACTAGGCGGCTGCCAGCCCTTCGTTGCCGTAGGGCGTCGTGTTGAGGAGCGTCTGCACGTAGAATTCCGAGGCCTGGTAACCGTTCGGCAGCGCTTCGGAGATTGCCTCGCGCACGAACCAGGCCACCTCTCGATCGAGGTTCCCGAGCGTGTAGACGAGCTCGGTCGGCGCTTTTAGGACGACCCAGACCGGGACGTCGTCGTAGGAGGCGGCGTCGGCGACTTCCAACTCGATCTGACAGGCGTGCAGAGCCGTCGCGGCCTCGAAGCGACCGCGCTCGAGCAAGCTCGAGACGGCGTCGATCTGCACCATCCGTCCGTCCAACTCGGCTCGTTCAGGTGTCACCTCGCACTCCTGTCGCAAGCCCAGCACCGGTCCGGGCTCGTTGTCCAGGAGATAAACCCTGCCTTCGTCACTCCATGCGTCCATCGTTCTCCCCCCACTGCCTTTCTATTTGATGGCCCGCAGTCTGCTTGCTGATTCCTTCGACGCCTTCTTCCCATCCGTCTGCCCGAGCTGCTTCGCCCACCAGTCGCCCTCGCGATCGCCCAGATCGCTCTGCAGCTGGCCGACCCAGCCCTGCAGGTCCTGCTCTTTCTGGGTCAGACGCTTCTCGGCCTCTTCCACGAGGCGCTCGCGTCGCTCCAGGCGCTGTTCGTGTAGCTCGCATTCCGCTTCGATCGAAGCCGCGCGGCGCTCTCTCGAGTCGACCTCGGACTCGCGTTGCTCGAGATCGGCAATCCGCTCCGCGTAGCTGGCTTCGATCTGCTCGGTCCGGCGTTCTTTGCGCTCGATCCTGCGCAGCCGCTCCTCGATCAACTTGTTCGTGCTCTCGCCGTCGCGCTCGCGCTCGTCGAGATCGCGCTCGCGGCGGCCGAGCTCCTTTTCCAGGCTCGCGGCCGTGTCGCAGCGCCGCTCGGCCTCGGCCAGCTTGCGACGGGCCCTGTCGGTTTGCTTGGCGATCTGGCTCTCGCGCTCCTCGACGTCGTTCTCGCGCTGCTCCAGCGTGTCCAGCGCCGCAGTCAGCTCGGTCAGCCGGTCGAGGTCGCCGCCGGTCGCCTTCTCGATCCGGTCGATGTCGGATTGGACGCTGGCCTGCAAATCGTCGAGCTCCTCGCTTCGCGTGTCGAGAGAGATCTCGAGATCGCGCAGGCTGTCGCTTTTCTCGGCGATCTGATCGATCGCCAGCGCCAGCGCGCGCTCCTGCGCGGCCAGTTCGATCCCGTGGGTCTCCAGCGCTTCCTCGCGCTCGCTGATTTGGTTGAGCGCTTTCTCCAGCGCTCGCTCGCGCCCTTCGATCTCGCGCTGGTGCGTGGCCAGACCCTTGTCGCCCGCGGCGACGTCGGCTTCGCGCACGCGCAGCTCTCGCTCGAGCCGCTTGCGGTCGTCCTCGGCCTCCTTGAGCTGCGTCACCTTCGTCTCGATCTGCCTCTCGAGCTCGTCGGAGCGCACCTTGCCCTGCGCCAGTTCCGCTTCCAGGCCGCCCAGGGTCGCTCGCTCCTCGGCCATCTGCTCGCGCTCCTCGGCGAGCTCTCGCTCCCGGTCCTCCAGAGCGATCTCGACGGCACGGAGCTGCTCCGCGCTGACACCGTCTCCGGCGGACTTCGGCTCGAGCGTGGCGAGGACGTTTTGCAGCGCCTGCTCGCGTGCGAAGGAGGCCTCGAGATCGGCTCGCAACTGCTCGACCACGGCCAAATCGACGCTCTGCCCTTCGAGCTGGGCAAGCGTCTCGGCCACCCCGGCGGGTAACGCGGCGCCGGGCGCCTCTTCGCTCGGCCGCCGAAGTGCGAGCTGCGCCCGCAAACCGGTACCGAAGCCCTTTTCGGCTGTTACTTCAGTCGCTTTTCCAGCTGACATTGCACGGCTCCCCAACCCTCGCTTGAAGCATCGTCCACGGGAGGGTCAGGGCACATCCCCCGTAAGAGGAAAAATGCGCCTGTTCCGGGTCGGGAAGTGGTAATCGAGGCTCCTGGCGGACCGTTTGCGCCTGACGGTTAGCCGGCCAGCGGCAGGCGCAGCGCGAAGACGGTTCCCGAGGATGTGGGACGGAGCTCGAGCTCGCCGTCGTGGCGGCGTGCGATCGCGCGCGCGGCGGCCAGTCCGATGCCGCTTCCCTGCTGCTCGAGCCTCGTCGTCTCGAAGAGCTCGAAGACGCGCTCGGCGTGCTCGGGCGGTACGCCGGCGCCCTCGTCGCTGACCAGCGCGACCGCCTCGTCACCCTCGCGTATCAGCTCGAGCCTGACCGTGCCGCCGACCGTCGACGCCTGGAAGCCGTTCGTGAGCATGTGCAAAAGCGCCTGAACCAGCTGCCCTTCGTTGCCGCGCACCATCAGCTCCTCGTCGCAGTACTGATCCTCGAAGTCGATGTCGCGCTGCAGACGGAGGCGCCGCGTCAGGGCCGCAGCCGATCCGGCCACCTCGACCAGCGAAAGCTCCTGCTCGCCCTCGAGCGGCGCACGAGTGAAGTTCGCGAGTTGCGAGACGGCTGCTCGGATCTCGCCGCCGGCGTCGCGCACGGTTTCCATTCGCTCGCGCTCCTTGCTCTCCGGCGGCAGCATTGCGAGCTCGAGATCGGCCGTTCCCAGCAAGACGAGCAGCGAGTTGTTGAGCTCGTGGATGAGGGCCGGAGTGAGTCGGCCGATGGCGACCATCCGACCGCTCCTGATCAGTTGCTCGTCGGCAGGCTGCCTCGCGTCCATCGTTTGCCTTTCTGGGTCGTTCCGGGTCACACTACGTCAAGTGCGAGGACTATTGTGGAGTCCGTAGTAAATGTTTTCGACCAAGCGGACGATGAATAGAGCGGGAACGATATGTCCGCTCTAAACGCAGTAGCATCAGAACCAATGACGATCACTTGTCTAGTGGCAGATGACCACCCGGCCGTCGTGCAGGCGGTGTCCGAGGTTTTGATTGCCGGCGGTATCGAGGTCGTCGCGCAGTCGCGTGATGGCGAGGAGGCCCTGGCTGCGATTCAGCAAAAGGAGCCGCGCGTTGCTCTGCTCGACCTGCGAATGCCGCGACTGAGTGGAATCGAGGTCGCACGTCGCTGCGCCCGCAGCACTCCCGAGACTTACGTGATCCTGTATACGGCCTACAGCGAGCAGGCGCTCCTCACGGAAGCGCTGGATGCGGGGGCTCGCGGCTTCGTCTCCAAGGAAGCGCCGCTGGCCGAGATAGTTCGCGCCGTGCAGCTTGTCGCCGATGGGCGTACCTACGTCGATCCGGTGCTGGCCGGGGTCATCTCCAGCCCGGCCGCTACCGCGAGGATCACTCAGCTCACTCAGCGCGAGCGCGATGTACTGCGCATGCTCTCCGACGGTCATTCCAACGAAGAGATCGGCAAAGCCCTCTTCATCTCGCCGGAAACGGTACGCACCCACGTGCGCAAGGCAATGGCCAAGCTGGATGCCGACACGCGCACCGAGGCAGTCGCCACGGCCCTGCGCCAGTCGCTGATCGCCTAATAACCGCCAAAAGTCCGCCCCCTGCGGAGGCATGACGACTTTCGGCGGTGAAAAACGCACTGAAATCGGAAGACGCCGTTTAGTGAGCCGCGCCCGCCATGTCGGTCGCGGCGGCCAGTAGATCAGGTGTTCCCGGCTCGCCGCGAACCTTCGAGATTCGACTCGGTTCTGTTACACAGCGGTGCGCCGCGCGTGAATACGCTGAAACCGGGTGGCGGGCCGGGGTGCCCCATCCGAGAGCCGCAAATTGCGCGAATCAAGTCCCAGGAAAGAAGCCGCACCTCAGCCGACAAAGTCCGGCGATTTTTGTCGGTGGAAGCGGCTTTGCTCATGGCCGCCGCGACCGACCTGCGCGGGCGCGGCGCACAAAACGCCATCCCCCGGACAGTCCACCCCGAACACTGACCACAACCACGGCCAGCCGACCACGCTCCTAGGAGCAGACGAGGCACCCGCGCCAAAGGCGCGGTGTCTCGTACACCGCGGTCATACCGCGAAAAGTCTCAGCCGGCTTGGCCGGCAGACTTTTCGCGGATAAAGGCCGCAAGCCCTACCGAGAACGGTCCCCCAACCTCCTCGGCAAGGGCTTGCGGTCGCTACAAAGCCGATTACGCCTCGAAAACGAGTAGCCGGCGCGTCTCACGCCCCCGTTTGGCCGGCACCCAAGGTCTTCGTCGCGTATCCGAACCCTTTGTATCCTCGAACCGGTATTCGGCGGCGGCGTCTTCGAGATCATGCCCGCTCTCCGGCGGTCGCCCTCCCCGCTTTGAGTCGTCTCGAGCGCCACAATGCCCTCCTGACGTCGCTCTGGACTAGCGAAAGCGGGATATTGCAGGTTAATTCGCAGCGGCGCCAGGCTCGAAAAACCCGCTCAAACGGTCGATCAGGCGGGGATCGAGCAGCACCTCGTCGCTCGCGACGAGCTGGTCGATGCCACCGGCGAGAGCCGGCAGAAGTGCTTTCAGCTCCCCGTCCACGATCTTCTCGGCGAGCGCGGCCGCGAACCGGTCGGCGTGGATGGTCAGGAAATCCCGCGGCCCGCGCTCGCTCATGGTCTCGAGCGGCGCCGTCAAGCCGAGGCTGTTGTGCATGGCGGCCAGGATTGCGTAGGCGTCGATCAGTCTCAGCTCTCGCTGCATCCAGTCGTATGCAGAGAGCGCGCGCGAGAGCAGGGGCGCAAGGCGCGACGCGTGGCGGAGGTTGGCCAGGCCGCGCGCCAGCCACTGGTCCCAAGGCGCGTACTGGCGCTCGAGCAGGAAGGCGAGGCGCGCGATCTCTCGTATCAGAGCCGCGAGAACCAGCCGGGAGCCCAGATCGTCGCCGCCCACCCCGGTGCGGGCCACGATCTCTTCCCGTCTCGCGATCCGTTGCCACTGCGCCGCCATCAGGAAGATCCAGACCTGCTTCGGGTAGTAGCTCAGATGCTCGCGCAGGCTCTTGAGCTCGCCGACCGAGTCCACGAACACCTCACCTGCGGTCAGCTCGAGCAGGCGCTCCTGTGGCGCGAGCAACCACTGCTTTGCGCTCATTTCCGGCAGCGGATCGAAGCCGAGCAGCTTGCGGCTGTAGCGGCCAACCGAGGTGATCTCGACGAGGTGATCGATCGGCGGCCGGGCGTTGGGCTGCGGGCGCCTGTGCCCGCGCGAGTCTGCGGGGGCGAAACAGGTCGGAAAGCCGTGGAACTCGGCCGGCAGCTCGCTCGCCAGCACCCGATCGAGCAGGCTGGCGCGCTCGGGCAGCTCCCGCTCGGGCAGGAAGAGCTGCAGGCGCGGGCCCCAGTCGTGGTCACGCGAGATCGGGGTGTCGAAGCCGAGCACATCCGATCCGGGACCGATCAGGGCAGCGGCGTAGGGAACCCCCGGCGTCTTCTCGGCCAGGAGCGGCTCGATGATCTCGTGGAAGAAGTCGCGCGCCAGCGACGTCCCGGGCGGAAACTCCTCGGGAGGCGTGGTCTCCGGGCCGCTGCTCACGATCCCTGCGGCTGCGCTCTCTTCCGCTGTGCCCATTCCCGTATCTCGAGCCAGTCGCCGCCGCCGAGCGCCTCCGCAAGCTCGGGATTGGTGTGCTCGCTGTAGAAGACGTGGTGCTCGAGGTCGCAGCAGATCTCGATATTGGGGAGCGTGAGAGCCGGCACCCTCATCAGCACCTCGGCCGCGAGCTTCGCTTCGGCAGCCGTGTAGTGCTTGAACTGGAGCTCGGGATCGAGCTCCATCAGAGTCGGCCAATCAGGGCAGGAGCGTGTGGTCATGCGAGTACAACCTCCGGAAAAGTCTGAATGATCCAGCCCCCCGCGGCCGCTCGACGCAGTAGTTCAGCACACGCTCGAGTCGAAGGGACTCCATACCTGCGACGTTAGCTCAAGCGGGCAGCCTGCGGGAGGGGAGCGTCATGGACTGGCTTTGGGGCTTGGAGCGGAACGGCGGCGGTCGGCTTCTCTACGCCGGCGTCTCGCGCAGATCCTTTTTCAGCACCTTGCCGAGCGCGTTCTTCGGCAGCTCGTCCAGGATCACGACGTCTTTCGGCACCTTGTAGCTGGCCAGGCTGGGGCGGGCGTACGCGATCAGCTCGCGGGGCTTGATGCTCGCCTCGGGCTCGAGCACGACGAAGGCGCGCACGCTCTCGTCGCCGCTCTCGTCGCGGACGCCGACCACGGCCACCTCCGCCACCGCCGGGTGGGTGACGAGCGCCGCCTCGACCTCCGCGGGGTAGATGTTCAAGCCCTTGGCGATGATCAGATCTTTCTTGCGATCGACCAGGGTCAGGTAGCCGTCGGAGTCGAGGAAGCCGAGATCGCCCGTCTTCAGCCACTCACCGTCGGCGGTGAAGGACTCCTTCGTCTCCTCGGGCCGCTTGTAATAGCCGACCATGACGTTGGCGCCGCGTACCAAGACCTCGCCGATCTCGGAGGTCTCGAGCTCCTGCTCGTCGTCGTCGGCGATCTTGACGTCGATTCCGGGCAGCGGCAGGCCGACGGTGCCCGGCTTGTGCGTGCCGTAGCGCGGATTGACCGAGACGACGGGAGCCGCCTCGGTGAGTCCGTAGCCTTCGAGCAGCGCCGTGCCGAAGGTCTTCTCGAACTTCACCTGCACCTCGGCGGGCAGCGGAGCGGCCCCGGAGATGGCCATCTTGAGCGGGTTCAAAAAGCGCAGCAGCAGAGCCTTCGGCCCATGGATGTGGTGCACGAGGGCGGAATAGACCTGCGGGATGCAGCAGATGAGCGTCACCTTGTGCTTCCAGAGCTGCTTCATCGCCGGCTGGAAGGGAAGCAGGCTCTCGATCACGACTGTTGTGGCTCCCAGTCGCAGCGGCAGAATCACATTCGTCGACCAGGCGAAGGAGTGGAACATCGGCAGCACGCACATGACCCGGTCCTTCGCGCTCAGGTCGAAGGCGAGCTGGCAGGACTCGACGCACGAGAGCAGGTTGCGCTGCGTCAGCATCACGCCCTTGGGCAGCCCGGTCGTGCCGGCCGTGTAGATGAGTAGCGCCAGGTCGTCGGCGGTCACCTCCGGCCCGGCCGTCTCGGCGAGCGGGTGGCGATAGATCGACTCCAGCGCCGGCGCGTCTCCGTCCGGTTCGCCCAGGAAGACGTGCTTAAGCGTCGGCACCGATTCCTGAACCTCGTGAATGGTGCGCAGGAAGCTCTTCGAGGTCAGGCAGCCCTTGACCTCGGCGTCATTGAAGATGTAGGCGATTCGATCGGCCTTCTCGAGGAAGTTGACCGGCACCGCGACGGCGCCGAGCCTCGACAAGGCGAAGGAGAGAATGACGAACTCGGGACAGTTGCGCATCACGATGCCGAAGGTGTCGCCCTTGCCGATGCCGAGCTCGGCCAGCCCCGCGGCGCAGCGCTCGATCGTCTGCTCGAACTCGCTGTAGCTCAGCTCCTGGCCCTTGAAGATGAACGCCGGCCTGCTACCGCTGAGCTCGACGCTACGGGCGAGCATCTCGTTGAGAGTGCGTGCTATCTCCACGTTTCGATTCCTCGCTTCTTCGGGGGCCGAATCATGCGGAGCTTAGAACCTTTTTTCGCCGAGTTTGCGGGGAAGGCTCATCGAGACGCCGGTTGAGCGGTTCGGCCGTGGCGCCAGAAAGCGATCAGGCGAGCTGGTGGAGATAGCGCCAGGCTTCGATCAGGCCCTTCGGGCGCGCGGCGAGCAGCAAGCCGGCGTAGAGCACGCAGCCGGCCGCCGCCGCCGAGAACGGCCCGAGCACGAGCCTGGGCAGGATGAACGCCACCGCCGCAGCCGCGCCCGCGGTAAGCGCCGCGATGCCGAGCCCGCGGGTGGCTGGACGCAGCACCCGCAGCTCGAACAGAAGCGCTGCGACCACCAGCGCGGTCGTCAGGGCAAGGGCGATCGCCAGACCTCTCAGGCCTCCGAGCGCCGCGGCAGCCAGAGCCAGCGGCAGATGGACCAGCAGGGCCGCGATCGCGAGCAGCGAGAGACGCCGGCTCTTGCCGGCCACGAACATCAGCGGGAAGGTGACCGAGAAGGCAACCGAGGTGATCGCCCAGAGCGAGAGAACGACCACCAGCAGCCCGAGTTGCGAGCCTATATCGGCGCCGTAGGCCGAGCCGAGCAACGCCCGCACGACGCGCCCGCCCGCGAGGCCGAAGACACCGGCGCAGGCGCCGATGGCGATCACGGCCAGCCAGGACAGGGCGATTACGTGCCGGGCGGTGCGCGCGGCGTCGAGCCCGCTCCGCGTGAGCGGAACCGAGCTGACCAGACTCAGCGAGGAACCCGTAATCGTGACGACCGCGGCCACGATCAGGTAGGCGTAGTTGAAGCTCGTTTGTGCTCCGACTCCCTGGCGAGCCGCCAGCGCGAGGCAGATCAGATAGATGAACTGCATGACTAGCGGAAGCGAGACGCAGTTTGCGATCTCCGCCGTGCGGGCGCGAAAGGAGAACTGCGCCGGGCGGATCGCCCCGGCGGGCATGCGCTCGGCGCGCGCGCGCAGGGTGAGTGCCAATAACGGGATGAGCAGCGCTACGGCGCCGTTCAGCGCCATCCCGCGCGGAAGCGCGATGATGCCGTCCGGGTGCATGCGCAGCAGGATGTAGGCGAGTCCGACCGCGCTGCCCAGCGCGTAGCCGGCCGCTGCGATCGCGTAGTTGTCGAGCGCGGCGAGCGAGCTCGCGGCGAGCCCGGTGAAGAGCTGGAGCACGGCGGCCACGACCATCCAGGGCAGCGCGTCGGCGGCGACGTCTCGGGCCGTCGCCGGCCCGGCTCCGGTGATCAGCCAGGCAACCGGGCCGGCCGCGCTGAGGGCGAGCACGAGCAGCGGCAACGAGAGGCCCGTCATCGTCAGCCCGTAGGCGGCCGCCTCCGAGCCGAGCCGATGCTCTTGGCGCGCGCGCGCCAGCGCCGGCATCACCGCAACGCGAATGGCCGCAGCCGCGAAAGAGACGACGATGAAGACGCCGTAGGTGGCGTTGAAGCCGTCGGTAACCGCGCTTCGCCCGAACTCATGTCCCGCGACGACGGCGACGATCGCCGCCAGCGCCGTTTGGACGGCCAGCCCGGCGGCGGTGGCCACGCCGCTCCCGAGCGTGCCCAGCCGTCTGGAGGGTGCCGACGTTTCCACGACTCAGAGCCTATCGCCGCGAATGGAAGTCACCCGCGTAAACGAGCCACGCTATGTGAGCGACCGGCCGTCGGCGCCGCTGTCCGCCTGCTCGCGCTCGCGCAGCCGTGTCTCGAGCAGCGCCAGTTTCTGAGCGAGTGTCACGTTCTGATCGGTGAGGCGCGAGAGCACGATCGAGAAGTGAAGCACGAGCACGAGTACGAAGAAGAGAATGGCTGCGAAGAAGACCGACGGCGGGTAGGTCTTCACGCCGGCCCAACCGGCCAGCGTGTTGAGGCTTTGGCGCCAGAGCGCCAGTGTGAGCAGAGCAACGCCGGTGACGACCCAGATCAGGGCGTAGCGCTCGCGGAGGTGCCGGCGGCGGATCAACTCGAAGATAACGCCGAGCATGATGAAGGCTGCAATCGCGCCGATTATTGAGACTCTCAAAGGTGTCATTCGTCCTCCAGAGGTGCTTTACGGGGTCGGAACAGGTAGACGAAGAGGGCCAGTAAGACCTTGGTGATGTAGTAGAGGGAGCGTAGTGCGGTGATCGATGATCGCCCGCCCGCGCGCTCGCGCATTCGCACCGGTACTTCCTTCAGGCGGAGGCGGTGCTTGACGACCATCACGGTCGCCTCGACCTCGGGGTAGTCCTGCGGGTACTCGGCGGCGAACAGGGCAATGCCGCGCCGGTTGACGGCTCGGAAGCCGGAGGTGGTGTCGGTGAGGCGCTGGTGCGCGATCGCCGAGACGGTGAGCGCGAAGAGCCGGATGCCGATGCGGCGGGTGAAGGATGAGCGGAAGGTTGGCTGGCCGGCGAAGCGTGAGCCCACGACCAAATCGGCCTCACCGTGCTGAAGCGGCGCGAGAAGCACCGGCAGCTCGGCCGGATCGTGCTGGCCATCGCCGTCGATCTGCACCGCCAGGTCGAAGTCATTCGTTCGCGCGAAGCGGAAGCCCGTTTGCATGGCGCCGCCGATGCCCAAATTGAAGGGCAGGGTGACGACGTGAACGCCGCGTGCGCGCGCAACCTCGCTCGTGTTGTCGCCGGATCCGTCGTCGATGACGACGATCTCGAAAGCGGGGTCGAAAGCGCGTATCTCGTCGATCACGCCTGCCACGGACTCCTGCTCGTTGAAGGCGGGGACGATCGCCAGACGGCGCGGGAAAGAGAGCTCGGGCGAACCTCCTTGCGCCGAAGCGGCAGCGGTTGTTCTCGCTGACTTCATCCGCTGCCAGTATGGCGAAGCGATCTGACCGCGCGAGCGCAGATTCAGCTCCGGCGAGCCCTAGCCGAGCTTGTGTCCGAGCGACTCGAGCAGGCGCCCGAGCCCCTCTTCCAGCCGCACCTGCGGCTCCCAGCCGAGCAGCTCGCGGGCCCGCGTGATGTCCGGCTTGCGGACCTGCGGGTCGTCCACCGGCAGCGCCTCGAACACGATCTCGCTCGAAGAGCCGGTCACCTTCACCACCGTACGGGCCATCTCCAGCAGGGTCATCTCGGCAGGGTTGCCGATGTTGACCGGCTCGTGCTCGCCGCTTTCCGCGAGCAGGATCAAACCGCGCACGAGATCGTCCACGTAACAGAACGAGCGCGTCTGTGAGCCGTCGCCGAAGACGGTCAGCGGCTTGTTGTCGAGAGCCTGGCGCACGAAGGTTGGAACTGCCCGCCCGTCGAAGGGTCGCATGCGCGGGCCGTAGGTGTTGAAGATGCGCACGATCGAGGTGTCGACGCCCTGCTGGCGGTGGTAGGCCATGGTCAAGGCCTCGGCGTAGCGCTTGGCCTCGTCGTAGACGCCGCGCGGGCCGATCGGGTTGACGTTGCCCCAGTAGCTCTCCGGCTGCGGGTGGATCTGCGGGTCGCCGTAGACCTCGCTGGTCGAGGCGAGCAGGAAGCGCGCCCGCTTGAACTTGGCCAGGCCGAGCGCGTTGTGAGTGCCGTAGGAGCCGACCTTGAGCGTGTGCAGGGGGAGACGCGCGTAGTCGATCGGGCTGGCCGGGCTGGCCAGGTGGAAGACGAAGTCGACGCACTCGTCGAGCTCGATGTGAAGGGTCACGTCCTGGTTGAGAAAGACGAACTCATCGTCGCGGATGTGCTCGATGTTCTGAAGGTTGCCGGTGTCGAGGTTGTCGACGCAGATGACGCGCATTCCCTTGCCGAGGAGCGCTTCACACAGATGGGAGCCGAGAAACCCGGCTCCGCCGGTCACGACGGCGGTAGGCACAGCGAGATCATATCCTGGGCGGGCGCGGGAGCGGCTAGCTGCAAAGGAATGGCCGTACCGGAATCCGCGTCAGGTTGATGTCCGAGACGTAGGGAAGCGCGCCGGCCGAGCAGGCGTTTCGCACCGCGATCAGCGTCTCTTTCGTTTTTCGGGCGGCGAGGTAGTCGGTGGCCGTCACCTTCAGGCCGGCGCGGCGGTAGCGGCGGATTTCTTCCTGCGCCCGGGCGACGCTGCCCGCTCCCCGGCGGAAATAGGCGTGGCGGGCGAAGTCGTAGCTGAAGCTGACGTCCTCGAAGTTGATGCCATCGTAGAAGCGCCTGAGCGGCCAGTTCACGCCCGCGCCGTTCTGGGCCATGAGCAGCTTGCCGCGCGCCCGCACCAGGCGCGAGAGCCCGGCAACCAGGGCTCGCATCCCGGGCTTCTGTGCCGCGTGTGTCTCGGTCATATCGGTGTTGTCGAGAAAGAGCCCGTCGAAGCCCGTGGCCAGCATCGCGGGCGCGACGCGCCCCAATAGGAGCGAGCGAAAACCTGCGGCGTTCACGTTTGCGTACCACTCGCCCCAGTCGCCCCAGTAGTCGAGCCGGTAGGGCTTGGCGGCGTTGTA
>Ga0209638_1000621_pt1 | contig 23324 bp, 23 predicted proteins | sample BarGraNGADG00211_FD_184490 | JGI IMG/M metagenome (GOLD analysis project Ga0209638, IMG submission 184490) | Arctic peat soil microbial communities from Barrow, Alaska - Barrow Graham LP Ref core NGADG0002-211 (SPAdes) (version 2) | ecosystem: Environmental > Terrestrial > Soil > Wetlands > Peat...
GCCTTCCAAGCTGACTACGCGGGTTCGATTCCCGCCACCCGCTCTTCGTCTCTGGCGAGAGCTCAGCCCGGCGACTTCCGGCTCAGCGCTGAAGGGGTTCCATGCTCCGCGCGATCGCGAGGAGCTCGTGCTGGCTGAGGCCGTCGGTCAAGAGCGTGATCTGGATGCCGTGCTCTGACCAGAGCAGCGCCCACTCTCCGCTCATCCGCGCGCAGCCCGTCGGGCCGCAGTATTCGCTGAGCTGGGCAGCGTGGCCGTGGATGTTCCAGACCGCGACGATCGCGGGAACGCCGAGCTGGCCGCACGTGTAGGGGCGACCTTCGGCGATGGTCAGCGTCGCGCCGTCAGGGCGGGAGTATGTGGCGTTCACCCAGTCGGGACCTGCTCCACGGCCGCCGCAGCGCTTCCCACCCGTCACGTCGGTTGGGGAGAGTCCGAGCGTCGTTTGCGGGACCTCCACGCGCATCGTCACCTGCGCGGCCGCTTGCGCCCAGGTACCCCGTCGAGGAGTCGGGCCGTAGGCTCGAACGAGAGAGCCGTAACCGGTGCACGAGATTGCCCAGGACCGCCGATCCTGACCGACGTGGCAGCGCCATCCAGGAGGCGAGTAGGGCGGTCCCTCGTCGACGCGGTACATGAGCTTGGTGGCCTCTCCGCAGGCGACTGTCCCCTGCTCGACCTGAACGGTGTAGGAGTAGCGGACGAAGCCGCTCAGCACCGAGATCTCGCCACACGCACGCGTCTCCCGGCCAATCGATGCCGCAGCGGCGGAAGCCTGCGACAGGCTCGCTGTGCCGATGACGCAAAGGACGACGACCACGCGTGCGGCGAGTGCAAGGGCGCTCTCGCTGATCATCCGAGTGGCGTGATCGCCGCGCGGTACGCCGCGCGCGAGCCCGGCTTGGACGCGAGATCCCAGATCGAGCCCGGCTTGCCGGAGTAGTACGCCGCGAACTCGACCCGCTTGTGCGATCCGAGCCACTTCGCCATGTCCCGCACGAACGTTGGATCGTCGAAGCCCCACAGGCCCCACTCGGGGAACGCGAACGGCTTTGACGGATGCGCCTTGTAGAGGCTCTCTGCGGCGGCCCAGGTCGCACCGTGGCCTCGAATGTCGTACAGGTCGTCGCCGATCACGTCGACGTACGCGTCGCCCGGGTAGTACGCCTGCGCTGCGTTGCCGGGCACGTCGGGCGAGCCGAACCCCTGCGGGTTCCACACGATGCGCAGCTTCGGCGTCGTAACGGGGAGATCGCGGTCGACGGCGGGCAGCCCGAGCTTTGTGAGCTTGGCACTCATCTCCGCCTGTGTGCCACCACGCAGGATCACCGCGATCCGTGCGAGCGCTTTTCGGTTCCATCGCGTCGAATGCGCGGCATCGCGGGGCGTGCCGTTCTGGTTGTACGCGCACGTCGACTCCCAGTGACCGTTCATCTCCGGGAAGGGGCGCACGTAGAAGCGATCGCCGGACCACGCGTCGATCTGCGCGTTCAGCTGGAACAGGAAGTCGTCGTTCTGTCCCATGGCGAGGCCCTGCGGCGTAGCCGACTCGTGTGCGCCGTATGCGCCGGCGTTCAGCGCAAGCAGCGGGATCGGGCCCATCGTGGCGACGATCTGCGGGAGATGACTGCCCTGGTCGAAGCTCATGAACGTGTGGTGGACCTGGCTGTCCTGTCCCGTCTGCGCAGCGAAGCGGTCGGCGTCGCCGAGGACGCCGAGGATCACGTGCGCCGATGCGGCGGGCGCGGTCGCGAGCGCCAGGAGCGCAGCACAGGTGGCAAGGAGCGCGCGCACGGGGAGCCTCAGGGTAGCCGGGTAATCCGGCGGTGAAAAGGTGCCTAGGCCAGCTCGACGCGCTCGATCACGACGTCCGTGCTCGGACGGTCGCGCGCGTCGGTCTCGAGCGCCGAGATCGTGTTGACGACGTCCATGCCGTCGGTTACGCGGCCGAAGACGGTGTGCTTTCCGTCGAGCCACGACGCCGCCTCGGTGGTGACGATGAAGAACTGGCTGCCGTTCGTGTTCGGCCCTGCGTTCGCCATCGCAAGCGCACCGCGCACGATCTTGTTGTCGTTGAACTCATCCTCGAACGTGTAGCCGGGCCCGCCCGAACCGGTGCCCGTCGGATCGCCGCCCTGGATCATGAAGTCGGGGATCACACGGTGGAAGATGACGCCGTCGTAGAAGCCGTCGCGTGCGAGCTTCGTGAAGTTCTCGACGGTCTTCGGTGCATCGTCGTCGAAGAGCTCGACGGCGATCGCACCGTGATTCGTGTGCAGAGTGGCAACGCTCATTGGGGCGCAATGTACAGAACCGCGAGAGAGGAAGCGGCACCCACACACGGAACTTGCGTTCGTGGGAATCGACCGCATCGTCCACTTCCGGCCGCGGACCATCTTCGCGGTGCTCGGGATTCTGATCCTCGTCGGCGTCGTGCTCTACGTGCTCTGGGTTGCGCGCCATGTCGTGAGCTGGATCCTGATCTCGTTGTTCCTCACGCTTGCTCTCAACCCGGCGGTGAGCTGGCTCCAGGCGCACGGCGTCGCGAAGCGTGGGCTCGCGACGGGAATCGTCTTCCTGCTGGCGCTCGCCTGCGTCGCGGGCATCGCCGCGGCATTCGTCCCGACCCTCGTCGATCAGGTGGACAGCTTCGCGAAGAAGGTGCCCGACTACATCACGAGCCTGACGCACGGGAAGGGCAGGTTCGGCTTCCTCGAGACTCGCTACCACATCGTCGAAAAGGTGAAGAACGCCGTCAAGAACGGCGGCGTCGCGCGTCTCACTGTCGGCGCGGGTGCTGCGCTGACCGTGACGAAGAGCGTCATCACCGGCGTCGTCGCAACCTTGACGATCGTGTTCATGACCTTCTTCATGCTGCTCGAGGGCCCGATGTGGGTCGAGCGCATCTACGCGCTCGTGCCGGCAGAGCAGCAGGCGCGCTGGCGCGGCGTCGGACACGACATCTACCGGACGGTCGGCGGCTACGTCACCGGCAACCTCTTCATCAGCCTGATCGCCGGTGTCTCGTCGGGCATCGTGCTCTGGCTCGCGGGCGTTCCGTTTGCGGTCGCACTCGGCCTCCTCGTCGCGCTGCTCGATCTGATTCCGCTCGCAGGCGCGACGATCGCCGCAGTCGCGTGTGTGCTCGTGGCCGTTGCCGCCTCCGGAACCACTGTCGCGATCGTCGTCGGCGCCTTCTTCATCGCGTACCAGCAGCTCGAGAATCACGTGATCCAGCCGCTGGTCTACGGGCGCACGGTGCAACTCTCGCCGCTCGCGGTGCTCGTGTCGGTGCTCGTCGGCGCCCAGATCGCGGGCGTTCTCGGCGCGCTCGCTGCGATCCCGATCGCCGGGGCGATCCAGGTGCTGCTCGTCGACTGGCGTGCGAACCGCCCCGCGCGACGCGAGGCGCTGCCTGCCCACGCCGGGCCCTGAACTGAGGCCCTGTCAGGAATATCATTTGTAAACGTGGGTCTCATCCGTCGAAAGGATGCTTCTTTCAGCCGATAAGAACCACGCTCGAAATGCCGATGCTGTCTGTGGATGGTCGGGAAGCTCTCACGCCGTAGCGCCGCAGCTCTCGCTGCGGCCTGCCTCTCGCTCGCGCTCGTGGGCGCCGCGGTCGCCGCGCCTGCACAGCCGACCCGGCCGAAGGTCGCGCTCAGCTCGCTCGAGCAGGGCGTGCTCGCCGACATCAACGTGTTCCGCGTCTTGCACAAGCTCACGCCGCTCCGCTTGTCCGCGTCGCTCACTGCGTCGGCGCGCGAGCACTCGCAGGAGATGGCGACGCAGGGCTATTTCGCGCACGAGTCGGCCGACGGCTCCGCGTTCTGGAAGCGGATCAAGGCCGTCTACCCGCAGGGCCCGTTCCATTACTGGGCAGTCGGCGAGAATCTTCTCTGGTCGTCACCCGACGTCGACGCGCAGGGCGCGTTGCAACTCTGGGTGAACAGCCCGGAGCACAAGGCGAACATGCTCACCGCGCAATGGCGGGAGATCGGCGTCTCGGCGGTGCACGTCACCGCGGCGCCCGGCACGTTCGACGGTCAGGACGTCACGATTGTGACGACCGACTTCGGCGTCCGGCGCTAGCCGGCGCCCGGGCTCAGCCGGTCGGCTGGCGTCGCATCACGCCCCACGTGGTGACGCGGCCTTTCGCGTCGAAGCGGAAGACGCCCGCCATCTTGTCGGAGATGCTGACGCCGTACGTCCCCGGCAGCGGCGTCGTAGCCGTAGCGCGCCAGCAGCTGACCTTGACGCCGCGGTAGACCGCGCCGACGAGCGTCGAGGTGACGTTCAGCACGCGGCACCCGAGGCTGACGTTGTTGTCGATTTGCCACCCGAACAGGTCACCGACACCTGCCTTGTAGACGGTCTGCCGCGACTGCGGCTTGCGCTTGAACACCGGCGCGCCGGTGCCGTCGGCCTTGATCTTCGTGAGCGTCACGGTTCCCTCGACCGCAAGTCCGACGCCGTAGCTCTCCGTCATTGCCTTGCTACCCCTCCAGAGCACGCACGCGATGCCGTCCTTTGCGTTCGAGTTGATCGCGAAGCAGGCGATCTTCGTACCGACGACGTCGATCGCATCGCCGACCTTCAGCGGGATCGACTTCTTTGCCGCCGCGCTCGCACCGGCTACCTGAACCGCCGCGACCACGAGAGCGACGACGACCATTGCGCGCTTCATCGGACCCTCACTTTCGCGCAGCTCGGCTTGCTCACGTTGCCGGCCGCATCGTGGGACTGGACACAGAACCTGAACGTCCCGCGGAAACTCGCGGGGGTCGCGTCGAGGCGGTAGGCGTACATACGCCCCTTTACCGCAGGGCCGAGCGTCGTCCGGTAGCGGCTCACCACAGCGCCGTCGCGGTAGACGTAGAGCGCCTCCCAGGTGCGCCCGCTGTCGTCGCTGACGACGTAGCGGAGGGAGGTCACGCCGTCGACGGTCCCCTCGCTGTCGACCGCTTGCACCCTCGGCGCCTGCGTGTCGCGCGCACGCGTGTACGTCCAGCAGACCTTCGCGTACTGCTTGTTGCACGAGTGCGTCATCCGCGTCGCCGTGACGGTGATCTTCAGTGTCGTCTCGTTCAGCGACCAGTGGGTCGAGCAGCCCTTCTGCCAGATGAAGGAGTCCGTCCGGAAGAGGCCGCCGCCGAGCGGGTGATACCGGTAGACGAGCGTGTTCGGCTTCACGAGGCACCGGTTCTTCGAGGTGCGGTGCGCCGTCATCGCGTACTCGCCGTAGCCCCCGCTGGGAAGTGCTGCCCAGCGATAGGTGCGGCCGTTCTCGGCCTTCCAGAGACCGATCGGCGACGGTGCGGCAACGGCCGCGCCGGCCAGGACACCGAACAGTGCGATCCCGACTGCCGTAACGGCAAGCCGCAGGACCATGCCGCCTCCTTTTGCACTCGAACTGTCGGCTCGCGGCCGCGGATCGGCATCCGCGTCAACCCGGATTCGCGCTGCGCGTTTTGGGGGATTCCGGAGACGGCGGTCCGGCACTACGTTGATATCGGAGCGCACTCGACTGGGAGGCTGACATGGTCAGAATCGTTTTTCTGGCTCTTGCGGTGGCCCTGCTGTCGGCAGCGGGCGCGTCGGCAAAGAACCCGCCGTTCGTCGGTGTCTGGAAGGGCACCGTGAAGACGACGGCCGGGGCGACGACGCCGGTGGTCGTCACGGTCACGGCGAAGCTGAAGAGCAACAACTCAGGCACGATCACGTACGGGCAGCCGAGCTGCACCGGCAGGCTCGCCTTCCTGCAGCAGTCGGGACGCGTGCTGACGCTGCGCGAGACGATCCTCAAGGGGCAGTGCCCGAGGGGCGGCTCGATCCAGCTCACGCAGATCGACTTCCGGACGCTCTGGGCGGCCTGGTACGGAGTGGGGGTCGCCGATCCGGTTTGGAGCGGCTACGTCTTGCTCGGCGGCCGCTGAGCGGCGTGCGTCCCGGCTAGATGGTTGATGTCACGGCGGCGTGGGTCTGGGGATGGCTCAGGCCAAGCCGTGTGTTCGGGGCGGCCGAAGGCAAGGCTGGTTGCCTTGTCAAGGTCGTCCCGGGCGCACGGCGCCGTGCATGAGCCACCATCCAGGCGGGCGGGGTCGTGGCATCAACCATCTAAACCGCTTCCGGCGTGTTGCTCGCCGCGCGTCGATCAGGCGCCGGCGAGCGGCACGTCGCCGTTGCTCGAGCCGGTTCGCTCGATCACGACCTGCGGGACTCGCGCGTGCGGGCTGAGACGCAGGCACATGCGCACGATCTCGGCGCAGTCTTCGGGCTGGATCATCTCGTCGCCCGGAATGCCGGACCATTCCGCCATCGGCGTGTCGACGAAACCCGGGCAGATCGCGACGGCGCGCACGCCGTCCGCGTCGAGCTCCTCGTTCAGCGAGCGCGTGAGCGAGATGACGGCGGCCTTCGTCGCTCCGTACGACGAAAGGCCCGGTGTCGGCAGCGTGCCCGCGATCGATGCGAGATTGACGATCCAGCCGTGCGACTCGCGCAGCATGGGGATCGCCTTCTGCGTCACGAGGAAGAGGCCGCGCAGGTTGACCCCGATGGTGAGATCGAGGTGCTTCGCGGAGAGGCTCTCGACCGTGCCGGCGATGCCGATGCCCGCAGAGTTGACGAGCATGTCGAGGCGGCCGAACCGCTCGCGATGCCCCGCGACGAGCCGCTCGCAGGCGGCTTCATCGGCGACGTCTGCCGCGACGGCGACGGCGCCGAGCTCCTTCGCGGCAGCCTCGACCTTCTCGGGACGGCGAGACGCGAGCGTCAGGTCGTAGCCCTCGTCGCGCAGCATGCGCGCGATCGCGAGCCCGATACCCGACGATCCGCCCGTGACGATCGCCGCGCGTTCCACGGCTCCTGTCTACAGGTCGTGAGACCAGGAGGTCAAGCCACCTCGGCAGCGAACAAACCGCCGAGGGTGCCGTCTACAGGTCCCTCCTCTCCCCAGGAGTCGGCGGCCACGGCCGCCGTCTCCATACAGTGAGCGGGATGGACGGGCAGACGCTCACGGGCCTGACGGTCGGCGGAGGCTGCGCGGCGAAGTATTCCGCTGCGCGGCTCGAGGAGCTGCTGAAAGGCTTCGTCCCCGTCGAAGCCGAGAACCTGCTCGTCGGGCTCTCGCCTGCGGACGACGCGGCCGTCTACAAGCTCGACGACGAGCGCGCGCTCGTCTTCACGCTCGACTTCTTCCCGCCGCTCGTCGACGATCCCGCGACCTTCGGCCGCATCGCGGCGACCAATGCGCTGAACGACGTCTTCGCGATGGGCGGCGTTCCGCTGCTGGCGCTCTCGATCGCGGCGTTTCCGGAAGAGCTGCCGAACGAGGTGCTCGCGGCCGTCTTCTCGGGCGCCGACGAACAGGTGCGCGCAGCCGGTGCACTGCTCGCCGGCGGACACACGATCCGCGACGCCGAGCCGAAGTACGGGCTCGCTGTCGTCGGCACGGTGCATCCGGAGGGCATCTGGCCGAAGAGCGGCGCGCGCGCCGGCGACGCGGTCTTCCTGACGAAGCCGCTCGGCACGGGGCTCGTACTCGCCGGCCACGGCAAGGAGCTCGCCGGGGTTGCGGAGCACGCAGAGGCTGTGCGCTGGATGACCACGTTGAACGGCGCCGCAGCCGACGTGCTGCGTCCGTTCCAGCCGAACGCGGTCACCGACGTCACCGGCTTCGGATTGTTCGGGCATGCGCACGAGACTGCAGAGCGAAGCGGTGTACGTATCTGCATCGACGCGGGCGCGATGCCCGCGCTTCCCGGCGCGCTCGAAGTCGCGCGACAGGGCGTGCGAACGGGCGGCGACCCGCGCAACCGCGACTTCGCAGGCCCGCACGTCGAGAGCGACGGCGTCGCCGACGATCTTCTCGCGTTGGGCTACGACGCGCAGACGGCGGGCGGCCTGCTCGTGACGCTCCCGGCCGACAAGGCGCTCTCGCTCGAGGCGGAGTTCCGCGCGCGCGATCTCTTCCTCCGGCGCATCGGCGTGGTCGAGGCCGGCGCCGGCGTGCTCGTCCGCTAGGGGAGGCTCTAGCTCAGCTCGCGACGTCGCGCGAGGATCCGCTTGCGCTTCTCGACGAGCTCGCCCTCGAGGAGCTCGAGCTCCCGCATGCGACGCCGCACGAGCTCGAGCTGCGTGTCGACGTGTGGGAGTGCCGCGTCGAGAAGCTGCAACCGTTCGCTATCGGACTCCGTCGCTTCGAAGCGACGCCGGATGGCAGACCGCGCCACCTCGGCCTCGACAAGCTGCTTCAGCTCCTCGAGCGAGAGGTTGAGCAGGTCGCGCAGCCTGGTCAGCTCGAGGAGGCGGTCGACGTCTGCTTGCTCGTAGAGCCGATGCTCGCCCTTGCGGCGTTCGCTGGAGTCGAGCAGGCCGATCTCCTCGTAGTAGCGAATCGTTCGCGGCGTTACCCCGGTGCGTTCCGCCACTTCGCCGATGCGGATCACGCGATCACCTCGATGACGTCTATGTGTTCGATCTCCCGAATGTGGGCCGGACGAAGCAGCGAGACGGCGGCGCCGAGGAGCGATACGGCGGCGAGCACCCAGAGCGCGACGTGCATGTTCGAGATGAACGGGTCGAGCTGTTTCGCCGAGAGCCCTGACGCGACGCCGGAGAAGATGCTGAAGAGGACGTTCTTCGGGACGGCCGCCGTGATCATGGCCATCACGAACGCGATCGAGAGCACGGCGCCTGTGTTGGTGAGCATCATCCGGATGCCCGAGGCGATGCCCCGCCGGCGCGCCGGGACGACGCCCATCATCGCGGAGGTGTTGGGGCTGTTGAAGACGCCCGAGCCGACGCCGACGAGCGCGAGCCACAACGCCGACCATGAGTACGACGTGTGTGCGTGCAGCGTCGTCATTCCTGCGATCCCGACTGCGCTGATCAGCATGCCGAGCGCGGAGAGCATGCGCGACCCGTGCCGGTCGGCGACGATCCCTGCGAGCGGCGAAGCGACGAGCATGCCGATCGCAAGCGGCGAGAGCTCGAGCCCGGCCATGATCGGCGACTGGCCCTGCGGCCCCTGGAAGTAGAAGACGAAGAGAAAGGTCAGCGCGAAGCGCGCGAACCCGTTCAAGAACGCGGTCGTCGCGGCGGCGGCGAAGAGCCGGTCCCTGAACAACGACAGGTCGAGCATCGGCGAGCGACTGCGCCATTCGATCAGGATGAAGAGCGGGATCAGGACGGCGGCCGTCGCGAAGCCGCCGATCACGAGTGGATCGCCCCAGCCGCCGAGCCCGGCCTTCGACAGCGCGAACACGAGACCGGTCAGCCCGACGACGAACGTGAGCGTTCCGAGCACGTCGAGTCCGCGCTCGTCGCTCGTCCCCGTCATCTCGTGCAGCACGAGGTAGCCCCAGGCGGCGCCGATCAGCCCGAGCGGGACGTTGAACCAGAAGACCCAGGGCCACGAGATCGCGACGAGCGCGCCGCCGAGGACGGGGCCGATGACGAGGCCCACTGCACCCAACATGACGTTCGTGCCCATCGCGAGCCCGAGCTCGTTCCGTGGGAACGCATCGGTGACGAGCGCGCCGGCGTTCGCGAACAGGAAGGCGCCGCCGATGCCCTGGCCGATGCGCCAGAGGATCAGCTGCGTTCCGCTGCCGGCAAAGCCGGCGCCGAGCGACGCGAGCGAGAAGAGGGCGAAGCCCAGCACGAAGGCGTGTTTCCGGCCGAACAGATCCGAGAGCCGGCCCGCGTTCAGCAGCAGAACCGTCGAGGCGATCATGTAGACGAGGATCACCCAGACGAGTTGCAGCAGCGTCGTGTGCAGGCTCCGCTCGAGGTCGGGCAGCGCGATGATCAGCGTCCCGGAGTTCAGCGTCGCGAGCAGCATGCCGAGGCTCGTGCATGAGAGCACCCACCACTTGTAGTGCTCGCTTTCCCGGCGTGTTCGCAGAAACCTCATTCTTACGTGAACGTGAGTTTAGCAGGCGCGGATACGCCGTCTAGACTCGGGACATGCAGGTCGAGTCCGCCGAGCGGGCGCTCCCGCGGCGTCGTACGCTCGCGGTCTCGCCGGAAGGATTTCGGCGCGTTGCGCTCGTCACGACGATCGCGCTCGTGCTCATCGTCGCCACAGGCGCGACGGTCAGGCTGACCGGCTCGGGTCTCGGCTGCGAGCACTGGCCCGGTTGCCAGGCCGGCGACCCGCTGCCGAAGAAGGGCTACCACTCTTACGTCGAGTTCTCGAATCGCATCGTGGCCTTCCTCACGGTGGTCGCGACGCTCGTGCTTGCCGTCGCGGCCTGGCGCACGCGCGGCCTCGCCCGCTGGGTGAAGGTGCTCGCCACGGTGGTGTTCGCAGGCACGCTCGGCCAGGCGCCGCTCGGCGCGGTCACCGTGTACTACCACCTCAACCCCTGGCTCGTGATCAGCCACCTGCTGCTCTCGCTCGTCGTGCTCGGCCTCGGCGTGCTCGTGCTCGTCGAGGGGTCGCGCCTGGTGCGCGGCGGCGCTGCGTCGCTCCCGGCTCTTGCGCGAGCAGGGGGCGTGGCGCTCCTCGTGGCGAGCGGCGTCCTCGTCGTCTCCGGCACGCTCGCGACGGCAGCCGGGAAGTATCCGGGCAGCTCGGGCGACACGCGTGTGCATCGGCTCGGCTCCTTCCAGCCGTCGGTTGCGCTGCACGTTCGCGCGGTGGCCGCGTTCGGGATCGTGTTTCTCGTGCTTGCCGCATGGACGTGGCGCAACCGCGAGCGCTTCCCCTGGCTACTGCGCGGCTGTGGGCTGCTGCTCGCGATCCTCCTCGGACAGATGGTGATCGGCGAGATCCAGTACCGCACGTACAGCGACGTGCCGTGGTGGGTCGTGCTCATCCACGTCACGGTGGCTGCTGCGCTCTTCGCCTGGACGGTGGGCGTCGTCGCGCGATTGTGGCGGCCTATCTCTCCAGGCCGCACGTAGACTGCGTAGATGTCGGAGCTGAACGTCATGTTCCGGCCCGAGCTGCGCCGGCCGGTGCTGATCGCAGCCTTCCGGGGCTGGAACGACGGTGGTCAGGGTGCGTCGCTCGGCGGCGCCTACCTCGCCAAGCAGTGGGACGCGACGCGGTTCGCCGAGATCGATCCCGAAGGCTTCTACGACTTCCAGGCGACCCGGCCGCAGGTGTCGCTCGTCGACGGAGTCACGCGCCAGCTCGACTGGCCCGAGAACGCCTTCTACCACGCTCCGATTCCGGGCAGCGATCGCGACGCCGTCATCTTGCTCGGGGTCGAGCCGAACCTCCGCTGGAAGACGTTCTCGAACCTCGTGCTCGGGCTCTCGCGGGAGCTCGGCGTCGAGATGCTCGTCACCCTCGGCTCGCTGCTCGCCGACGTTCCGCACACACGGCCGGCGCCTGTCACCGCTGCTGCAACCGATCCCGCGCTCGTGTCGGGGCTCGGTCTCGAGGCGTCGCGGTACGAAGGTCCCACCGGCATCGTCGGTGTCGTGCACGACGGCTGCCGCGACGCAAGCATTCCGTCGGTGAGCCTCTGGGCGGCTGTTCCGCACTACGTGTCGCTCGCCCCGAGCCCGCGTGCCGCGTTGGCGCTCGTACGGCGCCTGGGTGAGCTGCTGCGCATCGACATCGACCTCGACGAGCTCGAGCAGGCGTCGGAGGAGTACAGCGAGCAGGTGAGCGAGGCCGTGTCGACCGACGCCGAGACAGCGTCGTACGTCGAGGAGCTCGAGCGGCGCGTCGACATGCTCGAGGCGGCAGAGGACCTGCCGTCGGGCGAGAGCCTTGCCGCCGAGCTGACGCGCTACCTACGCGAGCGCGAAGAGCAGGACGACGGCGGCGACGACGTCGCCGACGGCCCAGCCGTCTAGCTACCTGGTCGCAGCCGGGTGGCGGGAGTTACGCGGTCTCGGCGGGAGCCGGCGCCCCGGGAGCCTGTGGCTCGCGCGCCCCGGGAGCCTGCGGCTCGTGCGCCTCGGGAGCCTGTGGCTCCGTGGCCGCGGTCGTAGCGCTCGCGCCGTCGGCTGCTGTTGCCGCCGCCGGCGGCTTCCTCCGCCGGCGTCTTCGCTTCGGTCTCGGCGGCCCGTCCGGCGAGGCGTTGCCGTCTGCTGCCGGTGCTGCCGGCGTTCCGTTCTGCGCTGTGCCGTTCGCTGTTGCCGTCGCGCCGTCCGTCGCGGGCTTCTTGCGCTTGCGACGCCGTCGGTTGCGGCTCGGCTGCGCCTTCGGCGCGGGCAGGTTCTCGGAGAGCGCGAGCGCGACATCCTGAACGCTGCCGAGCTCCTCGCGCGCTTCCTCGATCAGCTTGGTCGCGCGGGGCGTGTAGCCCTCGGCCGACGCGAGCAGGGCGACGCCGACGCCAATCGGCTGCTCGAGCGCGACACGCGCGAGCTTGGCGGCGTTCTCCTCGTGGCGATGCCCGCGCGAGTTGGCGAGAGCGCCGAGCAGACGCTTCGCCTCCGGGTACGCCGTGGACGCGCGGCGGTCCTGCACCTTGCGCGTTGCACGCGCGAGCTTCCACGTCCAGCGGACGAGGATTTGATCGGGCGCGTCGGGCTTTGCGTCCGCGATTGCGCGCAGCAGGATCCGGATGCCGGCGAGCCGCTCCTTCTCCCAGGTCGGCGCCTGCGTCACGAGCGTGACGAGGTCGTCGAAGTCCGCGCGCTCGACGCGCATCGAGACGCGGTCCTGCAGCGCCATCATGCGTAGCCGCCGATTCGGGTTTTCCGCGGCGCACGTGGCGAGGAACTGCTCGAGCGCGCCTTTGCTGGCGCGGCCTTCGGTGAGCTTCTGCACGAACGATGCGCGCTCATCGAAGCGGATCTGCCGGCCCGCCATCGTCGCCCAGTAGCGCTGCTCGTCGTCGTCGAGGAAACGTGGGTCGACCCGCTGCCATTCGCGCTGGATGACCGCGACGCGGCGCCGGACGTCCGGTGTGACCGGCACGAGCCACGGCGCAGGCGTGAGGCGGCGGCGTGCTCGGCGCTGCGAGCGGCGGCGTGGCGCAGGTGTGACGCGCGCGCCTTCGCGATAGAAGTCCGCGTCGAGCAGCGAGTGCAAGGAGACCACGCGCTCGTTGTGTGTCGCGCCCTTCGGGACGAAGTCGACGACGATGCCGGCTTCCTTGCGCGGATGAATGCGCATGATGCGCCCGATGCGCTGCTGATACACACGCTTCGACGCCGTCGGCGCAAGATGCATGCACACGGTCGCGCGCGGCGAGTTCCAGCCTTCGGCGAGCAGTTGCGCATTGATCAGGACGTTGATCTCGCCGCGCTCGTACGCCGCGAGCGTCTCCGCCAGCCGCACCGGCGGCGTTCGTCCGGAGACAGCTTCGGCCTTGATCCCGGTCGCACGGAACTCCTGCGCGAGGTTGTACGCATGATCGACGCCGGCTGCGTAGACGATGCCGGGCGTGTTGTCGAAGCGATCGCGGTAGAGGCTTGCAGCCGCCTGGTTCAGCGCCTGGTGGTCGAGGGTCTTCGCGAGGATCTCTTGGTCGAAGTCGCCGCCGACGATCGGGACGGAGTTGATCGCCGCCACCGGCGGAACACGCAGGCAACGCAGCGGCGCGATCAAGCCGCGGCGCGCGGCGTCCTGCAGGGGCAGATCGTCGACCGAGGCGGGGAAGACGTCCGAGACCTGCTTCGCGATCAGCTGCTCGGTCGCTGTCATGCCGATGAAGATGGGCTCCGGGAACGAGCGGATCGCGGCTGACGTCTTCTCGCCGAGCGCCGTGTGCGCTTCGTCGCAGATGACGAGCTGGTACGCCTGACGGCTGATCGAGTCGACGTGCCGTGCGAACCACGCGTACGTCTGGATCGTCAGCGGGTCGTCGCGCAACGGCTCCTTGCCCGTCTCGATCGCCGGAGTGAACCGGCCGGCGTAGCCCTCGGTCGTGAGGTCGTTCGTGAACTGCGTGACGAGCAGCCGCCGGTGCGTGAGGATCAAGACGCCGAGCGTGCGCGCGGCCTCGACGAAGCCGGCCGCTGCAATCGTCTTTCCCGACGCGGTCGGGTGGCGGAAGCGGTAGCGGCGCACAGCGCCGAGATCGTCTTTCGGGCTGAGCAGCTCCTCGTCGTCTTCATCCGTGTCGCCCTCCGCGTCGGAGACGAGAGCGTCGTCCTCGTCCTCGTCCACGTCGTCGTCCTCGTCCTCGGCGAGCGCATGGCCGTTGCTGTGGGCAAGCGCGTCGTCGTCGCGCTGCACGGCGGAGATCAGCTCGGTAAGCATCCCGGCGAGTGCGTCGATCTGGTGGCGGCGCAGCGGTGTTCCGGCGGCAGTGTGCGGCTCGGGGTCGACCAGAACGCGCTCGAGGCCGAGCATCAGCCCGTAGCGCACCTTCCACTGCGGGCTCGGCGTCGAGCGGCCGGCCTCGATCTCCGCGGTCGCGTCGTCGAGCGCCCGGCGCCGCGCAGTTCCGGGCGCGAGCACGACCGTGGGATCTTCACCGTCCCGAAGGAATGCTTCGCCCGCCCACGTTTCCGCGTGGAGGGCTGCGGCGGTCAAAGGGTCCGCCGCCAAAAGAATCGTCGGCTGCTGAGTCGCTTCCTGCATGTGCGCAGCACACTCGATGTGCTGCAAGGAGTTCGAGAGGAGCGCGGTCGCGAGTTCCCCTGACGTTCCGCGCTGTGCTCAAGCATACCGACAGGTCGGCCATCGTCAACCGTCCGAATCTGCCTCGTGTGCGTCGCCGAGCGGAACTTGTTCTGCGCTAGACGGGGGTGCCGGAGCCGCCCAGGCCGCCGAAGATGGCGAACGGGTTGCTGGGCACGGTTTCCCACACGAGGCCCCCGCCGGGCTCGACCTCGCCGTTGACACGTTTTGCGAGCGCTTCGGCGTCTTCCTTCGAGGAGGCGCCGACGATCAGGTAGCGCCAGCGGCGCTCGACCGAGTAGCCCTCCTGCTCCAGGCGGTCTCCGAGATCGCGCGCCTGGGCATGTGACGGCAGCTCGACGCGCACCTCCCACGGAGCGTGGCCGCGCTCGAGCTCCTCTTCCTCCCACGTCTCGCTCGGCGGCTCGTCGTTCCAGCGCTCCTCGTCCTCGAGCCAGTGTTCCACGGGGCCGGTCACGGCGGCGATGTCGAGATCGCCGAGCACCGCCTGGATGATCGAGCGGGCGCTCTCGGCCTCTGCGGGAGACGCGGCGTAGACGAAGAGCTCCCCTCCGTCGCGCGACACGACGAGTCGCCGCTGCTCGAGCTCCTGGGCGAGGTCGCTTCCCTCTTCGCCGAGCGCGAGGCCGAGCCGGTCGAGCAACCCGCCCGCCTGCTCGTCGTCAATCTCGATCTTGATCCGGAAGTCGTCCTTCGCCATGGTGAGTCGGACCCTACCCGCAGACGGCGCGCGCTAGGCGGTGACGCCGGCGCCGTAGTCGGCCAGCTTCGAGCCCACGACCCGCTCGGAGATCCCGGTCTGGTCGAGGTGCTTCGTGATCCCGCCGAGAAAGAACGGATAGCCGGCGCCCAGGATCAGGCACGCGTCGGCGTCCGCTGCGGTTTCGACGACGCCCTCGTCGAGCAGGTGCCGCACCTCGTCCGCGACGGCCTCGAGCGCGTCCTCCCGGATCTCGTCGACGGTGCGCCTCGCGTCGCCCCGGAGCACGATGTCGTCTTTCCCTTCGGCGTAGTTGGCGAGCGTGGGCGAGAGCGGGTAGCGGTCCGGATAGGCCTCGTGCAGCGTTTCGAGCACGTGGTTCGCGACGCGCGGGCCGACCATCTGCAGCAGCACCGATGGCGCCATCGGCAGGCCGAGCGACAGAATCGCCTCGTCGGTCTCCTCGACCGTGTTGCCGTTCTCGATCGCATCCATCAGCACCGTCGTCATCCGTGTCAGCACACGGTTGACGACGAACGCGGGAGCGTCGCCGACGAGGACGCCGCGCTTCTTCAGCTTCTTGACGACGTCGAACGCGGTGACGAGCTGCTCGTCGGTTGTCTGCGGCGTGCGCACGACCTCGATGAGCGGCAGCACGGCGACCGGATTGAAGAAGTGCAGTCCGACGTCGGCGCCCATCTCCTCGACGGAGAGCGACGAGGTGTTCGTGGCAAGGATCGCGTCCGGCGCGACCTTCCGTACCTCTGCGAAGACTTGCTGCTTGACGTCCAACTCCTCGAACACCGCTTCGAGCACGAGGTCGCAGCCTGCGAACTGCTCCCAGCCCGTGCCGCCGGAGACGAGCGTTGCGAGGAACGGCTTGCGCTTGCCGACCTCCTCGCGGATCGTTTCGAGCGCGTCGTCGACGCGAGACTGCTCGAGGTCGCGCAGGACCACCGGCACCTCGAGCCGGCGCACGAAGAGCGTCGCGAGCTGCGTCGCCATCAGGCCCGCGCCGACGATGCCGACCTTCTGGATGCGGCGGGGCTTCACGTCGGGCAGGCCCGCGCCCTTCTTCGTGCGACGCTCGACGACGGTGAACGCATACGCGGAGGCCTGCGCCTGCGGGCTCAGCATCAACTCGGACATGGCCTGCTCCTCCGCGGCGTACCCCTCCTCGATCGACCAATCCCTCGCACCTTCGATCAGATCGAGCGCCACATACGGCGCGCGCGTCGCTCCGTGCACCGCGTCGTCGACGCGCGAGCGCGCCTTTCGCAGCACGGCTTCCAGGTCGGACCAATCCGGCGCGTCAGGCCGATCTGTCCGGCCGGTCTGATCGGTCTGTCTGGTCTGTTCAGGCTTGAGAACAAGGTCGACCGCAATTTGAAGCGAGTCGTCGAGGAACTCCACGGGCGCGAGCAGGTGGTCGGCGAGACCGAGCTCGAAGGCCTCGGGCGCGGTCAAAAGCTTGTTCTGGCGGAGGGGGTTGAGGACGATCAGCTTCGCGGCAGCCTCGGGGCCGATGAGACGCGGTGCGAGTTGCGTGCCGCCCCAGGCGGGGATGATCGAGAGGAACACCTCGGGGAAGCCGATGTGGCGGACGTTCGCGGCGAGGGTGCGCACGTCGCAGTGCAATGCGAGCTCCAGGCCACCGCCGAGAGCGGCGCCGTTGATCGCCGCCACGGTCGGAAACGGGAGTGCTCGGATACGCCCGAAGAGGTCATGGCCCGCGCGGGTTCCTTCGAGCGCGGCGTCGGTGGACGGCAGCTTCGTGAACTCGTCGATGTCGGCGCCGACGCAGAAAACGAACGGCTTCCCGGTCAGGACCATCGCTGCCCAGCCGCCCGATTCGAGCTCGTCGATCAACGCGACCGCCGACGCGAATGCCGACCGGCCGAGCGTCGTCGGCTTGCGGTAGTCCTCGCCGTTGTCGACGGTGACGAGCGCGATCGGCCCGACAGGCGACTCGACGCGGTTCAGCTTGAACTCTGTGCCGCTCATGACTGGACGTTCTCCCAGAGGATCGCGCAACCCATGCCCATGCCGATGCAGAGTGCGGTGAGGCCGAAGCGGCCGTTGCGCTCGCGCAGGCCGTACGCGAGCTGCGCGATCAGGCGGATGCCGGTGGCGGCGAGCGGGTGTCCACAGGCGATCGCACCGCCGTACGGGTTGAGCCTCGGGTCGTCAGCGGAAATGCCGAGCTCGTCGCACCACGTCAGCACCTGCACGGCGAATGGCTCGTTCAGCTCGAAGAGGTCGACGTCGTCGATCGTGATGCCCGCCTGCTCGAGCACGCGCTTCGTCGCCGGCACCGGGCCGTAGCCCATCAGGTGCGGCTCGACGCCGGCGTACGCGTAGCCGACGAGGCGGAGCTTCGGCTTCAGGCCGAGCTCCTCCGCCGTCTGCTCGGAAGCGAGGAAGGCGGCCGTCGCGCCGTCGGTGAGCCCCGCGGAGTTGCCGGCGGTGACGCGCCCGCCTGCACGGAACGCCGGCTTCAAGGAGGCGAGCCCCTCCATCGTCGTCTCGGGGCGGAGAAACTCGTCACGGTCGGCGACCTTCCAGCCGTCGTCGGAGAACACCGCCATCGGCACCACTGTCTCCCGCATCACACCGTTCAGCCATGCTGCGGTCGCCTTCTGGTGCGACGCGACCGCGAACGCATCGGCCCGCTCCTTCGTGATCGCGGGAAAGCGGTCGTGCAGGTTCTCTGCCGTCTGGCCCATCGACGCGGCCGACTCGTCGATCAGGCGCTCGGAGACGAAACGCGGATTGAAGTCGACGTTCTCGCCCATCGGGTGATGTCCCATGTGCTCGACGCCGCCGGCGACCGCGATGTCGATCGCGCCGAGCGCGATCTCGCCGGCAGCGGCCGTGACCGCCGTGAGCGCGCCGGCGCACATGCGGTCGACCGCGAAGCCCGGCACCGTGGCCGGGATACCGGCGAGCAACGCGACGTCGCGGCCGAGCGTCAGGCCCTGGTCGCCCACCTGCGCCGTCGCTGCGAGGACGACATCGCCGATGCTCTCGGGCGGGATCTCGGGATTTCGACGCAGGAGCTCACGAACTGCCTTGACCGCCATGTCGTCGGCGCGCGTGCGCCAGTACTGGCCCTTCGGGCCCGCCTTGCCGAACGGCGTGCGCACGCCGTCGACGAAGAGGACCTCTCGTAGCTCCCGCATGGGAGGCCACAATAGCGAGCCGTTGACTGACCAGTCAATTTGGGCGGACGCGAGGCGGCGATACTCCACGGATGGACTGGGCGGCACAGGCGGAGGCGGCCGTTGCGCGCCACCGTGACGGCGAAAGCCGCCTCGGCGACGCTACCGATGACGACCCGCGCCAGCGACAGCTGACGCGCCTCGGGAACACGGCCTGGGCGGCAGGCTTGAGCCTGTTGATGGACGGGCGGCGCGACGAGGCGAACGAGTGGCTCCGGCGCGCGGCGGGGCGCTACCGCGAGAGCTGGCAGGAGGCGCCGCCCGACTCGTGGGGCCGGCCGATCGCCGAGATGAAGGCGCTGCTGCTCGCGGGCGAGGATGCAGCAGAGCCTGCGCACTTGGCGCTCGATGCCGGTGCAGCAGAGGCGGCGTCTCCGATCGGGCGCTACGCGGGCACGCTCGCGCTGCTCGTGCTCGGTCGCGACGTCGACGCGCGCTCGCTCGCGTCGACGCTCCGCGGGCGGGACGACTTCCCGCGCGACGTCGCCGACGCCCTCGCAACGATCGCCGCAGCAGATGGCGTCGGCTACGCGCTCGCGATCGAGGCAGTGCTCGACTCGTTCGAGACGCGGGCGGAGTTTCTCGAGGATGCTGCTGTCGCCGACACCGTGCTCGTCCTGCAACTGCTCGCCGCGCAGCGCGACGTCGCCGTCGAGCTACCTGCGTCGCCGCGGCTTCCTGCGTAGCGAGGCCCGCCGGCCGGTTCGCGGCGAGACACGTCGCACGGAGCCACGTCCGGTGACAGTCGCGGGCCGTGGCTCTTCTAGACACTGTCCGAGAGTCGGAGGCCCCGCGGTCCGTTCGACTGCGGGCGTTCAGTTTCCGACGCGGTAGTGGCCCCGGCAGCCACGTCCGGTGCCAGGCACGGGACGTGGGTGGTGAGGACGTGTCCGCCTAGAGCAGCGACGCGGCCGCGGCGTCGAGTACGGCGACGGTCTTCCCGCCCACCGCGCGCACGAGGCTGCCGGGCGTCGCAGGCGACGGCTCGCCTGCGAACGCGCGCTGCGCAGCGTCCGCCTTGTCGGCGCCGGCGACGAGGAACAGCACCTCGTCTGCGGCACAGAGCATCGGCAGCGTCAGCGTGATCCGGTCGACGAACGGCTGGAGCTTCGCCTCCGCGCCGACCGCGCGTTGGTCGGTCACGTCGAGTGTCGGCTGCTCGGGATAGAGCGACGCGACGTGCCCATCGGGACCGAGCCCGAGCAGCAGCAGGTCGAACCGTTGCAGCGAGCCGAGCTCCTGCTCGTACGCGAGCGCGCCCTCGTCGCGGCCGAGCTCGCCGTGCATCCGGTGGATGACGCCGGGCGCGCCTGACACGCGGTCGAGCAACGCGATCCTCGCCATGCGGTAGTTCGAGCGCTCGTCGTCGGGCGGGACGCACCGCTCGTCTCCCCACCAGAGCTCGACGCTCGACCAGTCCTGCTCGAGCTCGGCCGCCAGCTCGTACGCGCGCTTCGGCGTCGAGCCGCCCGTGAGCACGACGTGGCCGCCTGCGCGTGCAGCCTCTGCGAGCCGCTCCGCCACGATGCGCGCCGCCCCCTCGGCGTCGTCCGCGACGACGATCTCGATGTCACGTCCCTTCACGGTGGGCTCAGACTTCGTGCGAGAGCTCGCGCGCGCGATTCATCGCCGCCTGGATCGCGTTCAGGAATGCGGCGCGGACGCCGGCCTGCTCCAGCTCGCGGATCGCTGCGATCGTCGTTCCGCCCGGCGAGGTCACCGACTCGCGCAGCTCCACCGGATGCATGCCCTCGTCGCGCAGTTGCTTCGCCGTGCCGAGCATCGTCTGCACCACGAGCGTCGTCGAGATCTCGCGGGAGACGCCGAGCAGGATGCCGGCCTCGATCATCGCCTCGGCGAGGAGCGCGAAGTACGCGGGGCCCGAGCCGGAGAGCGCCGTCACCGCGTCCATCGAGGACTCCGGCACGCGTACGACCCGGCCGAGATGCTGCAGCGCCTCTTCGGCGAGCGCGAGCTGCTCGTCGCCGGCATGCGCGCCCGCGCAGATCCCCGCCATACCTTCGTGCACCGTCGACGGCGAGTTCGGCATGGCGCGCACGACGGGGATGTCGTTCCCGATCCGCGCCTCGATGTACGCCGTCCGGATCGCCGCGGCTACGGAGAGCAGCGTCTGATCGCGCGTGAGCAGCGGCCCGATCTCGGCGAGGAGAGCGTCGATGTCCTGCGGCTTCACGGCGACGACGACGAGTTGTGCGCCCTTCAGCGCGTCGGGGTTCGATGTGGTTGCCTCGACTCCGTGACGCTCTTTGAGCTCTGCCGCACGGCTTGCGCTGCGCGTGGTGACGACGATCTCGTCGCGTGTGCGCCAGCCGGAGCTGAGCAGGCCGGACAGCAGCGCCTCGCCGATGCGCCCCGTGCCGATGATCGCGATCTTCTTCTCCGCCATGCGCGGAGTATCGCTACGCGGCGCGCGCTTCGCTGACGGGCAGCAAGCCGCGGCCGAAGCCGGCGAGCAGATACATGCTCGCCAGGCCGGCCCACTCGCCGTACGGCTCGAGCAGCTCGGCAGTCTCCCAGCCCTCGACCGGGCGGCCGCGCAGCGCGCGCAGCAGCTTCACGAGACCGAGGTCGCCGACGAGCCCGTGGTCCATGCGGCCCAGGCCCTGGAGGCAGACGACGCCGATCGACCAGGGGCCGAGACCGCGCTCGCGTTCGAGCCGCCGCACGATCGTCTCAGTCGGCTGAGCGTGCAGCCGCTCGAGGTCGACCGACCGGCAGAGGCGCACGAGTGCGGCCGCACGGCGCGTGTGGAGACCGAGCGCGCGAAGCTGCATGGGGGCGACGGCGCCGAGGCCGCTCGTCGTCGGCGAGAGGTGCAGTCCGTCGGGCCCTGCCGCGCAGAGCTTCCGGATGATCGTCTGCTCGAGCCGCCGCGCGACCTTTGCCTCGATGAGCTGGCCGCAGAACGCACGTAGCAGCGACTGGGCGACGGTCGGCACACGCACCGGCCGGAGACCGCGCAGGGCACGCGACGCTGGGCCGAGCATCGGGTCGCCGCGGACGAGTCGCAAGAAGTCGGAGTGGTCGTCGTCGAGCGCCAGGATCCAGCGCAGCCGCGCTGCTCCCGCCGTCGACTCGGCCGCGATCGTCACGGTTCCCTGCGGAGCCTGCCAGGCTCGCGCGACCTCGACCCGGCCGTCGACGTCGAGCACCTGCGTGAACAGGTCGTCGCGGAACGTGCGAGTTGCGTCGCTCGCGAGCCGGGCCGAGAGCGAGAGGGAGTACGGGCCTCGCGGCGCAACCGCGAGCTCGACGGTCAACGCTCGGCGTGCGCCTCGGTCGGAGCCGCGCGCAGACCGAGCTCTGCTGCCCGTTCGAGAACGTCCATTGCGCGCTCCTCGCTACCGCTTCTGCGGAGCATCCGTCCCCAGGCTGTGCAGGCCGATGCTGCGTGGCGCCAGCGCCCTTGCGTCTCGAGCAGCTCGACGGCCTCGCTGAACGCGGCGTTCGCGTTGTCGAACTCGCTTTGGAGCGCGAGCCCTTCGCCCAGCGCGGAGAGCGCGAGGCCTCGGTCGACCGGCGCATCTGCTCCGGCGAGGTCCACCGCGCGTGTCGCGAGTGCGACCGCTGCGTCGGCCTGCTTCCGAAGCACGGCGACGCGCGCGCGCTGCGTGATGATCTCGAAGAGGTCCTGCGGCTCCGGCGAGCTGCCAAGGAGCTGCTCGGCGTGGTCGAGGTGCGTCTCGGCGGAATCGGCGTCGTCGCGGGAGAGCGTGATGTACGCGGCCAGGATGTGCGCCCGCGCGAGATTGAACGTGTCCTCGGTCGTCTGAAGCAGCGCGATCGCCTTCCGCACGTTGGTCAGGGCGACGGCCTCGCGGCCTTCGGTGTGGGCGAGCCGTGCGACCGACCAGTACAGCCGCACCCGCATGTAGGGGTCCTCGGTGTCCTGGACGCTGTCCAGGGCGCGGCGGACGACGGCTTCTGCGCGGCCGAGCTCGCCCATGTCGCTCAGCGCGCAACTCAACTGCATTGCGTAGCGCGCAGCGAGGGAGACGTGGACGGTCTCCTCGACGACGGCCATGCATCGCTCGAAGAGCTCGACGGCTTCCTGCGGCTGGCCCGCTTCCGTGTAGATGCGTCCGAGGCTGTGGTAGATGTCGTAGCGCTCCGCCGGAGCGAACGGCTCGTGCTCGAGAGCCGTTTCGAGGAGCTCGATGGCCTTGGAGTGCTCGCGCCGCTCAGAGGCGAGGGTCGCGAGTGCGACGCGGGCGCGTAGGGCGGACGCGGTGTCGCCGTCGGCGACTGCCTCCGCGACCGCGGCGTTCAGCGACTCCTCGACGCCCTCCCACTCACCGAGGCGGACGGCGAGCTCCAGGTCGGACAGGTGGATCTCGCGCTGTGCGGCCGGGTCGATCTGCGAGCCGGTCTCGAGGTAGTCCGCCGAGACCTCGAGATTGGCTGCCAGGCGACGGAGGGCCTTCACCGAGGGCTGGCGCGTGCCGGCCTCGATGCGGGAGATATAGGCGTAGGAGACTCCAGGGGCAGCCAACTCCCGCTGCGACAGACCTCGGTCTAGTCGCAAGCGCTTGAGCCGCTGCCCGATCGTCTCGCCCGCCGCTGGCGAAAGTTCGGACTGCATTCAGACGGCATTGTGAAGGGTTGCCACGCGGCCGTCAATCACCAACCGGCCTTGACAGGGGACAATGGCCCTGTTTCGTTCGAAGAACGTCCCTATAAGTCCCTCGTCCGAGGGACTGCGAGCTCCAAAAGGAGGAGCACATGTTCCGCAACACCCTCTACGTGAGGTTGGCGCTGTTGCTGTTGCTGTTGGCGGCGGCTTCGGTCTTTCTCGGCAGCGAGCCCTGGGTTCCCGGCT
>Ga0209638_1000622_pt1 | contig 23315 bp, 20 predicted proteins | sample BarGraNGADG00211_FD_184490 | JGI IMG/M metagenome (GOLD analysis project Ga0209638, IMG submission 184490) | Arctic peat soil microbial communities from Barrow, Alaska - Barrow Graham LP Ref core NGADG0002-211 (SPAdes) (version 2) | ecosystem: Environmental > Terrestrial > Soil > Wetlands > Peat...
AATCGGTCCCTTGGGCCCGTATGTCGGCGGCGGGTTGGCCGAGACCGGTCTCGACGGCAGCCCCACCAGGAGACCGCTGACCATCAACGCAACAGCCAGACTGACGGCGGTGACCTTCGCCAGCAGCGATCGACGGACAAAGGCGGTGACATGGGCGAGGCGCAGCAGGGCAAGAGCAGGCACATCGGTAGCGAGCTTTCGCAACAGACAGTCTCCTTGTGGCGGATCGGCAGCTGTCGTTCGTCGGCGTACGAATTGCGGGCAAGCTAACACCGGCCGGGGCGATCCGGCAACCCCGACGCTGTCGGCGCACCCGCGCAAGGCGCTACGCCGCTGCGGACCGGACACCGCAAGGGCCAGCCGGACGCGGGCGGCCAGACCGATTACGCTCCCCATGTGGGAGAACGACCCGATCCAAGCGGCGCGGGAGCAGTGTCAACGCCCCTCAGAACGGCGGTCTTGCTGGCGATCGGCAGCGAGCTGACCGTCGGCGAGACGCGGGACACCAACAGCGGGGATCTGGCCCGGACGCTGGCTCGCGAAGGCGTGGACGTGCTGTGGACCTCGGCCCTGCCGGACCGGCGGGCCACGGTCGAAGATGCCCTCCGTTCCGCACTGGCAGCTGCCGCGATGGTGGTCACGACCGGCGGATTGGGTCCGACGCCCGACGATCTGACCCGTGAGGCAATTGCCGCGGTCTGCGGCGAAGACCCTGCCGTGGACGCGGATCTCGAGAAATGGCTCCGCCGGTTGTTCGAGCGTCGGGGTCTGCCGCTGGCGCCGTCGAATCTCAAGCAAGCGTGGGTCCTTCCGTCCGGCACGACGATCCCCAACGATCGCGGTACGGCGCCGGGCTGGTGGGTCGATCAGCCCGACGGCCGGGTCATCGTGGCGCTGCCAGGGCCGCCGAGCGAGATGTGGCCGATGTGGGAGAACTGGGTCCTGCCGCGGCTGCGCGCCAGGGGACTCGGCCGAGAGCACGCCTCGCGCACCTACCGGTTGACCGGGATCGGCGAGTCGGCCGTGGTCGACGCCATCGGCGAGGCTCTTCTGCGGGCAGTGAATCCGATCGTTGCGACATATGCACGCACGGATGCCGTCGACGTTCGCATCTCCGCTCATGCAGAGGGCGCCCAGTCGGCGGCTGAGCTCGTGGATCGGGCGACCGAGGCGGTGCTGGTAGCCGTGGGGAAGCACGTCTGGGGGCGGGACGACGACACATGGCCGGTGGTCCTGGGTCGCGAGCTCGACGCCCGTGGATGGGACCTCGCCGTCGTCGAAACTGGCACGGGCGGTTCTACGATCCGGCTCCTCGGCGAAGCGCCGTGGCTGCGTGCCGCATCTGTGGGAAAGAAACAATGGGGTCACACGCAAGATCCGGCTGCGGTCGCCCGACAGGCGCGCGACGATGCCGGGGCAACCATTGCGCTGGCGGTGAGGGCCCGCGACTCCGGCGAAGACACCCAGGTTGACTTCGCGGCCGCCGGCCCGTGGGGCGTCGCGCAAGGCAGCCAAACCGCATTTCTTGGGGGTCAAGAGGGCCGACGCAGGTCCGGACTGGCTGCCGCAGCCTTCCTGTTGCGGATCATCAAAGAGCAGGACTCAATCGAGCAGGACCGCGTGCGCGAACGCCAGGTTCTGACGGACAATATGGGTCAGAGGCACGCGGCCAACCCGGGCAGTGGGAGCGAGACATGAGCACCAGGGAAAGCGTCACCGCAGCCGAGCTGGCGAAGCTGCCCCTGTTCGAAGGGCTGGTCGAGACTGATCTCGAGCCGCTCGCCTCAGGCTCCGCGCGTCGCCGGCTCCTGGACGGGGAGACGCTCGTCGAGGCCGGCGCGTCGATCTCGGAGGTTCACTGGCTGGAGACCGGCCAGCTCGCCCTGCGCGTGCGCCACGATCACCGTTGGGTGCTCGTTTCAACCCTTCACGCCGGTGACCTGCTCGGCTGGTCGGCGTTGCGCGAAGAGCCGAGGGCGCTCTCGACCGCGCGGGCGATCGGTCCTGCCGTGCTGATCTCCATGCCCGCGTCCGGGCTGCTCATCCTGCTCGCCGGGGGCTCGGCAAATTCGCAGCTGCTGCTGCGCAGGCTGTTCGGGATCGCCACTCAGCACCTGGACGAGAGCCGGGCTCAACTCTTGCAATTGGGCCGCGAAGGGGTCATCTCGGCGGGTTGACGGATCCCATTCGCCTACCGGCGCGCGACACGGCTCAGCGCCGCCAGGTCGCGAACGACGATGGTGTCGCCGTCCATCAGAAGCAGCCCTCCGTCGATGAAATCGCCCAGGAGCTTGTTTACGCTCTGGCGAGTGGCACCGATTGTGGCTGCGAGGTCGCCCTGGGTCATCGCGGACCTCAGTCGCATCGTTCCATCGGGCATGTTCTCGCCCTGATCTGTGGCGAGCCTGGCGAGATGCGCCGCCAGCCGGCCGGTGAGATCGAGGAAGTGCAACTCCGCAACGTGGGTCGTGAGCCGCCGGATCTCGCTGGCCAGAACGACCAGCAGCGCATCGCGGATTGCCGGCTCCTCGGCAACGAGAGTGCGGAACTGCTCTCGAGGAAGAGCCAGCACCTCGGTCGCTTCAACCGCGATCGCACTTGCGGATCGAGGGGCGCCGTCCAGGAGCGCCAGCTCACCGACGAAGTCGCCCCTGCGCAGCGTTTCGAGGATCGCTTCCTCGCCATCCTCCGATGGGACCACGACCTTGAGCGCGCCGGAGGTCACGATGAATAGAGCGTCGCCGGGATCGCCCTGATGGAAGATGACCTCACCGCGCTTGAATCGCCGCGTACGAAGGTTCCTGGCGATCGTCTGCAGGGACACCGGGTCGAGTCCGTTGAAGAGTCGGCAGCGACCCAGCGCCTCGGCTCCGAACTCGGTCTGTAACATGCCTACATCGTAGCGTGTCAAGTGGCGCCAAACGTCAGCGTATCGCGGCGCAATGGACGCGACGCCGCCTGCCGATCACCGTAAGATCGGGCAATGGCACCGAGACTCGCGACTCGCTCGACGGTCGGCGCGGTGGCCGTGGCGTTGATGCTGGTCACCTTCTTGGGCGCGGTCGTGGTCTTTGGGCCACTGGCCGGGCGGGGGGCCGGAGCGTCGCCATCCCCCACTCCATCTGCTCCTATCATCGCCACGTCATCGGGCGCCTCGACTAGCGTGCCGACGGCGTCACCTTCGGGCTCGGATGCCGTCTCGCCCTCGGCCACTCCGACGCTCGCGCCAAGCGCCGCGCCCACGATCTCGCCTCGGCTGCCTTCGTTGTTGGGCGCGATCGGCGATTCCTACAGCCAGGCGTACAGCGTCTCGCCCCGGTACCAGGGCAACCACCCCGCCTACTCCTGGGTCGTCGGCGACGCCGTCGGGGACCATGTGTACAGCCTCCGCGAGCGATTCGAGGCACTCGGAGCCGCACTTCAGGTGGTCGACGCCGCCACATCGGGTACGAAGATGAGCGACGCGCCGCGCCAGGCGGCAGAGATCGTCGCCCGGGCCCGAGGCCTCAAGCCGGGGCAGACGGCCTACGTGACTTTCGAGCTCGGCACCAACGACCTTTGCGACGACGCCAAGACGAGCGCCTCAGACTTCAAAGCGCAGCTGGACTCGGCGATCTCGATCCTTCGAGACGGATTGCCGGCCGGAAGCCGGATTCTGCTGCTTCCGATCCCTGACTTCGACCATTTCCACGCGATCACCCAGGCCGATCCCGCGGCTCGAGCGAGCCTCGCCCAATATCCCAACTCGCGCAACTGCGCGCCCTTCCTTGGCTCGAACAGCCCGCTCGATCTCGACCAGGCCAGAGCCGCGCTGGCCGAGTACGACGCCATCCTGGTGCGAGTTTGCGACGAGATTCAGGCGACCGACGGGGCTGCTGGGCGGCTCTATTGCCGCACCGACCAGCGACTGCTCTCCGAAGGCGACTTCACGATCGGCGACTTGAGCACGGTTGACTACTTCCACCCCTCCATGTCGGGGCAGGCGAAGATGGCGACTGCGGCCTGGAATGTAGGCGAATGGCACGCTCAGCGGCTCCCGGCAGGAGGTTAGGCCGGGGCCACACTGGGAGAGACTCGACCTAAACGCCGAGGTCGCGGTGCTTCACCGCCCGAGCGCCTTCGAGCCCGCGCAGCATGGCCTCCGCGCCGAGGAACGCCTCCGCCTCCGCGACCGCTCCCAGCGCGGCTGCCTCCCGTGTTGCCTCTCGCAGCATCGGCACCGCCCGCTCGACATCGCCGGCCGCGACACGATGGCGGGCCAGTTCGGCGGCGCCGACCGGCGGGTCGATGGTCTCCAGGCGGTCCGCGAGGGCAGTGTGCAGTTGCCGGCGCCGCTCGAGGAGAAGCCGTCCGTAGGCCGCGTCCATGAAGAGCTGGTGCTTGAAGCGCCACTGGGCGCTTCCTTCCGGACCGTCCTCGGTTCGCACGAGAATGCCTGCCTCTGCCAGGAGCGTCAGTTCGGCCAGTTCGCAATCGGGACCACGGAGTTCACACAGCAGCCATTCGGGGAATGTCATACCGATTACCGATGCCAGCTCGAGAGCGCCCCGCGGCCCCGCGGGAAGAGCGTCGATGCGCACCCCCAGCAAGGCACGCAAGCTCAGGGGGACACCCCGCCGGGCGGCGCCCCTATCGATTCGGAGGTACCCCCCGACGCGCTCGAGCTGTCCGTTGTCGGCGAGCGTGTGCAGGATCTCGGTCACGAACAGGGCATTGCCGGCGGTCCGCTGGTACAACCAGCGTGCGGACTCCGCCTCGAGATTGCCGCCCGCCAATGCAGTGCCGAGTTGTTCCGTCGCGCTCGGATCGAGGCCGCCCAACTCGATCAAGTCGACGTGGGGCATCGTTTCCCATTCCGGAAGGATGGGCGGCCGAACGCTGGTCAGGACCACAAGAGGCATCTCTGCTGCCAGACGGACCATCTCCGCCAGGAGCACTCGGCTCGATGGATCGACCCACTGAAAGTCATCTATGACGACGCAGCGCGGCTTCTCGGCCACCATGTAGGTCATCCATCGGCGCGTTGCCAGCCGAAGCCCCGCCATAAGCTCGGACGGATCAGTCGAGCCGGAGAGGCCGGGATCCCAGCCTTCCTCGGGAAGAAGGACCATGTTGGACTCCCTCGCGAGCACCGCAAGGAACCCGATCATCAGACTCATCGCCTCGGGGTCCTGGCCGTGAGTCGAATCGAGGAAGACCCGCCGCCCGAGAATCCCAGCGTTCACGCCCTCTTCGTCCGCCAGCCAGTCGACGAGGTTGCGGGCCGCTCGATAAGGGGACTCCAGGGCGTGCGGCGCGTTGTCGACCCAGATCCAACCGAAGCCGGCAGCCCGAGCGTCTTCTTCGAGATCGCACAGAAGTCGCGACTTCCCGACGCCCGGTTCGCCTCGGACAACCACCGCGCCGCCCCGGCCCGTCTCCATGGTCTTGCGCAACACGTCCGCCAGACGCGCTCGTTCGGAGTCGCGGCCAACGAGGGGCACGGCGAGGCGAGATGGGTGCTTTATCACGCGACGTTCCGATCGCAGCCTCTGGACCGTCACGGGTCGGCTCTGGCCTCGCAGAAGACGCTCGCCGACTTGCTCGACGTCGATACGCGGTTCGGCAGCCGAGACGGTGGCCTGGTCGAGCAGCACTTCGCCGGGTTCGGCCAGTTGCTGGAGGCGAGCGGCCGTAGTCATCGGATCTCCGGTCAGGGCAACCGAGCGCGAGCCGGCCATGTCGCGGACACTCGCCACTACTTCTCCCGTGGCGATGCCGATTCGGATCTGCAGGGGGCGCGAATCGTCGGCGACGACGCGGCCCAGTGCGCGTTGCATCTCCAGAGCGCATAGGCATGATCGCAGGGCGTCGTCGTCATGAGCCGCCGGCACACCGAACACGGCCAGCACAGCGTCACCGACGAACTTCTCGAGCGACCCTCCGAAATGGAGCACGGCTTCGGCGAGCACCTTGAGGGCGCCGTCAACTCGTGATCGAACCTCTTCCGGGTCGAGCTCGTCGACGAGCTGGGTGTAGCCGACGAGGTCCGCGAAGAGCGCGGTGACGACGCGGCGGTCGCCCACCTTCAAATCGTCCATGGGAGTGTCCAGGCGCCGGCCGCAGAGGTAGCAGAAACGCGCGCCCGGGTTAGTGGGCGCGGCACAACCTGGACAGGGCATCGGGCCTCCTTCGGGATAGGAGGTCTCGGATACTACGCCCTGCCGTCTGCCCGCGGGTGGCTTCCGCGCCTACTCCGACGGGTTGCTGCGTGGCGCGGTTTCAGCTGCGTGGCGCGGTTTTCGGCGCGTGGCGCGCTTTCAGCTGCGTGGCGCGATTTCAGCTGCGTGGCGCGATTTCCACTCAACGACGCGGGGGGAAGCAGTAAGCATGCGCGGAGCCTCTCGTCCGGGTAGACGGGACCGGCGAAGCCAAATCTGACGACGGAACCACGCTCAGGCTGGCCGGCTGTGAGGGGCGCCGGCCGAGCTCGAGGGTACGAGGTGCCCGTAGTGCTTCCCGGGGTGGCGTTGAGTGGAAGACGAGGGCGAAGAGGTGCGTACCGCTGCTCCGGGTAGCAATGAGTGGAAACTCGAGCTGCGGCCGGTCGCTCCGGCTGCCCCGCGGGCGAATGCCTCAGGAGATCGTCAGCACCGGCTGCTCGCGGGCGGCCTGAACGCTAACCTTCCCCGCGATTGCCCTGGCGATGTGGACCAACGCCGTTGCGGCCGGACCGGGTTGGCTCTGTGCCACCGCCGGCACGCCCACGTCGGCTCCCTGACGAAGGGTGACGTCAAGCGGGATCCCGCCGAGGAAGTCCAGCCCGTACTCCGCGGCAAAACGCTCGCCGCCGCCACGTCCGAACAGATCGGTCACTTCGCCGCAGTGCGCGCAGACGAATCCGGCCATGTTTTCGACGACGCCGAGGATGGGCACGTTGACGCGCTTGAACATGGCCAGGGCCTTCGTGACGTCGGCCAGCGAGACCTGCTGCGGCGTGGTCACGAGGACGGCGCCGGTCAGCGGCACGGACTGGGCCAGCGTCAGCTGCGCGTCCGACGTTCCGGGCGGCAGGTCCACCACCAGATAGTCCAGCTCGCCCCATTCCACGTCGCGGAGGAACTGCTGGATCGCTCCACCGACGAGTGGTCCGCGCCAGACGACGGGCTGCCCTTCGGGCAAGAAGAACTGGATCGAGATGACCTTGACCCCGTAGGCCTCGATAGGCGTGATCTTTCCGGCGGGGCTCGCGACTGGCTGGCCTTCCGCCCCGATCATCATCGGAATGTTGGGGCCCGTTATGTCGGCGTCGAGCAGGCCCACGGAAGCGCCCGCTTGAGCGAGGGCCACGGCGAGGTTGACGCTCACCGTCGACTTGCCGACCCCGCCTTTGCCCGAAGCCACGGCCACGATGTTCTTCACGCCCGGCAACAGCTGCGGGCTCGTCGGCGTCGAGCGGCGCACCGCTGCGCTCCATGTGACATCTATCTGCTCGGCGCCGATCGGGCGGAGCGCCCGTTCGACTCGGGCCTGGATCTCGTCCTTCAGCGGACAGGCCGGCGTGGTCAGTTCGATGGTGAACGCGACCCGCGTGCCCTCGATCGTGAGGTCCTTGATCATCTTGCGGGTGACCAGATCGCCACCGAGCTCCGGTTCCTGAACGGTGCGCAGTGCGTTGAGGACGGCTTCCTCGGTGAGAGCGGTCATGCGGGCGGGTTCCTCGGGCGTGGCTTTCGCGGCGCGCGGACGGCACGCGCCATATCTCTCGATATCCTACGGCTTTGGTCGGAAATACGCCGCGGGCGGTGCTACTGCAGGCAGAACTCGTTGCCTTCCGGAACACGCTGGAAGTAGAGCCGCGGTCCCACGCCTTCCGGATCCACGGTCGAAGCTCGGTCGTTCCGGTGCTCTTCGGGGATCCCTTCGGCTCCGGGCGGGTCTGGGATCCGGTAGTGCAGCGCTTCGGTCCAGAAAGCGGCCTGCCGGCCGGGATCGGCGCAGTCGAAGACAACCTGGACGTGGGTAGCCATCGTTCCTCCTGGTCGCTGGCTCGTCGAGCGGCCGGTAAGAGTCTGGCACGAGGTGCGGTCAGAAGCGGTCAATCGCCATATGGCGCAACTGGGAGTTCCCGCCGGCGCGCAGCTATCTCGAAGCGATTCGCCGGGTACGGGTGCTGGCCCCGGACCAGAGCCGCGACTGACGAAGCCACGTATACCGGCAGGAAGAACGGCCCAAGCCGCTGCCACCTGACGGACATGCTCCAGCTCATGCTCCACGACTCCCGGCGAGAGCGGCTCACGAGCGAAGATGAACCGACGAGCGTCTGAGCCCGTATCGGCACCAGCCCGCAGCTGAGATAGCGATCGGCATTGGGGTGTTCAACCAGAGCCACGGAGACCCGGCCCGAACGGATCTCCCTGGTTGGTCCAGGGATTGCGCAGCCGTGCATCACCAGGAGCGCCATCAGGTCGCCGGGAAGGGCCCGCCACGCCGTGCGGGCAAACCCGGCCGCCGCCAGCCAGGCGTCGATGAGCCTGCCGAGATGGCGAAAGACCACGTCCGGGCGAATCCGCCGTCAGGCGCCGCGGCGGTCGGCCACGACGCGCCCGCCCTGCACGACGAAGACGATCCGGGCCGGATCTCGCCAAAGCTCGGGCTCGGCCAGCGGGTCACCCGAAACGGCAATGAGATCGGCCTGCTTGCCCGCCTCCAGGGTGCCGACGACCTCCGACAGGCCGAGCAGCTTCGCCGCCTCTGATGTCGCCGCCTGGATGGCTCGGAACGGCCCGATACCGTACTGGGACATGTAGGCCAGCTCTGCCGGCGGGTACATGCCGTTGAAGCTGTCCGTGCCCATCACGATGCGCACGCCGCGCTCGACGGCGTGGCGGAAGTTGACCTGCTGGCGGTCGAACAGATAGCGCATCTTCTCCACGGCCCACGGCGGCACCTCGCCGCGTGCGATCCGGCCCTCGTCCATGAGCGTGAAGTTGACGGTGAAGGTCGGCACGAGCGGCACATCGCGCGCCAGCATCAGATCGATGCCTTCGTCGTCGATGAGATCGCCGTGCTCGATGCTGGTGATGCCGGCGCGCAGGGCGTTCTTGATGCCTGCCGTTCCCTCGGCGTGAGCGAGCGTGCCCTTGATGCCGGCCGCCCTGGCCTCCTCGACGATGGCGCGGATTTCTTCCTCGGTGAATTGCGAGGCATCCGGCGTGTCGGCGGCGGAGAGCACTCCGCCCGTGGCCATGACCTTGATCCAGTCGGCGCCGGCCCTGATCTGGAGGCGCGTGGCACGTCGCACGGCGTCGGGACCGTCGGCGATGCCGGACGGAAGATCGCTCATCTCCGTGGCGATGACCGCGCCCGAGGGAGTCCAGTCGTCGCCATGGCCACCAGTTTGGGATAGCGGCTGGCAGCTCACCTGGGTCCGAGGCCCAGGGAAAGCGCCGGAGGCGAAGGCGCGCTTGATGCCGGCCGGCGCGTAACCGGCATCCCGGATCGTAGTCACGCCGGCTTCGAGGAACTCGCGGCCGGTCTGCAAGGCGCGGACCACGACATCTGACGCGGTGCGCTGCACCTGATCGTGGATGGGCACGAGCTTCAATGATGCAAGATGAACGTGACAGTCGATGATGCCGGGCAGGAGCGTGAGGCCCGTCAGATCGATGCGATCCGCGTCCCCCGGGGCGTGCGTCGAAGCAGCCGATCCTGCGGCGGCGATCCGGCCGGCTTCATCGATGACGAGCACGCCGCTGGGCGTCGCGTCGGGCGAGCGGCCGTCCAGCAGGCGCGCGCCGAAAAGGACGGTAGGGCGGATCGGCGCTGGCATCGTTTCCTCCAGGCGGCGTGGGCGGCAGCGCAAATCGTAATGCGCGGACGCGGCTCCGCACTACCCGTGGGCGTATCGGCTCGGGTCTTGGCCGTGCAAGCCTGCCCGAGACTTATCGCGAAGCTCTCTAGGAGCTCTTTGTCGGCGGCTTCGTGGTCGGCTTCGGCTTCTTTGTCTTCGGTGGTCGATTGGGGGTCTTGTCGCCCATGGCTTGCTCTCCGATTGAGCGGGTGAGGCCAACGCGCTCCGATAGCGCGCCGAGACTCAACCGTGCGTGTCAGGGACGAGTCTATCCGGGCCGACGGATTACGGACGGCCGCGCACGCACGAGTCGCCACCTGCGGTCAGACCGCCGAGCCGCTACCCCCCGAGCCGTCGCAGAAGTTCATCGTGGAGGATGCCATTCGTGGCCACGGCCGACGGTCCGTCGATCCGTCGCTCTCCGGACGCCGTGGTGAAGCGGCCCCCGGCTTCCTCGACGATGACCAGCGGCGCAGCCCAGTCCCAGGCATGGGCGCCCACCTCGACCATCGCCTCGGCCGCCCCTTGGGCCACGAGCATGTAGCCCCAGAAATCACCGAAGCCGCGATCCCGCCACGACGCTGCGAGAGTGGCCTCGAGACCGGGCAGCAGCCCGCCGCGAAGGCGCTCGCTGCCGTAGAGCAGGTGCGCGTCTTCGACGCGGGCCACACGGCTGACGGCCAGCCGCTGATCGCCGCGCCACGCTCCCCCACCCCGCCATGCCACCCAGCGCTCGCGCATCGCCGGCGCGCTCACCACGCCGAGTTGCAGTTCGCCCGCCACGGCGACCGCGAGCAGCGTCGCGAAGATCGGGATTCCACGCACGAAGTTGGCCGTGGCGTCGATGGGGTCGATGTACCAGACCACCTCGGCCCCGGCGTCGTCCGTTCCCTCCTCCTCGCCGACCAGGCCACAGCCCGGGTAAGCCGCCCGCAGGCGCTCGCGGACCATCCGCTCGATCGATCGGTCCGCCGCGGTCACGAAGCTGCGGTCGGGCTTGGTTTCGACCTCGATATCGCGCTGGAAGCCGGCCAGCGCGATCCGGTCCGCTTCGTCGCAGATGGCGAGCGCGGTGTCCCGCCAGCGCAAGAGCTCGCCCTGGGAGGCGGGCGGCCTTCCGGGACCAGACGTCAGAGGCCCCATTCGGCTCCACCACACATGCTGTCCGCGCCAGTGCCGGGCGCGACGCTCCAGGCCAAGAGCGCGATCATGGCGGCGAGGGCAAAGCCAATCGCCAGGCCAATCACAGGCCATCTTTCGCCGGCCAGCACCACCGGCATCGTCGCCACAGCCCAGAGCATGCAGCCAAGCAACGAAGCAAGCAGCAGATACCCGAGGTACGAGCTCCCGGGGGCCATGGGCTGGCATCTGGACCAAGCGGTCGACCAGCCGATCCCGATCGCCGCGGCGAGGAGGATCGCGATCGCGATTCGTGTCCGGTGACCCGCCAGATCGCTTATCAACATGGCTCCGTCCATCCCTGTTCACCTCGGCCGAAGAGCGGCCCCTTTGGTCATGCGTGGATCGTAGCGGCAGCGGCAGCCATGCGACGGCTGGCCGTGACAGCCGCGGCTGCATTGACCGTATTTGTGAAGGATCGAATCCGGTGCGCTTCTCGATGAGCTTGCCCTCGCGCAGTGACACGCTAGCTGTCACAGGCGCGATCGAGACTTCCCCACAGGCGAGCTCGCCTGCCAATCTCCCGGAACTGCAACCGCATGGAGGCCGATCGTGGATTTGCCGCCACTCGAGGAGATCGAGGCTTTCATCGTCGCGGCCAAGCTACGGACCTACGTCGGCGACGGGGCTAGGTTGCTTTCCTATCGCCAGGGTTCCCACGACCTGCAGCACGCCGATGGCGACTTCGTCTACCACGACTGCTACTTCGGTGGCCAGGACTTCGTCGGCGAGGAGGTCGTCTACTGGCGCGGTCGGCCGGTTTGGGCGGAGAACTATTTCGGCCGCATCATCGAGCCCGATCTGTTGTCGGCGGAGCGCGCCGGCCAGGTCATCAAGTCGAGCCTGACGAAGATGTACGCCGAGGGGCGATTCCTTAGTGGCTTCCACGCCACGGATGGCGATTGCGCTTACCACGACGCCAGCACCGGCGACGCAGCGTGGTTCCAGGGCCGCGAAACGATCGAGCGAGCCGGCCGGACGGCCTACGAACTCTACTACCACGGCGGCCTGATCCGCGACTGATTCCGCCGACCCACCCGTTTTCCGGCCGCGTCGCCGTCGACCTCCGACGTCGCCTGTCTCCGGCGCCTCGAAGCCGCGCTGAAGGCCACCCACTGACGGGATAGCGAAAGGCGCCCTTGCGGGCGCCCTTCGCGTGTTTGCGAGTGACCGAGCCTAGACGGCCGCCCTTAGGGCCTCCGGCATCGGCTTGTGGAACTCGACCGGCGCGACGAACTTCTCGACGATGGCGCGGCTACCGGGGGTGCCGAGCTGCTTGAAGAGGAAGTCCACCTTGGCGGCCTGAGAAGCGAGGATCTCGTTCTTGGTGGCCAGATCCCAGAGCTGACGCTTGAATGGGCCGATCGCCTTCTTGCGGCCCGTGTAGACGAATTGGACGTCCGTCTGGTCGGGCTTGCGCTCGTCCTGGCAGTTGGCGAAAACCCATTCCTCGATCGCCTTGTGGAGCTCGGCCGGGAAGGCCGGGTGCTCGAACAGGGCGTTCTGGAAGCCGGTGGCGAGATGAATCTCGGCGCAGCCGGTGGCCGGGAACCGATGGAACATCTCGTCCGGCAAGGTCGAGGCGCCGTGCTGGACCGCGCCCGAGAGACCGTACTCGCGAGCAACCGTCGACAGCTCGGTCAGGACGTTGAAGTCGAGTGCGACCTCGGCAACGCCGCCGTCCGCAAGCGGGGTGCCGCCGTGGCTGGTACCGGTCTGGACTGAAACCTTCGAGAGGCCGATCGCGCCGGCAGCGCGGGAGTCGAGTTCGCGGCGGTAACCGTCGAGGTACGCCCTCAGCTCGTCCGTGGTCGAGTTCTTCTTGCCCACTTCGCCGATCTCGCCGCCGACGCTGACGGTCACGCCGTCGGTCTCGAGCGAGCGGATGAGGGCGGTCAGCTCGGCCGCGCGGAAGTAGTTCTCGTGCTGCTGGGCGTCGAGCGTCTCGGGACCGAGGTCAACGAGCGTGGAGCTGTCGATGTCGATGTTCCGGTAGCCGGCGGCGATGGCATCGCGGCAGCCCTTCCGAATTTCGTCGGTCATCTTCTCGGGGTCGGCCGCGTACTTCTTGGCGTTGAACTGGTAGTGGTCGCCCTGGATGAAGACGGGGCCGACCCAGCCCGCGGCGATAGCGCCGGCGAGGATGCTGGTCGCGTACTCGAAGACGCGCTGGAAGGTGTAGGTCTGCTCGGAGCGCGCCAGCTCGAAGATGACGGCGGCGGAGTCGTTCTTCTTGGCCGTCTCGAGGATGACGCGAGCCATGTCGAAGGTTTGGGCACGAAGGTTGATCGCCGGTACGGTCATGCCTTCGTACTCGCCACGAGCGCGAGCGTTGTAAAGCTCCGCGATGCTCGCGGAGCGGGCGCCGACGGCCTGGCTCGCTTCCCAGATGATCCAGCGAGCGGCCTCGATAGTGGCCTCGTCCTCGCTGAATGTGGCACTCCAGGCGAGGTCGTAGATGCCGCGCGTTCGGAGACCGTCCTTGTCGGTGACGACGAGTCGCTCTCCCTCGATCCGCGCGATGCCGTCGAGGGCGGCGAGAAGCTCCGTTACGGAGCCGGCAACCTTGGGCATTGGATTCATTCTCCTGAAATGCCCGGCGACGGCGCACGCAAACGAGACGCGCATACATCCGGGACCTGGGTCCATTGGTGGTCTGTGCATGGTAGCGCGTGCTGGCGTTGCACCACCATGCCGCTTGTACCTTCGGCCGCCGCCGAGCGGACGGCTCGACCCGGGTACGTCGCACCGGCTCAGGTTGCCCTGAGCACTCTGTCCATTGCCTCACGGACCCGAATCAGCAACTCGTCGGGGGCATACGGCTTCTGGATCAGGTCCACGCCCGGCGGTAGCTCGCCGCGACGCCCGATTGCCTCCGTCGAGTAACCCGAAGCGAAGAGAACCGCCGACTCCGGGTGCACGGTCCTGGCGACCTCGGCGACGACAGGCCCGCGCAGGTCCGGCAGGATCACGTCCAACAGGAGCAACGCGATCGGACCCGTGTGGGCGCGCAGGAGGCCGATGGCGCTTTCGCCGCTGTCGGCAAGCAGCACGCGGTAGCCGCCGCGGCTCAGGACCTGGAAGCTGACTGCGGCCACGGCCGGCTCGTCCTCGACGACGAGCACCGTCTCGCCGCCGCCCATGATCTTCGGTCCGGGCGCCGCGACGGCCGAAGGTTCGCGCGTGTCGGCGACTTCGGGCAGCAGAATCTCGATGGTGGTCCCCATGCCCGGCACGGAATGGAGCATCACCTTGCCGCCCGACTGGACGACGAAGCCCTGGACCATAGCCAGCCCCAGGCCCGTACCCGAGCCGACCAGCTTGGTCGTGAAGAAAGGATCGAAAACCTGTGAGTGCAACTCCACGGGAATGCCGGCGCCCGTGTCCGCGACCGAAATCGAGACCCAGCACCCGGCCAGGTCGTCGGCGGACCTTTCCGGCTTGCGACGATCCGTGGAGATAGTGAGCGTCCCGCCTTCCGGCATGGCATCCCTGGCGTTGGCGGCCAGATTGAGGAGGACTCGCTCGAGGCCGCTCGGATCGACTCGAACCATCGCCTTGGAAACGTGGGACTCGAGGACGATCGCGACGTCCTCGCCAAGCAAAGGCAGGAGAATCGGCCGCACGTATGCCACGAGCTCGTTGACGTCGATTGTCTGAGGCTGCAAGAGCGACCGCCGCGAGTAAGCCAGCAGTTCGCGCGTCAGTTCCGCCGCGTGTTTGGCGGCCCTCAGAATTGTCTCCGCGGCCTCGCGCGTGTCCGGTCCCTCGGAGCCGGTCGCGATCAGCGAGGCGAACCCGCCGATGGCTGTAAGGCTGTTGTTGAAGTCGTGAGCGACGCCGCCGGCCAGACGGCCGACGGCCTCCATCTTCTGAGCCTCCCGGAGTTGCTCCTCCAGGGCCAGCGCCGATGTGACATCGATGGCTTGCATCGCGATCGCGATCGGCTTGCCTTCTCGATCGCGCAGGGCCCCACCGTAGAGGCGGACGCGAACCGCACTTCCGTCCCGACAACATAGCTCCACGAGTTCGCCTTCGAACGACTCGCCCTGACCGCCCGCACGAAGCGCCGCCCGATTACCCAGCGGTCTTGCCCGTACATGGCCGCCGGGATGGCCCGTCCGACCACCTCCTTCTCGGTCCAGCCCAGCAACTCGGCAAGCGCCGGATTCCAGAGCTGAACGACGCGGTCCAGGTCGAGAACTGCCGTGGGCAGCGGTGAGCTGACAACCAGAGTGGCCAGCAGCTCGTCGCCACGACGAGCCGCATCTTCTGCTGCGCGGATCGCGGTGATGCCTTCGCCCAGGCTGGCCACGCGCAGGACCGTGCCCCCGGCGTCGTGGCGCGTGACGTGGCTCCAGCGTATGAGCCGCCTCTCGCCCGCTTTCGTTTGAATAATGCTCTCTCGCTGGTGTTCGATGACTCGGCGCCCGGAGACGATGGCGTCGAAATCGGTCCGCGCCGCCTCTCTCCGATCCGGAGTCGCGAACGTATCCCACCAGTCCGCCCCGAGCACTTCCTCGCTACGCCAGCCCGTTAGCTTTAGGGCGAACTCATTGATGAAGTCGATCCGCGATTCGCGAGTGACATGAACGCCCACCAGTTCGACACCGTCGAGCAGATCGCGGACGCGAGACTCGGCCTCGGCCGCGGCCGCTATGGCTCTAAGGCGTCCCGAGTCGAGGCGCCACAACATCGCCAGGGCCAGGGCATCGACGAACACGAAGGCCGGAATGACGATGATCCCGGGCAACGCGGCAAGATCGACGGTTCGCCCCGTGACTATCGCCACGCCCACCGAGCTCCCAGCGAGAGCATCAAGGGGGCGGCGACCGCAACGCCGATCGGCGGCACGGCCACGACGAAGGGCAGAGTGATCGGTGAACCCGCGCCCAATAGAGGCGCTTCGACGTCCAACAGCCCCACGGCTAACAGGATGAGCGCCGGCCGACCAGCCAGACCGATCAGAACGGCGACCAGCACCAGCAGCGGCAGCCAGAAGTAGGCAACGGCTTCGACCCCGGTCTGCGGCGGGGTCTTCAGCGTAGTAGCCCCACAAGCCTGCTGCCAGGCAGGGGGCGCCGAGAGCGGGGCCGGCAATCCACGGGCGCCAACCTATAACCGCCGTCAGCCGGACCAGGAGCGGGCGCGTCACCTTACGTACCTCGCCACGTGACGCTTGGGCATGCCACGGTGGCTTTGATTCTATCAATCGCGACCCCGCTCCCCATCCCTAAAGTTGAGGAGCGCGCGGCGAACGCTTGGGCTCGCGTGCGCAGGCCCGCCGGCACCGCTGGGGTCAGGCCAGGCGGCCGCCTCAGGTCAGGCCGACTTGGTCCGACGGAAGCCGAGCCGATGTGGCCGCGGCCTCTGCAACCCCCTGGAGACGGAGCCGCTTGAGCGTCTTGACCGCTGGATCGCCACCGCGTCCAAACAGATCGTGCAGTCGCACGTACTCGCCATAAAGGACGTCGTAGGCCTCGCGATGAGCTTCGATCGGTACGTAGGCTTCGTTACGAAGATGCGCCATTTGCCTCGAAGCCTCCTCGATCGAGGCGTAGCCCCCGGACTCGGGTCCTGCGGCTACCGCAGCGAACATGGCCGATCCGAGGGCCGGGGTCTGTGCCGAGGCGGCGATCCGGAATGTCCGACCGGTTACGTCGGCATAGATCTGCATCAGCAGCCTATTGCGCTCAGGCAGGCCGCCGCAAGCCACGACACGATCGATCCGGACGCCTCCCTTCTCGAACGCGTCGATGATCACTCGCGTCCCGAACGCGGTGGCCTCGATAAGGGCGCGGTAGATCTCCGGAGCCGTCGTCGCAAGGGTCATTCCGATCAACAGCCCGGATAGATCCGCGTCGACCAGGACGGAGCGGTTGCCGTTCCACCAGTCCAGAGCCAGAAGTCCGGACTGGCCCGGTCGAAGTGCCGCCGCGTCTTCCTCCAGGATCTCGTGGACGCTCACGCCACGATCGCTGGCCCGCTGGTGGTAGACGGGCGGCACGCAGCGCTCGACGAACCAGCCGAAGATGTCGCCGACGGCCGATTGGCCCGCTTCGTAGCCGAACAGGCCCGGAATCACGCCGTCCCGAACGACGCCGCAGGCTCCCGGTATGACGGGCGCCCCTTCCGACAGGACGATGTGGCAGGTGCTCGTGCCCATGATCGCGACGAGAGTCCCGCACTCGGTGACGGTCGCCGCCGGTGCAGACACGTGGGCGTCGACATTCGCGACCGCGACTGCGATGCCGGCGCGCAAGCCCGTCCATCCGGCCGCTCGCTCACTCAGACTTCCCGCCACGTCGCCCAGACGCGCGATCGATCGCGACATCTTCTCGTCGACGACACCGGCGAAAGCGGGATCCAGGGCCGCGAAGAACTGGTTCGTCGGGAACCCGTCTTCGGCCGACCAGATGGCCTTGTACCCGGCGGTGCAGTTGTTGCGCGTCTCGACGTCGGTCAACTGCCAGATCACCCAGTCGGCGGCCTCGATCAGTCGGTCGGCCGCACGGTAGACCTCGGGATCCTCACGCAGGATTTGCAGGCTCTTGGGGAAGAACCACTCCGACGAGATCTTGCCTCCGTAGCGAGCCGGCCAGGTCTCCCCCATCTCGGCCGCCACGCGGTTGATGTCGTCTGCCTCGGGCTGGGCGGCATGATGCTTCCAGAGCTTCACCCAAGCGTGCGGCCGACGCCGGTACTGGTCCAGGGTGCACAGCGGCGTCCCGTCGGCTTTGGTCGGCAGCATCGTGCAGGCCGTGAAGTCGATGCCGATGCCGATCACGCCATCTGGATCCACGCCCGTCTTGGCCAGGACGCCGGGAATGGTTCTCTTGAAGGTCTCTATGTAGTCGTTCGGATCCTGCAGAGCCCAGTCCGGGCCCAGGATGACGTCGCTGTCGGGATCCGGCAGACGTTCGTCGATGACCCCGTTGGAGTAGCTGTAGACCTCCACGCCGAGCTCGCGGCCATCCGCGACGTCGACAAGCATGGCGCGCGCAGATTCCGTCCCGAAATCCACCCCTATCGTGTAGCGAGGTCCAGACACGAGGTTTCCTCCCGGTCCTACGCCGGCGTGCCGTTCCACGGGTTTACGATCACCTTCACGCCGCTCCGCTTCGCCAGTGTTGCGAACGCATCCCCGGCCCGAGCGAGCGGATAGCGATGAGTAATCAGGGGCGAAAGGGACACCGTCCCGCTTGAGGCCAGCCTCACCGCTCTGGGCAAATCCGAGGGGACCATCCGCCGACTCAGGAGCATCGCAATCTCCTTGCGGCGAGCGGCGGCCGCCTCGAAAGCCGTCCGGTCCCCCGACGGAATGCCGACGATGACCACTCGACCGCCCGGTCGAACGGCCGCGATCGCGTCCGAGAGCGCCGCGTCGGAGCCCGAAACCTCGAAAGCCACGTCCACGGACTGGTCCCGAGCCAGCCCCCGAGCAACCGACACTTGTCCCCCGGCGCCTGCATCTACGAGGAACGCGTCTGTGGCGCCCAGCGTCTTTGCCGCCGCCACCCGATGCTCGAGGACGTCAGTCGCGATCACCGTCGAGGCGCCACGCATGCGGAGGAGCTGGATCAGAAGCAGGCCGATCGGTCCGCAGCCGTAGACGCCGGCCCGCCCAGCAGGACCGACCAGCCCAAGGTCCTGGGCGTGTAGGGCTACGCCGAGCGGCTCGAGCAGGGTCGCCTCGTCCCCACCGATCGAATCCGGGATGGGGCACAGAAGCCGCTCAGGCCAGGCCATCAACGAGCGGAGGGCACCGTCGGTCGTCCCGTGCCCGGCAAAGCGACTGGCGAGGCAAAGGTTGGATCGGCCTTCCAGGCACGGACCGCAACGGCGACAGTTCCAGGCCGGATCGACAGCCACGCGCTCGCCGGCCCGTGGGCCATCGGCGATCACGCCGACGAATTCATGGCCCAGGACCAGCGGCCGGGAAAGGTGAGCGTCACCTATGCCCGCCTCTTCGTACCAGCGCAGATCCGAGCCGCATAGACCGACGGCCATCACCCGGAGCAAGACCTCGCCCGGACCCGGCAGCGCGGCCGGCTCCGTAGAGACCCGCACGTCGCCACGGCCGTAGAGGCGGGCAGTGTCGACGAGCGTGCCCGCGACGATCACCGCCGGCCCTGTCCGTAGTAGGCGTTGGGACCGTGCTTGCGTCCGAAATGGCGCTCCAGCAGGAACTCCGCGATCGGCTCGGCCTGCGGAGCGAGGGCGAGGGTGTGGAGCGCCATCTCCGCCACGGCCTCGAGGGCGGTGGCGTTGTCGGCAGCCTCTTCCGCATCACGACCCCACGTGAAAGGCCCGTGCGAAGCCACGAGCGCCGCCGGCATCTCTCCGGCGCTGAGCCCGAGTCGGCCGAGCGTCTCGACGATCACGGCGCCGGTCTCGGCCTCGTACTCACCGGCTACCTCGGACTCGGTCATCTGGCGAGTCACCGGAACCGCTCCGCGAAAGTGATCCGCGTGAGTGGTCCCGAGTGCCGGGATCGATCGTCCCGCTTGTGCCCAAGCCGTCGCGGAGGTCGAATGCGTGTGCACGACGCCGCCGATCTCGGCGAACGCTCGGTAGAGACGCAGGTGCGTCGGGGTATCGGACGACGGCCGGAGGTCGCCCTCCACGACCTTGCCGGATTCGAGCGATACGACAACCAACTGCTCCGGCCGGAGAACGTCGTACGGCACGCCGCTGGGCTTGATGACGAGAACGCCCAACTCGCGGTCCACTCCGCTTGCGTTGCCAAAGGACAGCGTGACCAGGCCGGCTTGCACCAGAGCGAGGTTTGCGCGCCAGACCCTTTCCCTGAGCTCGGGGAGCATCAGCGGCAAGGCGTCGCCTCCAATCTCGGTGTCAAGGTATCCGTTCGGGCCAATTGGGCCCGCTACCTGAAGCCGCAGGCCAGGTGGTAGTACGCCTGGTTCCAGCGGATCTCATTCTTGAGCGTCGCGATTCTCGTATCCGCGCCGATTACGAGGCACTCCATCCGGGCAATTTCGGCGAAGTCGCACAGGACCTCGGTGTCGAAGGCCTGGGTCAGCACCGTGTGATGCCCTCCGCCTGCCGTGAGCCAGGCTTCGGCCGCGGTTCGCAGGTCGGGCGCGGGCCGCCATACCGCCCGTGCCACCGGCAGGCGCGGCAGGTCGTGGTCTGGAGTCACGACCTCGATCTCGTTGGCGATAATGCGGAAGCGGTCGCCCATATCGACCATCGTAGTCACGAAGGCGGGCCCGGCCAAGGCGTTGAAGACCAGGCGAACCGGGTCGGCTTTGCCGCCAATCGAAAGAGGGTGGATCTCGCAGCGCGGCCGGCCCGAAGCGATCGACGGGCAGACCTCGAGCATGTGCGCACCCAGGACCTTGGGGCCGTTCGGGGTCAGGTCGTAGGTGTAGTCCTCCATGAACGACGTCCCGCCCGGAAGACCCTTCGCCATCACCTTGAAGATACGTACCAGGATGGCCGTCTTCCAGTCGCCCTCGGCACCGAAACCGTAGCCATCGGCCATCAGCCGCTGGACGGCTATGCCGGGCAGCTGTAGGAGGCCGTCGAGATCCTCGAAGGTGTCTGTGAAGGCGCCGAAGCCGCCGGTGGTGAGAAAAGCTCGCAGGCCGGCCTCTATGCGGGCCGCGCTTCGCAGGTCCTCCCTGCGGACACCGCCGGAGGCCAGCTCGGGGGCCATTTCATACGCGCCGTCATAGGCCGAGACAATTTCGTCGATGGCAGACTCCGTCGCGGCATTGACATCTGCCATGAGATCGGCCACGCCGTATCCATTGACCGAGGCGCCGAGACGGATCTGCGCCTCGACCTTGTCGCCCTCGGTCACAGCGACGTGTCGCATGTTGTCGCCGAACCTGGCCACGCGCAGGCTGTGGGCCTCGTGCCACCCACAGGCGGCTCGCGACCATGCCCCGATCCGATCCGCGACGTACGGATCCTGCCAGTGCCCGACGACGGTCTTTCGGGCCACGCCCATTCGCGTCTCGATGAACCCGAACTCGCGGTCACCATGAGCGGCCTGGTTGAGGTTCATGAAGTCCATGTCGATCTCGCCCCAGGGCAGATCGCGATTGAACTGGGTGTGTAGGTGGAGCAACGGCTTGGTCAGTAGAGACAGCCCATTTATCCACATTCGACCCGGCGAGAAAGTGTGCATCCAGGCAATCACGCCCACGCACTTCTCGGAGGCGCTGGCTTCCCTGCAGGCGGCGGCGATCCCCTCGGGTGACTTCACCACGGGTCGATAGACCACATGCACCGGAATCGCGGCGGCCTCGTCCAGAGCGGTCGCGATTCTCGAAGAGTCGATCGCCACCTGCCGGAGCGTCTCCTCGCCGTACAGGTCCTGGCTTCCCGTGAGGAACCAGACCTCGAACTCGCCCAGCGCCTTCAATTCACCCACTCCCAGGGGCCGTCGTACGATCGGCACAGCAAAGCGCACCTCAACCAACGGCGTTTAGTTTGACGAACCGCTCGATCTTGAATGCGGCGTACTCGGCTGTCGTTCAGTGTCGGCCAGGTGACCTGGGACTGTCGCCGTGCAACCGCTGGAGGCTCGGTACCAGAAGTCGCCATTGCGGGCTGAGCCAGCCGATGATATCGTTCCCGGGACCGTTCCCGGGAACGGTACCAGGCTAGCACGGACCTCAGACGTGAGTCAATAGTGCGCAAGACGCGAGAAGGTATCTTCGAGACAGCTCTCGACGATCGGGAGGACCAAACCGATGGCCCACGGAAAGCGATTGACAATCCGGGATGTCGCCGCCGCGGCCGGGGTCTCGATCCAGACGGTCTCTCGCGTTCTCAACAATCGGCCTGACGTCGCCCCGGAGACCTTGGACCGCGTCCAGCAGGTCATCAGGAATACCGGGTATGCGCCCAATATGCTCGCCCGAAGCCTCACGCAGGGTCGCAGCCACATTCTGGGCGTGGTTGCCTACGGCCTTGAGTTCTTCGGACCGTCGAGAGTGCTGACGGCGATCGAGCGGCGGGCGGCCGAGATGGGCTACGGGATAACGCTGAACTTGATCCTTGAGCCCGAGACCGGCGACGCCGATCACGTTTTGGACGAGCTTTGCGCTCGCCAAGTCGACGGCATCATCTGGGCCGTCCCCGACGTCGGAAACAATCGCGCCTGGTCTCGGATCCGGGGCTCGGAGTGGCCCGTCCCGATCATGCTCGTCGGAGGCCTCGACGGCCGGTCCTACCTGCCTTCCATCGGCATTGACAACGCCGCGATCGGGTGTCTCGCCACCGAACATCTTCTGGCCGGAGGCACCCGCAAGGTCGGGATTGTTACAGGCCCATTGAGGTGGTGGGAGGCGCAGCAGCGCCTCCGTGGCTGGCGCGAGACGCTCGAGAAGCACGGGTTGGAAGCTTCGGACAGCCTGATCGTGGAGGGCGATTGGACGGTCACGAGCGGTGAACAGGGTCTGTATCGCCTTCTCGAGCGATGCCCCGATATCGACGCCGTTTTCGCCTGCAACGACCAGATGGCCCTCGGCGTCCTCCACGCCGCCCATCGCCTGGAGCGACGCCTGCCGGACGAACTGTCCGTTGCCGGCGTCGACAACATGGCCGAGGCATCGCATTTCTGGCCACCGCTGACAACGGTCCACCAGCCGCTCGGTGAGGCGGGCGCAATGGCAGTCGTGGAGATCGATCGGCTCATCGGCAGATCAAGACAGCCACGGCGCTCCCAGCAGGTTGCAAGCGAGATGACCCTGCTAAGGCCCGAGCTCATCATCCGCGAAAGTACCCGGCCAGTGGTTCCCATCGGCTCGGCATCCGTCACCTCGCAGTCCCCCGTTGCCGCGCGAGACTGATTGGGCAATTCTCGGTTCGTCCGACGGGCCCGGGTACCGGAATTCGACAGCCGGCGAGATAAGGGAAAGCCGGGTGGGATAGCGTTCCGCCCGGCACTTCCTTCTACGATTAGAACCGGCGCTACTCGAACCGGCGTCGCAGCACTGTGTGGATGCACACTGCCGCGAGGATGATGGCGCCGTAGATGAACTGGGTGTAGTAGTCGGTCAGCCCGACCGCCACGACTCCGGCCTGGATTCCCCCGATCATGAAGGCGCCCAGGAAAGTCCCATAGATGGTGCCCCGGCCACCGAAGACGGAGGTCCCACCGATGAATACCGCTGCCAGGGTCGGCAGCTGGTAGGCCGAACCAAGGTTTGGGTAGAAGTTGGTCAGCGAGAAGGCGTTCATCAACGCCGCCAGGGCCGAGGCCACGCCGACGAGGACAAACAGGGTGATTCGCGTCCGCCGGATCGGGATGCCCATGAGCTGGGCG
>Ga0209638_1000623_pt1 | contig 23280 bp, 22 predicted proteins | sample BarGraNGADG00211_FD_184490 | JGI IMG/M metagenome (GOLD analysis project Ga0209638, IMG submission 184490) | Arctic peat soil microbial communities from Barrow, Alaska - Barrow Graham LP Ref core NGADG0002-211 (SPAdes) (version 2) | ecosystem: Environmental > Terrestrial > Soil > Wetlands > Peat...
GGTCATGCGCGCACCACGGCTCTGACCAGATGGTGTGACGCTCGGCTCCACGGGGCGGACAAGCGGACGGGCAGGGGCATCGTCCATCGTGAAGGCCGCGATGCTGCTCACCTGGTCGCCCTCGCCGACTCGCATGATCGTCACGCCCTGCGTGACGCGGCCGAGCAGGCTGATCGAGTTCACGGAGGTCCGAATCACGATGCCGTCCTTCGACACAAGCATGAGTTCCTGGCCCGGCGCGACGATCCGGCAGGCGGCAACGTCCCCGGTGCGGTCGGTGATGTTGAGGGTCTTCACGCCCTGGCCACCACGGCCGGTGAGCCGGTAGTCGCTAATCGGCGTGCGCTTGCCGAAGCCGCGCTCGGAAATGATCAGGAGCTGGTCGCCGTCATCGATCGTCTCAACGCCGACGACGTAGCCGCCCTTCGTCAGCTTCATGCCGCGGACGCCGCCACTGGTGCGGCTGGCGTCGCGGAGGTCATCGATCTTGAAGCGGATCGCCTGGCCGTCGCTGGAGACCAGGAGGACGTTGCTCTCGTCCTTGGCCATGCGCGCCGCGATGAGCTGGTCACCGTCGTCGAGCCGCATCGCAATCTTGCCGTTGCGCCGAACCTCGGCGAACTCGGCGAGACGGGTCTTCTTGATGATCCCTTCGCGCGTGGCGAGGAGGATGAAGTCGCGTTCGTAGTCCTTCACGACCAGGATGGTCGTGACCCGTTCGCCGGCTTCCATCTCGATGAGGTTGACGATCGGCGTGCCGGTCGACTGCTTCTTCAGGTCGGGAATGTCGTAGGCGCGAAGGTGGTAGACCTTCCCCTTGTCGGTGAAGAAGAGCAGGTTGTCGTGCGTGTCGCTGACGGCCAGCTTCATCACGGCATCGTCATCGCGGGTCGCCGCACCGCGGGCGCCCGTGCCACCACGCCGTTGGGCGCGGAAGACCTCGAGCGGCATCCGCTTGATCCGGTTGCGGATGCTGAGGGTGATGACGCCCTCCTGGTGCGCGACCAGGTCTTCTTCCCGGAAGTCTTCTGGATCTGCCTCAACGATCTCGGTACGGCGCTCATCGCCGTACTTCTTCTTGATCTCGAGCATGTCTTCCTTGATCAGGAAGTCGATCTTGCGCGGGTTCGCGAGGAGGTCTTCGAGGTAGTTGATGGTCTTGAGGACTTCCTCGTACTCGTCGAGGAGGCGCTGGCGCTCAAGGGCTGCCAGACGGCGAAGCTGCATGTCGAGGATGGCCCGAGCCTGTAGCTCGCTGAAGGTGAAGGGGTTCTGCGCCGCGAGGATGGCGAGCGCCGCGACACCCGCGGGGAGCCGCGCTGCCTGCACGACGCCCTGCCCCTGGAGCAGGCCGAGCGCATTCTCGGCGGAGTCAGCGGCGCGAATCGTCGCGATGACGGCGTCGAGCATATCGATCGCCTTCAGGAGGCCCGTGAGGATGTGCTCGCGAGCCCTGGCCTTGTCGAGTTGGAACTCGCTCCGCCGGCGGATGACCTGGCGGCGATGGTCGATGTAGAGCTCGAGCGCGCGCTTGAGGCCGAGGCGGCGGGGGGCACCATCGACAATCGCCATCATGTTGACGGAGAAGGTCGAGCGCATCGCGGTGTGCTTATAGAGCAGGTTCTTGATCTGAGCCGCGGATCCTTCGCGCTTCAGGTCGATGACGATGCGCATGCCGTGCCGGTCGCTCTCGTCGCGGAGGTCGGCGATGCCTTCGATCTTCTTGTCACGCACCAGGTCGGCGATCTTCTCGATGAGGGTCGCCTTGTTCACCTGGTAGGGCAGCTCAGTGACGATGATCTGGGTGCGACCGCGGGCGCTCTCCTCGATCGACGTGCGGGCGTGCATCGTGATGCGGCCGTGGCCCTCGCCGTAGGCGAGGCGGACCTGTTCGCGGTCCTTGCCGACGAGGGCGATGCCCGCGGTTGGGAAGTCCGGACCCTTGACCACTTCAAGGAGGTCGTCGAGGGTCGCCTCGGGGTTCTCAATCAGGATGGCGATCGCGTCGGCGAGCTCACCCAGGTTCTGGGGGGGAATGTTCGTCGCCATGCCGACCGCGATACCGGAAGAGCCATTGAGCAGGAGGTTCGGGAGTCGCGTCGGGAGGATCGTCGGCTCGTTGTAGCGGCCATCGTAGTTCGGGGCGAAGTCGACCGTGTTCTGGTCGATGTCGGCGAGGAGTTCCTCGGCGATCGGCGCCATGCGGGCTTCGGTGTATCGCATGGCGGCAGGGGGGTCGCCGTCGACGCTGCCGAAGTTGCCCTGGCCATCCACGAGCGGATAGCGAAGCGAGAAGTCCTGGGCCATGCGGACCATGGCTTCGTAGACCGGTCCGTCGCCGTGTGGGTGGTACCGGCCCATGACGTCGCCAACGATGCCGGCGGACTTGCGGTAGCCGGTCCCGGCCCGGGCGCCGCCGTCGTACATCCCCCAGAGGATCTTGCGCTGAACCGGCTTCAAGCCGTCGCGAACATCGGGCAGTGCGCGGGCGACGATCACGCTCATCGCGTAATCGAGGTAGCTCGTCCGCATCTCGTCTTCGAGGTTTACAACGCGGACGTTTCTCGTGGGTTGCATCGTCATCCGGTAGCGACTCCAGGGCGGCTCAGAGGACGGTATACCGCTAAGGTAATTGTACCAATTTGGGGCTTAGAAGCCATGATTTGGCTCCGAATGATTTGGCTCCGAATCGGGAGGCTTGCTCGGGGATCTGCGCGCTCAGGCCATCAGGAACTGGCTGAACTCTTCGTCCGTGATCTCGTCCGGGACGGGGCTGCCGTGGCCATAGACGGGGATGCCGGGCAACGATGTTGCGATGATCGACATTTCGCCCTGGTTCGCCAGGCGACGCAGCGCGTGATCGGCGCAACGCGGATCACGCAGGATTGGCATCCCCAGGCGCGTACGGAACACCGACCGGGCGCGCACTACCGGCCCACCGAAGAGCTCGTCCTCGCGCGCATGGAGCCGCGCTATCGCCCGATCGAAGGCTGGCTGCGGGAAGCGGTCATTCAATTCGGCGAGGAGGCGTCCCCAGAGGGTGTCCTCGGAACTGCGAAGATCAAGCGGCACCGGCAGGATCGCGCCGTTCGGAGGAGGGGCACTCCAGTAGAGCCACGTCCCGAACACCTCGCGGAGGAAGACCCCCAGCGGCGTGGTCCGGGTCCAACCCTCGGTGATGGATTCCTGGGGTGGCATCACTGCCAGCGTGGCGGTAATGGCTTCGTTCATCCTGCGCGCCCAAGCGTTCGCCGGGTCGCTCAGGTCGCAGGCGGGGTCATGCGGTTCAATGAGGAAGAAGGAGTTGGCGTAGGTCGTACCCCAGTCGACCGCGAGTTGACGTTCCTCGTTTTCGAGGACGCGGAGCGAGAAGAGGATCGCGGGATCGCCCGTGTCGACCTGCTCCCGTGCGTCGAGGTAGTCGCGCCACGCGGACGAGCCGCGCACATAGATGCTGCCGGGAATCCGTTCGGGGCGCAGGGTCGTCGGGAGATCGTAGATAACGCCGTTGCTCGTGCCCGCGATCTCCTCGAAGGCGAGTAGCACCAGGTACCGGCGATGGCCATCGCCTTCGAGTACCTGCTCGTGTGGACCCATGGCTCGCTGCAGACGCCTCAACATGACTTCGAATGATAGCGAAGAAACGGCGCGGCGGTGGTAGAGATCCTGCGGGGCGTAAAGGTTCGGATCATGCGTAGGCTACCTCTCAGACCAATGAAAGTTGAACGCCCGGTGCCTCATCCATGAGACCGGCATCTTCTTCGTTTGCGGAGTTCACTCGTGGCAGGACGGCGCGTGGCACGAGCAGGTCCTCAGGCGCGGGTACGAGCAGCTTCAACAGGCGACCAGGGTCCGTTTCACCCTCGAAGATCCACTCCCCCGCCGACTCTTCGGAAAGGATCACCGGCATCCGGTCGTGGATACGTCCGATGACGCCGTTTGCCCCGGTCGTCACGATGGAAAAGGTGCTCTGCCACTCGCCAGGCCGGGGTTGCCACCATTCGTAGAGCCCGGCGAGGCGCAGAATCTCGCCGCCGGGCCGGTGAAACCAGAACGGCTGACGCGCCTTGCGGTCGCCCGACCACTCATAAAAGCCATCGACCGGGACGATGCAGCGGTGGTGGCTGAACGCCTCGCGGAACGCCCGGTTCGTCGCCAGCGACTCGGCGCGGGCATTGATGTGCTTGCCGGCACTCTTCGCGTCCTTCTCCCAGCTGTTGACGAGCCCCCACTTCGAGACCATGAGATCGAGCTGCTCGTGGTGCTCACGGAGGATGAGGGAATCCTGGGTCGGGGCGATGTTGTAGCGCGGCTGGTAGTCCGCAGGCAGGGCATCGAGCGGCAGACCGAGTTGAGCGGCCAGGTCCTCGGCCGCCAGCGTCATCGTCGCGCGTCCGCACATCGCAGACAGCGTAGACGGATCGATGGCGACGAGTCTGCGGTCTCACGGGCCAGCCTGTGTGGCAGAATGGTCGGAAAGGGCGACCTCCCCGGGAGCTGACGAAATGCGCGGCGGCATCATAGCGGATGGCTGGCAACCAGAAACAGGCATGGAACGGATAACCCGTTTCATCGTCCGATGGCTGATTACGGCGGCAGCGGTCTGGGTTGCGGCCCAGCTCGTGAGTGGAATTCACCTGAAGGGCGCGGGAACAACGCTCGCGGTCGCACTCGTGCTCGGCCTGCTGAACGCCTACCTGAAGCCACTCCTCGTGTTCGGGACATTCCCGCTACTGATCATGTCGGTCGGACTGTTCCTCATCATCGTGAACACCCTGCTGCTCGCCACCACGGCCTGGTTTGTGGGCAACTTCACGACGAACTTCCGCATCGATGGCTTCTGGGATGCGTTCTGGGGGGCGGTGGTCATCAGCGTCGTAAGCTTCCTGATCAGCCGGGTATTCAATCCGAAACGGATCGCCCGGGGCGTGGTGGGACGGTAGAACGGATTCACCGGCAGACTCCGGCCAGCCGGGGTCCCAGGAGTTCCCATGCTTTCGCGGAGATCCGCGACGAGAACCGGTCGAGCCGCCGCCGCCTGCATTGCGGTGGTCGTGGTCTTTCAACTTCTCCTTGCCAGCGAGCTGCCGCTCGGCAGGGCCGCGTGGGGCGGCACCAACGATATCCTTTCGCCCAGCCTGCGAATCTCCAGCGCGGTCGCCGTCATCATCTGGACGGGGGCGACATTGCTGATCCTCGAGCGCGCCGGGGCATGGGGGTCGGAGCGATGGCAAAGCCTGCAGCGTCGCGGGGACTGGTTTCTCGGCGCGCTGCTGGGATTCGGCGCGCTGCTCAACTTCGCATCGTCGAGCCCATGGGAGCGCTTCGGATGGGGGCCGTTCGGGGTGGTGATGACGGTGCTGTGCTTCCGCGTGGCGCGGGCACGCGCGGAGCCACCGCAGAGCCAATAGGCGTCGACCCGGTACCCGTTTTTGCGAGGCCCGATCGAACCCCGTAGTATCGGGACACTCCGCCCGGGCGTACCCGGGCACGCCGCCAAACCCGCTCCCGGGACGGCGAGCCGATTCGAAGGTAAACGCCTGTGAAGGTTATCGAGGGCATCTACCAGCTCCTCACGCCGTTCCCCGAGTTCACGACTGAGGATGCCCGCATGCTCCGCCACGAGCTGGAGGAGCACCCCCGGGTGATGAAGGGCCTCCCTTATGTCATGCCCTACCTGCTGAAGAGCGGCGGGGATGTCGTCCTGCTCGACTGTGGCTGGAACACCGACAGTGCCTACGCGGCCCTCGAAGAGGGGATGAAGGAGCACGGCTCCCACCCTACGGAAATCCAGCGGCTGGTCGTCACCCACATCCACCCGGATCACTACGGGATGGCAGGGCGCCTCAAGCAGCTTTCGAGCTGCGAAGTCCTGCTCCACGAGAAGGATGCTGAGCTAATCGGCCAGCGGTACTTCGCCCCCCAGGGCCTCGCCCACGACCAGGGACGATTCATGGAAACGCACGGCGTCCCCAAAATCGAGTCGCCGCAAATGGCCCGCGGCTCGATGAACATGCTGAACCGCGTCGCCGCCGTCCCGGCCGATACCCAGCTCAAGGGCGGCGAGGTGATCAAGGTCGGAGAGTTCGACTTTGAGGTCATCTGGACGCCGGGCCACTCGCCGGGGCACGTCTGCCTGTTCGAACGGAACATGAAGGTACTGCTCACCGGCGACCACATTCTTCCCACGATCACACCGAACGTCTCCATCAACATGCAGACACACGGCAGCCCGCTCGGGGACTACATCCGCTCGCTCGACAAGCTCCGCGACCTCGACGTGAAGTACGCCCTCCCGGCGCATGAATTCGATGTGAAGGATCTGCAGAAGCGGATCATCGAGATCGAAGACCACCACAAGCATCGCCTCGATGAGATGGTGGCGTCGGTCGACCGCGGAGGATCGACGGCATGGGATGTGGCCGGCCGGGTCCAATGGGCAACCGGAATGTTGGCCGACTTCGAGCCTCACGTGCAGCGCTCGGCGGTCGGCGAAACCATCGCCCACCTGGAATACCTCTTCGAGGTAGGCCGGTTGTCGAAAGTGATGCGCGGGAGTCTGCTCTACTGGTTGCCGGTCTAGGAAGGGGCGCGGGAGCCTTCAAGCTCCCGCAACTTCCGGCGCATCTCGCGGTCCTGGGTCCACCGCTCCGTGATGTCCCGGGCAAAGGCAAGCGCCCCAGCAAACTCTCCGCCGGGTGACTTCACGATCGCGAAGCTGAGTTCGACGTAGATCGTCTCGCCGTCCGCACGCAGTGCCCGGGTGGGAAGCGCCTTGCCGGCGTACTTCGTTTCCCCCGCGCCAAGCGCACGGTAGAAGCCGTGCCAGTGAGCCTCCCTCTGCGCCTCCGGGATGATGAGGTCGAGCCTCTGGCCCAGGACGGCATCGGCCGCGTGGCCGAAGACGCGCTCGGCGGCGGCGTTCCAGTAGGTGATCAGCCCGCCCGGGTCCGCGAAGATCACCGCGTCCGGCGCCTGGTCCAGCAGTGCAATCAACAAACGATCGTCCATGTCGCGCCTCCCGAGGGTGCGCACCCAGCTTAGGCGGTGGACGCGTCGCCCAAGGAAAAGGCCCCGGATTGCTCCGGGGCCTTTCGAGGTTTCGCAGTAGCGAACTAGGCGCGAGGCAGGCCGAGACCGCGGGTCGCGACGATGTTGCGCTGCACTTCGCTCGTGCCACCAGCGATGGTGCTGGAGACGGACGAAACGTAGCTCGCCGAGGCGCGGCCACCCATTGGAGCGGTCGAGCCGGTGAGCATGCCCTTCGTGCCTAGTGCCTTCATCGCCGAGCGCGCGATGCGCTGGGTGAGCTCGGTGTTGAAGAGCTTGGCGATCGAGGCTTCGTGGTTCGGAACCCGACCATGGGCCTGGATGGTGATGACGACGTAGCTGAGCATCTTGGCGGTTGAGGCCTCGATCCAGCGGTCGGCAAATTCGTTGCGAACGTTGTGGTTCGAAAGGCCAAGGTCCTTGACCTGCTTGAGGTAGAACTCGAGGGTCTGGCGCTGGCCAACGGCGTTACCGATCGAGCTGCGCTCGAAGTCGAGGGTCGTCGTGCCGATGTACCAGCCACGGTTGATTTCGCCAAGAACGTTCCTCGCCGGGACGCGGACGTCCTCGAAGAACACTTCGTTGAAAGCGTGGCCGTTTGCCATGTTGATCAGGGGGCGAACAGAGACGCCCGGCTGATGCATGTCGAGGAGGAAGTAGGTGATGCCGCGATGCTTCGGGGCATCGGGGTCGGTGCGGGCCAGCATGAACATCATGTCGGCGGTGTGGGCACCGGTGGTCCAGATCTTCTGGCCGTTAATGACGAAGTCGTCGCCATCGCGCACGGCACGGGTCTGGAGGCTGGCGAGGTCGGAACCGGAGCCCGGCTCGCTATAGCCCTGGCACCACTGCACGTCACCCTGGAGGATGCGGGAGAGGTGTTCCTTCTTCTGTTCGTCGTTGCCATGAATGATCAGCGTGGGGCCGATCATCGAGGTGCCCATGCCGCCGCCGCCCTGGGCGCGAGCTTCGGCGAATTCCTCATTCATGATGAACTGTTCCATCGTGCCGAGGCCGGCCCCGCCGTATTCCTTCGGCCAGGCCGGAGCGATCCAGCCCTTGGCTACCAGCTTCTGGCGCCATTCGCGGAACTGCTCACGGGCGCCACCGCGTCCGCCGCCCTCTGCTCCAGGGCCAGCTTCACCCATGCCCGAAGGCTTATTTGCTACGAGGAAGTCACGTACTTCATTGCGCCAGACCGCCTGGCTGGAATCGTCACGAAAATCCATATTTCTCTGTGCCTCACAAACGGCGAAAAGTCTTGCCGTGAGACACTAGCAGAATCCAACCCTCACGTAAACGGGAGGCAAAGGCCGATGGCAGGGGAAGGGGAGAAAGAGAGGCGCTGCCAAGCGGTGGAGCGGACACCCTCGACGAACGCCTCGCAATCGAGTTTATCAGTTCCGTCGCTGAAAACGCCCCTTAACGTGACGCGCCTCGGCGGTCACACGAAAGGTGCGGGGCCATGCGCCTGCGCGGGCGTCAAAAGGGAAACCTGCGTATCCTTACCCGAAACCGCCGCCCGGGGGAATACCCATGCGTATCTGCCGCAAAACCCTGATCCTGCCGCTGCTCGGCGCCCTTGCCGCCATCTGCATGGCCCTGCCCGCCGGCCTCGCTGCCGCAGACCAGTCGCCGGACACGCTCGTAACCGGGGTCATTAGCCCGCATGTGGCCGGCCAGACCGTCGGCGTGACGGTGGGCGGCGTTGCCTGTGCCAAGCCGGTGCTTCCAAGCGGCGCCCCAAACGGCGTAACGGACGCCAGCGGCGCGTACCAGATGCTGCTGCACAACTGCCAGCGGGGCACCGCGACCCTGACAGTGAACGGAAGCTCCACGAGCGCGATCTTCGAACTCTGGCCGGGCGTACCCTCGACGAACATCAACGCAACCGTCGGCGGCACCCACTGCCCCAGTTTCTGCGCCTACGTCCCGCAACTCGTCCGCGACAACCCTTAAATAGCACCGGCCTCGCGAAAGGCGGTCAGGTCGGCCGCCGAATAGCCGAGGGCCCCGTACACCTCGGCGTTGTGCTCGCCAAGGTGGGGAGCGCGGGTTAGCCGCCCCGGGTGCGCGGTGAAAGCGTAGGGCGGCCCCGGGTAGTACACCGGTTCGGCGAGACCTTCGTGCTCGATTGGGTGGAAGAAGCCACGGGCGATCGCGTGCGGGTCATCGAGCCAGTCCTCCGGCTGCCGGACGGCGGCCCAGGTCATGCCGAGTTCCTGTCCGCGATGCCAGATCTCTTCCGAGTCCATCTCCGCGACGAGCGCTTCGTAGGCCCCAAGTACCTCTGAACCGCGGGCGAACCGGTCAGTGGCATCGCCGAACTGGTCGAAGAGTTCACCGAGTCCGGCTTCGTGCGCCCAGCGAACGATCTCCCGCCAGACCCTTTCATCGCGCGTCTGGCTCATGCTGGCGTAGTGCCCGTCGCGGGCGAGGAAGCTGCTCCGCGCGGTGATCTGCGGATAGGCGTGGCGCCCGGTCTGGCGCTCGACGAAACGCTGGGTGTAGAACCAGTGCGTTGCCGCGAACTCGACGCAGACGCTGGCACAATCGTGGACCGCGATATCGACACGCTGCCCTTTCCCAAGTGCGTCGCGCGCGTACAAGGCGATCAACGTTCCGATGACCGCATGGTGACTGGCGATGTGATGCGAGTGGTTTGCCCCCGGGCGAACCGGGGGAATGTCGTGCTCGTCGTAGCCGCAGGAGTTGATGATTCCACTCATCGCCATCTGGATGAGGTCACCGGAGACGAAGCCGGCGTACGGTCCATCCGGGCCCCAGGGCGTCACTGACGTCATGACGAGGCCCGGATTCGTGAGTGCGAGCGCCTCGTAGCCGATACCGAGAGCGTCGAGCGCTCCTGGCACCGCCGTTTCAAGGACGACGTCCGCACGGGCGGCGAGTTCCAGCCAGAGCGCCCGCCCCTGACGGGTCGCAAGGTCGAGCGTGACGGAACGCTTGCTCGTGTTGTAGTGCCAGAAATTGAGCGATCGCTCCGGGTCGGGGACGTCCCCCACGAATGGTCCAATCCGGCGGGTCGTTGCCCCCCCGGGCGACTCCACCTTGATGACATCTGCCCCCATGTCGGCGAGCAGCTTCCCTGCCCACTCCGCCTGCTCATCAGCAAGCTCCAGCACCCGGAGGCCATCAAGCGGGCGCTCACCACTCATCGAAGGGCTCCCGCGGCGGCAAGCGTCTCGATCGTGGCAGCGTCATACCCGAGCAGATCGCCGAGGATGCTCCCGGTGTGCTCGCCCCAGAGCGGGCCATGGCGCCGGATCCCGCCTGGCGTCTCTGAGAGATTGATCGGCTGCCCATCCATCGGGAACTCGCCGAGTTTGGGGTGCACGACGCGGGGGAACATTCGCCGGTGCGCGAGTTGCTCGTCACGCTCGGTCAGGTCTTTGTGATTCTGAACGACCCCGGCTGGGACGCCAGCCTTCTGCAGCAGATGCATTACGTCATGGGCTAGCTGCGGACGCGTCCACGCCTCGATGAGCGCATCGAGGTCGTCCTGGTTCTCCCGACGGGAGAGCATCGAATCGAATCGATCGTCTGAGGCCCACTCCGGGGATCCGCTCGCCGAGACGAACGCGGCCCACTGGTCCTCGGTGTAGCAGGCGATAGCGACCCAGCGGTCGCGACCGCCGTATTCATCGACGCAGCGGTAGACCCCGTGCGGCGCTGCCGCGGGATGATTCGATCGATTTCCCTGCGGTGCCGATGGCCGCCCGTTGACCTGGTAGTCGAGGATCGCGGTGCCGGTCTGGGTGATGCCGCCTTCGATCTGGGAGAGGTCGATGTACTCGCCATAGCCGCGCTGTTTGCGCTGATAGAGCGCCATCAGAACCGCGATGGCCGCATGGTATCCACCCGTGTGGTCCATGTAGGAGAAGCCCCAACCCGCCGGGCGTTCCCCGGGGAACCCCGAGAGGTACGTGAGCCCGGACAGCGCCTGGACCGTTGGCCCGAACGTCCGGTAGTCGCGGTACGGCCCGCTATGGCCAGGCCCGGCCATCGATACGTAGATGATGTCCGACTTCACCGCCTTCATCATCTCGTAGGTCCAGCCCCACTTCTCGAGGACCCCTGCCGAGTAGTTCTCGACGACGACATCGGACACGGCGAGGAGGTCACGGAACACCCCTGAAGCTTCGGGGCGCTGCATGTTCAGGTTCAGGGACTTCTTGTTGCGATTGAAGTTGTTGAAATAGCCGCTCGAATCGAAACCGAAGGCGTCCTGCCCGAACGGGTGCGGACCGAAGCTCACCCTTCCGAGATCGGGGCGCTCCTCCGACTCAATCTTGATGACCTCAGCGCCGAAATCGGCGAGCAGGCGGGTACATTGCGGCCCGGCCATCGCCCAGCCGAAATCCAGGACTCGCACATCCTGCAGTGGCAGCATCACCGCACCCTTCCCCTGAGCCGGGAGTCTGGAAGGGTCAGCTCAAGATGTCAAACAAGATCAGGGGCGATACCGGCTGCGGCTTCCTCGACCGCGCGGAAGAGCGCGGTCTCAGGCTGCGGTGACGCGAAGTTGATGCCGCTTTCCGCCGGCCCCTCAATCAGCGCCTTCATATGCCGCGCGACCTTCCGGGTGACCCCGAGTTGCTGCTCGAGATCACTGACCGAGACCTCGCCGGAGCAGGCGACCAGATGCAACGCAAAGAACCATGTGCGGAGCGGCGTGCGCGTTCCGTGGAAGATGGTTCCCGAGGTGGGATGGATGTGAAGGCCGCAGCCCTGGCAGGTCCAGGACTGGCGCCTTTGCTTCGTCGGGTAGCGCCGGAAGCGGCGAATAATCCCGCACCCAGGGCAGAACGCATGGACCCCATCGGAGGAGCAGCGGTTGCGCCAGAGCCATTCCAGGCAAGCATCGTCATCCGGAAAGGCCTGTTCGACGGCGGCTAGCGAACGCGCGATGGCCCCGCGCAGACCGGACGCGCTCCCTCCACCAAACTCAGGAATCTGCTTTCGCATCACGCCCCCGCCACAGCCAGACGTGTGTTATTGCGTAGCTACATGCCGATTAGTAAAGCTTGTCGCCTGATTTCGCAAGTTCGGTCGCTGACACCACGGTGCACGAGTCCGCGAAACCGGGATGGTACACAGGGATCAACTGCGTCCAGCCTAATCCCTCGTGCGACAGGCGAGACCTGAGATCGATTCTTGGCGCTGCGGATCGCACTTCGGCACCTTTCACGGTCCGCATGGTCACTTGTAGCGAATCTTTGGTGAATAGGTTGTGATTGGGCTATCATTCTGACCCGCAGTAGCTTTACGTTATCTTTAATGACTGGACAGGGCGGGTTCGGGCAGATGATCCGTGAGGCGCGGGAACGTCTCGGCATGACCCAGCGTGAGTTGGCCGATCGCCTCGTAACGTCCGAATCGACCATTTCCAACCTGGAACGCGAGCAACATCGGCCGATCGTGCCCGATCAGGTCAACGGCCTGGTCATCGCGTTGCGCCTTTCGGCCGAAGAGTTGCTGAGCGCCATGGGCGTGAACCTGACACCGCCAGCGGCAGCGCGCCTGCCGCACGTGTTGGTAAGCTCATTACTTCGTCTGTCGCCGGACTAACTCGACGCGATAATGACACTTGCGATGCACGCCGCAGGCACTGAACGTAGTGTGCCCAACTTGTCTCGGGCCGGGACCTGTCCTACAGTTCAGGTCAGCCGGCGAACCGGTCGTACATTTTCGAGCTGAATACAGGGGGCTCCCGGGCAAGCCGGTGCGATACCGGCGCTGTCGCGCAACTGTAAGTCCGCAGATCCGCGGGCGAGCCAGAAAACCGGGCCCTTGATCCATTGTCAACGCCTTCGCGGGAAAGGTGTGGGCTGGTCGTCCATCACGGATGGCCGAATCTCACCCGGCAGCCAGAAGCGCCGGGTTTTTTCGTACCCCACCCCTCACCAGATCTGCGCGGCGTAACCGGAGGGTTCAGCAACAGTTTTGGTAGCAGGAGTCATCATGAGGTCCTGGTCTCGGGCTCAACGTCGCACCCATTCATCGTTTCTGTTCGTTCTTATCGCGCTCACGAGTCTTGCGCTCGCCGCCTGCGGAAGCGGCGCGGCCAGTAGCAGCACGTCCTCACCCAAGGAGGCTGTCGCCGTCGCCACCACCGGCGCGACCTTCCCGCTGACCGTGACTGACTCGACCAACACGAACGTCGTCTTCAGCAAGGCGCCGATGCGGATCATCTCGTATTCCCCCGCGGCGACCGAGGTGTTGTTCGCGGTCGGCGCCGGCAGCCAGGTGGTCGCGGTCGATAAGTTCTCGAACTACCCGAAGGATACGGGCGCCCTGCCCAAAGTTGAGTACTCGAAGCCGGCACCTGAGCCTGCGGTCGCGCTCAACCCGGACCTCGTGATCATGGCTTCGCAACAGGAGGGCCAGGTCCCCCAATTTCGGGCGCTTGGGCTGACCGTCCTTCTCTTGAAAGAGCCTGCGAACCTGGCAGGCGTGCTCGACCAGGTTCGGCTCGTTGGGCGCATCACCGGCCACGCGAGTGACGGCGATCAGCTCGCGGCCAGCATGCAACAACGCATCGACGCTGTTGCCGCGAAGGTCGCGAAGTTGCCGGCGAGTCCGGCGCCGAAGGCTTTCTATGAGCTAACAGCGGATGGCTACACGGTAGGCCCGGACAGCTTCATCGGATCGCTGCTGCAGACCGCGAGACTCGCGAACGTCGCTGAGAAGACCACTGGCGCCTTCCCCCAGGTGAGTTCTGAGGTCGTAATCGCCGCCAACCCGGACATCATCTTCCTGGCAGACGGGATGGCGGGCGGCACCGAATCGCTCGCGACGGTCAAGGTGCGACCGGGCTGGGCCAACCTGAACGCCGTCAAGAACGGCCGGGTCTACGTCGTCGACTCCGATGTCTTCAGCCGGCCAGGCCCGCGGATAGTCGACGCGCTTGAACAACTCGTCAAACTCAGCTACCCGGGGCTGCAATGAGCGAAGCGGGGCGCCCGTGGGCAACTTCTGTCGGCGCGGCGATAAGCGCTCGCGGACGCGTGGTCATCCGCAGCCGCGTCGCTGCCGGCTACGCTTTGGGCATCCCGCTCCTTCTCATCACCCTGGTAGTGGCGGCCTCGATCGGTCCGGTTCAAATCGACCCGAGGAATACGGCGTCAATCGTCCTGAACCATCTCCATCTTGCGGGCCTGAGCGGGCGGGTGAGCGGCGCTGAGGACGTCATCATCTGGCAGGTCCGGCTCCCACGGGTCCTCACTGCCGGGCTGGTTGGGGCAACGCTGGCGGCATCGGGAGCGAGCTACCAGGCGGTCTTTCGGAACCCGCTCGCCGACCCGTATCTCATCGGCGTCGCGGCTGGCGCGGCCCTGGGCGCGACGACCGCGATCGTTTCACCGTTGCCGCTCGACTTCTACAACTTCGGCTACCTGGCGGCATTCGCCTTTGTCGGCGCGATGCTCGCCGTTGGTCTGACCTACGAACTGGCGCGCGTCGGCCGCACGATCCCGCCCACCGCGCACATCCTCGCCGGCGTGGCCGTTTCTGCCGCCGCGAGCGCCGGGACGACCCTGTTGATGATGCTGAACGAGTCCCGCGTCCTCGTGGTCTTCTCGTGGCTGTACGGCGACTTCACAACATCGAGCTGGTCGAAACTCTGGTCCATCCTGCCTTATGTCGCCGCCGCACTGCTCGTACTCGTGATGCTGGGGCGCCGAATGAATGCCCTCCAGCTGGGCGAGGATGAGGCGAAGTCCCTTGGTCTGCGCGTCGAGCGGCTGAAGGCCGCCATCATCATCACTGCCTCGCTGGCCACGGCGGTCTGCGTGGCAATATCCGGACTCATCGGCTTTGTGGGACTGATCGTCCCGCACGTCTGCCGCATGCTCTTCGGCCCGGACCACCGCGTCCTTGTGCCCATGTCGATCATCTTTGGCGCGACCTTCCTGATTGGCTCGGACCTCGGGGCACGGACCGTGATTGCCCCGCAGGAGATCCCCGTCGGTATCCTCACCGCCGCGATCGGCGCCCCGTTCTTCCTCTTCCTCCTCCGCAGGCAACGCCAGGGGATGAACCTGTGAGCACCATCGAAATGCTGGGGGTGAGCGTTGACCTGGGCGGACGTCGAGTCGTTGACGATTTCGCCCTCGCTCTCGAACCCGGCGACCTTGTCGCGCTCGTGGGCCCGAACGGCGCAGGCAAGTCGACCGCGCTGCGCGCCGCCGCTGGACTCGTGAAACCGGCTTCGGGGACGGTGAAGGTCAACGGTGTCGCGATTGGTGACTGGCGGGCGGGGGACCTCGCCAAGAAGCTCGCGGTCGTCACCCAGGCCCCCACCATGCCACCACTCTTCAGCGTCCGGGCGATGGTTGCCCTAGGCCGGACACCCTACCTGGGGCTCTTCGGTCACGAGACGTCGCAAGACTGGGCGATCGTCGATGAGGCTCTTCACCGGGCCGGCATCGATGACCTCGCCAACCGCCGCGTCGGCGAGCTGTCAGGCGGAGAGCGCCAGCGGGTCGCGATCGCACGGGCTCTCGCGCAGGAGCCCGCTGTACTCCTCCTGGATGAACCGACCGCGAGTCTCGACCTGCGTTACCAGGATTCGACGCTATCGCTGCTCCGGGAGATGGCGGTGGGCTCGGGTCTTGCCTGCCTCATCGTACTTCACGACCTGGCGTTGGCCGGGCAGTTCTGCGATCGGGTCCTGCTGATGTCTCATGGCCGGATCGTGGCGGCAGGAACGCCGGAGCAGGTGCTCGAACCGGACCTGCTCGCGGAGGTCTACGAAACCCCGCTGCGCGCGCTCATCCATCCGGAGACCGGGCGCCCGGTTATCGTGCATGCCGGGCCCAGCGGTCGTCCCCACGATGAAAGGGGCATGCCGTCTTGAGCGAAACAATTCCAGCGTTCGTGGTGGCAGGCACCCACAGCGGCGTGGGGAAGACGACCGTCACGGTCGGACTCGTTGGCGCCCTCCGCGCCCGTGGCCTGCGTGTGGCTCCATTCAAGGCCGGCCCCGACTACATCGACCCCACCTACCACGCAGCAGCCGCCGGCCAGCCGTCGCGGAACCTGGACACATGGCTCATGCCCCGGGAGGCCATTCGGCGCTCGTTCGATCGCGGAGCGGCCCGCGCGGATGTCGTGGTCGTAGAAGGCGTCATGGGGCTCTTCGACGGGAAAGAGGACGAGCGGAACGATGGCAGCACGGCCAGCCTGGCCAAACTGCTCGGTTTGCCGGTAGTACTCGTCGTTGACGCCCGGGCGATGTCCGGGAGCGCTGCTGCCCTGGTTCACGGATTCACGACTTTCGACTCGGCCGTGGATGTATGCGGCGTAATCCTTAACAACCTCGGAAGCGACCGCCATTACGAACTCGCGCGTGCTGCCATCGAGCGTCATACCGGAGTCCCCGTTTTCGGCGGGATTCTCCGTAGCGACGCGCTGGTTCTCCCCGAGCGGCACCTCGGCCTCATCCCGGAGCCGGAGCGCGTAGCGGCGAGCGTGATCGACGAAGCCGCCCGGGTCATCTCCCAGCGCGTGGATATCGATGCGTTGCTGGCACGAGTAGCGGTCAACAGGGCGTCAGAGCTATATGCGGAGCCCCAGGCCGTCGTCGAGCGAGTGCCAATCGCCGTCGCCCGGGACGAAGCGTTCAGCTTCTACTACGAGGATGGCCTGGACGCACTGGCCGAGGCGGGCGCCGAATTGCTGAGCTTTTCCCCTTTGCACGACCGGTGTCTGCCGGCTGGCGCGCGTGGACTCTATATCGGCGGCGGCTTCCCCGAGGTATTCGCCGCCGGGCTCGCGGAAAACCAGCCGATGCGGCAGGCGATACGGAACTTCGGACTGACTGGCGCGCCGGTCTTCGCCGAATGCGGCGGCCACATGTATCTCGGCGAGTCACTGACCGATCAGGAGGGGAACACCCACCCGATGGTCGGCCTGACTCCGGTCCGCAGCACACTCGCAGGCACGCGGCTGACGCTGGGCTATCGCACAGCGACATCACTCCGCGACGGGCCCCTTGGACCCGCCGGCACGGTCATCCGTGCACATGAGTTTCACCTTTCCGCAGCGACGCCACCTGACGCCGGCAGCGCGTGCTGGCGTGTCGAAGGATCCCCGGCAATGGCGGCCGGGTTCGCCCGTGGCGGCACCTGGAGTTCCTACCTGCACCTGCATTTCGGTGCGCAACCCGCGCTCGCCCGAAACTTCGTTGGGGCCTGCGCGGCGGGGGAGGGAGCCTGATGGCCGGACGAGGACTCGTGATCGTCTATACGGGAGACGGCAAAGGAAAGACTACGGCCGCGCTTGGGGTCCTGTTCCGGGCCTGGGGCCACCGTCAGCGCGTGATCGTGCTCCAGTTCATCAAGTCGGGGCGACCCCCGGCGGGGGAACACGAGGCTGCCGACCGCCTCGGCATCGAAGTCGCCGCGCTGGGTGACGGTTTCACGTGGCTATCGAAGGACATCGAGCAGACCGCCTCTCTCGCCACCGACGCCTGGGAGCGAGCGAAGGCGACCATCGTGGGCGGGGAATATGACGTGGTCGTCCTCGACGAGCTCACCTACCCCCTCCAGTACCTGTGGGTGCCCGTTCAGGAGGTAATCGAGACATTGCGGGCACGCCCCGCCCACGTCCATGTCGTGATCACCGGGCGCGGTGCACCCGCCGAACTCATCGAGGCTGCCGACCTGGTCACGGAAATGCGCCTCATCAAGCATCCCTACCGGGAGCAAGGCATTCCAGCCCAGAAAGGAATCGACTTTTGACACCTCTACCGTCGCCCCTCCGCGACCTCATCGCGGCCATTCCACCAATCAGCCATGCGGCGCGAGACGCAGCGGCGAAACGGCAGGATCAGCTCACCAAGCCACAGGGCAGCCTGGGCAGGCTCGAAGAGCTCTCGATCCGCCTCGCCGGCATGACGGCAAATCCGCGTCCGCGATTTGCATCACCCGCGGTCATCGTCGGTGCCGGGGACCACGGGATCTGCGCGGAAGGCGTTTCCGCCTTCCCCAGTGAAGTGACGCCCCAGATGGTCGCGAACTTCCTCGCGGGCGGCGCCGCGATCAACGTGCTGTCCCGGCAAGCGGGGGCACGAGTGATCGTCGTCGATTTCGGGGTGGCTGCCGACCTGAGTGCCACCCCGGGGCTCGTACACGCCCGGATCGCCGCAGGCACCCAGAACTTCGCGCGCGGCATGGCAATGACCCGGGAGCAGGCTCTTGAAGCGATCCTGGCCGGCGCCGAGGTCGTTACGTCCGCGGCACGGCAGTCCCTCGACCTGGTCGCGGTGGGCGAAATGGGGATCGGCAATACGACGCCTGCATCGGCCCTCACGACCGCATTCACGGGTCAGCCTGTTGCGAAGGTGACCGGGCGTGGCACCGGCATCAGCGACGCGGCGCTCGCCCACAAGATCGATGTCATCGAACGCGCCCTGGCGCTTCACCAGCTCGACGCCGAGGATCCGCTCGGCGTGCTGGCGGCGGTCGGCGGATTCGAGATTGCCGGACTCGCCGGGGTGATGCTGGCGGCAGCCGCTCGCCGGATCCCGGTTGTGCTCGACGGCTTCATTACCGGTTCCGCTGCGCTGGTAGCAGCGAGGCTTGCCCCGGCCGTCACCGACTACATGGTCGCGTCCCATGTCTCGGTCGAGTGCGGTCACCCGGTCATCCTCGACAACCTGGGGCTTGTGCCGCTATTCAACCTCGACCTCCGGCTTGGTGAAGGCAGCGGCGCCGCACTGGCACTGCCGATGGTCCGGGCGGCTGCCGCGATCCTTGACGAGATGGCCACCTTCGACGAAGCCGGCGTCTCCGAAGGAGAGCCGTAGCCTTGGGTGGCCTCCTCGCCGCGATCGGACTACTGACGACATTGCCTGTCCCCGGACGCAGGTCAGTCGATCTGACCCCGGGCGCGGTGCGGTGGTTCGCTCCGGTGGGGCTGTTTCTCGGATGCCTGCTCGCACTCGTCTCGGCGTGTGCCCACTGGGCATGGCCCGCCCCGGTGGCGGCGGCAGTTGTCATCGCGGCCTGGGCCGTTGCGACGGGTGCGCTGCACCTCGACGGCCTGGCCGATATGGCCGACGCCGCCTTCGCCTCAGTGAGCCGGGAACGACGCCTGGAAATCCTCCGCGACGTCCACCACGGGACATTCGGGATCGCCGCTATCACAATCCTCTTGTTGCTTAAGTGGGTGGCGCTCGCCGCACTCCCTGGACGAGAGGCAGCGGCAGCGATCATCGTCGCCTGTGTGTCAGGGAGAGCCGCGCTGCTGCCGATCCTCAGCCGGTTTTCGTCGCCACGCCCGGGAGGGATGGCCGCAACGATGCGTGCCGGGGCCACTTCGCTGGCTACCGCCGCAGGCATCGCGGTCACGCTTGGCGTCGGACTAATCACCGGAGGATTGGCCGGCGTGGGCGTGGCGGCATTCGTGACGGTCGCCTCACTCCTCGAGGCGTGGTGGCTGGCGCGGCGCTTCGGTGGAATCTCGGGCGATGCCTGCGGCGCCATCGTCGAGACGGGGGAAATGCTCACACTGCTCGCCATGAGCGCGCTGGCCAACCACGGATGGATGCACGCATTCCCCTTTGGGCCCGCGGCGTGAGGCGGCGGAGCGCGGTCCTCGTCATCGCCATTTGCCTTGACCTGGCCTTCGGCGAGCTTCCAAACCGCTGCCACCCTGTCGCCTGGCTGGGCCGCGGAATCGGAGCAGGTGAGCGTGGGATGCGGAGTCTGCCCGCGCCAGCGACGGGTGTGCTGCTCGCTACGGTCTTCCCCCTGGGGGCCGCGCTCGTTGGCCGGCGAGCCGTGCTGGCCATGCGAGGGGCACCGAAATGGACACGCCTGGTCGGCGAAGCGCTTCTCCTGAAACAGACCTTCGCCGCCCGCGCGCTCTTTGAACATGCCCGCGCAGTGCGCGAGCGCCTCGAAGCCGAAGACCTCGAAGGGGCGCGTTCTGCCGCGGCAATGATGGTGAGCCGCGACACCGCGACCCTCAGTGAGCGCGCCCTCGCATCGGCGGCGATTGAGTCTCTAAGCGAGAACACGTCTGACAGCGTGATCGCTCCGCTGACCTGGTACCTGGTCGGAGGGCTGCCGGCGGCTGCGGCCTACCGTGCGATCAACACGCTCGACGCGATGGTCGGATACCGATCAAGAGGTTGGGTCGGAACACCGTCGGCCCGGCTCGATGATGCCGCCAGCTACATCCCCGCCCGGCTAACGGCTGGCCTCTACGCCCTCACCGGCGGGGGATGGCCTACCTTCACGGGCGCGCGGGCTGACCATGGGGCGACCCCGAGCCCAAACTCTGGCTGGCCCATGGCGGCGGCGGCTCACGCGCTGGGAGTGAGGCTCGAGAAGGCAGGACATCACGTCCTGAACGAGTCGGGGAGACATCCGCTGCCCGGCGACATCGCAGCTGCGGAGCGGCTGACCTGGAAGGCCCTGGGCACTGGGGCCGCGGCGGCAGGTGTCGCAGCATTGATCGTTCCCGACGGGTGCTCCTCGTGAACGCACCGGTCGTCCATGGCGGTCTCTCCGACGCGGAGCACGCCACCTATGCAGACCGCGGCATCGCGCTGGTAGACCTCAGTGCCAGCCTGAATCCATACGGTCCGCATCCGCGCGTGACTCGTGCCGCCCGGTTCGCGGCGATCGACCGCTATCCCGAGGCAGACTCACGAAGGTTACGCGAGGCATATGCGGCGCACAGCAGCCTATCGGCAGACCGGGTGCTGGCCGGCAACGGATCGAGCGAACTGATCTATCTCGCCGCGCGCGCGGCAGCCACCGCCGCCGGGACGGGCATGGTCATCGGCCCGACCTTCGGCGAGTACTCACGGGCGATCCGCGCAGCAGGCATGACGGTCGAAACGTGGACGGCCCATGCCCCCGCATTCGAACTCTGTGTGGACGAGATCGTGACGCGCATCAGGCAATTGCGGCCGGACATCGTCTTCGTTTGCAACCCGAACAACCCGACGGGTCGGCTATTCGGTCAGGCCGAGATCGATGAGATCGGCACCTCGGTGCGCGCCACCGGCGGTTGGATCGTGATCGACGAGGCCTACATGGACTTCGCGAATCCCGGCCGTTCGCCCATCGCCCCGGCTCCCGGCGAGATCATCCTGCGTTCGCTGACAAAATTGCACGCTGTGCCTGGCCTTCGCCTCGGTTTCGCACTCGCGGAGCCTTCGGTCATCGGAGCGATGGCGGCGCTCCAGGCCCCGTGGAGCGTAAGCGCGCCGGCGCAGGCCGCCGGGCTCCAGGCGCTCAAGGAGGAGGCGTTCGCCGCAAAGAGCGTCCAGCGCATCGCGCGATCACGGGCACGACTAGTAAGGAGCCTGCAGAGCGCCGGATTCGAGGTGAACGACTCGGCAGGAAACTTCCTGCTCGTTCGCGTAACCGGCGGTGCTGTTTTCAGGCGCAGGCTGATGGAGCGTGGCTTCGTGGTCCGGGACTGCGCCTCGTTCGGCCTTCCCGAGCACGTGCGGGTCTCCATCCCACGCAACGCCGATCTTCGTAGACTGGTCAGCGCGATGATCGGGGCCAGCGAGGGAGTGGACACATGAGCCGGGGACGCGTGTTGATGATCCAGGGGACGGCATCCTCGGCGGGCAAGAGCTTCCTCGTCGCCGGACTTTGCCGGCTGTTCGTGCAGGAAGGCCTTCGCGTTGCGCCATTCAAGGCGCAGAACATGTCGAACAACGCTTTCGTAACGATCGACGGGCACGAGATCGGACGCGCACAGGCCGTGCAAGCGATGGGCGCGCGGCTCGTACCCCATGTCGATATGAACCCGGTACTCCTCAAGCCGGAGGCCGATCATCGCTCCCAGGTCATCGTCATGGGACGGCCCGTCGCCACCCTCAACGCCGCAGCCTACCAGGAAGCGAAGGAACACATCTGGGAGGACGTCACCGGAGCGCTTGACCGGCTGCGCGACCAGTACGACCTCGTCATCGTGGAAGGGGCGGGCAGCCCGGCCGAGATCAATCTCAAAGCCCGTGACATCTCAAACATGCGGGTAGCGCTCTACGCGCAGGCCCCTGTCCTCATCGCAGGCGACATCGACCGTGGTGGCGTGTTCGCCCATCTCTACGGTACCTACTGGCTGCTCGATCCGGAGGAACGGGCGCTTGTGAAAGGCTTCCTTATTAATAAGTTCCGCGGCGACCCGTCACTTCTTGAGCCGGGTCTGACGGACATCGAAGGTCTGACCGGCGTCCCCGTGGCGGGAGTCGTCCCCTGGCTGCGAGACGTCCATCTGCCGGAAGAGGATGCAGTCGCGATCGAACGCCGAACGGACCCACGCGGCACGATTCCCGGTATCGACATCGCTGTGTTGCATTTCCCCCGGATCGCAAACTTCGACGACTTCGATCCATTGGAGGAAGAGCCGGACGTCCGGGTCCGTTACGTTCACGCCGCGGATGAGCTGGGCGACCCCGACATCATCGTCCTGCCAGGAACGAAGGCGACGATGGCGGACCTCGACTGGCTGCGCTCCTCGGGCTTCGAACAACCGCTGCACGCCGCCCGTGAGCGCGGCGTAGCCATCCTCGGCATTTGCGGTGGGTACCAGGCCCTCGGCGACAACATCGCCGACCCGATGGGGACCGAGAGCAGCACGGCGGAGATACCCGGGCTGGGCCTTCTGCCGGTGACAACGGTCTTCGGCGATGACAAAACAACCGCCCAGAGCACCGCGAGCGTCGTAGCAGACGCCGGCGTCCTGCGAGGGCTTGCCGGGACTGAACTGGCCGGCTACGAAATCCACACGGGTGCAACGCAGGTGGAGGGCGGGATAGCCATCAGGCTCGCAGGCGGTCAACCGCTCGGCGCGATCGACGAGAGCGGACGTGTCTTCGGGTGCTACCTCCACGGGCTCTTCCACAACGATGCGTTCCGGCGAGGCTTCCTGGCGAACGTCGCGGGTACCCGGGGAAAGCGGTACGCGCCGGCGATGACGGAGTCCGTAGAGGCATCATTCGACCGCCTCGCCGATGCGTTGCGGTCCTCCATCGACCTGCCGCTCCTCTTTCGCCTTGTCGGGTTGGAACGCTGATGGGAACGCTCACCCTGGTGACTGGCGGCGCGCGCAGCGGGAAGAGCCGTTTCGCGGAGTCCCTTGCCCGCGCATCCGGGGAGCCCGTGGCCTACCTGGCCACTATGGAACCGCGAGATGAAGAGACTGCCTCCCGGATCGCGCTCCACCAGTCACGGCGGC